>Ga0105050_10005530_pt1 | contig 16139 bp, 30 predicted proteins | sample FRY01_FD_78088 | JGI IMG/M metagenome (GOLD analysis project Ga0105050, IMG submission 78088) | Freshwater microbial communities from Lake Fryxell liftoff mats and glacier meltwater in Antarctica - FRY-01 | ecosystem: Environmental > Aquatic > Freshwater > Ice > Glacier meltwater ... | reverse complement strand
GAGCGAGGAGCCAAAGCAGACACTCCAGGAGATGCGCTCAATGCGTCGCTGGCGAGTCTCAGATCGAGCAAGCTCGTGGCGCTGCTTCTGTGCCGTTGGTGCACACGTCTCGTTCGTCGACCGAGCGACTGCAGCAGCTCTCGCACCTGGTCGCGGCGACGTCACTCGAGCACGACGTCCAGCGCGCGCTCGGTATCGCGCTCGTCGCCCGCCGGGCCGCCGCCGCGGCGCTGGGCGAGGTCATCGACCGAGGCGCGGCGATGCCCGACGTCCTCGACACCCCGCGCCGCACGCCTGCCGCGAGGAACAACTGATGGCCGCGCTCGAAGACACGTTCCGCACGATCGGGACGATCTATCAGGGCCTGTGGAGCGCGCCCGCGGCGTTGCGCGCCTACGTGATGGGACGTGGGATCTCCTCGTCGGCGAATTCACGTGAGCAGGGAGAGGACGTCGCGCTACGGCTCAGGAGCGACCAGGGAGCAGGAATTTTCCGGGGAAAAAACAGCCGAAAATTCCGCTCAAAACTCCGATGAGGGCCGGACCCACCGGGCCAGGACCCCGATCCTTAGTTAAGTAGTTGAAATCATTAGGGTTTTTAGGGATGGACGAGCTTTTACACAAGTGGTAGTTAGTTAAAGCTCGGGGACTGGGCAGCTTAGTCGGGACCACCACGTAGAGCTTCATCGAAAACAGCACATGACCCACCTGATCAAGGCCCCGCTGCCCGCTTCCGTCTTCGAACAACGGGCGCTGCAGGTCATTGCAACGCGACGTAGCCCCCGGACACGCGAGGCCTACGCAGAAGACCTGCAGCGCTGGCTGACGTTCTGCACGGCGATGCACGTCAACCCTGCCCAGCCGCCCATCCTGGCCGTCACGACGTTCCGAGACCACCTCATCGGATCCTTCGCCCCGAGTAGCTGCCGGCGCATCTTGGCGGCGCTGTCGTCCACCTACGGTGGGCTCCGGCGCTTCTCGGATAGCGGGGTCACCGTCAACCCTTTCCACCCGTTGGTCCTGCCGTGGCCTCCGGCGCCAGCTGGAGGCAAGACCACAGCAGTCACAGAAGCCGACGCTGAGGCCATGATCGCAGTGTGTGCTGAGGACGAAGATCAGATCGCAGGTACGCGGGATGCGGCGGTCCTTCGGCTGCTCTACGACCTGGGCCTACGCCGTGCGTCGGTTGCGCGGATGGCACGTGCAGGCATCCGTACAGAAGGCCGCCGCACGCTGGTGCGTGTCGTGGTCAAGGGGGGTCGCGAAGAAGAAGTCTCCCTGCCACTGCAAACGCGCGATGCGCTCACTGCGCACCTGGCACGCCTCGAGCCAACAGGATCGTGGGTGTTCCCTAACACCAAGGGCGCCCCGATGCATCCCAACACGATCAACTTGATCGTCTCTGAACGTGCACAGCAAGCCGGTGTCAACCACGTCCATCCGCATGCCTTCCGCGCTGCGTTCGTGACCGCAGCCTACGATGCTGAGCTCCCTGAGCGTGAGATCCAGGCTGCGGTGCACCACGCCGATCCGAAGGTCACCCGGCAGTACGATCGTGGACGGCGCGGCCTCGGAGTTGCTGACGCTGTCGCAGCTGCGCGGAAGCCGCTGCGCAACAAGTAAACACGAAAGCCCCACCAAAATGACGAAAGACCTACCAATGAACCAAGTTGTTCCAGACCGGCGCGTTCTCCGTTCCCTGCGGCTGCCGGGCGGGACCAACGAGTTTCCCGGGGCTGAGAACGAGCGAGAGCTTCCGGCGCCACGGCCACCTCCGGCGTACACCATCGTTCGCGTCACTGAGGATCCGGACGAGCTGCTGCCGCAGACGCTCTACGCCGTCGGCGAGGGCGGCCACCTGTGGCACGTCGTGCTCGTCTGCCCCTGCAGTTGTGGCGCGACGATCGCACTCAACCTGCTGCCCGACGATTCTCCGCGCTGGACACTCCACGAGCATCCAGGAGGACCTACGCTGAGCCCGTCCGTCTGGAGGACAGCAGGCTGCAAGAGCCACTTCATCCTACGACGCGGCGAGATCATCTGGTGCCACGGCCGGGCGCCAGGGGACGTCAGGGACAGCGAATACCGATGACGGCCGAACTCGCCGCCGAGGTCGAGCGCTACCTCCGCACCGGCGAGACAGACCCTCACCACGCGGCATGGCCGGGGAACGGCTTCATGGAGCGCGCGAACCGCGCCCACGACGACCTCCGCGGCGCCCTCGTTCGCGAGGTCCACCGACTTGCCGAGGGACTCGCCCACGAGCCGCTGCCGCAAGCCGGCGGAGTTGTCGCAACCTCTGCAGAGTCGAGTGTGGACTCTGACTTCCCGCCACCTCTGCGGGTCGAGCACGGACTCCGACAACCGAGCACCACCGGCATGAATAAACTCGCTATCAGAGCTGTTGCTATCGCCCGAAGCCAGGCGTTGATCGACGTCGGGCTTCCAGAACACCTGCACGCAGCCTGGGCCGACTTGGCCGCCACGTTGGCACCGCTCGATGCGTTCGATCGAATCCTGCTTCTGAGCTTCGTCGACAAGCTCACCACGATCCAGACAGCAGAGCGCGTCGCAGTGGAAGCTGTTGCGATCACCACGCAGCTATGCACGACGTGCCAGGTCCCGTTCCCTGCCTCTGAGCTTGGGTCCTCACCACATCGTCAATCCTGCGACCGGTACTGCGCGTCGTGTCTGGTCCAACTTGACGTAGCGCTGAGCCGTGAGCTCACCAAACGAAACCTCCGGTCTGCACGCGAACGCGCTTCGGGTGACCTCACCGACGCACAGTGGGCCGCGATCCTCGAACACTTCACCGATCGATGCGCCTACTGCAGTTTCATGCACTGGCAGGTCATCGACCACGCTGTCCCGACGTGGCTAGGGGGTAGGACCGACGTGGTCAACTGCGTTCCGATCTGCTACGGCTGCAGCGCACGCAAGGGTCGACGGACGCTCAAAGAGCTGCTCGCAGAGCCTGGTGACTTCGATCTCCTGCAGCTTCGCAGCGTCCGTGATTGGTTGATCAACTGCGGACGTGCGCTGGGACGTGCGCTGTGAAGACGCAGCCGCTCACCCCGGTCGAGGTCCAGCGCCTGCTCAAGGCCTGTCAGGGCACCGACATCATCGCCCAACGTGATTACGCGGCCGTGATCCTGGCGCTGGGCAGCGGGCTCCGACGCAGCGCGCTTGTCAAAGTGGCTGCAGTCATCGAACGCCCTTCGTGGGTTTACCTGGGCGTCCAAGCGACTTCGATCCATCCACTGAACTGGGCGCAGACGTTGCCCTACCGCCAAGCGTTGCAGGCGCTCCTCCAGAAGGACCACATCGGGTTCTTGTTCCGGTCGTTCAGCCAACCGCGTGCGATCGACAACCAACGCACCGTCGGCAAGCGCCTCACAGCGGACGGGCTGTACAAAGCGCTCTCGCTACGTGCTGACCAAGCCGGCCTTTCCAACTTCAACCTCCGGCAACTACGCCTCACGCACCAGTCCTGGTGTGCAGCCCTTCCACCGACCTGCAGTCTCGAGGACGTGTGGCGAGTCATCAGCGAAACGCTTGAGTTCAAAGGTAACCCATGAAGATCGATCAAGTCGTCTTGGACGTCCCCTCGTCCCGCATGCGCGAAGTCAGTTGCGAACCATCGTCGGACGTGATGTTGGTGAGCGTCGATCCAAGCCTGTTTTCTAGGCGCGATCAGCCAAGTTGACCCCCTAGCGCAGCCCGCGCTACGCTGTCAACCATGCTTCACGCAACTCGGATGAGCCTGGGCGCTGCACCTGCAGCTGCTTACACCTGCAACATCCTGGGCACCTGTTCGGGGACCACGGTTGCACAGCAGCAACTGTTCGCCAACCTCCAGCGTGAGCTCAACCGGGTGCGAGCCAAGTACGGCCTGGCCCCGGACGTCACCGTGGACGGCAAGATCGGCACGACAACCGTGGCCAGGCTCATCAAGCTGGGCTACCGAATGCTGGAGCTCAACCTCGACACCGCGCCCGTGATCGATCGCTACGGCATCGAGACGAGCGAGGGTTTCCCGACCACGGCGTTCACCGCTGCCAACGCTCTGAGCATCTACCAGGCGCTGCAGAACAACGGCCTGGCCGCCAGGAACCTCATCGAGCCTGCGGGCGTCGGGAGCATCCTGGATGCCATCACGCCGGCAGCCAGCATGTGGGGTGCGACGATCGTTCACAAGACGCCGGTGACGGGCGCAGGCAACGTCCAGCCCCAGGCGATGGCCCCAGGCTACGTCGTCGATCCAATGACCCCTACGGCCTACGCTTCGCCAGGTGCTACGCCTGGGTTCCCTACGCCCAAGGGTCTCTGGGTCGGGCTCGCGGTGCTGGGTGGCCTGGCAGTCGCAGGCTTCGGGGTGGCGATCGTCAAGAGCGTCCGGCGCTAGTTGTTCGCTGTGACCTCGCCACTGCCACGTGCTGCGTATCGTGACGATGTTCCCGACGCCGAGTACATCTCCGACTACACGTGGCGTGCGCTCAGCCCGGACTTCACGGAGACCGTCGCCCGGGCCCGCAAAGCAGGCGCACGCGGCCCGCTAGAGTACATCGGCGCGGGGGCGACGGGTGTCGTGTTCTGCGTCGGTGACCGGGCCTACAAGGTCGCGCGCCCTGGCGCGGAGTCCATGGTCGCAGAAGAGGCCGAGTGGTTCACGACCGCAAACCAGATCCCTGCCCTTCGTCAGATCGTCGCACGTGGTGTCCGGTGGAACGATCGCGCCAAGGTTCTCACGCGAGAGTGCGTCCGGCCCAAAGATCGCAGCCACGTCCGGTCATGGGGCCGCAAGCGTGCGCTCTGGGACATCCACCAAGATCTCAGACAGATCATGAAGCCCCACGGGTGGGGAGCGCCCGAGTTCAAAGAGGACAGCTACATCATCACACGCGACCGCGGACCTGTCCTCGTCGACGGTTCGATGCCGATCCGCTACGGCCGCAACTTGGTGGCCTACACCTTGGACAAGATCAGCGGACGCCGTCCACGTTCCAGGTCATCGCCGTCAGCTGAAAATGAAGGGCTCGTGCACGCAATCCAGATCGAGCGGGGTCAAACGATCCCTCCCCACATCGCAGATCGTGTGCTCGCCAAACTTGGGCCCAAGTTGGCTGGCGTAGACAACCCTACGAGCGCCGTGACCGGTGCGATCATCGCAGCCACAGGTCTACTGGGCCTGATTTTCCTCTTTCGTCGCGCTTCCTGAGACAGGTCACGCTGGTAGTCTTCAGGCTGTGTTCGAGCTGAGCCTGATCTTCCTCTGCGTGTTGGTGGCGAGCGCTACCCGCACGACGCAGGAGGTGCGGGCCGACCGAGACAGTGCAATTTCGCGCTGTCCTTTGGGATCGCTTCGTCCTCGATTTTTTAAGCTCGTTTTCGGACGAAGACGATCTGACATCCCACCGACGAACCAAGGGGTCATCGACATTTGACCCCCAGGTGAACGAGCTACCAGGCGGGAGTGCTCGTGAGACGGGGTCAACGATAGGCGAGGGACAGTCGCAGCGAAGCGGGAGGCTGAGGCCAAGCGCCGCGCGACGGGTGTTACCCACAAGTCCCTGGGGAGCTTCGACGCTCCTCTGACCACTTGAGCAATCAGGAGTTCCTAGAACGTCACCCCCACACGCCGACTGACGGCTCGTGGTGGGTATACGACGCCCAAGGCATCGAACTCTGCCGGGTGTGCGAGGTGTGTCGTGCTGACACGGCGTGCTGCACGTAGGCAGCGTTGTCGTCGTACTGCAGCGCTCCTACAACACCCCGGTCCAATTCCGTGTCACGATCGCCACCTCGTCCGAAAGCCACTAGAGGGCACCGTCGCAGCGAACGTGATCGCGCACGGAACCAGAGCGATCAATATCGACGGGTGCAGGATCGGTAGCGACGCTCGCCCGGTGATGGTTCGCACCGCAACAGTTATCGCCGCCACGTCAATGGCCGGGACGAGTACGGGCGGCACCGGCAATGGAGAGATGACGCAACTCGGCCGCTGGCCCGCGAACGTCGTCCTTTCGCACTCCGACGACTGCGGCGAAACCTGCGCCGATGGCTGCGCAGTGGCGATGCTCGATGAGCAGAGCGCGCCACGTATGCACAGTGCTGGGGCTGCGCGTGCGCCGGGAATGAAAGTGGCCGCACCTAGCTATGTCGCGAGTAGCTACCAATTTCCACCAAGCCGGAACATGCGGCGCTTCGGCGACAAGGGCGGCGCCTCGCGGTTCTTCTACGTTGCCAAGGGATCGCCATCCGAGAAGTCCGCCGGACTGGACGGCCGAAACGACCACCCGGCGGTCAAGAGCATCGCGCTCATGCGCTGGCTCATCCGGCTGATCACGCCACGAGGCGGGCAGGTTCTCGACCCATTCGCAGGCTCGGGCACCACGATGATCGCCGCCCGGCTCGAAGGCGCGTCCGTCATCGGCATCGAGCAAGACCGGGGGCACGCCGACAAGGCTGTCAGGCGACTGCTTTACTGGTGCGCGGACTGCCCGGATCGAGTATCGGCAGAGGTGTCGCTCCAGTGACCCGCTGCTACTGCCCGGCATGCGACCGCCTGGTCCCGAGCACAAGTGGAGTCCGGTGGTACGTCCGAAGAAGCATCCCCGCACCATGGCCGGCGCCTTCGCCAAGGCCCTCATGGACCAGCTGTCCGCGACGGTCGCCGACAAGCGCAACAAGGACTTCTACAGGGGTCTGCCGCATGTCAGACCGGGGCGGTACGTAAAGCGTCAATGGCAGCGCGCCGGCAAGCCCGACAGCCTTCGCCGCTGGGCCAAGGTGATGGCGCCCTGGGACCCGGTGGTGCGGTCGGTTCGCTGACCGCGATCTTCGTCGCGGGGCGGTTTGCTGGGATCGCGCTCAGCCTCGACGAGAGCGCGGCCATCAAGGCCCCGCCTCTCTCGCTCTGCTTGTGGGTCGTCAGTCGTCACGCGTGCCACGCCGCCGGTAGAGCGTCGCTAGCCCTACAGCCGTGACCGCGGTCAACAGGCCCAGGCCGATAGGTGCGGCCCACGGCGAGCTTGTCAGCGCCGTCAGTGACGGGCAGGGTAGGGCCCTGGCCTCAGGGCCTGCCTGCCGCATGACAGCCTTCCCCAAGGGGTAAGCTGCTTGCCACTCCGCTGAGCCCTTGGCGGTCCTGCGCATGAGCATGTGCTCAGTCGTGTCGATCCCAGGCACCGGCCCAACCCACATCCAGCCGTAGCGATCAGAGCCCCAGCCGTGGCTCCACGTCTCGTACGTCTGCGCGGCGTTCTTGCCTTTGCCAGCAGCACCCCAGGCGTCCATGATCCGCGGGTTGAAGTAGTGCGTGACGCCACCACCGAAGTCTCCGAAAGCGCCGGCCAGCGCCATCTCAGCGATGACCAGCTCGTCCCAGGCTGGGTTCTTTGAGCTCGCCACCGACGGGTTGCTTCCGCTCTGTTTGGCGTAGCGGTTGCCGTTGCGCATCACCAGATCGCTGATGCTGCGCTTGTCCCCGAGCTTGAGGCGGTTGAGCGCGGCGTTCGCGATGAAGACCTTCTCGACGACCGTGCCGCTGCCGACCTCGCTGCCGATGTTCCGCGCCAAGCTGTAGGCGTCCAAGGAGAGGTGCTTGCCCGCGGGGTAGAGCCCCAAGGCCTTGGCCTGAGCCTCGGTCCTGGCTCGCATGCTCTCAGGGTCACACGGGACCGTGCCGTTGGCGTCTGGCACGCACACGCCAGAGGCGCCCAGGTCTTTACCGAGCATCCCGATCGCCTTGGCGCGAGCGCGCTCAGCGTTGATGGTGTGGATCCAGCCTGGGATGCAGGGCATGGGCGAAGCCCGTCAGCTCAACGGCAAGGCGAGACGACTGTCGAACGACAGCGGTACCCGGGACGCGCCGGCTGGGCCTGGAGCGCCTTGCGGTGCTTCTTGGCCCAGGCGCGGTAGACCTTGTTGTACCGCTTCTTCTTGGCCTTGTTGGTCTTGACCAGGCGGACTTCCCCGCGTCGATCGCGGTCAGGACCGACGTAGCGACAGAGCTGCGTGTAGTCCGTCTTCTGGCCCCGGGTCTTGATGCACTCCCAGTCCTTGGTCTGCCCGATCGCGGGACGCTTCTTCGGACCTGGACCCAGCTTCCGGGTGCGCTTGAACGGCTGGTGGCTTCCATCGATACGAGGCATGGCGTTAGAATAGCCCATCCTCGTGAGGCTCGTCTAGATTCGACTGGACCTGGGGCTGGTCAGATGTCGCGACCAGGAAGAGGACAGATCGACCCACGGGATCGCGCTTCACCTTCAATTTGCCGGTGAGCCTCGTCGTAAGTCATGCCGCGTGCGGCGTACTGTTTGACCACGCGCTCGATCGCCTTCTTCGCGCGGCTCGCTAGCTTCTGCTCGTCCCTGAGCCGCGCTCGCAACCCACAGCCGTGGAACAACTGCATGGCCTTGACAGCCGCTTCGACCGTCTTGGAGATCGGCTTACCCACGATGGTTCCCTACTTGCGCTGACCCAGACCCTGAGCGAAGGCCACGGCAGGCGTGATCACCGGGAACAGTCCCCCCAGTAGTCCCCAGGCGATACCCCAGCCCAGCGAGTCGTTGCGCTTGTAGCCGTGGTACACGGACACGCCTGCCGAGGCCATGGCCAGAAGGCCGTACATCGTGCTCTCCACGCCCTTCAGCGGGGCGCTGTTGAACAGGCCGATGCCGTCAGCACCAGCAAGACGAGGGGAAACACGGACAGCAGTAAGCATGCTCGAGAGCGTATATGATCGTTCTAACTGAAGCTACAAAAGCCCCTAGCCCAGGGTCAAGGCCACGGCAGTCCGCTCGCTACCCACCACATCGGCATCGATTCGATCGCGGGTGTCTGCGAGGTCGCGGAACACGACCCGAGCCTCTCCCGGGGCTCCAGGCGTGATGACGGTCTTGCCCGCTGCGAACGCGACGATCACACGGAGGAGCTCGGTTGCAGTGACCGAGCCTTCGAGCGCTGCTGCCCAGACCGCATCACGGATGTCGGTCTTGTCTGTTGCGGTCACGCCTGAACCTGAGACCACGAGACCCGCGGTGTTGTTCGTTCGCACCCCGACCTGGTTGACGTTGACGTTGTCGGCAATATTGTTGTTCCCGCCCACGATGTCCACCGCGTACATGCCGTCCTCGAACGTCACCGTGTAGCCGTTGATCAGCTCGACGACCTGCGCGAGCGTCACGCCACCGACGGTCACCGGGGAGTTGTGGTTGTGCGTAACATCGAACGGCATCCCCTCCTCGCTGGCCTCCAGGGCGCGTAGGGCAAGACGAAACGCCTCCAAGTCGAGCGTGTAGATGTTGCCGCTGATCGGCGCGATCAGATCGGCTTGCGGCACCGAGATGACCTTCGTACCCCACGCGATGGTGATCGCCACAGGCTATCCCCTCACCGACGGCCCGGTGCCGAATGACGCGGCGTGGTGCTGAGCAGATCTGGTCTCCGCTGCGACAAGTCGCGTGGCCATGTCAGCCACGGCGGCACGTAGGGCAATGACCATTTCTTCCAGCGTGCAGATCCTGGCCGTAGCCGTAACAAGCGCGGCGTGCAGCGCGTGTGCATTCTTCTCGTTGAGGTCAGTCATCGGTCATGCGTCTCCTACCAAGAAGACGGTGGCAGCCAGACCGTCTTCGGTGATTGTTCCGGCGATGATGCCGGTCTTGTAGAACGGAGCCGAGGTGCTACGTCGAGCCTTCCCGATGACAGGCTGATCAGCAGTGTACGCGAACGAGGTGTTGCTCGCCACGCCACCAGCGCTCGTGGTACCAAGGACGATCTGCGCTGTCGCGGTGATAGTCCCAGTGGCCGGTGTCGCGGGCGACCCAGCGACTTGGTAGCTGTAGCTGTTCGCGTCGATGTACGTGATGGCGAACGACCCGTTGTACGCTTGCTCATTTGCCCCGCGGATGATCACGTAGCTGGCATCAGGCATCCCGTGCGCTGTGTGCGTCACCGTCGCGGTCGTGCTCACGCGCGCGATCGTAACGCTGGCCAACGCAGGCAGCGCACCGCCCGAAGAAAGAGGGCGTAGGCGACCAGGCTGAAGGCACCAAACACGACGCCTGCAATGAGCCAACGCTCCCCGCGCATCAGCTGAATCACTGGATCGGATGGTGGCTGATCGCGCTGCTGCACGTTCCGCGAAGCGTATCACACACGTGCCGCAGGTGGGCAGGGTAGGGTCTTGGCCACATGCTCCTCCACCTCCTGCCCCTCTTCGCTTTTGGATCGTTCTACGCTGACCCGTTCCTTCGCAACGTCCCTGCGTGGGCCCACGATTGCGCAGGCGTCGCGATCGAAACCAAGGCGCCAGTGTCCCGTGGTCGTGCGTCCCGTTGGGGTCCCCGAGGGGGAGGCGGCAACCGCTCCATGGCCTTCGCTCCTGGCCACGTTGTCGAGCGGAACATGAACGTGTTCGCGCACCGGACGTTGCCCAGGTGGACCCTTGCCTGCATCACCAACGAGACCACCGGCAAGACCGCACTTGGACGTGTTGCTGATCGCGGACCCTGGGGCTGTGTCCAGGATGGGGTCAAGGTTCGCGTCTGTCGACATGCATCGCCGCAAGCCTATGCAGGCGTAGCTGACCTAGCCTGGAGCCTGGTCGTGGCCCTGGATCACAGCGGCGGTCGCGCCCTAGTGACGATCCAACCAATCAGCGTCGCCCCTGCGACCTTCCGGATCAAAGCCCCTGCGAGCTAGTTCTCTACGGGATCCAGTGCGGTGTTCCCTGGTAGAACCGGACAAAATCGATGTCGAAGAGAGGCATGCCGTAAGCTGAGCTGTTGCCCCGGCACCAGAGCGCGATTGCGTTGATCCCGGTGAGGCCGCTCGTCGAGTAGACGCCCATCGAGAGCCGTCCGCCATCGTCGAGCAACCAGGCCCAGTAGTCGTTGCCCGTCTTCTGGAGGCCGACGTACCCGCTGTAGAACGAGTAGTCAGAGCGCTCAGTGGTGACAGCGTTCTGGCGGGTGCCTTCAGAGATGTTGGTGACCGTCGACCCGTTGCGTCCCCAGAACAACGGCTTGTTGACGCCGCCAACGACGCCTTCCTGGGTGTTGCAGAGGTTGATCGTGGCGTGGGTCGCGAACGAGAACCCGCCGCCGCTTTCCTGGAACAAAGACATCCCGATGTCGTTACCAGCGCCTCCAGGCGCAGTCTCGTTGACCCACGAGAAGCGGAAGCGCGCCCACACGAGTAGGTCGGTCGGAACGCTCCCGCCGAACGCTGCTGACCCGATCGACTTCCAAACCCCGGCCGGACCGCTTCCTGGTTGGATCCGGAGCCAGCTGTTCTGCGAAGGGTCTGTCGTGACGTCGGGTCCTCGGAGGTTCTCCCAGCTTGCCAGGTTCGCACCACCGCCCGGAGAGGTGTAAGGCTGCGGACGCGTCCCGAAGTTCAGCGCGCCTCCCATCCCCGTCTGTGACCACGCACCTGCGAGCGCGTTCTGATCGAACTCATCGTCAGCTGTGTGTGGCGTGACCCTTGGTCCCCACAGCTCGTTGATCGGGGCTGAGCTTCCACCGGCGCCAACAGCTGTCCAGTCCGTGTTTCCTGCGCCCGTCTTGCGGTACCAGGCGCCGTCAGCGGTCGACATGTAGCCTGATCCGATCGGTGCGGCGACACCGACGGCGCTCGGTACGATCGCACCGACGTGGAACTCAGGCTGACCCACAACCCCGAGGACGAGCGGCATCTTTGAGACGTAGGTGCTCATCGCTCAGACTCCACCTGCGACAGAGATGCGGACCAGCTGGCCAAGGTCGACCTCCTCGAGCGGGGCGGCCCACGCAAAGGTCCCTGCGTTTCCGAGGCTAATGTCGCCTGCGGTCCCGGTGACCGAGCACGTGTTGTCGCAGCGCACGTGAGCTCCGCTCTGGATGTCAACGCCCCATCCCCCGTTGCCTGTTCCCGTGACGTGGGTGAGTCGACAGGTCGCGTTGTTCGAGACGGCCACGGCGTCTCCAGAGCTGCCTTCGATGAGCACGTCGGTGTAGCTGTGAATTCCGAACAGGATCTCAACGCCATCCAAGTTGCCGTTCGAGAACCGCGAAGCACTCACCGCGCAGCTGTACTCACTCTCGGTGTTCCCTGCGCCCCATGGGATCGTCAAGCCGTCCATGATGCACTGGATGACGTAGGTCGTGCCCTTGCCCCCGGAACCATGCAGCGACGGTGTGCACTCTTCGAGGAAGCAGTTTCGCATCGTCACCGCGCCGCCGTCCTGGGCGATGACCCCGGTCAGGTAACACGCGTCGACGTAGACCGAGTCCAGGCCGCCCTGCAGGTCGAGCCCAGTGATCGAACAGAGCTGCAAGAAGACAGGGGCCGTCGGCCAGATCACGAGCGCAGCGGCTGCTGTACTACCTGCGGAGATCGTCAACGCCAGCCCCGACAAGTTCCAGTCGCACAACGCCATCAGGTGGATCGCCCCGTTGAAGTTGAACGGATCGACCGAACCGAACTCGAGAGTCGCGCCTGGTTCGTAGACGCCGACGTCGCCCGTCCACCCGGTGACATCCACCGTAGTCGTGACAGTCAGCGTGTTGGCGTCGTTGGCCGCGATGACCGCCCATTCGCCCAGGCCTTCGCCGAGCAGGAACTGGCCGACGTGGGCACCAGGGGTGAGCACGTCGGTCACAGTCACCGTGCGCAGGCCCGTCGTGGCGTTGGCAGCAGTCCCCGTGATGGTCAGGGCGCTGAGCCCACCGACCACGGCAGGCGTCGCACGGATCTGACAGTTCTGGCGCCCCGCGAAGTTGCTCGGGCCTGTGGTCGTGATGTCGAAGTCGAAGTCGATACCGCCCAGCTGGATGCCGCCTAGCTGGAGCAGGGCTTCTGCAGCGAGCGTGCAGCCCGTGACGTCGAGCGCAACGGGCCGGTTGAGGCTCGCCATCGCCAGGTAGCGAAGGCCGTGCTCAAGGCCTGCGGCGCTGTTCGCCCAGGCTGATGCAGGCGACAGCCCGTCGTTTGCGTTGTTGCCGCCGGGGCGCAGGTAGCGCACGACAACAGCCGTGCCCGCAGCCCATCGGCGGTTGATCAGCCGATCAATCGAACAGTCTGAAGACACCGCCCAAACCTATCACGGATCAGTGGTCTAGCGCCTGCGAAGCCGTTTCAGAGCACCTGTCAAGTTGACCGCACCGTCGTTCGTCACCACTTTGGTCAACCGGTAGATGGTGTTGGGCACATGCTCGGCGAGCGCCTTCGTGCACTTCGCATAGCGCGTGTCACCGATGGCGCCACGCTCGTCGAAGGATGAGACCTGCCAGCTACCGCCGGCCTCTGGCTTGGTCGAACGGTGGATGATGACCGTGCGCTGCGGGTTTCCGCGCTCGGCAAACTCAGCGACCCGAAGTCGGGCGTCGTCACAGACCCACTTGTAGACCGGGCGATCGAGAAAGTCAGAGATGAAGCCGTCTTTCTCCAGGTGGATCGGGCTGCGTTGGCGCCTAGCAGATTGGTTCACACTGCTGGCGGCGCGCTTGGCCCCGGCCTTGGTCGGCGTGGCGTCGTAGAGTGTCTTGATACGCTTGGACATGTCTTTCAGCTCCTCTTGCGCGGCAACGCGTGAGACTGCGAACGACGCGCTGTCGTGCAGGTCTCGGCAAAGATGGACCGCACACGGTGATGCGTCTTGCCTTCCACGAACTTGGTGACCGTCCGTGACGTGATGGGTACCTTGGACGGGATCCGGATCGTCACGTCTTGCAGGTGCCCATGGCCGTCCTCGAACTGGACCTTGCACACGGTGTGATCACGGCGGCGGCGAGCCATGATCAGCGCCTCCGCTTGGAGCGCTTGACGCCGCGCAAGTCCTTGGGCTTCGTCTTCATCCGCCGACAGCTGACCGCGATGCCCTCGCCGTAGCCACGACACGAGTACGCTGCGCCGTTGACCATGAACTGGTAGCTACAGCAGTGCGTGCCGATCCAGTGTCCCGGACGTCCCGGCAGGATCTTCTTGCACCCGATCTGGCGACCCGTCCCGATGGACTTGCCGGGCCAGTCGGTGAGGTGCCAGCGCCCATCGATGTGCTTGGGGTAGCCGACGAACTTGAGTGGTTGTTCCTTCATGATCAGCGCCTCCGCTTGCGGTGACGACGCGGCTTCGCTCCGTTCAGGAGCTTCTTGGCCGGCCCTTCGACTGCGCGCCAAGCACGCAGCGCTCCGGTGCCGACCGCGAAGGCCAGCACGCCGAACGAGACGAAGGAGTAGGCAGCATCGCCGAAGATGCCGCCGGACGATGCTTGCGCTTCGTCACTCCACTCGTCACCGAGGTAGCGACGCTGTGCGCCGTCGAACGTGATGATGCTGGCCATGTGGAGTATCCTAACGCACTCTGCGGCGACGGCGCGAGTGCTTCGAACGACCCAGGACCCGCTCCCCGCAGCTCTTGAGCTGGTAGTAGAGGCAGCCACCCCGACCAGTTGCTGGCATCGTCGGGTTGTTGATCGCGGGCCCACCACTCGGTTCACCAGGCTCGACACACGTCGCCCGGCCTCGAGCCACCTGCTTGGCCCAGAACGCCTGTGACGCCTCGGTGCGCTCCGTATCGCTCGCCAGTGGGGAGCCCATGACCTCGCAGGTCGCAGCCGCTGCCTGTTCGTAGAGCCTGGTCGCGATGCCCTGGCGGCAACGGTCTGGTTCCACCTCGATCCAGGCCACATACGGCGTCTTGGTGTCCCAGAGCCGTGTCGAGATCTCGCCGACCTGCTTGCTGTCGTCGCGAGCTGCCACGTGGATCCCCGCGAACGCACCATCAGTGATGACTGTGCGCTTGAAGGTCAGCCGAGGACAGGAGCGGCCAGAGGACATGGCCTAGCCCCGCTTCAGCAGCCGGAAGCTCACCGTGATCTCCGACGGCGACGTGTGTTGCGCTTTGCCCGGCGCTTCGCACCCTTCAACCCGGCCTCCTCACGCACCAGGCGCTTGGTGACTGCCAGCCACGCTGCCGTGGCCAGCTTCGGCTTGCGGTCCACGGCGCACCAGAAGACCTCTTGGTAGGTCTTGAAGCCCTTCTCCATGCAGTGGGCGATTGCAGCGGGCGGGTTCTCGTAGGCCATCACTTCCCCTTTTTTTCGCTGCGCCAGACCGTCTCGGCCCGCGCCTTGAGATCCTTGGCCAGGGCGCGCAGCTGGCGCGGTGAGCGCGACGTCGCAGCTGCGCGCTCGGCACGCTGACCCAAGCGAAAGAAGCACTGCGCCCGGTCGGCATCCGTCATGATGCCGCAAGCTCGGACGCCGGCCTTGATGTCAGCCGGCGAGACGCGTCGCCGACGGGGCTTCACCGCCGGGGCTGCTTTCGGCGCAGCTTGCGCAGGGCTTTCCCCAGCCCACCGTAGCGAGCAGTTGCCAGCTTCCGTGCATGCGCCAGTTCTTGACCTGCACGCTGGCAATAGCCGTTCTTGGCGCTGTCGACCGCAAGGCGTAGCAAGTGGTTGAACAGCGGACGCATGTCGGCTGCGGCCTTGGAACGAATCTCGCGCGTCTTGCGCAAGTTGGTCGCGAGGACCTGGCGGTTGCAGCGCTGCATCACTGCCCCCGGGGCTTCCTCGTCCGCTGCGTGGATTGCACCGCGCACCGACGAGCTGGCCCACTTCACAGAGTCAGTGCTCGATCGCGCGTGCACCTGCGCCACGAAGGTCTCGCCGAGCGATCCGCGAAGCCCGCACCGACGCTTCTTGGTTTTGCGTGGGCGGCGGGCCACGGCTACCGGCTCACCTGACGCGTCGACATCTTGACCCTCCGCAGGAACTGCCTGGCTGCGGATCGGGCGGCCTTCATCGTCCGGCCCTTGGTTGGGACGGGCAGGAACTGCTTGCCGTTGCGGCTGTAGAGCTTGGCTGCGTAGCCGTAGCGCTTCGCAACGATGCACAGCTTGAGAGGCCCCACCATCTCACAGGACTCTTTGCCGACTTGTCGTGCTTTGATGCGTCGCGGCTTGTAGCGCTTGCCAGCCATCACCGCCCCCACTTCCACCACAACGCAGCTACAACGTGATCGGTCGGGTCTTCGCCCGCACGCCAGGCCCGGCGCTCGGAGGCCGTGGGCGCAGCCGAACGCGAGCCGTCAGGGTAGCGCGCAGCGCCGACCCACTCGGGCAGCGTCAGGCCCTCATTGTTCGTGGCACCACG
>Ga0105050_10005529_pt1 | contig 16139 bp, 14 predicted proteins | sample FRY01_FD_78088 | JGI IMG/M metagenome (GOLD analysis project Ga0105050, IMG submission 78088) | Freshwater microbial communities from Lake Fryxell liftoff mats and glacier meltwater in Antarctica - FRY-01 | ecosystem: Environmental > Aquatic > Freshwater > Ice > Glacier meltwater ... | reverse complement strand
TGACCATATTGATTGCCAAAGCGAAGATTATCACGAACGGTCAGCTTTTCATTGGCAAAGAAACCGCCAACCAGCCAGTCGAACTTGCCATCGAACGCTTCGCCCTGCAGGCGAAGTTCCTGCGTGAAGGTGTGGAACTGACGATAGGCATCATCGCTTGGCGCGCGATACAGAATGTCAACTTCACCATAATCGGTATCCGAAGCCTGACCCGATCGATACTGGCGGTAAGCTGTAATCGAGGTCAGAGTTGCGCCGCCAAAGTCATAGTCGATTTGACCCGAGAAACCGTAATCCTTGGTCTCACCGGAGAATTCGCGATTTGCGCTAACCGACACATTGCGCCCAAAACCTTGGTTGAACGCAGCCAATGGCTGGCCAAGGTCACGCAGAACGTTTATAATGTTGTTGGAGGTTGCTGTGGACGCCGCGCCAACGGCGCTTGGGGTGTTGAGGTCGCCGATGAATTGATTGACGGTGCGATCGACATAGGTCGCTGCGCAGCATTCTTCCTTACGCGAGGTATAGTCAGCGATCAGGCGAACCGACAGTGCGTCGGTGGGTTCAAACAGCAACTGACCGCGCAGGAAGTAACGATCGCGGTTGTTGATGTCGCGGCCATTTTGGTCATCGCGGTAAAAACCGTCACGCTTTACATACACGCCGTCGACGCGGAAGGCGAGTTGCTCGGAAATTGGACCAGTGACGCTGGCTGCACCGCGCATGAAGTCGTAATTACCATAAGTCAGTTCACCCGTTCCCCCGAAGGTGAAGCTTGGTTTTTTCGAATAGATGCTGATCAGACCAGCCGACGAGTTACGTCCGCCAAGCGTGCCTTGGGGCCCACGCTGCACTTCTACGCGGTCAATTTCACCAAGCTCATTAAGGCCGATGCCTGAGCGTGAGCGATATACACCGTCGATGAAGACGGGAACCGAGCTTTCAAGGCCAGGGTTGTCACCCACGGTTCCGATGCCGCGGATACGCGCAGAACCGTTTGCTTCCGAACCTGTCGACGAAACGAGCAAGGATGGCGCAACCTGGTTTAGCTGACGAATGTCATTCGCGCCGCTGTTCTGAAGCGTTTCTGCGTTCACCGCAGAGATAGCTACGGGAACGTCGGACAGCAGCTGACTACGGCCCTGTGCGGTAACGACGATTTCGTCATCTTGCGTGGCGTCTTCGGATTGTGGAGCGTCTTGGGCAAAGGCGAGGCTTGGAATAGCAAGCGCCATGCAGGCTGCCGATAGTTTCAATGCCTGACCGAGGGATTTGTCACGTCGTAACATCTTCTTCTCTCCTATTTTGAAATCATTTTGTCATAATCTACCGAAAGGACACACGAATGTCATCGCTGTAAAGCGCAGAAACCCTCGAAATCTGGTAGGTGCGTCTATTGTGCAACAATTCGCGCTATGACGCTACGTAACACCGATGTTCTTATGTTTAAAAATCACGCTGCGCACCGGTCAAATGCTGCGCAGCATGTTGCTTACAACTTAACGAGCATCTTTCCGGTGTTTTCGCCTGAGAACAGACCAAGGAACGCCTCGGGTGTTTTTTCGAGGCCATCCTTAACGGTTTCACGCCCTTTGACGGCGCCAGCCTGAATGAGGGCAGCCATGTCGGCATTGAATTCCTGAACCTGCGCGTAGAAATCAGGATAAAGGAAGCCCTTGATCATGATACGTTTGCCGATGATCATCGGCAAATACTGCATGGGTTGCGCCTTGAAGTCATTGTAGACGTCGATCATACCACAAATCGCAAACCGCGCCCATTCCTTCGAAGTGGCCAAAGCCGCGTCGAAATGTTCACCGCCCACATTGTCGAAATAGACATCAATGCCCGTTTCACCCATATCCTTGAGCGCTGCCAGCAACTGCGGCAGCACCTTGCCGGACTTATAATCGATAACGGCGTCTGCACCGAGTTCCTTGACCCAAGCGCATTTATCCGCACCGCCAGCAGAGCCGATAACCTTCATGCCTTTCGCTTTGGCAATCTGGGTTACGGTCGATCCGACAGCGCCTGCGGCTGCGGATACAAAGATAACTTCGCCAGCTTTTGCCTCTGCCACTTTCAGAAGACCAAACCACGCCGTTCCGCCCGGCATACCGATAATGCTCAACCAATGCTGGTCGGGCACACCGAGGGCGGGCAACTTCACGGGGGGCATACCGGCAGGCGGGGTTTTGCCTCCGCCAAAAACGGCGGAATCGCGCCAGCCAGCCATATGCAAGACCTTCGCGCCCACGGGAAAATCGGCGTTGTTGCTTTCGGTTACTGTGCCAACGGCTCCACCTGTCATGGGCTCGCCGAGTGCAAACGGATCGGAATAGCTTTTCGCATCATTCATGCGGCCGCGCATGTAAGGGTCAACCGACAACCAGCTGTTGGCGACGCGAAACTCGTCTGCTGCCAACGGGGCATCGGGTGTCTCAATCATCGCAAAATTGCTGTCGTTTGGAAGCCCAGCAGGGCGGCTAGCCAATGTCCATGCGCGCATTATCGTGTCTCTCCATCTTTTTTGTTCTCTGCAGCATTTGCTGCAGCATTTTTATAAACGGGTCGGCCACCGACCCATGTTTCCTTGACAACAGCCTTACGCAGTTCGCTGGGGCTGGCAAGTAACGGATCGACGTCAATCAATATGAAATCGGCATAATGACCGGGTGTCAGGGACCCGAATTTTCCTTCGGCAAACGCAGCATAAGCTGCGCCCGTTGTGAACCCAGCAAGTGCCTGCTCCCGCGAAACGCGTTCTTCGGGGCGCCATCCGCCAAAGGGCTGGCCCTCGGCATCCTCACGCGTCATGGCGGCGGCAAGGCCAGCAAAAGGATCAGCCGATTCCACCGGAACGTCCGATCCGAACGCCAGTTTGCCACTGGCGCGCGCGATGGATTGCCACGCATAGGCACCCTTGAGCCGTTCTTGCCCAAGCCGCGCTTCTGCCATCAATCGGTCGGAAGTCTGGTGCACCGGTTGCATCGATGAAATGATGCCGTGCTGACCCAGCTTCTGCAGGTCGGCGGGATCGACAATCTGAACATGCTCGATGCGCCAGCGTTGGTCGTTTTTATAAGTTTCGGACAGTTCCTCTATGGCGCCAATGACTTCGGCATTAGCAGCGTCGCCAATGGCGTGGATCGCGGTCTGGAAACCGTCCATCGATGCGCGGACCATAAGGTTGCGGATTTCTGCGCTGGCCAGAAACTGAAGGCCCGTCTGCCCGGGGGCGTCCGTGTAAGGTTTCTTCAGCCAAGCACCGCGGCTGCCCAGTGCGCCATCGAGATAGAGCTTGACGCCGCCCAGCCGCAGCTTGTCGTCATATAGCCAAGGCGTTGGGCGCGGGCCGGCGATAGCGATCATATTGTCGATGCCACCCGCATAACCGAAAATACGGACCGTCAACCAGCCGCCGTCACCCGCACGGCGATAGCTCTGCCAATCGTCCATGGACGTGCCCATGTCGGCAATCGCGGTGATGCCCAGTGAATGCAGCTTCTTCTGCGCTTCACCCAAGGCGACATCGCGTTCGAGCGGCTTCGGCGTGGGAACGAATTTTCCGACCAAATCAGCGGCGGAGTCTACAAATATGCCACTTGGTTTTCCGCCAGCCAGTTCAATACGGCCACCGGGCGGGGATTTGGATGCCGCTGTAACACCGGCAAGCTCCATGGCTTTGCTATTCGCCCAACCAGCGTGACCATCGACACGTTCAAGCCAGACAGGCCGATCGCTCACAGCCGCATCCAGGTCTTGCGCGGTCGGGAAACGGCCAAGACCCCATTTTTCCTGATTCCAGCCACGGCCGATGATCCAGCGGCGGTCGGGATATTTGGCTGCGTAGGCTTTTATCGCCGCCTGCGCTTCGGCAAGGCTGTTCGTGCCTGACAGGTCAAGCGTTAGTAGCTGAAAGCCTAATCCCATCACATGGCCGTGGGCATCAATCAGACCGGGCAGCAATGTTGCGCCGCGTCCATCAAGGCGGAAGTCCAGTTGCTTGGGTAGCTTATCTTTTTTGGTCAGCAATTCGGTGACCTTGCCGTCCTTGCCTACCATCATGGCATTGAAGCGGATTACCTTGCCGTCCTGATCGAGCGTTATGCCATTCACATTTTCGACGAGGCCATCAGCAAACGCGGGCGTGGCAAAAGCGAAGAGTGTCAGCGCAAAAAGCTTCTTCATCATCTTAATATCCGTTCGTGTCGAGCATAGCCGAGACATTGATCCGTCGTAATTGTTCTGGAGGTGTCTCGACTGCGCTCGACACGAACGGAAAGCTGTTGTCATCCCTTCGGCAACCTTTTTACAATGGAACTGGTGTCAAGACGGCCGCCCCCCATATGTTGCACATCCGCATAAAACTGATCGATTATCGCCGTGATTGGCAGCGTCGCGCCAACAGCGCGGGCCTCTTCGAAGGCGAGGCCCAAGTCCTTGCGCATCCAGTCGACGGCAAAGCCAAAGTCAAACTTATCCTCGGCCATCGTTGCCCAGCGGTTGTCCATTTGCCAGCTTTGCGCGGCGCCACCGGAAATGGCTTCATAGACTTTGTCGACGTCTAATTCGGCCGATTGCGCAAAGCGCAATGCTTCGGACAGCGACTGGATGACGCCAGCAAAGGCGATCTGGTTGCACATTTTGGTGATTTGACCAGTGCCGGGTCCGCCGACATGCACGACGCGTTTGGCATAAGGTGCCATGATGGGGCGCGCGGCCTCTACCGACGCCTCGCTGCCGCCGCACATGATCGACAAAGTTCCATTTTCTGCACCAGCCTGGCCGCCCGTAACTGGCCCATCAACGATTAACAGCCCGCGCGATTTGGCCTCAACACCCAACTGTCGGGCAATGCGCGCCGATACCGTGGTGTGGTCAATATACAGGCTGCCCTTGGCCATGGCGGCAAATGCACCATCGCGGCCCAACGTAACGCCGGCTAGGTCATCATCGGTGCCGACGCAACTGATGACGACTTCGGCGTCGCGGGCAGCGTCTGCTGGAGACGCAGCAAGCGCACCGCCATAGGCCTCCACCCACTTTTCCGCCTTTGGGCGCGAACGATTGTAAACTGTTAGCGTGTGTCCTGCCTGTTGCAGATGTCGCGCTATCGGGCCGCCCATGACGCCCAAACCGATGAAAGCTATTTTTGCCATGCCCTTGCTCTAAACTTTGTTTTCACTTCGCGCCAGATAGGATAGGGCCCCGCTGCATATGAGCGATAAACTTACCCTGGAACATATCCGCGCAGCGCACGCGCGGATTCGCGACTCAATCGTCGCCAGCCCCACCTTGCACAGCCAGACGCTGTCGAAGCTGACGGGGGCTAACATTTACCTGAAGTTCGAAAACCTGCAGTTCACGGCTGCCTATAAAGAGCGCGGTGCACTCAACGCCATATTGCTGCTGTCCGAAGAACAGCGCAGCAAAGGCGTTATCGCGGCCTCGGCAGGCAATCACGCGCAGGGTTTAAGCTATCACGGCACGCGGCTGGGCATTCCGGTGACCATCGTCATGCCCGTTCCCACGCCGACCGTGAAGGTTATGCAGACCGAAAGCGTTGGCGGCAAAGTCGTCTTGCACGGCGAAACATTCGACGATGCCTACAAACATGCCCGTCTGCTCGAGGCGGAGCAGGGCCTGACCTTTGTGCATCCGTTCGATGATCCTGATGTTGCCGCAGGGCAGGGAACGGTCGCGCTGGAGATGTTAGAGGCTATTCCATCGCTCGATATGCTTGTTGTGCCCATCGGTGGCGGCGGATTGCTGTCGGGCATGGGGACCGCCGCGCGCGCATTGAAACCCGACATTGGCCTAATCGGCGTTCAGGCCGAGCTTTACCCGTCGATGTATGCGCTGCTGAATAATCTGCAAATGCCGTGCGAAGGCGACACGTTGGCCGAAGGTATCGCGGTCAAGGTGCCGGGCGCATTCACCAGCGAAGTCATTCGCGACCTTGTCGATGAAATCGTACTCGTGAGCGAAGCGCAGCTCGAAAGCGCGGTCAGCCTGCTGCTGCAAATCGAAAAAACCGTGGTCGAAGGGGCTGGCGCGGCGGGTCTTGCGGCAGTCATGGCCAATCCAGAAATCTTTAGCGGCAAAAATGTCGGCGTCGTCCTGTGTGGCGGAAACATCGACACGCGTTTGTTGGCCAATGTGCTGCTGCGCGATCTGGCGCGGTCAGGGCGGCTCGCACGCTTGCGCCTGACGCTGCAAGATCGTCCGGGCGCTTTGTACAAGGTCATGCGCCTGTTCAACGAGCATAATGTCAACATTATTGAAATCTACCATCAGCGCATCTTTACGACGCTGCCTGCCAAGGGGTTGATTACCGACATTGAATGCGAAGCACGCGATGCCGTGCAATTACAGGGCCTTGTCGATGGCCTCAACGTGGCTGGCTACAAGGTCGAGCGGGTCGAACTCAATAAATAAAAGCCCTGCGCAGAAAACATGGTAAATTCGCTTTTCAGCGATCAGGGACGTGTGCATAAAAGGTAAAGAATTTCTTAACAGCCGCAATAGAGGGCGGGAAGAATATGAGCGCACCAGTCCGTTTTCCCCGCTTCTTTGTGACCAGCCCTGGGCCATGCCCCTATCTGCCGGGTAAAACGGAACGTAAGGTTTTTACCGAGCTTAATGGCAATCATGCCGATGAACTGAACGAAGCGCTTGGCCGCATTGGTTTCCGTCGCAGCCAGAATGTCGCCTATCGTCCAAGCTGCCTTGATTGTAAGGCTTGCGTGTCGGTGCGCGTGCGGACCGATGAGTTCCGGCCCAACGCAACGCAACGTCGCATTTTAAGGCGCAATGCGGATCTGGTGGTGAGTGCTTGCCGGCCATGGTCGACGTCGGAACAATATGATCTGCTGCGCCGCTACCTAGCGAAGCGCCATCCCGAAGGCGGCATGGTTAACATGGACGACATGGATTATGCCGACATGGTGGAACAATCGCCTGTGCGCAGCCATGTCGTGGAATATCGTACTCCGACCCGTTTTGGCCGCCTAGGTGAGCTGGTTGGTGCATGCCTGACGGATCAGCAGAGCGATGGTGTGTCGATGATCTATAGCTTTTATGATCCCGATCTAGAGGGCCGTTCGGGTCTCGGCAACTTTATCATCATGGACCATATATTGCGCGCGAAGGAGGCTGGCCTGCCTTACGTGTATCTCGGCTATTGGGTAAACGGCGCAGCGCGGATGCAGTATAAAACCCGCTATCGTCCGTTAGAACGCCTTGGCCCCGACGGGTGGGAGCTGTTTGATCCCGATTTATAGGGCTGAAGATAGCCACTCAATGCGGACTGTCGGGTTACGACCCACTTGTGGACGTTGAGCAAGCTGCCATACTCTGTCCATGGAACAACTTGGATTGGTAGGGGCAACAGTCGCGGGACTTTGGTTGATCTGCGTTGGGGCATTCATGGTGCTTTTGCCCGACAGTTCTCTGCGAGTGCTTCGCCTCACGGCTTCAACTCGAACCGTGAACAATTCGGAGCAAGGGCTCCGGCTACTTGTCGGCCTCGCCTTAGTCCTCCGTTCTCCAGTGTCAAAGCTACCGGAGCTTTTCGAGATTGCCGGATGGTTCATCATCGTCTCGTCGTTGGTTTTACTGGTCTTGCCGCTGAGATGGCATTCCGCTTATGCGATATGGTGGGCTGACAGGTTCAAGCCTACAACCGTGCGGCTAATAGCGCCGATGTCCGCGCTCGCTGGGATCGGTCTGATATACGCTGCCCTGTAAGAGGCTTTGGCTGTCCGCTCCCCACCAAATCCAAGACGTTCAACGCCGCATTTGGCATCGCTGAAACAAGACATGTTGTCGATGAAGTAAGCACGCCCGGGGCGCGGCCGTCATAATCCACTTCGGTATTATCGCCATAGCTTCCCGCACGTGGCGGTCGTCATGCCAAGCTTAACCCGCGCTTACCGGCACGCGCAGGTGGGTTTTGGCTTCCACTTACGCACAGCTTTTTTGCGCGGTGCGCTGCGGACGGTTTCATAATAAACCTCTTCGGTCACCGTCGTGGTTGTGGTCGTCACGGGTGCCATGCTGATGACGGTGACGGTCGGCGCAGATTGCGGGTAATAATAATATCCGCCCTGCCATCCGGCGCCATAGCCTGGCTGCGGTCGTGGTGGCGCATAGGAATAGCCCTGCGGCCCTTCTTCTCGCGGGCGATATTGGCGACATTTGTCATTGGCCTTTTCAACGGCGACGCCCAGTAGGCCACCGATGCCAGCGCCGACAAGCGTTCCGCCTGTCCGGTTGCCGCGTCCGGCGATGCGGTTGCCTGCGACCCCGCCTAGCAACGCGCCGATAGCAGCCCCCGTGACGCCATTGCTTTTCAAGCAACGTTCATAGCCTTCGTAACCGCTTGGCACATTGTAATAATCGTCACGGTCGCGGTTATCATAACGGCTGTCATCATAGTCCGCGCCGCCATAAGGCGCGCCTGCACTTGGACGGCGCGGCGCAGGTGCCGGTTGGCGCGGGACGGGGGCAGGATATCCAGGGCCGGCAACGCCATCATGCCGCGTTACGCGGCCTTCCCATTCGCCTTCAAACACGCGGCCTTGCGGGTCAACATATTCACCCTGCCAGTTACCTTCATAGCTATAGCTGAACCCGTCCGGCGCAGCGAATGCTACGCTGCTGTCGCCGCTAAAACCATAGGCGCTATCGTCGGGGCGGATGGATGGACCATATTCGGGTTCGCGGTAATCATAGGTGCGATCATTGCCGTTGTCCCGGCTGAGGCCGATTGATCCTTGGGGTGAAGGCACACCTTGGCTTGCCATCGCTGGAGCGCCAGTAATCAGGAGTCCTGCAGCCGCAAGGCTGGAAAAAAGGACAGTATTCATATCAATCGCTCCCTAAACATCGCGAGTACCGGCACGACGGGACTCAATGGTTAAAGAGAAATTAACATTTTCAGTTGTGGAAGACTATTGTTCGGGATGTAAATTACTTACCGAAATATACATTGTTCCAAAATGAACCATATATTCAAATGCGGTTCGCAATCCTTTGCGCAAGTAACTCCACGCCTGCTACGTCCTGCGCGTCAAACCTGTTCAGGGTCGGGCTGTCGAGATCGATGACGGCAACGACAATGCCATCGCGCAACACCGGCACGACCAGTTCAGACGCGCTGTTGGCATCGCATGCGATATGTCCGGGGAAGGCGTGTACATCTTCGACCAGTTGCGTTTCGCCGGTTTGCGCCGCAGCGCCGCATACGCCGCGGCCAAAGGGAATGCGAATACAGGCAGCCTTGCCCTGAAACGGGCCAAGGACAAGCTCTCCGTCCACAACGCGGTAAAACCCAGTCCAATTCACGTCGGGCAGAAATTCCCATAGCAACGCGGCGACATTAGCCATGTTCGCAATGCTGTCGGTCTCTGTGCTGGTCAATGCATCGGCGGACTGAACCAGTTCCCGGTACATGTCCGATTTGGGGGCGTTTGTATCAATTGCAAATTCGTACATGCATGTACCCTATCAGTCGAAGCTGACCTTGCCACGGTTTTTCTTGACCGTTGACCGGCCCTTTTTGGCGTCAACGCGACGTGCCTTGGCGGCCTTGCTTGGTTTGGTGGCGACACGGCGTGCCTGCCTTATGTGCGCGCGGTCAATGAGCTCTATGACGCGTGCGCGGGCATCGGCCCGGTTGGCTTCGCGTGTTCTGTGGCTTCGCGCGGTGACAATCAACTCACCGTTCATCGTCATCTTGCTACCCGCCAGTACCTTCAACTGCCGGAATGCATAAGGCTGAAGGCCAAGGGCGTAGACGTCAACGCGCAGCTGGCACGCGGTTGCGACTTTGTTGACGTTCTGGCCCCCGGGCCCGGTGGAGGCCAAGAAGGTTTCTTCAAGCAAGTCTTCGGGCAGGTCAAAGGCCATGGCCTGCCCATAGCGCGAGAGGCTATGCGCTGTCGACCATCACCAGTTCAGCATCTTCGATGGCTTCAATTTTCAGGACGCCGGCCCCTTTGACGGCGATGCCGTCACGTGCGCCATATTCGACGCCATTTATGCGGATGCGGCCAGTCGCAGGAACCAGATAGGCGTGATTTCCCGCAGCCAGTTCATACTCCGCCGTTGCCCCAGCCGTGACCGTAGCGCCCAGCACGCGGGCATCTGCATTGATGACCAACGCGCCGTCCTCGCCATAGCCGCTCGCCAGCACATTGAACGCGCCCGAACGATCACCTTTGGGAAACTGTCGTTGGTCCCACGCGGGCGGGACATTGCGGTCGCGGGGCAAGACCCAGATCTGGAAGAGACGACACAGGTCGTCCTCCAGATTAAATTCGCTGTGTGTGACGCCCGTTCCGGCCGACATGACCTGCACATCGCCCGCCTCGGTACGGCCAACATTTCCCATGCTGTCCTTGTGCGTGATGGCGCCCTCGCGAACATAGGTGATGATTTCCATATTGTCGTGCGCATGCGGGGCAAATCCGGTTTGCGCAGCGATCTCGTCATCATTCCAGACGCGGATAGCGCCCCAGTTCATACGCGCTGGATCGTAATAGTCCGAAAAGCTGAAGTGGAAATTAGGCTTCAACCAGCCATGATCCCGCTTGCCAAGCGATGGGAAGGGACGGGCCTCGATATGGAGGTCCTTGGATGCGTTCGTTACAGTCATGCAAAATATCCACATCGGCGGGGAAATTAACCGCCGGAATGTAGCAGAGATAATAGCTAAGCGCGCGCGTTCAAGTATCTCTTACCCCGCATAAGCTTTCACAAGGTCATACATATAATCACGCCCGACATAGACCGAATTCACCTCCATGCGCTCGTTCAACCCGTGGGCACCATTGCCGTCAGAGTCGCCCCACATGCCAGGGATGCCATAGGTCGGGATGCCAACCGCACCCAGAAATGTCGCGTCGGTGTAACCATTCGCCATGGACGGTATCACCGTTACTCCGGGCCAATATTTCGCCGAAAGCTTTTCCATTGGGCCAGTGATTTTTGGATCGAGCGGGGGCGCTGGTGGGGATGGCCGCGCAGGCGGCAGAGTCGAAACGGTCACGCCAGCGTCACCAATAATCCGGGACAATTCCTGCCGTATCGATTCAATGCTGTGACCCGGGAAGATGCGGCAATTGATGTTTGCGCCTGCACGCTGGGGAAGGGCGTTGGCGGCGTGCCCTCCATCTAACAGCGTCGCAACGCACGTTGTGCGCAAATTACTATTAAGAAATCGCTCCTTATTTACAATGGCTTCGGCTTCCTTGTCATTCAGATTTGCCGCCAACCGGACCATGGCGTCACCTGTTGCATCGCCGCGGCCTTTACCGGCTTCGGCAAAATAGCGCCGTGTGACGTCGGTCATTTCCGCGAGAAACTGATATTCGTCTATCTTGGTGACTGCGCGTGAGAGCTGGTAAATAGCGTTGTCTCGTACTGGCGCTGAACTATGACCGCCGGGATTGCGTGTTTCGAGGCGGAAGTTCGCAAACGTCTTTTCACCGACCTGGACCGATTGGCCAATCACCTTGCCTTTGCCATCGCTATCACCGCCGCCACCCTCATTGAGGGCGAACTCGGCATCAATGAGATCGCGCCGGTTTTCGGCTAGCCATTGCGCGCCGTTAAACGCGCCGTTCGTCTCCTCCCCGCAAGTAAGCGCGACTTTGACGGTACGCTTAGGTTTGTAACCCTGCTGTTTAAACCGAATGAGCGTGTCGACCCAGACCGCCGCCTGCGCTTTGTTATCGGCGGTCCCGCGGCCATAAAAATAGCCGTTTTCTTCGACCATAATGAACGGGTCGCGTTCCCAATCGGCGCGTTTTGCTTCGACTACGTCAATATGCGCGATGAGCAATATCGGCTTGGCGGTTTTGGACGTGCCGGGATAGACGGCAACCAATCCGCCCTCTTTGGGGTTTTCGGGGGTTGCGAACAAAGTGAGCTGGCTATCGGCAAACCCAGCCGATTTCATGCGCGCCGCCATGCGTTCCGCCGCCAATGTACAGCTGCCCGACGATAGCGTCGTGTTTGTCTCCACCAGCTCCTTGTACAACGCACGAAACGCCAGTTGGTCGGAACGCGGATTTGGGACGGCGGCGACGCCCTGAGTCACCAAGCCCGATGCCAATAGAAACGACAACAACTTCTTCATGAAAGACATCCCCCAAACGCGATGGAGCGCAACTTATGCACCCGCGACAAAAGGGCAATGTTTAAAATGTGCGTTGCCATCTTCCCAAAATAAATGCGCTGTTATGCATGATTTTCCACTTTTGATCGTCCGGACGGCAATTTCGAGGAATTTTTACAAATATTTTTTGCGCCGCCGCATGACTCCCAAACCCGCAGAAAACGTCATTATTTGTGAACGCAAATCCTGCGACTCGCGGGAAATCAAGCATTAACGCCAAATTAACCTTTTCAGTTCATTTCCCTTATGGTTAATAAAGTCCGTCGCATCACTCGGTTTCGCCAGTGCTGCCTCGGGGGTGCCAGGGTTTCAAAAAGGGGTTTGCCCAATGCGTGTGCTTTTGATTGAAGACGAACCAACCACGGCCAAGGCCATCGAAATGATGCTGGCAACCGAAGGGTTCAATGTCTACACCACCGATTTGGGCGAGGAGGGCCTCGATCTGGGTAAGCTGTATGATTATGACATCATATTGCTCGACCTCAACCTGCCCGATATGCATGGTTATGACGTTCTGAAAAAGCTGCGTGTCGCCAAGGTGCAGACACCAGTGCTCATTCTTTCCGGCATCAGCGAAATGGATTCAAAGGTCCGCTCCTTCGGATTTGGCGCCGATGATTATGTAACGAAGCCTTTCCATCGTGAGGAGCTGGTTGCACGCATCCATGCCGTGGTCCGCCGTTCAAAGGGTCATTCGCAATCCGTTATCCGCACAGGCAAGCTGGCGGTTAACCTCGATGCCAAGACCGTTGAAGTGGACGGCAGCCGTGTTCATCTGACCGGCAAAGAATATGCGATGCTTGAGCTACTCTCGCTGCGCAAGGGCACCACGCTGACCAAGGAAATGTTCCTGAACCATCTATATGGCGGCATGGACGAACCCGAACTCAAGATTATCGACGTTTTCATCTGCAAACTGCGCAAGAAATTGTCGCTCGCTTGCATGGGCGAGAATTATATCGAAACCGTCTGGGGTCGCGGCTATGTGCTGCGGGATCTCGACGATATGGAACAGCCGCTGGTCGCCTGACGCATAACAAAATTTACACCCGAGCATGTAAATGGGGGCGCGGTCTGAAAGGACCGCGCCCCTAATTTGGGTTTCATCCGCCAAATGGACGAATTCACCTTCTTGGCGGAAGGCCTGCAAAGGTAATCAGGCTTTCGCCATTATCTGCGCCTATTGCGCTGACGCCGACAAAGTGATCGTCTACAATCAGGCCCTTCAGCACTGTTTGTGTACCTTCAAGTTCCTGCGCCAACGTCCAGTCTTGCGCGTCAGCGCGGCGTTGATAGACGCGATATTTCACCGCGCCCGGCGCGGCTGTCCACGTTACCGTAGTGTCAGAGGAAACTGCGCCGCCAAGCTTAGCCGAAGTCGGAGCAGGAGGTGCTAAAGCTAACGCCTTGGCTGTTTCTACGTTGAGCGCGGTTACCTTTGCCAAATAGGCAAAGTCCATTTTGTCGACAGTGTCGCCAAATTCGATGCCATCTTCGGTGCGTATATCCTGATGCTGGTGATGATAATTCTCAACACCTACAGTGAAGCGGATCGCAGGTAAGCCAAGTTCCAGCGCGGGCAGGTGATCGCCGCCGCGCGCAAACCGATCTGGACGGCGCACACCAAATACGTCGAGTTTGATATCCCCATTTTTGTCTGCAACCCGATCAGCGTAGCGCATCAAAGCGCGGCTCGGGCCATCATCCTCGCCGCCGCTATTTCGCCGGGCCGACTGGCCCGCAGCATCTTCGGATGCGCGAATGCCTTCGCTAAATACGCGAACGACATTTTCAACCTTGCGGCCGTCAGTGCCAAGCGTGCCACCGACAATATCGTTGTTGAGCCATGCGCTGACTTTCCAGCCCCGCTCTTGGGCTGTCTCGGCAAGCAAACGGCCGCCCATCAAGCCCTGTTCTTCGCCGGACAGGAGAGCGAAAACGATCGTTGCTTCGGTCTGGGGCTGTTGGGCCATAATGCGCGCGGCCTCAATAACCAGTGCGCTGCCCGATCCGTCATCATTGGCGCCGGGTGCATCGCTGGTGAAATCCATGACGTCGGATACGCGGCTATCGATATGTGCGGTTATGATGACCACATGGTCCCAGCCCAACTTTCCGGGCTTCAAGGCTAGGACATCGACAATGTTGACACCATTGGGAACGCGCGGGCTGGTCATCTGTCGCTCAATCAGCTCGGTCTTAAGGCAACCCTTGCAGACCTTGGCGATTTTTTCGAATTCGGTCAGTGCCCAACGGCGCGCGGCGCCAATGCCGCGTTTTGGATCTGTTGCTGACGAAAGCGTGTGGCGCGTGCCGAAGCTTACCAATTTCTCGACATCTGCTTTTAACCGCTCTGGCTGCGGTGCATTTTGCGCCAGCGCGGGCATCGACAATCCGATCGCGATGAGGCTCGCAAGCAAAGTCATTTTTTTCATCGGCATTTTCCTTCTCTTATGTCTGCAAATACCAGCGCTCTGGGCCTTCAAGCGCGAGGGCGGTCAATTTTCCTGAATTATAAGCGCCGGTATCAATGCCAATCCGCGAACCGCGTTCTTCGACATCGTCATAAATGGTGTGGCCGTACACAATGACTTTTTCCAAATCGCCGCGCTGGCCGACAAACTCCTCGCGAATCCAGCGCATGTCGCTTGGTTTTTGCTCCAAAAGTGGCACGCCGGGACGAATGCCCGCATGGACAAACGCATAGTCACCAATAACAATCTGGTCTTCAAAGGTTTCGATAAACTCCAAATGGCTTTCGGGCACCAATGTCGCCAAACGCTTGGTGAGTTGTTCCATATCCAGCCCGATATATTCCGTCCGCGTAATCGGATAGGATAAAACCGTGGCTTCACCGCCGATACGCAAGAAGAAACGCGTGATCTTCGTATCACAGTTGCGGCATGCGCTCACGAATATCTCTTCGTGGTTGCCCATCAGGAAACGCACATTTTTACCTGACTGTTGCAACGCCATCGCGGTTTCGATGACTCCTGCGCTATCCGGCCCGCGGTCCATAAGGTCGCCGAGAAAGATGATCTGCGTATTGGCAGGTCCACGCGCGAGATCATCCGTCGCGATCTTTTCCAAAAGGTTGTTCAGCAAATCATCGCGACCGTGAATGTCGCCAATAGCGTACACACGCATCCCGTCCGGCACCCTCGCGGTATCAAGGGGGCGGGACGGTGCAACTCTTTTGAAAAGGCGTCCTAACATGGCTTGCGGCATATAGGGCCGCGCTTGGGGTAAGGGAAGGGGTTAGCCCTCAACAGTGAACCGCAATCCGGCATATTTCTCCAACCGTTCGACCAGCTTTTCACCAAGTGCGGCGCCGGGCGTGGTGACACCGCCAGCGCCAGAGGTTTCGCATAAGGCAATGGCGGTTTCGCTTATCATCTTGGAAGTGGAGCCATAGCCGGGATCTCTGTCACCCTTCACGCTTAAGCGTGCCGTTCGGCCATCAGGATATTCGGCGACGAACAGCACGTCATAAAATCCCGTCTCGCGCTCTTCCTTGCTTGGGCCTTCACCCGGCTTGGGGTCGTCCGCGCCGCCCATCATCGGTGTCGACGCCACATGCTTCGCCATCGCCTCGCCTTGTTCGCCGGGGCCGGTAAGCATCATTTCATCGTACACAAAATCAACGCCAAAGGCCTGTCCAAGCAAGGCGTTGGTGCGGTGGACGTTCTTCGTATTGATAGGGGCCATGACGAAGCTGGTTGCCCAACTGCCCAGTGCCTCATCATATTCGGGCTTGTTGCCGGCGGGCTGCGCCGGGCCTTCGAAGCCACCTGAGAGGCTGAAGGGATTGGTAAGATAAGCAATGACGGCGGGGTCTTTTGCGGCAGCAGCCATCGTTGCTTTCAAGCTCGCGGCAGTGCCACCCGAAAATGTACCCTTCATTGCGCGAACGCGTCCTTTGACGCGTGGTGCAGGTGCAGCAAAGATTTCA
>Ga0105050_10005526_pt1 | contig 16143 bp, 14 predicted proteins | sample FRY01_FD_78088 | JGI IMG/M metagenome (GOLD analysis project Ga0105050, IMG submission 78088) | Freshwater microbial communities from Lake Fryxell liftoff mats and glacier meltwater in Antarctica - FRY-01 | ecosystem: Environmental > Aquatic > Freshwater > Ice > Glacier meltwater ... | reverse complement strand
CTGACCATCCCGCTCGGCACGCTCAGGAGCCCTCACATGCAACCTTCCATTTTCAAACTGATTTTGGCGCTGCCCTTGGCAATGGCCGCATTTGTCTCAAGCCACGCCGCCACCGCGCCTGCAGCCAGCGCCGGCAGCGCACAATCCATTATGGACGCTATGACCAAAGCCAATGCGGCGGTGGTGGGCGTCAAAGTCAGTATTGTCAAAGGCGCACGGTCAGCCCGAACCCTGGGTTTGAACCGCAGCGGCTCAGGTGTGGTGATTGGCAGCGACGGCCTGATTCTGACCATTGGCTACCTGATGCTGGAAGCGCAGCAAATTGAAATCATCACGCAGGAAGGCAAAACCCTGCCAGCCATTGCCGTGGCTTATGACCTGGCTACGGGCTTTGGCCTGATCAAGCCACTGTTGCCGTTGCGCGGTGTGGCGCCCGTCACGCTGGGCAGCCAGCAAGATTTAAAAACCGGCGAGCCGCTGATGGCTGCCACGGGTGCGAGTGACAGAGATGAAGGCGGTGTGAGCATGACGCAACTGGTCAGCCAGCGGGCTTTTTCAGGCACCTGGGAATACCATCTCGACAGCGCCCTGTTCACCAGCCCACCGGTCAGCTCAGGGCGCGGCAACCACAGCGGCGCGCCTCTGTTTAACCGCAAAGGCGAGCTGATGGGCATTGGCTCATTGTTTGTGATGGATGCGCTAGGTGATAACAAGCGCCAGCCTGGCAACATGTTTGTACCGATTGATTTGCTCAAACCGATCCTGGCAGAAATGCGGCAACAGGGCAGCAGCAAGCAAAGCGCTAGAGCCTGGCTGGGCCTGACGTCCAGCGACCAGGGCGGCCGCGTGCAGGTGGTACGCGTCACCGAAGGCAGCCCGGCAGACGACGCGGGGCTAAAGCCCGGCACCGTTGTGCAAGCCATTGACGGGCTGGAGGTGACCACGCTAGAGGCGTTTTATAAAAAGCTCTGGGCGCGTGACACGCCGGAGCAGCCAGTCAAACTCACCATCCGCGAAGGCAATGACGTCAAAACCATCGACATCACGCCGCAAAACCGCATGCTGAGCCTGAAAAAGCCCGCCGGGATCTGATTTCGGGCCTTTCGGTGCCTTTTTCTGGTGTCTTTTAGGCTTCTGGCTCAATGAATACGGGCGCGAGCAGCTACTTGATTAATAGCGACTGAATACTGCCATGCGCCAACCTGCTGCGGCTATAGAAGCTGGGTAACTTGGTCACGCTCAGGGCAGCAGCTTCAATCCACTTTCGCGCCTACACTTTTGACCACTTGGCCCCACTTGCTTGCCTCTGACGCGATATAGGTCTTCAGCGTGGAGCGATCCATCCGCACTGTCTCCAGCGAGAGCGCGCTGAAGGTGTCTTCGGTGCTTTTAAACAGCAGGGTTTTGTTGATTTCCCGATTGAGGAGTTCCAGCACAGCGGTGGGCGTGCCGACCGGCGCGAAGATGGCAAACCAGGTGTTGGCTTCAAAGCCCTTGAAGCCCAGCTCTTCCACCGTTGGCACGTTGGGCAGGGCGCTGCTGCGCTTGCGGCTGGTCACTGCGAGCGGGCGCACCTTGCCAGCCTGCGCCAGTTGAACCACTGGCGGGATGGACGTCGAACCAACAGGCACCTGACCGCTTACCACGGCATTGGCGGCAGCCGCGGGGGAGAAAGGTACATGCAGGATGTCAACCTTCAGGAGATTTTTAAACAATAGCTCAGCGCCAAGGTGGGTGGTGGTGCCATTGCCAGAGGACGCGTAGCTGAGTTTTTCTTTCGCACTCAACGCCACCAACTCCTTAAGCGTGGTTGCCTTCACGTCAGGGTGTACATAAATAATGTTGGGCGAGACTGCCGCCATAGCCACTGCTTCCAGGTCTTTGTTGACGTCGTAGCCGGCCTTGTCAAACAGGCTGGGATTAACGGCAACGGCGACACTGTGAATCAGCAGGGTGTAGCCATCGGCTGGTTGCTTGGTTACCAGCGCGGTGGCAATGTTGCCGCTGGCACCCGGGCGATTTTCTACCACCACAGGCTGGCCCAGTGACAGGGCCAGCTTTTGCCCGACCACGCGGGCCACGATGTCGGTTGAACTGCCGGGCGGAAATGCCACGATCAGCTTGATCGGCTTGTCCGGGAAGGCGGCCAAAACGCCAAGCGATAAAACTGACAGCGTTGTTGCGAACAGCAGTGTGCGAATCTTCATTGCGGACTCCAGGTTACGGGAAATTGAAGGATTGATATCTTGGGCAAATGCCGCTTAAGCGAAACTGCAGACCTCATCGAAGTCAAACCGCGGCAAGCGCGAAAACAGCGCGCTTTCGTCTCCGTAGCCCAGGTTGCAAAGAAAGTTGGAACGCAGCGAGGTACCTGCAAAAAAAGCGTCGTCCACCTTGTGGTTGTTAAAGCCCGACATGGGGCCGACGTCCAACCCGAAAGCCCGGGCGGCGATGATGAAGTAGGCGCCCTGCATCGAGCCATTGCGAAACGCCGCCTCCTCGGCGTGAGGAATGTCATTTGCGTACATACCCACCATGTCTTTGTGCGGAAAGAGGCGTGGCAAGTTGTCAAAAAAACGCAAATCGTAAGCGATGATGGCTGTGACGGGTGCACCCTTGAACTTGGGTACATTGCCTGGCGATATGGCAGGGTAAAGTTTTTCTTTGCCCTCTTCAGTGTTCACAAAAACGATTCGGCACGGGTTTCCATTGGTACTGGTGGGGCCAAACTTGAAGACTTCGTAGATCTCCTGAAGCAAGGCCACCGGCACCGGTTTGGGTCGCCACGCATGGTGCGTGCGCGCCTGCCTGAACAACAGGTCCAGGCCTGTTTCGGGTAGCCGCTTGGGTGCTGCGTGTGCAGCGGGAACTGGATTGTCGATGGAGCTTGTCACTTTTTTGTCGATAAAATTTGTCTAAATTAATTTTAATCGATAAAATAACGGATCGTCAATCCACGAACAAACCCTTACATGCGCATTGCAAGCTACCTCCACAACCAACAAATCCGCTACGGTGTGATGGGCCCAAACGGCCTGTGCCACATAACCGACTGCCTGCCCGGCGCCCCGGCGGATATCAACACCTTCATTGCCCTGGCGCATGCGCAGCCTGGTCTGCTTGCGCAGGCCAAGGTGGCCGCGTCATCGGCTCCGGTTATCGACATGGCGCAGGTGCAACTGCTGCCTTGCGTGCCCAAGCCCGGCAAGATCATTTGCCTGGGCGTCAACTACACAGACCACGCCAAAGAGGGCGGCAATGTGGTGGCAGACTTCCCCGCGTTTTTTTTCCGGGGGGCGACTTCCCTCACCAGTCATGATGGCCCCATCACGCTGCCACGCGTGTCGGACAAATTGGACTTTGAAGCCGAGCTGGCGCTGGTGATCGGGCAGCGCATGAAGGATGTGGATGAAGCCGATGCGCTGTCGGGTGTTTTCGCCTACAGCTGCTTTAACGACGCCACCCTGCGCGACTACCAGAAGCGAACGTCGCAGTGGACGATCGGCAAAAACTTTGACAGCACTGGCGGCTTTGGCCCTTACCTCGTGACCGCTGATGAACTGCCGCCCGGTTGCGACGGCCTGCACATTGAATCACGCCTGAACGGGCAGGTGATGCAAAGCGCCAATACCCGCGACATGGTGTTTGGTGTCGCGCGCACGCTGGCGCTGCTGACAGAGTGCCTGACGCTTGAGCCTGGCGATGTGGTGGTGATGGGCACACCCGCCGGTGTGGGCTATGCCCGCACGCCACCGGTATGGATGCGCAGTGGCGACGTGATAGAAATTGAAATTGAAGGAGTTGGGCTTCTGCGCAACGTTGTTCAGCCTGCCTCTAGCGCTGTAGCAGCCACTGTTTCCGAGGTTCGCTGATAGTGCTGGCACAACAAGCTCACCGCTTCGTCCGCATCGCCACGAATAGCCGCCTGAAAGATGGCGACATGCTCCTCATGGGTGTGGCGGCGTGCAAAGTTACGGCTCGCAGCCACCTGCCGGTAGCGGTAAGCCTCGACGGTGAGTGTGGCACAAAAATCCCGCAACCAGCGCGATGTGCATTGCGCCAGCAGGCGCTGGTGAAACTCGCCGTGCAGCCGCTCCCAGTCCGGGTTGGGCACATAACTTTTGGCATTGAGCGAACGCGGCGTGCGCGACAAGCGGTGCACCGTCAGCGCCAGGGCTTCCTCCCAGTCGGTGGTGCGGTGGGCGATCGAATCGCGCAGCGCCAGGCTTTCGACATCGCAGCGAGTTCGGGTCAGTACTGCCAGTTCATCCCACACCAGCGGGGCAACGCTGAAACCGCGCTGCTCGTTGCGCGACACCAGCCCCTCGGCAGACAGCCGGCTCAAGGCTTCCCGTACCGGGCTGGCGCCAACGCCATGGCGTTTGCCCATCAACTCGACACGCAGCTTCTCCGACGGCTTGAACACGCCCTGCAAAATGTCGTCACGCAGCGCTTCATAGACGGCGCTGGCGCGCGTGGAACCCTCTGCCCCCTCGCTGTCAGTCACCAAAGCCGGTTTTCGTGCCATTTAATCGATTAGTTTGAAAGTTCAATCATATGAGAAATCTCTCCAAAGACAACATCACCGCCACGGTACAGGCCAGTTTTGACCCACTACCCTCGCCGCGCCAGCGCGAACTGCTGCAAAAGCTGGTGGCGCATCTGCACGCCTTTGCCAGCGAGACCGCGCTCACCCATGCCGAATGGCGCGCCGGGCTGGAGTTTATGCACGCTGCAGCCCGTATCACGACCGACACCCGCAGCGAGTTCTCGCTAATGTCGGACGTGTTTGGCTTGTCGTCCATGGTGGACCTGACCGCAAGCCGACCCGGCTCTACAGAAGGCAGCGTGCTAGGCCCTTTTCATGCACGTGGCTCGCCACGCATGGCCAGCGGAGCCAACCTGATTGGCGCCAATGCGGGGCAACCTGTGGTACTGCGCGGCAGCGTGTGCGATCAACAAGGCCAGCCCATCCCAGGTGCAACAGTGGATTTTTGGCAAAACGCCGACAACGGGCTGTATTGGCAGCAAGACACCGATCAGCCGCAAGACAATCTGCGCTGCCTGATGGAAGTAGGCGCAGACGGCCGCTTCGAGCTGGCCACCATCCGCCCCCGGCCGTACGCGGTGCCGGACGACGGCCCGGTCGGCGCACTGATGCGCCTGGCAAAACGCAACACCATGCGACCCGCACACTTTCACCTCATCATCGAGGCGCCGGGCTACACCAGCATCATCACCGAGATGTTTGACCCGGATGACCCCTACCTGGATAAAGACGCCGTCTTCGGCGTGCGCGACTCCCTGGTGGTGCGCTACGCCAGTGAGTCCGATCCTGCGGAGGCACAGCGCTACGGGCTGGAGGGCAGCTACTTGACGACGCAGCTCAACGTGAAGCTCGTAAGTTCTGAGCCCAAGTGAAGGAAGCGGCCATGTAACGCCGCAAAACCGCATATTGAGCCATAAAAAGCCCGCCGGGATCTGATTTTGGACCTCTTCAGTCCTTTTTTAGATGTCTTTTAGGCCTCTAGCCCAATAAGTACGGGTGTAATCTGCTGTTAAATGAATATCAGTTAACGGCACTTGGTGGGCTTGCCGCTGTCGAATAAAATCACAGCTGCTCATCTGCTCACGTAACGACCCCACACAGCGGCATCATCTGGATGCCGTTTTTATTTCACTATGACCACTGCAACTGCACCCACAGCCACCCCCCTCCCTGCGCCATTGACCCCCGGCCTTGACAGCCTGGCCAAATCGTTTGAACCTGCGGCGATTGAAGCGCACTTTGGCCCGCTGTGGGAGCAAAGCGGTATGTACGAGCCCACCCTGGACAGCGCCAAGCCATCATTCAGCATTCAGCTGCCGCCGCCTAACGTGACCGGCACGCTGCACATGGGCCATGCGTTCAACCAGACCATCATGGACAGCTTGACGCGCTACCACCGCATGCGTGGCCACAACACACTGTGGGTGCCGGGCACCGACCACGCAGGCATTGCCACGCAGATTGTGGTGGAACGCAAATTGGCCGCCGCTGGCCAAACCCGCCATGACCTGGGCCGCAAGAACTTTGTGGCCAAAGTCTGGGAGTGGAAGGAAGAATCCGGTGCGACGATTACCCAGCAAATGCGCCGCATGGGCGACTCGGTGGCCTGGAAGCACGAGTACTTCACGATGGACCCAAAAATGTCCACGGTGGTCACCTCGACTTTCGTCAAGCTGTACGAGCAGGGCCTGATTTACCGTGGCAAGCGGCTGGTCAACTGGGATCCGGTTTTAAAGTCTGCGGTGAGCGACCTGGAAGTCGAAAGCGAAGAGCGCGACAGCTTCATGTGGCACATTGAATACCCGTTTTCTGATGGCCCACAAAAGGACATCGATGGCAACCTGATGCGCGGCATGCACATTGCCACCACGCGGCCCGAGACCATGCTGGCCGACGGCGCACTGGCCGTTCACCCTGACGATGCGCGCTACCAACACCTGATTGGCAAGCTGGTGGACTTGCCACTGTGCGACCGGGCGATACCGGTGATTGCCGACAGCTATGTTGACCCGGCTTTTGGCAGTGGCTGCGTCAAAATTACCGGCGCGCACGACTTTAACGACTACCAGGTCGCGCAACGGCACGACCTGCCACTCATCACCATCTTCACGCTGGACGCGAAGATCAATGAAAACGGCCCGGCGGCATATCAGGGCATGGACCGCTATGTGTGCCGCAAGGCGGTGCTCAAAGACCTGGAAGCGCAAGGCTTTTTAGAAAAAGCCGTGCCGCATAAAAATATGGTGCCGGTGTGCGCGCGCACGGGTGCGGTGGTTGAGCCGATGTTGACGGATCAATGGTTTGTGGCACTCAGCAAAGTCAGCGAGCAAGACCCGACCGGCAAGTCGATCTCACAAAAAGCCCGTGACGCGGCTGCCAATGGCGACGTGAAATTTGTGCCCGAGCAGTGGGTCAACACTTACAACCAGTGGATGAGCAACATTCAGGACTGGTGCATTTCACGCCAGTTGTGGTGGGGCCACCAGATTCCGGCCTGGTATGACGAAGACGGCAAAGTCTATGTGGCCGAGAACGAAGCGGCTGCGCAGTTGCAGGCATCGGGCAAGAAGCTGACGCGTGATGAGGACGTACTGGACACCTGGTATTCGTCAGCGCTGGTGCCTTTTTCATCCCTCGGCTACCCTGAAAAAACCAAAGAGCTTGATTTGTTTTTACCATCGAGCGTGCTGGTCACGGGCTACGACATCATCTTCTTCTGGGTCGCGCGAATGATCATGATGACGACGCACTTTACGGGGCAAGTGCCTTTCAGGCATGTCTATATCCACGGCCTGGTGAAAGACGCACAGGGTAAAAAAATGAGCAAGTCCGAGGGCAATGTGCTTGACCCGGTGGACTTGATTGACGGTATTGAACTGGCACCGCTGCTGGACAAGCGCTCCCAAGGCCTGCGCAAGCCCGAGACCGCGCCACAGGTGCGCAAACTCACTGAAAAAGAATTTCCGGCGGGCATCCCCGGCTACGGGGCGGACGCGCTACGCTTTACCTTTGCGTCGCTCGCCAGCCTGGGCCGCAGCATCAACTTTGACAGCAAGCGCTGCGAAGGCTACCGCAACTTTTGCAACAAGCTCTGGAACGCCACGCGCTTCACACTCATGAACTGCGAAGGCCAGGACTGCGGGCTGGCTGACCATACCAAAGAGCAGTGCATGCCGGGGGGCGAGTTTCACAACTACATGAGCTTTTCGCAAGCCGACAGATGGATTGCATCGACGCTCCAGCGCGTTGAGGCGGATGTGGCCAGGGGCTTTGAAGACTACCGGCTGGACAACGTAGCCAGCAGCATTTACCAGTTTGTCTGGGACGAGTTTTGCGACTGGTACCTGGAGATTGCCAAGGTACAAATCCAGACTGGTAATGACTCACAAAAACGCGCAACGCGCCGCACACTGATTCGCACCCTGGAGGCGATTTTGCGCCTCGCACATCCGGTGATACCGTTCATCACCGAGTCACTGTGGCAGCAGGTTGCCATCGTCGCGGGCATTAAAAAACCACCTACATCGGCCAGGCTGCTTACCCGCAAAGCCAGCCCAACAAGATTGACGAGGCGGCCGAGGCGCATGTCGCCAGGCTAAAAACGCTGGTCGATGCCACACGGGTGTTGCGCGGTGAAATGAATGTGTCGCCGGCCACGCGCCTGCCTTTGTTTGTGGTGGGCGATACCGACTTCATGACGCAGTCAAGCGCTGTCATCAAGGCATTGGCCAAGCTAAGTGACGTCACCATATTTGACGACGAGGCCGGGTGGGCTCTTGCTGCGCAGGCCGCACCGGTAACGGTGGTGGGCGAGGCCAAAATTTGCCTGCACATGGAAGTCGATGTGGCGGCCGAGAAGCTGCGCCTGGGCAAAGAAATCACGCGGCTTGAAGGTGAGCTGGTCAAAGTCAAAGCCAAGCTGGCCAATGAGGCTTTTGTCAGCAAAGTACCGCCGGCGGTTCTGGCGCAAGAGCACAAACGCCTGGCCGACTTTAACAGGGCGCTGGACAAACTGCGTCAGCAACTGGTGCGCCTGAAATAAGCTATTTCAGGCGTATCAGCGCGTCAGCGCATCGGCGGGTGGCGGCATCAGCAATTCAGAATCGTCCCACTGCGATGTAGACACAGCGCCCGGCAGTTCCAGATTCATGGGTGCGCTGTGGGGGAAGTGGCCAAAGTTGCTGCTGCCTTCCTGGTTTGAAATAGCCTCGTGCATGCGGTGCGCGACATACCAGCTGGAGCGCAGCCGGGCCTCACGCGTGTACGAGCCCAGGCGAGGCGTGATGAACAGGTTTTTCAAACCATGAAGCGGAGAGTTTTCAGCTGCAAAGTGAGGCTCCGCGCCATCCAGTATGCAAGCCTCAATCCTGCCATCAGACAAAGCTGCGGCCAGCGCGTCTTCATCAAACAGCTGGCTGCGGCTGATGCCCACCCAGAGCTGATGAGGCTTGCAGGCGGCCAGTAATTTACTGTTGACAAAGCCCTTGTAGCGAGCTGCGTAAAGCATTTGTACCGATATGGCATTCGACTGGGCCATCAACTCGGGCAGTGTCACCGGCCGGATATGCAAACGCTCCCATATGGGTGCCGTGTGGTGGACTGCCGGGTCGTAGCCAATCAGCCGAACGCCCAGGCGATGAAGCATGCTCGCCAGCGTGTGGGCAGTAGGAGCCAAACCCAAAATGCCAACGGTGCTGCCATGCAACTCGCGACCCATTTGCTGCGTGGGGTGCTTGCGCCCCAGCAGTGACGACACAATACCGCGCCGGTAGAGCAACAGCAAGGTGGCCAGCAAATACTCGGCGTTGGAGCGAACATTGGCACTGCTGGCGTGAATCACCTTGATGTCACGCTCCTGGCAAGCTTCCAGGTCGGTGTTGTCGCTGCCCACGTGCATGCGGGCAACCGCCTTGAGTTTGGGTAAAAAATCAAGAAAATCCCGCGTCAGCACGCTTTTGCGCGGGAACACAATGCCTTTGGTCTTGTAGCAAGCCTTGCGCAGCGCCACCAGGTCGTCGGCCAGCTCGGGATGGTATTGAACGCTGTGCCGGGTTTTTAACCAGGCAGTGGCCTCGGGGAACAAAGCGTCTAGAAGTAAGATGTCCACCCGTGAGTCCTTTAATGTTCAACCTGGAAATTCAATGCTTAGCGCGGCTTGTATGGCACTTATAAGAGCGTTTGTCTGACGCCCCTTGAGCGACCCTTTTGCGACACTTTACGCCATTTAAGCCTCGAAATCTATGGAAAAATTCACATCTTTAAACAAAGCCGTCTTTCCGGTGGCTGGGCTCGGAACACGCTTTTTACCGGCCACCAAAGCCCAACCGAAGGAAATGTTGCCGGTTGTTGACAAGCCCCTTATCCAGTACGCGGTTGAAGAAGCCTACGCTGCCGGCATTCGGCACATGATTTTCGTGACGGGCCGCAATAAACGTGCCATCGAAGACCACTTTGACACCGCTTACGAGCTGGAAAACGAGCTGGAAGTAGCGGGCAAGCAGGAATTGCTGGCACTGGTGCGCTCCATCCAGGCCAGCGACATGGATTTCTCATACGTGCGCCAGCCCCGCTCGCTGGGCCTGGGCCATGCAGTGCTGTGCGCGGAGCATATGGTCGGCAACGAGCCGTTTGCAGTGTTACTGGCCGATGACTTGATGACCGGCCCGCCGGGCGGCCAGCCGGTGTTGGCGCAAATGGCTGAGCAGTTCAAGTCACTGCAGCAGTCCATATTGGCAGTGCAAGAAGTGCCTTTGGATCAAACCCGCCGCTACGGTATTGTGGCGGGTGAAAAATCCGGTGAGCACCTGATGAAGGTCAGCGCCATGGTAGAAAAACCAGCGCCTGAGGCGGCGCCTTCACGCATGGCTGTGGCCGGACGGTACATCTTGACGCCCGGCGTTTTTAAACACATTCGCAGCCAAAAGCCTGGTGTCGGCGGCGAGCTGCAACTGACTGATGGCATTGCCAGCCTGCTGGCCGAGGAAAGCGTGTACGCCTTTGAATACGCTGGCAGGCGCTACGATTGCGGGAGCAAGGAAGGCTTTCTGCAAGCCACGGTTGAGTTGGCCTTGCTGCACCCGGAAGTGGGTGCGCGATTTAAAAACTATCTGAAGAATCTCAAGCTGGATTAATTTTTGCCAACCGTTCAGCGCCGTTTCAGCACGTGAATGTAATCGTTACCCACGGTTTCCTGCTCCATCAGATCATTACCCGTCTGGCGTGCAAAAGCCTGAAAGTCGCGGGTCGAGCCGGCATCGGTTGACACCACTTTCAGCATCTGGCCACTGAGCATGTCAGCCAACGCTTTTTTGGCCTTCAAAATAGGCAGCGGGCAATTCAGGCCGCGGGTGTCGAGTTCTTTGTCGATTTTCATAGATGTCCTTGAGTTGCCATGATTTTAAGGTTTTTGCCAGTCGACAAATTCCGGCGCATAACCGCGTGACTTCAACCAGTCCGCCAGCGCATAACCCGTGCCTGCAGGCCAGCACTTGATGGCTTCATAGTCGTACAACTTGTACTCCACCAGTTCAGGCGACAGCAGCACATCACCCTCACACACCGCATGGTAGGCAATGATGATCTGGTTCATGCGTTGAAAGTCATATACGCCAATCAGGTCCAGGGCTGTCGTGTCAAGGTTGGTTTCTTCCTTGATCTCCCGCTCAATGCCGCCCTGCGGCGTTTCGCCTGCCTCCATAAATCCGGTGATCAGCGCAAACATGCGACCCGACCATGCCGCGTTACGGGCCAGCAATATCTGGCCGTTGACCTCAATCACCGCGGCCAGCACGGGCGTCGGGTTATTCCAGTGGGTGTAGCCGCAGGCCGGGCAGCGCAGGCGGGCTTTCTCCCCGCCGTCTTCGAGTTGCGTCACCACTTCAAGCGGGGTGGCGCACTGGGGGCAGAACTTAAAGGTAGTTGACATGGCTTGACGTTGATCTATTTGCTATAGTATTAGGAGCTACTTAAGGCGTTTTTATTGGTCTAGATGCCAACTTGTTGCCTAAAAAGGCTTTTTTAACTGGGTTTGAACTGTTTTGACGCCCATCAGGCCGGAAACACGCCAGTTGACAAATAGCGGTCGCCCCGGTCGCAAACGATGAACACGATCACGGCGTTTCGCGTAGTTTTGGCGATTTCTTGCGCCACCCAGCAAGCGCCCGCTGCTGAAATACCCGCAAAAATGCCTTCTTCACGCGCCATACGGCGGCACATGTCTTCGGCATCGCTTTGGCTGACTTCTACCAACTGGTCGACATGGCGGGCATCGTAAATTTTGGGCAGGTAAGCTTCGGCCCACTTGCGTATGCCGGGAATACGCGAGCCTTCCGATGGCTGCGCGCCAATGATCCGGATGGCCGGGTTTTTTTCTTTCAAATACCGTGACACGCCGGTAATCGTGCCGGTGGTGCCCATGGCGCTGACAAAATGCGTCACTTTGCCTGACGTATCTGTCCATATTTCCGGGCCTGTGGTGTCGTAATGGGCGCGCGGGTTGTCCAGGTTGGCAAACTGATCCAGCACCCTGCCCTTGCCTTCAGCCTGCATACGCTCCGCCAGGTCACGGGCATACTCAATGCCACCGCTTTTGGGGGTCAGCAGCAGCTCGGCACCGAAGGCTTTCATGGTTTGGGCACGCTCGATCGACAGGTCTTCCGGCATGATCAAAATCATCCGGTAACCCTTGATGGCTGCAGCCATCGCCAGCGCAATGCCGGTGTTGCCTGATGTCGCTTCAATCAGCGTGTCGCCAGCTTTGATATCGCCGCGCTCTTCAGCGCGCTTGATCATCGCCATGGCGGGCCGGTCTTTGACCGAGCCAGCGGGGTTGTTGCCTTCCAGCTTGCCCAGAATCACGTTGCCACGGGCTGCGTTATCGGTAGCGCCCAGGCGCTGCAAACGCACCAGTGGAGTTTTGCCGATCGCGTCTTCAAGCGTTGGAAACAGGTGAATCGAGTCAGGGTGAGAAAAGTTCATAACCGCTACTGTGCCATAATTGGAGGCTGCATGCAGCGTCGCCCGGGTGGTGGAATTGGTAGACGCACGGGACTCAAAATCCCGCGCCGCGAGGCGTGCCGGTTCGATTCCGGCCCCGGGCACCAGATGTCAGTGGTCACAACATTTTTTTCTGCATTGTGAATCGTTCGCCTTTTGCGGTATCAACGAAGCTTCCGGTTGAGCTGGTCATCTTCAGCCCAGGGGATCAGATTCAGCCTTTTGTATTTTGGACGAGTTTTTTGTGATCGACTGAAAGCACAGATACTGGCCAATATGTTTTCAGTCAGCAAATCGCTTCTTCATCAACTCGAGGCCTGGCAGGCCGCTATGCTGCTGGCCCGCCGCGAAATCAGTGCGGTCGACTTGGTACGCGCCTGCCTGAACCGCATTGCCGAGCGCGAGCCACAAGTACACGCCTTTGTACAGCTTAATGCAGACGCCACGCTAAACGCCGCGCGCACGCTGGACGCTGGCCCGCTTCGCGGCTTGCTGCACGGCCTGCCGTTTGGCGTAAAGGATTTATTTGATACGGTTGACCTGCCAACAGGTTACGGGACACCCATTTATGCCGGACAACAGCCGCTGACCGACGCCGCGGCCGTCGCGCTGTGCCGCGAAGCAGGTGCGGTGCTGCTGGGTAAAACCGTGACCACGGAGCTGGCCAATATGTTCCCCGGCGTCACATCCAATCCACATGATCCACAGCATACGCCGGGCGGCTCGTCCAGCGGATCGGCTGCTGCCGTGGCCGACTGCATGGTACCGCTGGCGCTGGGTACACAAACGGCGGGTTCGTTGATCCGTCCCGCGGCTTTTTGCGGCGTGGTGGGCTATAAACCCAGCCACAACCGGGTGCCCAAGGCCGGCGTCAAAAGTCTGTCGGAGACGCTGGACACCGTCGGCGGTTTTGCACGCAGCGTCCGCGACGTGGCGTTGCTGGGCGCGGTACTGACTGGGGATGCCCGGCTAGCCGACCCGGCGGCTTTCGAGCAGGCCGCTGCGCCACGTATCGGCCTGTGCCGGACGCCTGAATGGACGCAGGCTGATGGCGATACACAGGCGGCCTGGTCCCAGGCGGAGATAGCGCTGGCTGGCCACAGCACGCCACTGATGCTGCCGTCAGAGTTGTCGGGCCTTGTGGCCCTGCAAAAGTCGGTTCAAGCCTTCGAAACGGCCCGTTCGTTCAGTCATGAACGGCTGAATCACAACGACAAGCTCAGCGCGCCGCTGCGGGCATTGATCGCCGACGGCCTGGCCATCAGCGGAGAGGCGCACGCTCGCAACCTGCAGGCTACTGCGCTGGCGCGGCAGCGGGTTCAGCTAATGTTCGGGCCATATGACGTGATCCTTGCTCCCAGCACCCCCGGTGAGGCTCCAGTCGGGCTAGAAGGCACCGGCGACCCATTATTTTGTCGCGGCTGGACACTGCTTGGCCTTCCCTGCGTGCACCTGCCTTTTACACGCGGGCACAGCGGCTTGCCGGTCGGGCTACAGCTGGTTGGCGCTTTTGGCGACGACCACCGGCTGCTGGCCGCCGCGCACTGGGTACATCAGCGCCTGTCAGGCTAATTTTCGACAGCTGGCAGCAGCGATCACCGACTTTTTATAGCCATCGCTTGCATCGTCATTGGCGCTGTATCGTGACACACTGTTTAACCACAATGCAGCACCAACAACCGTTATTGAGCTGGCTTTGTAAAGTCTGAATTGGATAATCGGTTCGCACTGAGCCTGGCCCAAGCGGAAACTCTATGCCTTACCAGGCTGAAGCAATCGATACCCCAAGCCTCGTGTCTGACGTTGAAACCAACCGTCTGGGTGTCACTGCCTCAATCCTTCATTGACAGTTGGGTAGAGTAGCCTGATGCGAAGCTCCAGTTTGAGCCGCTGGTTGTCCAACCGCCGCGATTCACTCATAAAACTTAACTGTATGACAGGCAGCTGTAGGTTTGCATCTTTGCGAGAAATGCGGGGCGGACGCGGCAAGCCGTACAGGTCTGCAGCCAGGTCAAAGTAGTCGCCCATCTTCAAATCAGTGTCGTCGCTGGCGTTGGTGATGCGCTGGGGTTTACCGAATCGCATGGCCGCCAGGCAGGCGCGTGCCAGGTCGTCAGCATGAATGTGGTTGGTGTACACGTCGCTACTTGCGGCCAGCGCCGGCGTGCCTTTGAGCAAACGCCCGCGTGGCGTGCCGCCTTCGCGATCCGGTGCATAAATACCGGGAATGCGCAAAATATGAATCGGCACCCCGGCGCTGCGACCCAACCAGCGCAGTTGCGCTTCAGCATCGACCCGCCTGTGGGCTCTAGACGTGGCTGGGTTAACCTGCCGCGTCTCTGTGACCCACTGACCTTGGCAGTCGCCGTACACGCCGCTGGTTGAGCCGTACACCAGTGCTTGCGGCAGGCTGCGCAGCCGCAGGGCGCGCAGCAAGGCACGGGTGCGCGGGTCGGTTTTTGCATGCGGGTCGTCATTCGGTGGCGGTGCCAGATGCACCACATGCGTCGCCAGGCCTGCGAGCCGACGCAGGGCACCGCCAGCATCAAGATTACCCAGCAGCGGTGTGATGTTTCGCCCGCGAAATTCAGGCACCCGCGAGATGGACGAGGTCAGCGCCATCACGCGGGTACGGCCAGGCAGCAAGCCTGCTACGCGAAGGCCGACATCGCCGCAACCGATGATCAAAACGCGTTGACGGCGAAAGCGTGCGGGCAGCGCGCCGAGGGGATTTAGGTTTGAGGGCAAAATTAGGACAGTTGTAATAAATCTTCTTCAAGCGCGACAAACCAAAACATGATGCGCCAAGCATAACCAACAGAAAACGAACAGGACGCGAGACCATGAGTTTTAACATCACCGTGCAGCCCAGCGGGCGCACCTATGTTGCCGAGGCCAACGAGGCCTTGCTGGCAGCGGCTATCCGCAACGGCATTGGCCTGCCCTACGGCTGCAAAGACGGTGCCTGTGGTTCATGCAAATGCAAAAAACTTGATGGCACGATCATCCAGGGTACGCACCAGCTCAAGGCTCTGTCACTTGAAGAAGCGGCGCAGGGGTTCATTTTGACCTGCTGCGCCACGGCGTTGTCTGACGTGGTGATTGAGTCGCGCAACGTGACGGATGAAAGCGCTTTCCCGATCAAGAAAATGCCCACCCGCGTCGCCAGCCTGGCCAAGGCGTCGCATGATGTGATGGTGCTGCGCCTGCAGTTGCCAGCGGCGGATGTCTTCAAGTACCACGCCGGGCAATATGTTGAATTTATGTTGCGTGACGGTGCCAGACGCGCGTATTCGATGGCCAATGCACCGTACACGCAAGCCGACACACCGCAAGTCGAGCTGCACATTCGCCACACGCCGGGCGGCAAGTTCACCGACCATGTTTTCAGCGCCATGAAGGAAAAAGAAATTTTGCGCGTTGAAGGCCCGTTTGGCAGCTTTTACCTGCGTGAAGACAGCATCAAGCCGATGGTACTGCTGGCAGCCGGCACAGGTTTTGCACCGATCAAGGCAATGATTGAGCACATGCAGTTCAAGGGCATCACGCGCCCCGCCGTGCTGTACTGGGGTGGCCGCCGCCCCGCAGACCTGTACATG
>Ga0105050_10005525_pt1 | contig 16143 bp, 11 predicted proteins | sample FRY01_FD_78088 | JGI IMG/M metagenome (GOLD analysis project Ga0105050, IMG submission 78088) | Freshwater microbial communities from Lake Fryxell liftoff mats and glacier meltwater in Antarctica - FRY-01 | ecosystem: Environmental > Aquatic > Freshwater > Ice > Glacier meltwater ... | reverse complement strand
GGCGCATCTTTGACATCGTTACCACAGGTCGTTCTCCTGCAGGCTTTCCAGACGCCGCTGGAAAGCGGCGAGCCAGCGCGCCGCAACAGCGCCATCGATCGCGCGGTGGTCCGCAGACAGGGTGACCGTCATCATGGTCGCCACGGCCAACTGGCCGTTCGCCACGACGGCCCTGGCCTGTGCGGCACCCACCGCAAGGATGGCTGCCTGGGGTGGATTGATCACGGCGGTGAACTCGCGCACACCCAGCGCGCCCAGATTGGAGACCGAAAATGTGCCGCCTGCACTGGCCCCTGCGGGTAGCGCGCCGGTGCCGGCCTGTTCCACCAGCGCGCGCATTTCGCGCGCAATCTGGACCACGGTCTTGCCGTCGGCATCCGCAATCACAGGCGTGACCAGACCCTGCTCCACCGCGACCGCGACGGCGATATGCACCTGCTGGTAACACCGGATCGCCGCATCGGTGAATGACACGTTCACCTCGGGCGCGTCGCGCAGGGCCCGGGCCGCAGCCCAGATCACGAAGTCGTTCAAAGTCAGCCTCAGACCTCGTGCATCCAGATGCGGTTGCGCGCTCGCCCGTAACGACAGCAGTGCGTCCACACAACAGTCGATACGGGCGTAAAAATGCGGCGCCTGTTGTTTCGACTCGGTCAGGCGGCGCGCGATCAGCTTTCGGCCCAGCGAATGGGGTACATCGTAAAAACGCGTTGGGCGTTGCGGGGCCGCCGCTTGCGGTCCGGCTCCCGCCGTCAGCGCCGCGAGCACATCGGCCTGGACGATCCGGCCATTCGGTCCGGAACCGATCAGTGACTGCAGATCCAGACCACGCTCACGCGCCAAGGCGCGCGACAGCGGACTGGCAAAACGGCGTGCCGGCTGACCGGCGCTGATGGGCTTGGTCAACACCTCAATGACTCCCGCGGGCAATCACGCCGATTTGCTCGCCCATCTTGACCACCGTGCCCTCTTGTGCCAGATGCTGGGCCATGGTTCCCGAGCAGGGCGACTCGACCTCGACGACCGCCTTGTCAGTCTCGATCTCGACCACCAGTTCACCTTCGGCCACCGCCTCGCCGACCTGCTTGGCCCAGCGGATCAGCTTGCCTTCGCTCACCGTGAGATCACCAAACGGCATCATCAGCGGTTCGCCGGCGACCGCCTTGACAGACGGGGCATCTGGCGCGCCAGAGGATGCAGGCGCCCTGCTCGCGGACACTGGCGCAACCGTCACGGGTATGCTTGCCGGCGCCGACGGGATCGCTGCCGCAGGCGCAGGCCGCTGCAAACCGCTACGCGCGCGCCGCGGCGCCTGGGCCACTCCGGCCATCACCTGCAGGCTGGCCGCCACTATCGCGTCGGTGTTGATCAGCATGGCACGTTCCAGGGACGGCGCGAAGGGATGCGACATGGCATCGGTGTGCAGCCGCGCCACCGGCGCATCGAGGTAGTCGAAGGCGAGCTCGTTCATGGCCTGGCCTAGTTCGGCGCCCACACCACACATCGACCAGCCTTCATCTGCCACCAGCAAGCGCCCGGTCTTGCGCACGCTCTGGGCCACCGTATCCACGTCCAGCGGCTGGATGGTGCGCAGGTCGATCACCTCGCAGGACACCCCCTGCTGTTGCAGCTTCTCTGCCGCCTGCAGGGCCAGCAATACGATCTGCCCGGCGCAGGCAATCGTCAGGTCGGAGCCGGTGCGAGCCACCCGGGCCAGACCAAACGGAACCAGATGGTCACCGACAGGAACCTCCCCCTTGCTGGCGAACAGTGCCTTGGGTTCGAGCATCAGCACCGGATCGCCGGCGCGCAGGGCCGTCTTCATCAGGCCCTTGGCATCGGCCGGGTTGGACGGCACGCAGACGATGAGGCCAGGCACATGTGCCCACACCGGGTGGTACATGCCGCTATGGTGCGGCCCGGCCGAACGCACCGCCCCGGCACCGACACGAATCACCATCGGTGCGTGCATCTGCCCATTGCTCATGTAGCGCAGCTTGGCCGCCTGCAGCACGATCTGCCCGGCCGCCTCGAACAGGAAGTCGGCGAACATCAGGTCGGCCACGCAACGCACGCCAGTGGCCGAGGCGCCCAGGCAGGCGCCGGTAAAGCCCAGCTCGGAGATCGGGGTGTCGACCATGCGCGCTGCGCCGAACTCCTGATACAGATTCTTGGTGTGGGCGAAGGTCCCGCCGCGCTCCCCCGTGCCCTCGCCAAAATACATGATCAGCGGATCGCGCCGCATTTCTTCGGCCAGCCCGTCACGTACGGCGTCGAGCCAGCTGGTGGTGACGGCCACCGGGTTGTCGGCACCCGCCGCGGCAATCGCCGCCGGCGGGTTGAGCGGTTCGGCGTAAATATGCTGCGCCACGGTGGCCGGGTCCGGCTCGGGTGAGTTGCGCGCGAATTCAATCGCGCCAGCCACCTGCGCCTTGACCCGGTTCTCGATCACATCGAGCTGTTCCTGGGTGGCAAGGCCCAGCGGCAGCAGTGTTTGCTCGCGCAGCATGCGGATCGGGTCGCGTTTGGCCCAGGCATCCACCTCGGATTGCGAACGGTAGGTGCCGGTCACCGAGTCGCCTTCGTGGTGGCCGACGACCCGGTAGGTCTTCACCTCGATCAGCGTTGGGCCTTCACCCGCACGGGCGCGCCGCGTCGCTTCCTGCATCACCGTCCATACCGCCAGCAGGTCGTTGCCGTCCACCGCTACGCCAGGGATGCCGTAGGCCGCTGCCCGGGTGGCTATTTCAGGGTTCAGCGTGGCATTGCTCAAGGCGGTGGCGGTCGCGTACAGGTTGTTTTCGCACACAAAGACGGTCGGCGCCTTTTGTATGCCCGCATAGTTCAGCGATTCGTGGAAGGCCGCGTGGTTGGTCGCGCCGTCGCCAAAAAAGGCCACGCCAATCTCCTGGGTACCACGCATGCGTGCACCCAGCCCGACCCCGACCGCCGACGGTAGGCCCCCGCCAACCAGCCCGTTGGTTCCGAACAGGCCGCAGGATGGGTCGTACAGGTGCATGGTGCCGCCGCGCCCCCCGCAGCAGCCATCACGCTTGCCGTAAAGCTCGGCCATCAGGGTATTCGGGTCCATTCCCTTGGCCAGCGCATGGCCGTGTCCTCGGTGGGTGCTGGTGATCCAGTCGGTCTTGTGCAGGTGGGCGCAGATGCCCACGCCAGATGCCTCCTGGCCAATGTACAGGTGCAGGAAACCCGGCGTCTCGCCCTTGCGGCAGGCCACCTGGGCGGCCAGTTCGAAGCGGCGCAGCAGCAGCATCTGCTCATACAGGCGCAGCACTTCGGCTGCCGCCAGCCCTGCGGGCAATGCGCCTGCCTCCTTGCCCGCTGCGGGCAATGCGTCTGCCTCCTTGACGATAGATTGATCGTTCATGGTGGTTCCCACTTTTCAGAAGTCGCGGCTGATGCCGGCGGTCCAGCCGCCATCGACCGTGAGGACATGGCCGGTGATGTACGAGCTCTCGGGCGCTGCCAGAAACAGCACCGCATGGGCCATCTCCTGGGGCGTTCCGGGCCGCCCCATCGGGATATGCGCCAGCAACCGTTGGTGCAGGCTTTGCGCCTCGCTGCCGGCGTTCTTGATCCACGCTTCCCAGCCTGGTGTCTGGGTGGACCCGGGCGCGACTGCGTTGACCAGAACGCCGTCGGCCGCCAGTTCAAGTGCCATCGATTTGGTCAGCATGACCACTCCGCCCTTGGCGGCGATGTAGGAACTCTGCAGGCGCGCCGGCATCAGGCCAAGCACGGAGGCGATGTTGATGATGCGGCCCGACTTCTGCTGCTTCATGATGGCCGCCACCGCACGGCTCATGAGGAACACGCCAGTGAGGTCGATCTTGATCAGCTCGTGCCAGGCATCGATGTCGAACGCGTCGATCGTCTTGCGGCCGCTCGCGGGCACCCCGATGCCGGCGTTGTTCACCAGGATGTCGATGTGGCCGAACTGCGCGACCACGCGCCCCACACCGGAGGCGATCGCCTCGCCGTCCGCCACGTCAAGCGCCATGCCGAGTGCGCCGCCACCGTCACGGGCGGCCGCTTGCGCCGCTTGCCCGTCGATGTCTGAATAGACAACGCTGGCGCCATTGCGCACCAGGGTATCGGCTACCGCCAGCCCGATACCCTGCGCCGCGCCAGTGACCAACGCAACTTTGCCCGCAAGCTCCACTTTCATTGTGGTTGTCTCCGTGGATAAAAAGGGTTCACCAACAGCTTGCTATCCAGCTCTGGTGGTCTTTTTTTGATTATTATAATAATATAAGTAAAATTCGCAAGCACCGGAACGTACTGTCGTTTTGACGCAATCCGGGTGCCGCATTGCGCTGGGCACAATCGGCCCTCAGATCCGGGAATGCGTAAGCCACACCCACACAGCGGTCCTCATTGCCAGATTCAGCTAGCCCATCGCCTTCACGGCTGGACATCTTTCGCCACAAGGGTTTCAGATTTTTCTTTTACGCCAACGAGGGCAATCCGCGGGAACGTCCGCATGTCCAGGTCCGTGGGTAGGCAGGGGCAGTCAAATTCTGGGTCGCACCGACTATTGCTTTGGCGAGCAGTGACGGATTGGATGCCCGAATCTTGCGGGAATTGGAGCCACGTCACAACAGCGCCGTCAGTTTCAAATCAGTCAACGATGTCTGCCTTGGGATGAATTGGGATGAATTGGATGAAGATATTTCAGTGCATGGGCTGCTTGCGGGGCAAGGGCACGCGACGAATTCGCGGCAGTTGTCCGTGTGAATGTGGTTGATTGCTACTTGCTTGCTTGATTGCCGACCCAAAGACTCGGGCGTCATCTGCCGCTGTGGCTCGAGTCTACAAACGCACCTGCACTTTGACAGGCGTTGCCCTCTCGCCCGCGCGCGGCTACAACATGTCGTTGGGCGCATCAAAGGTGATGCTGAAATGGTCGGCCCGGTTGCGCGAAACGGTGAGTTCCACCGGCTCACCGGTGGCGCCGAAGTACAACATCTCGGTGGCCAGAATCGGCCCCCCCAGGTCGTAGCCCAGCATCTGCGCCAGCGCCTCGTCGGCAATCTCCGCACGCACCTTGATCTGGGCCCGCGACAACGTGATGCCCAAGTGGCGCTGCACCGCGCGAAACACCACGACATCGTCAAAATCTGCGCGTTTGAGCCGACTGCCAATCGCTGGCGGAAAGTAAAACGCAGTCTGCGCGATCGGTTGATCCTTCACCTGCAACACGGCGCGCAGGCAATAACAGGCCGTTGTGGCCGGCAACCCAAATACCTCACAGGCCAGCGACGAGCGCTCCTTTCGGTAACTCTTGATCACCAGGCGCCGGTCCAGCGTGGAAGCTGCAATCGCCGACAAGCTTTGAAACTCCAGCGCTTTGCTCCGCGCCTGCGGCGTGGCCACGATTGCCGGCTTCGCGGTGCGCTTCTTGATCAGCCCCTCGCCTTCGAGATCGCGTAGCGCCTGGCGCACGGTGATCAGGCTCACTCCAAACCGCGTGGCAAGGTCGGCCTCGCGCGGCAGCGGGTGGCCGGGCGCGAGTACACCACTCTCGATCGGGGTGCGCAGGCGGTTCGTCAGTTGCCGGTACAGCGGACCCTGCTCACGCAACAGGGTCGCCGGTTGCAGCGCGAGCAAGGCAAGCTCTTGCTGCGCCGCATCATTGAGGTCGCTGTCGGGGGTGCTGACGGTGGCTGGCTGCTTCTTCTTCTTCACTGGGGCACCTTTAGTTGGAGGCAGGTGATTGTGCCGCCCGGCCGCTACTGGCCATGGGTCTCAGAGCGTGAGAGGCAATCGATGGGGTCCACGATGGGGTGCGCAAGGGTGGCGGGCAAGGCGCGAAGCGCAGCCGATGTCGGGACATGGGTTTTGCAATGGTGGCCGACCAGCTCGAAACCCGCTTGCTGTACGCCTGCAGACTCCAGCTCCAGGTCGGGAAAGCTGCAGTCGATATGCCCCCCGTCCGGTGACACGCTGTCCATGAGATGCTTGGACAGTTGATTGACCTGGCGCGGGTCCCCGGCCCAATGCCAGATGCTCGAGCTCGAGCACCGCCGCCTCGGTGGTCCTGATGAAGCCGTTGAGCGTGCCCTCCCCGATGCCGTGCATACCGGCATCGGTGTGCACCTTGAGCAGCAACCAGTTCTTCCAGCCGGCGCTGACTGTGACGGTCTCGATGCGCGTGATTTTCACGGGAAAGGTCTCCGGTCAGGCTACGGACAGCCGCCGCTCCAGGTTGGAGCGGGACAGAAATTGTTCGCGCAGCGACACGCCCAGGCCTGGGCCGAGGCGCTCAAGCAGGGCCCGGCCCTCGCGCAGCGGGACATCCGGCGTCGCGACATCGCGGTAGTAGCCCTCGCAGAAGCCGCGCACGGTTTCCATGATCATCGCGTTGGGGATTGCAGCGCACAGCTGCAGGCAGGCGAACAGGTTGACCGGGCCGGTGCAGTCATGCGGCGCGACGCTCAGGTGGTGGGTGTCGGCCATGGCGGCGATCTTCAGCGCCTCGCTCAGCCCGCCGGTCCACACCAGATCGGGCATCACCACATGCGCGCAGTCGGCATCCAGGATGCGCCTGAACGCGTGCCGGGTGAACAGGCGTTCACTGACCGATTGCGCTACGCGCGACTCACGCGCCAGCCGTGCGAGGTCGGCGGCGCTGTCGGGCTGCAGGAAGTCCTCCATCCACAAAACGTCGTAGGGCTCGAGCGCGCGCGCGATGCGCAGCGCACTGTGGAGATCCCATCGCGAATGCCCTTCCACCGCTATCTGCATGCGATCACCCACCGCGCGCCGGATCTCCTGCACGGTCGACAAACCCTGCGCGAGTTGCTCTGGCAACAGGTCGTGCCCGACCGGCCCTGCCGCCGCCCACCCGGCCGGACCGGTGACACCCAGGGACTGGACTTGCGGCGCGAACCGGTCCCAGGGCCAGACCTTCATGGCGCTGATGCCCTGCGCCAGCAGCGACTGCGCCAGTTCGCCCGGGCGCTCGAGAAAACCGGTCTGGTCCGGGTACAGCGGCGTGTCGACACAGGTGTTGTAGACCCGGATGCTGTCGCGCGTCTGGCCGCCGATCAGCTGGTGCACCGGCAGGCCCGTGTGCTTGCCCAGCAAGTCCCACAACGCGAAATCGAGCGCGGAAATGGCACGCATCTCGGCGCCGGCATGGCCGAAGAAGTTGGCGCAGGAAAACAGCGCCTGCCAGTGGCGCTCCCGGTCGAATGCCGATTGCCCGAGCAGCATCGGGGCCGCGAAATCATGAATCACGGCTTCGACCGCGGCCGGTATGTAAAACGTCTCGCCCAGCCCTACCAGTCCATCGTGCGTGTGCAGGTGCACCCACAGCAGGTTGGGGAAATCCGGCGAGCGGATCGTCTCGATGCGGGCGATCTTCACGGCATGCCTCGCCGTCGCTCAGGGGTGTGTCTGGTTGGCGGTGTCACTGCACCACCGCTTCCAGACCAGCGGGAACAGCGCATCGTCCACTGGCGCCCATCGGGCAGGCGCTGCTCGAGTCCTGGACACGGCGGCGAGTTGAGCCAGGGCCGCCATGTGTGGCGTCTGTAGGGCCGTACGTCATGCCGGGTTCACGAAGATCTTTCCGGGATTCATGAGATTGCCCGGATCCAGCGCCTGCTTGAGCAGCCGCATCACGGCGACACCCTCACCGTGCTCCGCCTCCAGGTACTTGATCTTGCCCAGCCCGATGCCGTGCTCGCCGGTGCAGGTCCCATCCATCGCCAGCGCCCGATGGATCAGGCGCTCGTTCAAGCGCTCGGCCTCGGCCAGTTCCCGCGGATCGTCACGCATGACCCGAAAGCCGAGGTGGAAGTTGCCGTCCCCGACATGGCCCACCAGCGGCGCCTTGAGAAAACTGCCTTTCAGGTCCTCTTTTGATTGCAAAATGCACTCGGCCAGCCGGGAGATCGGCACACACACATCGGTGGCAAAGATCTCGCAGCCCGGGCGCATGGCCTTGCTCGCGTAGGTGACGTCGTGGCGGGCCTTCCAGAGCGCATTGCGCTCCTCGGGTCGGGTTGCCCAGGTGAAGGCGCCGCCACCGTGGTCGCTGACCAGCGACTGCACCATCTCAGCCTGTTCCTTGACCGCGGCTTCGCTGCCGTGAAACTCGATGAACAAGGTGTCCTTGAGCGCAAGGTTCATCTTCGAATAGTGGTTGATCGCGTCCACCGCATCCGGGTCGATGAGCTCGATGCGCGCCACCGGGATGCCCAGCTGTATGGTCTGGATCACGGCATTCACCGCGCCGCCGATGTCTTCGAATGAGCACACCGCCGCCGCCATCGCCTCCGGGATTCCATACAGCCGTACGGTCACCTCGGTGATGATGCCCAGTGTGCCCTCGGAGCCGACGAACAGGCGTGTCAGGTCGTAGCCCGCCGCCGACTTGCGGGCCCGCCGTGCGGTATGGATGATGCGTCCGTCGGCCAGCACCACCGTGAGCGCGAGCACGTTCTCGCGCATGGTGCCGTAACGCACGGCGTTGGTGCCGGAGGCGCGCGTGGCGGCCATGCCGCCGATGGATGCATTGGCGCCGGGATCGATCGGAAAGAACAATCCCATGTGGCGTACATGCTCGTTGAGCTGCATGCGCGTGACGCAGGCCTGCACCGTCACATCCAGGTCATCCGCGCCGACACGCAGCACCTGGTTCATGTGCGCCAGGTCGACCACCACCCCGCCCAGGTGCGGTATGACATTGCCTTCCAGCGAGGTGCCGGTGCCGTAGGCGATCACCGGTGTGCTGTGCGCGGCGCAGATACGCACGACTTCCGCCACTTCCTCGGTACTTTGCGGGAACACCACCGCATCGGGCCGGTGCGGGCTGTGCCAGGACTCGTCCTTGGCGTGGTGGTCGCGCACGCCGGCGCTGGTGGACAGCCGCTCGCCGAAGCGGCTGCGCAGGGCGTCGATAGCGCCCTGGTGCACGTTCGGTTCCGTCGTCATGGCGTGTCCTGCACGGCTTTGATCATCGCCATGCCGCCGACCTTGGAGGCCCACGTGTTGTAGATGGGTTGCATGACCTTCTGCCACGGCCCCTTGTCGACCTTGTGGTACTTGGCACCGGCCGCGACCGCCTTTTTCATGGCATCTTCTTCACCCTCTGCATTCAACTTGTCCTGAAGCTTGATGGCATCGGAAGCTGCCGACTGCACTAACGCCTGCTGCGCGGGCGAAAGCCGTTTCCAGAAATTGGTCGAAAAGACGACCGCAGAGATGGAATAGATGTGGCCCAGGTCGGTCAGGTGCGGCGCGACTTCATGGAACTTGGCAAGCCAGAAACTGACCTTATTGTTGTCCAGCGCATCGACCACCCCCGTCTGGACCGAGTTGTAGATCTCGGGAAACGCAATCGGTGTCGGGTTGGCACCGAGCAGCTTCCAGAGTTCCACGTGCAGCGGGCTCTGGATTACCCGGATTTTCAGGCCCTTGACGTCGTCGGGCGTCAGGATGGGCTTCTTGGACATCGGGTGGCGGCCGCCATTGTTGTAGTACCCGACTACCTTGAACCCATGCGGCTCGTACTTGGCGGCGAGTTGCTTTCCGACGTTTCCTGCCAGGACCCTGGCGACGTGCCCGTCGTCCCGGAACAGGAACGGCATGTCGAAGAGCGCGCCCTCGGGTACCCAGACGCCCAGCACCGAGACATTGATCGGCGCGCCGCAGACGGAACCGAGGCGGATGCCTTCGGCCAATTCCTTCTCGCCGCCAAGCTGGGAGTTGGGAAACAACTGGGCCTCAATCGCTCCGTTGGAGTCCTTGTTCATGCGGTCGACCAATATCTGCATGGCGATCGTCGGTGGCGTGTCGGCCGCGCCGAGCACGCCAAACTTGCAGGCGATTTTGGCCTGCGCCTGCGCATGCGGGGCGAGGCTTGCGAGTGCGAGCGCGGCAAGGGCTGCCGCCGTGGTTGCCAGGTTGCGGATCTGCATGGTGATGTCTCCTTGTGAATGAACGTGAATGCGCCTAGAAAAATGCACGGACGAAAGCGAGCGAGATTGCTGGAATGAAGGTGATCATCATGAGGCCGACCACCAGAATCAGCAAGAACGGCATCACCGCACGGAACGTCGCCTGCACCGGGGTGTCGGTGATCGCCGACGGTATGAAAACCAGCAGGCCGTAGGGAGGCGTCAGCCCGCCCATCATCAGGTTGACCACCACGATGATGCCGAAGTGCACTGGGTCGACACCGAGTTGAATGACCAGTGGCAGCGTCAACGGCACCACGATCAGCATGATGGCCGTCAGGTCCAGGAATGCGCCAGCGATCAGCATCAGCACATTGAGGATCAGCAGGATCACCCAACCCTGGCTCACATGGTCCAACATGACCTGCAGGAACTGCTGCGGCACGCGGCCCGAAATCAGCACCCAGGCAAACGGCGCAGCCACTCCGATCAGGAAACCCACCATGGCAGCATTGATGCTCGACTCGCGCAGGCCACGCCAGACTTCGGGCAGCTTCAGATCCTTGTAGAAGAACACGCCGATGCCCAGGGCATAGACCACCGCCACCACACCGGCCTCGGTCGCGGTAACAAAACCGAAGCGGATGCCACCAATGATGAGCACCGACAGCATCAGCGCCGGAACCGCCTGCACCAGCGGGCCGGATACCGCGGCCCACGAGGGCGCTGCCGTGGCCTGGCCGTAGCCCTTGCGCCGGGCGATGACGTAGACCGTGCCCATCAGCAGCAGGGCGATCAGCAAGCCGGGCAGGATACCCGCAAGGAACAGCTTGCCGACCGACACATTGGCGATCGAGGCAAACAGCAGCATCGCGATGGAGGGCGGGATCACGTTGGGCAAGATCGCCGAAGATGCAATGACGGCGCAGCAGAATGGTGCAGGGTAGCCGTTGCGCTTCATCTCGGGAACCATCATCTTGGACAAGAGCGCTGCGTCGGCGGTCGAGGAGCCGGAATCGAAGCCGAACAACACGCTGGTCAGCACGTTCACCTGCGCCAGGCCGCCGCGAAGATGCCCGACCAGCGCGCGCGCAAGGCCGATCAGGCGCACCGTCAGGCCACCCGCAGTCATCATCTGCGCCGCCGCGATGAACAGTGGAATCGCCAGCAGCACGAACTTGGAGGAACCGACCACCATGTTGTGCACCACCGCCGCCGGCGGCAGCAGATCGCCGGCATCGCTGGCTATGAAGGCAGCGAACAGCATGCAAAAAGCCACAGGTACACCCATCAACAGAGTCGCCACAAAGGAAATGCCCAGCAGCAACGTGGGGCTGCTGCTCTGGATGTCGGTGATCTCATACACGTCGAGCAGCAGCCAGACCAGCACCGAAAACCCGATGGCGGCCAGTTCCGGCCGCCGATTTTCGGCGACGCTCAGGGCCGCGAGCAACTGGTACAGCAGCAGAATGCACGCGGATGCTGGAATGACCGCGTACTGCCACCACGACGGCAAACCCAGCGTGAGGCTGGTGCCCGACGTCATGCCGGCGATGGTCCAGCCGGCGCTCAGAAGGCGGATGACCGTGTAGGTGACGGCGGCTGCGGCCAGGAAGCGCACCGCCGCCTGCCCGGCGCTCGGCAGCATGTCGCGCAGGATCGGTATGGCAATGTTTTTGCTGCGGTGGGTGGCGATCGGGAGCACCGTGAAGATCAGCCAGGTGAAAAGCCACAACCCGCCCTCTTCGGTCCAACTGAACGAGGAATTGAAGGCGTAACGCGAGACCACCCCACCCAGCACGACCAGAATGATGGCCGACAGCAGTGCCGCGCCCAAGTGGCTCAACCAGGTGTCGAACCACAGTCGCAATCGCAGCGCGCGGCGACCGAGCGCATCGGCCGGCATGGCGTCATCGGCCCTGCCCTCGACCAGCTCGAGGATGTCGGATCCGGATTGGGCAGTCATGGCTTCGACCTGACAGCGGGCGTCAGCGGCACGCGCGTCAAGGCATGTCTCCTGTGCAAGGTTCGCGGGAACTTTTTTATTATTATAATAGCATAAAAGTAATTCCGGCAAGGCCGGCGGCGCGATCGTGAACATGGCTTCGGTGCCCGGAATCGTCGGTGCCCCCACCCTGTCGATTTACAGCCCGAGCGAGTATGCGGTGATCAGCCTGACACGCACGGCGGCTGCCCTGCAAGTTACGTCAACGGTGCGGCCTGGGTCATTGACGGAGGTCGCACGGCGATCTGACGTGGCGCGCGGCATCCACCCGCTCAACCCACCCAGCGCCGCGCGTTGTGCCATAGCTGCATCCAGGGGCTGAGCTGGTCGCGGTCCTGGTCAGTCCAGCTCATCTGGATGCTGCGGAACACCCGCTCCGGGTGCGGCATCATCGCGGTGAACCGGCCATCCGGCGTGGTGACGCCCGTCAGCCCGCCCAGACTGCCATTCGGGTTGAACGGATAGGTCTCCGTCGGCTGGCCCTGGTTGTCGGTAAAACGCAAGGCGCCCAGCACGCGGGCGGTATCTCCGCGGCGCGAGAAATTGGCAAAACCCTCGCCATGCGCGACCGCGATCGGCAACCGGCTGCCGGCCATGCCGGCCAGGAACAGCGACGGCGAGTCCAGCACCTCGACCATCGACAACCGGGCCTCGTACCGCGCGCTCTGGTTGGTGGTAAAGCGCGGCCAGTGGTCGGCACCGGGAATGATGTCGGCCAGTTCGGCAAACATCTGGCAGCCATTGCACACACCCAGGCCGAAAGTGTCGGCGCGACCGAAAAAGGCACGGAACTGGTCCGCCAGGTCCTCGTGGAAGGTGATGGAGCGGGCCCAGCCGATACCGGCACCCAGCGTGTCGCCATAACTGAAGCCGCCGCAGGCGACGATGCCCTGGTAATCCGTCAGCGCCGTGCGCCCGGCCAGCAGGTCACTCATGTGCACGTCGACTGCATCGAAGCCGGCTTCGGTGAACGCGTACGCCATCTCCACATGCGAGTTGACGCCCTGCTCGCGCAGCACCGCCACCCGCGGTCGCGCCTGCAGTACGGCCGGTGCCCCGGGCCTGAACGTGAGGGCGAGGTGCAGACCCGGGTCGAGCGGATCGCCGGCATGCCTATGTTCCGCATCCGCAACGGTCGGATGGTCGCGTTGCCGGCAGATCTTCCAGCTCACGGCATCCCAGACCTGGTGCAGGTCTTGCAGCGGCGCGTTGAAAACCATCTTGGCGTCGCGCCAGACCTGCAGTTCCCCGATGCCGGCGGTGATGGCCGAGCCGGCCGGCCGGGTCTTGCCGATGCAGTGGCTGTGCCGGCTCAGGCCGTGTTCGCGCAGCACCAGCATCACCGCAGTGCGATCCGCCGTGCGGATCTGCAGCACCGCGCCGAGTTCCTCGTTGAACAAGGCCTTGAGCGTGAGTTCGTCGCGCCGCGCCTGCACCTGCGAGGCCCAGTTCTTGCTGTCGCCCACCTCGGCGCGGCTGTCGCTGATGCCATCGCCTTCGGTGATCAGCATGTCGACATTGAGCGCGACCCAGAGCTTGCCGGCAAACGCCATCTCGCAGACGGTGGCAAACAGGCCGCCGTCGCTGCGGTCGTGGTAGGCCAGCAGCAGGCCCTGGCTGCGCAGCGTGTTGACGGCCCGCACCAGTGCCACCAGATCCCGCGGTTCGTCCAGGTCCGGCACCTCGTCGCCCACCTGATCCAGCGTCTGCGCCAGGATACTGGCGCCCATGCGGTTGCGGCCCTGGCCCAGGTCGACCAGCACCAGCGTGCTGTCGGCCACCTGGTTGTCGAGTTGCGGCGTCAGCGTGCCGCGCACGTCGCCCAGGGTGGCGAATGCGCTGACAATCAGCGACACCGGCGAGGTGACCTTGCGCTTGCTTTTGTCGCCTTCATCGACCCATTGCGTGCGCATCGACAGGGATTCCTTGCCCACCGGGATCGAGATGCCCAGCGCGGGGCACAACTCCATGGCCACGGCGCGCACTGTCGCAACCAGGTCGGCATCTTCGCCGGGCTCGCCACAGGCCGCCATCCAGTTGGCCGACAACTTGACGCGGGACAGTTCGATCGGCGCCGCCAGCAGGTTGGTGATGGCTTCAGCCACCGCCATGCGGCCCGACGCGGGCGCGTCGACCACGGCCAGCGGCGTGCGTTCACCGATCGCCATGGCCTCACCGTGGAAACCGCGAAAATCGGCCAGCGTCACCGCGCAATCGGCCACCGGCACCTGCCAGGGACCGACCATCTGGTCGCGGTGCGTCAATCCCCCGACGGTGCGGTCGCCGATGGTGATCAGGAACCGTTTGGACGCCACGGTGGGATGCGACAACACCGCGATCGCCGCGCGTTGCAGGTCGGTACCGGACAAATCCAGCGGCGGGAATTTGCGCGCCACACTGCGCACGTCACGCTGCATCTTCGGCGGCTTGCCGAGCAACACGTCGATCGGCATCGCCACCGGCGTGGCCTGACCCTCGTCGTATACGACCAGTTCGCGCGCCTCGGTAGCCACTCCGACGACCGCGAACGGACAACGTTCGCGCGCGCAGAAGGCCGCGAACTGCTCCAGCGACGCGGGCGCGATCGCCAGCACGTAACGCTCCTGACTCTCGTTGCACCAGATCTCGCGCGGGCTCATGCCGCTCTCATCGAGCGGCACGGCACGCAGGTCGAACCGCGCGCCGCGGCCGGCGTCGTTGGTCAGTTCAGGAAACGCATTGCTCAGGCCGCCGGCACCGACATCGTGGATCGCCAGCACCGGGTTGGCATCGCCCAGCGCCTGGCAGTGGTTGATGACTTCCTGCGCACGGCGTTGCATCTCGGGGTTGTCGCGCTGCACCGAATCGAAATCCAGCGCGGTGACATTGGTGCCGCTGGCCATGGAACTGGCGGCGCTGCCGCCCAGGCCGATCCGCATGCCCGGCCCGCCGAGCTGGATCAGCAGGCTGCCGGCCGGAAACTGCTGCTTGTGGGTGAGGCGCGCATCGATGCTGCCCAGCCCGCCAGCCAGCCAGCCAGCATGATCGGCTTGTGGTAACCCCGGCGCACCGAATCAGCGCTGGAAGTCGCCGTCTGTTCGTACTCCCGGAAATAACCGAGCAGGTTGGGACGGCCGAACTCGTTGTTGAACGCGGCACCGCCCAGCGGACCTTCAACCATGATCTGCAGCGCGCTGGCCATATGGGCCGGTTTGCCATACCCGGCGGCGGATCCGTCAAAGTCCAGCTTCGAGACGCTGAACCCGGTCAAGCCGGCCTTGGGACGCGAGCCGCGACCGGTCGCGCCTTCATCGCGGATTTCGCCGCCAGCGCCGGTGGCGGCCCCCGGAAACGGCGAGATGGCGGTCGGATGGTTGTGCGTCTCGACCTTCATCAGCACATGCTGCAGGGTGTCGAACGCGCGGTAGGTCCGCGGTGCCACGCCCGCGCCGGCGTCACCGCCACCGGCGACAAAGCGCTGCACCGTTGCGCCCTCCATGACCGAGGCGTTGTCCGAGTAAGCCACCACCATGGGTTGCGGATGGGTCTTGTGAATGTGGCGGATCATGCCGAACAACGTATCGGGCAGCACCACACCGTCGACGGTCAACCGGGCGTTGAAGATCTTGTGCCGGCAATGCTCGCTGTTGGCCTGGGCGAACATCATCAGTTCGACGTCGGTCGGATTGCGCCCCAGCTGGTTGAACGCCTGCGCCAGGTAGTCGAGTTCGTCGTCCGCCAGTGCCAGGCCGAAGCTGCGGTTGGCCTGCGCCAGCGCCGCCCGCCCCCCGCCCAGCAGGTCAATGTGCTCCAGTGCCGGCGACGGCAGTTCGGCGAACAGTTGTGCGGCCTGTGCCCGATTGAACAACACGCTCTCGGTCATCCGGTCGTGCAGGATGCCAGCCGCCTAGTGCAACTGCGCGTCGGACAGGCTGGCGCGCTTCAACAGTCTGCTGCGCAGGCCGATCCGGTATTCGACGATGCGCTCGATCCGGTGCACGTCCAGAGCGCAGTTGTGTGCGATGTCGGTCGCCTTGGATGCCCACGGCGACACGGTGCCCAGGCGCGGCGTGACCACGACCAGCGGTCCGTCGCTAGCTCTGCCCTTTACCCACAATTGATCGAGCCGATACTGTCCTTGCCGAGGGCGAAGCCCTCGCACAGTGTGATGAGCTGCGCCTGGCCGCGCCAGATGACTTCATGGCCAGGCGGGGGATCGGTGCGACGGCC
>Ga0105050_10005524_pt1 | contig 16145 bp, 13 predicted proteins | sample FRY01_FD_78088 | JGI IMG/M metagenome (GOLD analysis project Ga0105050, IMG submission 78088) | Freshwater microbial communities from Lake Fryxell liftoff mats and glacier meltwater in Antarctica - FRY-01 | ecosystem: Environmental > Aquatic > Freshwater > Ice > Glacier meltwater ... | reverse complement strand
TGGCGGCGGTTTCCCAACCGCCCCGCCGACTCCCCCACACCGTGGCGTGACCGTCCCGGTCGCCTGCCCCCCCACCCAGCCCCCTCACCCAGCCCACCAACCTCTCACACCAACCTCTCCCCCCAACCCCTCACACCAACCCCGCCGCCACCCGCCTCGCCTCCCCATCCGCCGCCAACAACTCCTCCAGACTCGGCGCCTCCACCACCCCATGCCCGCCCATCACTTCTCCCACCAGATCCGCGATCCGCAAAAACGGTATCCGCCCCGCCAAAAATGCCTCCACCGCCACCTCGTTCGCCGCATTCAAGACCGCCGGCAAGGTCCCACAGCGCTCCCCCGCCTCCCGCGCCAAATTCAACGCCGCAAACACCTCCGTCCGCGGCTCCTCGAAATCCAAACGCCCCAGCTTCGCAAAGTTCAACGGCGGCAAGGCCCCCGCCACCCGCTCCGGCCACGTCACCGCATACTGGATCGGAAAGCACATGTCCGTCGTGCTCATCTGCGCCAAAACACTCCCATCCACAAACTCCACCATCGAGTGCACGATGCTCTGCGGATGCACCACCACATCCACCCGCCCCATCTCCACGTCAAACAACCACCGCGCCTCGATCATCTCCAGCCCCTTGTTGAACAAGGTTGCCGAATCAATGGAGATCTTCGGCCCCATCACCCAGGTCGGATGCGCCAGGGCCTGCGCCACCGTCACCGTCGCCAGATCCTTCTCCTCCCAAGTCCGGAACGGTCCGCCCGAGGCCGTCAAAATCAAGCGTGCCACATTTTTTCCCGATCCCCCGTTGCCCTCCAGACACTGGAAAATCGCGTTGTGCTCGCTGTCCACCGGCAGCACCGCCACGCCCGCCTTCCGCGCCTCCCGCATCACGATCTCTCCCGCCATCACCAGAATTTCCTTGCTCGCCACCGCCAGATCCATTCCCGCCTGAATCGCCGCCAGCGCCGGAGCCAACCCTTCCGTCCCCACAATGGACACCAACACCAGGTTCGCCCCCTCCAGCGTGGCCATTTCAATCAACCCCGCCGCTCCCGCATGGACTGTCGTTCCCGCCGGCACCAGCGCCTGCAACTCGGCCCGCTTCGATTCATCCGCAATGCACACATGCCCCACCCCATACTCCCGCGCCTGCGCCGCCAATTCCTCCACCCGCCGCCCCGCCGCCAAACCAACCACCTCCATCCGCTCCGGAATCTGCCGCGCCACCTTCAAGGCACTCGTCCCGATCGATCCCGTCGACCCCAGGATCACCACCTTCCGCCGTCTGACCACGTCACCACTCAAAGCACAATAAACACGAGGTAAAAGTAAGCCACCGGCACCGCAAAACAAAGGCTATCCAACAAGTCCAACATCCCTCCGATCCCCGGCAAGAGATGCCCGGAATCCTTCACCTTCAAACTCCGCTTCAGGATCGACTCCGCCAAATCCCCCACCATCGCCGAGATCCCGATCAACACCCCCATCACCGCCACATGCACCGGCGACCCCAGCCACCCGAACTCCTCCCGCGCCAAAAAATAAATCCCGAACGCCCCCGCCTGCGTGAAGGCCATCGACCCGATGTAGCCCTCCCAAGACTTCGCCGGACTGATGTGCGGGATGGCCTTGTGCCGCCCGATCAGACTCCCCACCAGATAGGCCCCCATGTCCGTGAACTTCGTCGCGATCACCACCAGCAACACCAGCGCCATCCCCGATCCCACCTCCCCCGGCAAATGCGCCAGCCGAATCACGAACGCCGAAAACAACACCGGCACATAGACAAAGGCAAAGCCCGCCATGGCCACCGGATACACCGACTGCGGCCCCTCGATTTGGTGCCTCAACCGCAAGGTAAAGGCCCCCAGCAACACCACCACCAGCCCCAGCACCTCCGGCACAAACCCCTCCCCCAGCGGACCCGCCGCCAGCAAGGGATCCAAAAAGCCCCATGAGAACACCACCAGAAAGACCAGCGACACCACCAGCGACCACACCCGGCAATCCCGCCCCGGGATGGTTTGCGTCAGCCGATAAAATTCCACCGTCCCCAAGGCCCCCAGCACCGCCACCAACCCCACGAACAAACTCATCTTCCCGCTCAGGAAGACCCCCGTGACCAGCCCCCACATGATCAGCGTGCTGAACAAGCGCGCCCCAAAAGCCGCGGCTCGGGACGTCTTTTTACCGGGCGCGGGCTCCATTCTTGGGGCGATCCAAGCCACTCCTCTCCCCCCGCGCAATGCCAAACCACCCCCTTTCGAAAGTTCCTGCAACTTTCCCTCAAACCTCCGGTTTTATTCCCCGAACAGCGGCCACACCGCGATCACTCACAGTAACAAACCGAACAAAAACAAACCATGAAAAAGACAATCTATCGTCTCTCCCTCCTCACCGGCCTCATCGCCGCAGCTTCCCTCAGCGCCTTTGCCGAGCCCGGCGACGGCGAGAAAAAAGGCCCACGCCCCGGGGGTCCTCGCGGCCCCGGCGGTCCGGACCGCGAAGCCATACTGAAGGAATTTGACGCCGACGGAAACGGCAAACTGGAAGGCGAGGAACGCACCAAGGCCCGCGCCGCCATGGAAGCCAAGATGGCCGAGCGTAAAGCCGCCACCCTCAAGGAATTCGACGACGACAACAGCGGTGACCTCGACGACAACGAGAAAAAAACCATGCGCGAGGCCATGCTCATCCGCCACTTCGACGCGGACAAGGACGGCAAACTCAACGCCGAAGAACAAGCCAAGGCCGACGAGGCCAAGGAGCGCTTCGAAAAACGCGGTGAAGGACGCGGCCCCCGCCCCGAGCGCAAGCGCCCCGAAGGCAAGCAGCCCGAGTAGGACTCCCTACCAACCAATTCCAATCAATCACAAAAACGGGGAGGTCTCGCACCTCCCCGTTTTTTTGTCCCCGCCTCCAACTCGTGGCGGCGGTTTCCACCTGTCCCGGCGTAGCCTCCCTGCGAAGACGGAACCGCCCAGCCGAACCCAAAAAAAAAGTTTCCCGCTCACCCATCAAGCCCATTCAACATTAAACATTCGGCGTTCGATGTTCGGCGTTCTCTCCCTCCCCATTCCCTCCTTGGAAATTGGACATTGAGTGTTCGACATTCAGTGTTCCTCCCCGCCCTGCATAGCGGCGCCTCTGCGAGGCCTCGGCAGTGCCTTCCCACACCCCTCCCCCATCCTCCCCCCCTTGCCCAACCCACCCCAATTCACCACACCCTCCACAGACAAATTTCAGCAGACATCTACGCCATAATCTCCCGAATCGGCTCCGCCCCCTCCACGCCCACCAGCTTCTGATCCAGCCCCGCGTAAAAGTAGCTCAAGTGATTCGGATCCAACCCCATCCGATCCAGAATCGTCGCGTGGATGTTCTTCACCTGCACCCGGTCCTTCACCGCCGCCGATCCCAACTCATCGGTCTCCCCGAAGCTCGTCCCGCCCTTGATTCCCCCACCGGCCATCCACATCGTGAAGCCGTAGGCATTGTGATCCCGCCCCGTCCCCTTCTCATACTCCGCGGTCGGCTGTCGCCCGAACTCCCCGCCCCACACCACCAGCGTCTCATCCAACAAGCCGCGCTGCTTCAAATCCTTCAACAACCCTGCGATCGGCTTGTCCGTGTTCCCCGCATGAAAATTGTGGTTCTTCTCCAAGTTCCCGTGCGCATCCCAGTTGTCATCGTTGTGCGCCCCGCCCGAATAAATCTGAATGAACCGCACCCCCCGCTCCACCAGCCGCCGCGCCATCAGACACTTCCGCCCGAAATCCTCCGTGCGACCTCCATCCATCCCGTAAAGCTCCTTCACATGCTCCGGCTCCGCCGCCAACTCAATCGCTTCCGGCGCCGTCGCCTGCATCCGGTAGGCCAGCTCATAGCTCGCAATCCGCGCCGCCAGATCACTCTCGCTCCCCCGAATCCCGAGGTGCTCCCGGTTCATCCCGTTCAAATGATCAATCAAGGTCCGCTGCTGATCCCGCGGCATGCCGTGCGCATTCTCCAGGTTCAAAATCGGATCGCCCTGCGAACGGAACACCGTCCCCGCATAACTCGCCGGCATGTACCCGGACGACCAGTTCTTCGCCCCGGAAATCGGCCCGCCCGTCTTGTCCAACATCACCACGTAGCCCGGCAAATTCTCGTTCGTGCTCCCCAGTCCATAGTTCACCCAGGACCCCAACGACGGCTTCCCGCTGATCAACGACCCGGAATTCATCATCAACATCGCCGACCCGTGAATCGGTGAATCAGCCGTCGCCGAATGAATGAAGGCAATGTCATCCACGCACTCCCCCACATTCGGAAAGAGATCCGAAACCCACTTCCCGCTCTCCCCATACTGCTTGAACTTCCACTTCGGCCCCACCACGCGCCCCTCGTTTTTCTTCCCGCCCCGCCCGAAGGTCTTGATGGCGATCGACTTCCCATCCAGCGGATAAAGCGCCGGCTTGTAGTCAAAGGTATCCATGTGGCTCGGCCCGCCATACATGAACAAAAAGATCACCGACTTCGCCTTCGGTGCCAGCATCGGCTCCTTCGGCGCGAGAGGATTCGCATAGGAATCCAGCACCGCCGCCTTGGCCTGATTGAAAAAACCCTCCTTCGCCAACATCCCCGTCAGCGCCACCGAAGTGAAGCCTCCGCCGATGTTCCGCATAAACTCGCGCCGATCCACCCGGCCGCAAAATGTATTGTGTGGTCTCTTCATCGTCTTAGTCCAAAAAGATAAACTCGTTCAGGTTCAACACAAGGAGCGCAAATCGCTCCAACGCCTCGTCCTCGCTGAGACCGTGCGCGCCGCGCATCGCTTCAAACACCTCGTTCCCATAGTCCACCTCCCGCTCCGTCACCGGCCGCGACAGCGCCAGCTCCAACCCCAGCCGCACCCGATCCTTCCGCTCCGGACCCGCCTCCTCCCGCATTCGCTTCGCAAAGAGCGTGGCCTGATCGTTCATGAAGGCGCTGTTCAAAAATCCCAGCGCCTGCGTCGGCACCGTCGTCGTGAAGCGCACCGGACAACTCGCATCCGTGTCCGCAACATCCAGATCCGCAAACTGCGGCGGCACCAGCGAGCGCCTCACCTTCACATACACACTCCGCCGCACCTCGTCCTCCGGCGACGACTTCCCCCACGCCTGTCCCTTGTTCGACGCCGTCGCAATGACCTCCGGCGGCAGCGGTATGTAGACACTCGGCCCGCCCATCTTCCGGTTCAGGGTCCCCGTCACCGCAAGAATCGAATCCCGCGCCTCCTCCGCAGTCAACCGACGCATCTCAAATCGCCAGAAACTGTTGTTGTCCGGATCCTTCGCCAACCCCTCCTCCGTCCCCCGCGAGGACATTCGATAAGCCTTCGACAGCAGAATCTCCTTGTGCATCGCCTTCAAGCTCCAGCCCTTCGCCACAAACTCCGTCCCCAACCAATCCAACAACTCCGGATGGGTCGGCTGCTCGCCCAGATAGCCAAAGTCGTTTGGCGTCGGACAAATCCCCCGCCCGAAGTGATGCTGCCAGACCCGGTTCATCATCACCCGCGCCGTCCGCGGATTGTCCTCACGGCAGATCCAGTCCGCCAGCGCCGTCCGCCGCCCACTCGACTTCCGTCCGTTGCCCGGCACCGTGCTGATCACTTCCTCCCCCCCGAAAATTCCCGGCACCCGCGGCTGCACCTCACGATCCTCATCCTCCGCATTCGCATTGCCCCGAATCTGCACGTAGGTCGGCGGCACGGTCTTCCCTGTCTCCGTCACCGTCAGCACCTGCACTTCCGGCATGGGCACCTTGGCCTGCAACACCGTCAGCGTCTTCTCCAGCTCCCGCCGTTTCTTCGTCAACGCACTCTCCCTCGCCGCCTTCCCTCTCTTCTGCAGGACCTCTTCCACACTCAGCAGCTTCTGATCAGAAGCCGACATCCCCAAATCAAAATACTGCGACCCCGCCCGCTGCCGCACGTGCACCGACACCACGTTCCGCCCGGTTTGCAACGCATCGAGAAACTCCTTCTCCGCCGACAGATCCAGATAGTCCTGCACAAACCCGCTCAGCGCGAGCACCGGCTGACCGTTCAAATACACCTCCAGGTCCTCATCATGATACAGGCTCAGACGGACACTCTGCGGCACCTTCTCCAGCTGAAACGTCGTCTGCAACCAGATCTCCGCGCCCTCCCACGCCGTGCGCACAACCTGGTTCGGCCCGCCCGAACCGATTCCCACCGCCCCTTGCCGCCACTTGTCGTCCTCCGCCCGGAACCCCACCTCCGACCAGTTGCTGGGAGGCCGTTCCGTCGTGTAGTGCCAACGCGTCGGCTCATCGGCACGCGCATCGTGCAACAATGGCATAAACGCCACACCCTCCCCGTTCAGCTCCGCCGCCAATTCCGGATAGGCGGCCGCCAATTCCTGCCGCAACTGCCCGTCCACCAACCGCAATTCCCGCTCCACCTCATGCTTCTTCCGGCCACGCTCCTCCTGCGCCTGGCGAAACTCCCCATCCGGCTCCGTGGCCCGCACAGTCTCCGTCGAGCCCTTTCCCCGGACCGTCGGGGCGATCCCCCGGAAAAACGACATGAAACTGTAATAGTCCGCCTGCGAAATCGGGTCGCCCTTGTGATCATGACAGCGCGCGCACCCCATCGTCATCGCCAGCATCCCCTCCGTGGTCGTCCGCACGTTGTCGTCCAAAACGTCAAAGTTGTGCTGCTTGCGATCCGCAGGCTCGTCGTCCCACTGCATCAGACGATGGTAACCCGTCGCCGTCATCGACGCCAGACTCGGCTCCGGAAGCTCATCTCCCGCCAACTGCTCCCGCAAAAACACATCGTAGGGCTTATCCGCATTGAAGGCGTCGATGACGTAGTCCCGATAACGCCATACCTGCGGCTTGTCGGAGTCCCGCTCAAAGCCATTCGTCTCCGCATAGCGCACCACATCCAGCCAATGCCGCCCCCACTTCTCTCCATACGCAGGCGAGGCCAGCAAACGATCCACCACCTTCTCCCACGCATCCGCAGACCGGTCCTCCTCAAAGGCCCGCACCTCCTCCAAACTCGGTGCCAATCCCGTCAGGTCATACTGCACCCGCCGGATCAACTCCGCCCGATCCGCCTCTTCATTCGGCACCAATCCCGCCTTGCGCACCCCCTCATAAATGAACGCGTCAATCGGTCCCGACCAGGCCGCATCGTCCACCTTCGGCACCTCCGGTCGCACCATCGGCTTGTAGGACCAGTAACTCTTCGTCGTCTCGTTGATCGAGGTGATCTCTCCGTGCTCCTCCTCCACCTCCACGAGATAATCCGCGTCCTCCGGCGTCCAAGGCAGCCCCCGCTTCACCCACTCCGTAAACACCGCCGCAACCTCCGGCTCCAACTTCCCCTTCGGCGGCATCTTCAGATCGTCATCCTCATAGGTCAGCACGTGCAGGAGCAGGCTCTTCGCGGAGTCCCCCTCCTCAAAGGCAGGACCATGCTCCCCTCCCATCAGGATCCCCTTGCGGCTGATCAACTGCAGCCCCGCCCGCACCTTCGGCTTCCCCCCCTTGTCCAGTCCCCCATGGCAACGAAAGCAATGCTCCTCCAGCACCGGACGCACCTTCTCGCTGAAATACGTGATGTCCTCCGCCGAAAATTCGGTCCCCCCGTGCAATGCGCCGCCCACCAAAAGAAATAGTGTCAACAATTTTCTCATGCCCTCTTCCCGGATGCTCCCCATCCGAATCGACTCTTGATTGCTTCCCGATTTCTCATTTTTCAGCGACTTTGCTGCCCTCGATACGGAGTCTCTTTCAGATGTATTTCATGAAATCGCTCCCCTTCCGGGCTCTTTGCTCAGGATCCCATCCCCAGCACAAATTTCAACCCCAGCGACACGATGAGCGGCATGGTCACCAGCGCCGCGATCGAGGTGACGATCACCACCTGCACCGCCACTCCCGGACTCCCCCCATACTGCCGGGCCAGGATGACCGGTGTCACCGCGGACGGCATCGCCGCCTGCACCACCAACACCTGCTTCAACTCGGTCACCAACGGCAGATAGCGGGCCACGCAAAGAATCACCACCGGCATCAACACCACCCGCACCAACAGCGCTCCGCTCCCGATCTTCAGCGACGGCCGCTCCTTCAACACAAAGTCGAACATGACCGCCCCGATCAGGATCAATCCCAGCGGAACCGCCGCAGCCCCGCACCACGACATTCCCTGCCGGATGATCTGCCCCACCAAGGGCCCACCCTCCGCTCCAGGCTCGAAAAATCTCCATGCCCCTGAATACACCAGCCCCAACCCAAAAACCACCGCCATGATCGGACCATTGATCAACGGCTTCAAGGATCCCTTCAGCCCCCCCGCCAGAATCATCAATCCCACCCCCCACAACGCCAATTCCACCCCCAGGCTGTGCACAAACAGAATCCCCAGGGTCCGCTCCCCCACAAAGAGAACCGTCAGCAACGGAATGGCCGTGTAACCATAATTCTGAATCCCCGCCGCCAACCCAAAAGTCCGCCGCCCGTTGCCCTTCTGCAATCCCATCCCCCGTCCCACCAGACCCGCCACCAAAAATCCCGTCACCACAATCCCAAAGCCCACCCCGATCCCCGAGAGCACCACCCCCGGCTGCCGCACCAACTCATTGCTCAGCGTCTTGTCCAGAATCAGACACGGATAAAAGCAATGGATCACCATCTTGAACAATCCCGTATCCGTCTCCGGCGTCAGGACCCCCGCCCTCCGCAGGGCCACCCCCAGCAGGACAAGAAGATAGATCGGCAACACCGCCTGCAAGATGGTCGTCAATGAAATCACCGCGTCCCGGCATGCTCTCCTCTCCCCCCCCGCCTAGCAAGCCCCACCTTCACATCGGCCACTGATACAGCACATACGCCTGCACCGAAATGATGAGGTTGAACACCCCATGCAGCACCATCGAGGGAAACAACGATCCCGTCCGCCACACCAGCGCAGCGCTGGTGACCCCCATCATCGTCACCCCCAGGATCCCCATCCAGTCATACTGCCAATGCACAACCCCGAAGAGAACCGAAGACACCGCCAACGCCGCCCACGGCCCGATGTGCCGCCGCAGCCCGAGAAACAACACCCCTCGATAGATGAATTCCTCCGTGATCGGCGCAATGACACAGCTCGAGAGAACACCAAACGCCATCATTCCAGGCCCCATCTCAGCCTCGTCCAAAAAATCAGTCGGATCCGTCACCACGCCATCCCCCGTCAGCGCCATCAACACTCCGTTCCCGATCCACAAAATCCCGAACACCGCGAGGATCGACAGCAACGGTCCCTGCGGAGCCAGGCGGAACGAGCGCACCATGTGCGAGGGCCGACGAAAGAGCAGCACCGTCGCAAAGACCACCGGCAGGACCCGCCACAGGAGATCGCCAAACATCATCATCAAACTCCAATACCAATCCGGAATCTCCACCGGACACCACGTCAACCCCATCCAGAACACCTCCAATACCATGTCCGACACCAACTCCACTCCGAAGTAAACCCCCAACACCGTCGCCACCCCCCACGTCGAAAGAAACCGCACTTCCCGCCGCCCCGGCCGACTGCGCCATTGCCACCACACCACCGGAAACACCGCCATGCCAAGCCATGTGACCACCACAACCCATCCCGTCACCAGCACGACCCGATCCGCAAACCGCTCGTTCTGATCCTCATAGCGATCATAAACCCCCTCGCTCCCCCAATCCCTCAAAGTCAGCTCATCGGCCCGCCTCAGCAACCACACCTCCCACGCGAAGGCCTCCCCACTGGACACCAAATCGCTCAGCACCCTCATCTCCGACGAACGGGGCTCCTCCCCATCAAGCACATTGCGCAACACACCATAGGCCGCCGAGCCATCATCCGCCTCCGCCACATCCGCCTCCCGCGCCGCGTCGGCGTCGTCCGCCCGGAGCGCCAGCACCATCCGCGCCTGATGCCCCCCCTCATCCAGCGCCCCCAACCTGGCCCCCTCATTCAACGTTTCCCGCAACTCCTCCAGAACCAACGCTTCGTCCTCCTCCCCTTCTTCATCCAACCCCAACGCCCACCGCCGCCAACCCGTCGCACCCTCCGCCGCATCAAGGGCCCGCAACTCCCGATCCACAAACACCGCATACACCGGCCCGGCCCCCTCCGCCATGACCTCCTCGCCCGTCCGGCTGCTGTAGCCGAGCGACAGCGCCCAGACCACCCCCAACAGTACCGTCACCCACCACGGCCACCGCCTCGGTTCCCGGTAGCCCTCGCTATTCAAATGCACCCCGCTGCCTACCACGACCAACGCCCCCCCACAATCCCGGCCACAGTCATCGTCCGCCCCCCTCCCCGCGCAACCGCCACCATCACCCCCCCCATTCCGACTCCCCACGCCCGGGTTCCGCTCTCCGCCCTCTAACTCCCCACCGCCACCCACCGCCCCTCCTCGCTGGACTGCAAACTCAACTCCGCCAACTCCACCCCCTTCGCCCCCTCCCGCAACGTCCAACGAAACTCCCCATCCGCCGCCACGTGCTTCAGGAACAACTCCCATTGCACCTTGAAGGCATTCTCACACGGCCCCGGATCAATCACCTCCCAGTCCTCGTAGTAATCAATCGGACTGTCCACATCCGGATTCCACACCGGCCGCGGCGTGTTTGCCGCACTCTGCGCCCAACACTTCCGCAACCCCACAATCGCACTCCCCTTCGTCCCATCCACCTGCATCGTCAACAGGTCATCCCGCCGCACCCGCACATCCCACGACGAGTTGAACTGACACACCACCCCCGTCTTCGTCTTGAACAACGCATACGCCGAATCATCCGCCGTGCACTTGTAGGGCTTCCCTTCCTCATCGATTCGCTCCGGCAAATGCGTCGCCGCCAGCGTAAAGACATCCGTCACCTCCCCAAAAAGGTTGTCGATCACGTAGCGCCAGTGACAGTGCATGTCGATGATCATCCCCCCGCCATCTTCCTTCCGGTAGTTCCAGCTCGGACGCTGCGCGGACTTCCCCTCGTCGTGCCCGGTGAACACCCAATACCCGAACTCGCCCCGCACCGAGAGAATCTCCCCGAAGAACCCTTCCTCCTGCAGCTTCTTGAAGGCCACGATCCCCGGCAACCACAGCTTGTCCTGCACCGTGCCGTTCTTCACCCCCGCCGCCTCGGCCAATTCCGCCACCTTCAGCGAATCCGCATGGGAGGTCGCAATCGGCTTCTCACAATAGATGTGCTTCCCCGCCGCAATGGCCTTCTCCAGAAAAGGAACCCGATACGGCGTCCCCGAGGCATCAAAGAAGATCTCGTTGTAGTCATCCGCCAGCGCCGCATCCAAATCCGTCGACCACCGCGCCACCCCATGCTGCTCCGCCAGGGCCCGCACCTTCTCTTCATTCCGCCCGGTCAAAATCGGATCCGGCATCAACCTCCTCCCATCCGCCAACTCCACCCCGCCCTGCTCCCGAATCGCCAGAATCGACCGCACCAGATGCTGGTTCGTCCCCATCCGACCCGTCACCCCATTCATTATTATTCCAATCGTCTTCATCTTGTTTCTCTCCATAACCAATAACCAATAACCAATAACTCACCCCCCATACACCCCCTCGTATTGCCGCAAAATATAATCGAGAAACTCCCCCTGCTCCGCCCCCCACCACTTCTTCGAAAAGATCTCCACCTCCGCCATCCCCGCGAACCCCACCCCCTTCACCAACGCCTCAATCTCTCTCAACGGCGCACACCCCTCCCCCATCACCCCCCGGTCCAACAGCACGTCTTCCTGGTCCGGCTTGAAATCGCAGATGTGATACCCCAGCAACCACCCCTTCTCCGCGCAGCGCTTCGTCTCCTTCTCCAACTCCAGATCCCACCACACGTGGTAAACATCCAGCGCCACCCCCAGATTCGAAGCCCCGATCACTTCACACAGGTCATTGGCCACCTTCATCGTGCAAATCGCCGAGCGATCCCCCGCATAGATCGGATGCAACGGCTCAATCGCCAACTTGATCCCCTTCTCCCCCGCCCACCCCGCCATTTCCGCAATCCCCTCCCGGATCTGCTCAAAATTCTCCTGCGGCGTCTGACCCGGCGTCGCCCCGCACACCAGCACGATCATCGGCAGGCCCAGCACCTCCGCCTCCCGCACACACTCCCGGTTCTTCTCCTGCGCCGCCGCGCGGTCCGCCGCCGTCTTCCCCGTGAAAAATCCACCCCGCACATGCGCCACCCCCTGCAACCCCGCATCGTCCATCTGCCGCTTCACCTTCTTCAGGTCCAAACCCTCAATCGTCTCCCGCCACACCGAAATCCCCCCGATCCCCCGCCGCGCATAGTTGTCAATACACTCCTCCATCGACCACGGCTTGGTCGTGAAGGTGTGCATGGCCAGTTCTGGATAACTCATCACTTGCTTCTACGTCGTCTCCCCCACCAACAGCATTCCCCCCACCAGGAGAGGCCCCTCGTCCTGTCGCCCCTCGATCACTTCCGCATAGAGCCTTTTCCCCGCCTCCTTCGCCAACTCAAACATCGAAAGATCCACCGTCGTCAACCGCGGCACGGTCAACCCGATCATCGGCGCGTTGTCACACCCCGTCACCCGCACCTCCCCCGGCACCTTCAGTCCCAACTCACGCACCTGCTGCAACACCATCGCTCCCGCCACATCGTTCACCCCCACAAAACACCGCACCCCCGCATCGTAATGCTCCTTCACCCCGGCCGCAGTCAGTTCTTCCGGACCCTCCACCATCCACAGGTCTTCCCTCTCATCAAACTCGATCCCCGCCTCCCCACACCCCTCCACAAAACCGCTCAATCGGCCATGCACCACATCATCAATCCCCTCATACCCCACGAAACAACACCCGCCCTTCACCCCCCGCCCCGCCAAATGCACCGCCAACTGCCGCATCGCATCCAGATGATCACTCACCACATGGCGCACCCCCCGCACCATCCGGTTCAAGACCAAGGCCGCCGCCCCCTGCTCCTCCAACTCCTTCAACACCCGCTCCGGAGGGCGATGAAAGGCAAAAACGAAGGCATCCACCTCGCCCCCCTTCTTGTGCGGATACGGCACATATCCCTCTCCACCCGTCTCCACCAGGATGTTCACCTCCGCCGGCCGCAACCCCGTCTTCAACCCGCCCACCAGATCGATAAAACTGTAAAACAACTGCGAGGTGCGCCTCCCCTGCGGCGGCAAAACCAACTTCACGGTCAGGATCCCCCGCTCCCCCGGACGCCGCACCGCCCGCCGCACGTAACCCATCTCCCGTGCCACCTCCTCCACCCGCTCCCGTACCCCATCCCCGATCAACGTCGACCCCATCAGGGCCCGCGACACGGTCGCCTTGGAGACCCCCACCGCCCGGGCCACCTCATCCATCGTCACCTTGGATTGCGCTCCACTCATCACACGGAGTAACCAAGACGTTGCGCACAATCCACCAGCATCTCCCGCTCCCACGCCGGTCGGCGCGCGCAAAGAGGATGCGGCTCACTGCTCGGAATCCGCCCCAGCAGATGCTGAAACACCGCACAGCTGTGCTTGTAGGCCGGCACCGCAGGACGAAACGCCACGTTCCCCAGATACTGCAGCGCATCATTCAATGCGTCATATCCCTCGTCCCCCTCCCGCCACATCCGATCCCGCTCCGCAAATTTCTCCGGGCAAAATGCCGCCAACCCCAGCAGGTAGTCCGACCCATACTCGATCATGTCGATCCCCAGATCGTTCCCGGTGTAGATCCGGAAGTCCGGCCGCACCTCGTCGCGAATCGCCAACCGCTTCAATTCCTCGCCCCGACTCAACGAGGAATGCTTCATCCCTTTCAACTCATCGATCCCCATCAGACCCCGCACCACTTCCTCCGAAAAGATCATCCCGTTCGGCGCGAAGACCTTCCCCAACTCGAATCCCAGCACCGCCTCATACCCCGCACACACCTCCGCATACAGATCAACGATCCTCGCCGCCTCCCACTCATGAAAGCGGGTCGTCTGAAACAGAATCGGCGTCCCGCCAAACTCCGCAACCTGATCCGCCCCACGCCGGTACAACTCCACCAGATCCCCCTCCAGGCCTTCCACAAACACCCCCCCCACAAACTTCTTCCCCGCCCCCAACGCCTCCCTCGTCCAACACAACACCTCCACCCGCTCCCCAGCGGTCAAATAGTTCGCGTAGCCGGTGTCCATGTTCACCGCACAGCCCAACCCCGCCGCCTCCGTCCGCCCCACCGCTTCCCGAAAGGCCCCTTCCGCCATCGACCCATCCACTTCAAACGGCAGCAAACACGCCGCCATCCCCTCAACCTCCCGCCCCAATTGCCGCCGTGCCTGTCGCTCGGAAATGCTCATTATAGACATTTTGTTGCATGCAACAAAAAAGGCAAGGACGACTTCCCCGCCATGTCAGCCCTCGTCACATTTGACGCTTGCATTGATCACCTTTGATGTCATTTTTGATGCATGAGAACCACGGTCACCATCGACGACACCCTCTTCGAGCACGCCGCCAAGGCCGCCGACGAGAAGAACGTCTCCAGTCTCATCACCAAGGCCCTCACCCTCCTGATCGCCACCGAAAGTAAAAAGCGGCTCATCAGGCTGTCCGGCGCCGCCCCGTCCTTCACCATCCCCACCCGGGACGCCCGGCTCAAGGCGGCAAAGGACCAGTCCGACGACAACCGATAGGGTGCCATGCACGTCCTCGCCGACACAAACGTCTGGTGCGACTACTTCCGCGACGGCGAACCCGGCCTCAACGCGCTCCTGGAGTACGACTTCCTCGCCATTCATCCCCTCGTCATCGGCGAACTCTCCGTCGGTTGCCTCCCCAACCGCCTCCGCACCATCAAGGACCTCCGCTCCCTCCCCCACCTCGAGCCAGCCAACCACGAGGAGTCCCACTATCTCCTGGAGCAACACGTCCTCTGGGGCAAAGGCCTCCAGTGGAACGACATTCTCATCCTCGCCTCCGTCGTCGCCGCCCCCGACACCCTCCTCTGGACCAAGGACAAACGCCTCGCCTCCGCCGCCGAAAATTTCTCCGTCCGCTACTCCCCGTAACCGCTTCACCCCCACGCCTGCCCCACCAACTCCTTCAACCGCGCCACCTCCGTCGCCGAGGTCTTCGCCACAAAACCCCTCGCATGCGCAAAATGCACATCCTCGCACTCTTCAATCCGCGTGAACTCCAACCGCGGATGATCATTGTGCCGCGACATCCCATAGCCCTTCCCCCGCCGGTCCGGATACACCAGGCCCGCCACTTCTCCCGATAGCCCCAGCGCATCCAAATACCGTGGCAACCCGCTCGACGGCTCATCCGGCAGCGGCTCGGTCCGTGGCATGTAAAGCACCTTGAAGCACTCCCCGCCCTTCTCCATCTCCCATATCTCCCCGTGCTTCCCGATGAACTCCAGCCGCTCCCGCAGCGACACGACGTAGTCGATCAGATCCTGCCCCACCCAACGCATCACTTCATACAGCGTCTCCCCCGGCTCCACCCGCTCCGCCTGTGCAAAACGCCGCAGCAAACTCACATCAATCGGCGAATTCAACTTGAAGATGATCTCCCGCTCCACCCCCAGCCACTTCGCCGTCCCGTTCGCCCCCCGCGTGTCAAACCACTCCGCCGGCTCCAACCAGTCACAAAAGGCCTTCGCATCCTCGTAGATCCCCAAGTCCTGCAGCACCAGCGACAGCGCACAAATCGGCTCATGCTCCCGCGGAAACTGATGGTGATCAAAATTCCCCCGCGCCGCATCGTGCTCCCCACCCACATCCACCACCGCCACCGCCAAATTGTCCAAATCCCCCTGCTCCGGCTCCCGCCGCACAATCTCCACCCCATGCCGCGCCGCCAACAGACAACACGCCAAAAACTCATCCTTATGTGCCCCCCCCGGGTGCGTCAAAACCATCTCCACGTCCTTCATGCGCGCAACCCTACGGAGTTCCATCCAGACTGCAACGCCTTCCGCCCGTGGCGTGGCCATCCCGCATTGCGCCAAGTAGAATGACACCGGAGCGATTCTGAAAAGGATCGTGGTGATGGTCGTTGCGCCAGAAAGAATGACACCCGGATGAAGACATTATCAGGGATCATGAGTCATCAAAG
>Ga0105050_10005521_pt1 | contig 16155 bp, 15 predicted proteins | sample FRY01_FD_78088 | JGI IMG/M metagenome (GOLD analysis project Ga0105050, IMG submission 78088) | Freshwater microbial communities from Lake Fryxell liftoff mats and glacier meltwater in Antarctica - FRY-01 | ecosystem: Environmental > Aquatic > Freshwater > Ice > Glacier meltwater ... | reverse complement strand
GCTTGGGACTCAGCGATATTGGGCATTCCCGCCGAAAAACCTTCATTTTCTTTGATTATCTTCTCTTTTTCCTGTGCGATTTTTGCAGTGAGATTCTCGGGTTTGAGGGTTAGTCTTCGTCCCATCTGTGTCGCCTTCCCCTTTGCTGCCTGATACTTTGCGCGGAGTTGGGAGATTTGATATTTTACCCCATCATTTACATACTCGGCAACTGCTGTACCATAGCTTTGTTTGATTTTTGTATAAATATTATCAGATGTTTCGCCACGCAAAGCCCTTGTATTCCAATCTTTATTAGCACGAACAAATTCTCTTTGTGTATTTTCTGATTGAAAAGAAGCTTCAGTGTTTTTTAACGACTCATTTATATTTTCGTCCCTATAAATACTGTTTTTCTGCCCCTTCGCCCACTCCTCAAACGTCAGTCCTTTAGCGATGGCAGGGGAGGGGGATGGAGGCACAGACACTAATTCATCAACCGCCGACTTCTTTTCTTTCTCCGGCGTCTTTCCTAGCGGCTCCGGCTTCGGTCCAAGCTGCACCGGAATATTGGGGACAGCGGCTACTTTCACACCCGCTTCAGCAGCGCGTGAGAATTGTTCCACAGAAGAGAACTTGGAAGCATCAAGAATAGATACATTGTCGGCCGCACGAGTATTGCCCTCCGCTCTCAATCCATCCACCATGTTCGTTTGTGTCTGGCGTATCAGCGCGTTCGTATCCAATGCAGAAGACGCTCCTGGCGGACCTCCTGGCGGACCTCCTGGCGGACCTCCTGGCGGACCTCCTGGCGGACCTCCTGGCGGACCTCCTGGCGGACCTCCTGGCGCGCTCGTATCAGTCGCGATGCCGACGCCAGCACCCAATACTCCACCAACAATAGCTCCAATCGCCCCGCTCTCGAGGACTCCCTCCATGATTGGACGTCCGGACTCATTATTCTGAATAAGTTGCTGTACGGCTTCCTGGAATCCTTCTGTGGGCATTGAAATAAGGCCACGCTTGATAGCGCCTGTTATATTCGGATTAAAGATACCAAGACGCTCCGTAAGCCCTAAAAGTATTGCATTTGCGAGGAATGTCCGGGAAAACGCCTCAGAAGCCGCTTGTTCCCCCTTTGTCTTTTTTACTTCGTCGTACACCTGAGAGGCCTCCGCAGACGCTTCAAGCGTCGAAGACATGACGTTTCCAAAGAGCATCGCCCATTTTGCCGCTGCTCCTGCTCGTGAGGCGATAACTGCCATACCAACGCCAGGCACAAAGTATGGTAGTGATGAACCGAATCCCTCGGCGAGCTTATCTGTAAATGTTGCATTCTCCGGTGTAATACCGGTACTCTCTTTCACAATATCAGCTGCACGTTTCCCTCCTTCCTGAATCCTGTTCGTTATATTCACCGTGTCCGTGCTTTGTGGGTAGATTGAGGTATCAATACCTGCATATTTCTTTGCGCCTTCGATGAGTCGAGAGGAGTCCTTACCGACTGCGCGGTTCTCCGCCAACCTCTTTTGTAACGCCTTGAACTGAAAATCACCTTCCGTCAAGTCCTTTTTCAGTCTCTCTCCCGATAAGGATCGCGCGAGAGGATCACCTGCGAATCTATCACCAAGCTGCTGTATAGCCCGCGGCATGGCCGCGCCTCCTTGAACAGCCCCTCCGAAAAGAGACATTGATTTCTTCTCCACCTGTCCTGTGTATGCTTCGTATGCTTTCCGTATAGACGGAGTTTCCGGCAGCGCTGATGCCGTCTCTTTTGGAGCATCTTCATAGAAAGCGCTTGGTAACTTCGGGTTTTTTGACGCTGGAGAAAAGAAGTCCTTTACCTTGGATGTAAGACTTTTCTTTGGAGCGACCGTTCCTGATGCGACAGGAACGGCCGCGACGGGGCGTTTCGAAGCAAGAAGAGAGTCAATAGCGGAAGATCCCGAACCAGCCGGAGCCTTCTTCCCAGCGACAAGTTCGTCAATCGCTCCCATATGCTAATTTGTGTAGTACGGAGTAAAAGCAGGGTTTACAAAACCGTTAAAAATGTCGTCGAAGTCCTTCCCTGAATAACCGTCTTCTACCCATGCCACCTTTGCTTTCTTATAATCATCTGGAGAGACACGTTGATCTTCCCCGACAAGACCGCTTAAATATGTACCGAGTTTCTGTTGTGCTGCCTTACGTCCGGCCTTTTCCTTGGCGTCATAATTTGTGTACTCAGATCCGGAAGCGGATGCTTTTGCTTTACGATTAGCGTCCTCATTCTGATAATCCGTGAACGATCCCGTATATCCTTGCTCCTTTGCAAAGTTATATTCGCCTATCGTACCGCTGCCATATTTATCGGTTATAGACTTTTCTTTCGGCATGATAGACTTCTCGAAATCGAGTCGCGCCTTTGCCCCCTCAGTGCGCGCACTGTATGCTCCGGTAAGCGCATCGAGCGTCGATGCACGCCCCATTCTCTCGAACGTATTGTTCTTATTTACTCTCTCCGCTTCACCACTGGCGAAGCCAATTGTTTCTCCACGTCCGAGCGCCTCTTCCTGGTCCTTAAGAGACTGAATATCAAAGTCGTTGAGCGACTTCTTCGCACGCGTTATGTCCTCCCCCGGAGTAAGCGAAGAGAGATATGTATCAAAGGCTTCACGATAAGGATCGCGTGCCGGCGCTTGTTGCTGTGTTGCAAATTGGCTGAGGCTACTACTCAAACCTTCGAGCCCTGTCTTTAATCCGGAGAGAGAATCTCCTGAAATACTGCTTATGTAATCTTGCGCGGGCTTTGTTTGAGTTGATGTTGAAGGTGAAGGTGAAGGGGCCGGAGCTGTGGCACTACTACTTGCCGGTGTAACATCTTTATAGGCTCCAAAATCAATGGCGGCAGTCGGCTTCTTCTTTGTGTTAGGCATAGTATTTAATTAAATCCAGTAGCTTGATTATAAGGGAACCAATAAGGCGGGCCTCCAAGCAAATCATTTTGTCCAAACACAGGTGAGACATACGCTCCCTCCATACTCTCGTTGCTTTCTTCCATCATCTGACTGATGAAGCCCCCATAATCAGTTGAAAGACCAGCTTCAACCCCTCCGTCATAGAGTCTCCAATATGAATTTATACGGTCTTTATTGTGCATGGGATCGTTTATCTGAAACCACTGTGCAAGTGCACGGTAGATTGGCGCCATCTGATACGCCTCAGGAATCACAGAAACTTGTCCAAGGGTATATGCAGCAGTACCCGCGGCTATCGCTGTCCCTTGATACGGCTTTTTGAGCGTGAGAGTCGTTGTGCTTCCAACTGACGCAATCTGATACCATGCTCCGTCTCCTTTCTTTGCAGTATCGCTTTGTGTTATGCGTATCCATCGATTCGCCATAGACGTGGCCCACATCGTTTCCGTGCCGACGATTGCGGTACTTGTTGGGGTTGCCGTCAATACGTTCCCTGTCGTGTAATCTGCGATAGAAAGGTCAGACACATTCAAGCGTCCGCGGACCGTAACCACATTTCCTGTTGAGGCAGGAATTGGCTGAAAATAGAGACGGCTACCTCTTTGATAGGCATACCACGGCCAATTACTTGTACCAAGACGCCCGGCGAGGATCGTCTCCCAAGCCAGGGGATCAAACACCATCTTAGGTAAAAATGTCGAATCTGTAAGAGGGTTCGTTCCATCCGTATAGCGGTACGAAATCACTTTACGAATGTTATTTGGTAGCTCAACATATTCCTGACTTGCTACTGTTGATACCGTTTCTTCCGTCTCTAAAAACGGCCACTTTCCACCATTAATGGCACAGATGGTGCGTATTGAGTCGTTCCAAAACTGAACCAGAGTAGCGGTATTCGTCGTATCCGAAGTGGGGACTTTCGTCATTTGCTGGAGAGTCGAGACACTTTGAGAATAGGAAAGCATAAATGTTTACTGAAATACTATCATATATACGGGGAATACAACGGTATTTGCCAGTGTTCCCGTTACGGTAGCCGTAATCAATATCACCTGCCCTCGATATACCTGGAGATTATTCGCGGTTCCTGACAGGGTAAGTTGCCGGGATTGCTCGGATAGAATAGCGGTACCTCCTGTGGTTTTCGTAGTATTTATCCCAGCTGGTGTAGTTGCTAGCATTGCGATAGATATAGCAGCTCCGTTAGCATCTAAGCCAAGATTCGTCATTGTCCAGGTAATATAATTCGTATCTGACGTTACCAATCCCTGCCCTCCTGCGAAATAAAGAGACACAACCGACATATCGTATGGAGCTATGAAATACATAGATGTAACACCTGTTGTAGCTATGGTCGCCGAATGGACTTCGAGAGGAAACGTATACAAGAAGAGGTCAGGAAAGTTAACGCGCAAAGCGTAATTACCATCATGAATATGACTACGGATTTTTTCGTCTATGTACTGTTGTGTTTCTTTATCAATCATATTGATTTATGAAGAATGAAATCCTCTTTATTGCTACTTGTTGAGAAGCATTAAAAAGACACTGTAAAGAGCGTGTCGTTATCGTAGGGAAGTTATATGAAGTTTCGTATACATTGGAAACGATATTCGTCGCCCCGATAGCTATCTGCTTTGATGCAAGGATTCCGTATCCAAGAGTGCTATTATTTTCGATTGCAATAATATTTATGTCAGCGTAATCAGAAGATGTTGGTAATGCCGCCGCGTATTCAATCACTAATGCATTGAAAGTAATGTTCTCCTCGAAGGAGTATTCATTACTATAAAACTTTACATTGTTGTTCGTAAGTGTTGCCACGCTATTTACATCAAGCGTTGAAAACTTTTCTACCGCGCTTTGGTCTACCCAACCAAAGCCCAATAGTCCCGACCCTAAGTTGCATATAAGAGTCAAATCGTTTGCAACTAGATTCGCGTCCTTATTTACGAAGGCGTAGTAGAAAATATGTCCCGCCTTACCAATTACCGGCCCGTATGCAAGAATCTTATTACCTTCTACTACATAGAGCGTGTCGTCAATATTAGTGAAGTTATCCCTATAGGGAAGTTTAGTGCTAGTCAGACTCACATTAAGCGCCCGAAGAAATTGAATACCGGCTCCGTTCCATATTCCCAAGTTTGTGCCATAACCGATGTACATGACCGATCCGACGGGGTAGAAGGCCGTAATCATATCGTCAACGATAATGACCTTTGAAAACTTGTTAGAGAAACCATCGTGATACCCTACGCGACAGGTGCGTGATTTAGTGTCCGATGCGTTCACTCCATTCACCACGGAAACAAGCAATCTCCCCGTGCCTGGGTCAATTCCAAAGGCGGTTATGATTTGCTCCGTCGGTAGTGTAGTTATAGTCACAGGCACTGAAGAGCCAGATGTCTGACGTTTTAGAAGATTCCCGTCACCGTAATACGCATTATTCTCAAATACTATAGCAGGGTGCGGAGCGGTTAGAACGGCCGTCGAACCATTAAATATCCACTCATGAAATGTTGCATTGAGAGCATCTCCGTTCATTTTAAGTTGCGTGAGACACTTAGAGTTCGTGGTAAAAATGATTGCCTCCGATCCATCAAGCCCATATGAAACCATCTGCGCAAGCCCCTTCGAGTATTTTGTGGGATTCGTTGCGTCGGTAGCAATAAGGTCAAGAAGAGTCCCATTGAAGGTATAATAGTTCCCCACATCATCGACAAAAACTCTATCGAGGGTAGTGCCTAGAGTCCCATCTTCACATGAAGCGATGAGATCGTCAGTAAGTTCATCCGTTTGGTCCACTTTCTCAGCTGAGAAGTAGAAGGCCCCCGGTATCTTGGTCACATTGATACCTTCAGAAAGAGGAGAGAATCCTCCATCAGTTATGGAATCAGAGCTCGACATCCCTTTCAAGATGTCTTCCGCCGTCATTTCAAATACTTTTGACCCGATCATAACTGTTTACATGAACATTAAGAAGTTGCTGTTTACGGTTGCGGTTGCAAGAACAACAGTAAAGGTTCCACTTGAATTAAAAGTGTGGATAGTATCTCCACCCGAAGTTGTTATTGTTCCACCTGTCGAAGAGTCTGAGACTCCGTCACTTCCATTTGTAGCATAAGCAAAAATTACTACACCAGAACCTCCAGCTCCTCCATTTCCTGCTATTGATCCATTGCCTCCACCTCCTCCACCGCCACCAGTGTTAGCAGTGCCTGCACTGCCATTTCCATCGTTATTCGCACCATTTCCGCCTCCACCAGTGCCGCCTACGCCCGCTACGTCGGTAGAATAAGCTCCACCACCACCTCCTCCTGCACGGGTAACGGAACTTCCAGTAATGGAGTTAGCGGTTCCATTGCCTCCATTTCCGTTACTTTGGGCAATGCCTTGATTTCCTGCTGACCCCGCGCCACCACCCCCGCCACCAGCAAGATTTCCACTAGTTCCTGCCGCTCCTCCTTGATTTCCTTGTGAGCCTGTACCACCAGTCCCCCCATTATAGTTCCCACCCCCACCAGAGCCGCCAGCACGTCCATTTGGAGCATTTCGTGCTCCACCACCACCACCGCCTGTAGAAGACATTGTGTCGAAGGAAGATGTATTACCATCATTACCAACTGTGTTCGTTGACGTTTGCGTTGCTCCTCCAGCACCGACCGTTATCGTATAACCTTGTGCAGTTACAGTATGAGTAGCTTCATACAAATACCCACCTGCTCCACCAGCAGCAGAACCAACACCAGCATTAATGTCTTTTCCTCCTCCTCCACCACCAGCTATGACTAATGCCTTTACTGTTGCCATATATCAAGCATTCTGACCGATGAAATCTTCCCGACTAAGTGTGATGTGTTTTGTGGTCATATTGTTCAAGCTGACGCTACACATTGCCATAGCGTCTTACTCGTACTGTAGATGAATCCGATTGAGAGCGTTACTGTCGTTGCCGCAGTAGTCGTAGGGAGTGCCACAGTTGTTGCTCCGTAAAGAGTCCCATAAGTCAATGCTCTTGCTGCTGTTGTTGAAGAAGCTACGGTGATAATCAGTTTCTGACCGTCTACTGGCGTGCCTGTAGGATTCTCAAATTTCAATGCCCCTGTCTGCGCGGTGACAATGAACATGTCCTGTGTATCGCCTGCGATGGAAGTGCCCGTATTTGTAGTATATGAGGCGGCAGAAAGAATACGTGGAGTAATGCGCTTATTGGTGAAGGTTTGAGTCGCTGCAATCGCCGCTACAGTGTCCGTTACCGCTGGAAGAGTGAGTGTTACCGTGCCAAGCGCTCCCGTAGGAGGTTCAACAGTTATCGTACCTGAAGTGGCATTTCTAAACCCAACATTCCCCACTGCCGTGCCTGCTGTACCAAGAAGAAGAGATGTGGTTGATCCTGCCACGAGAGTTGTAAACACGCCGGTGGCTGGGGTTGTCGCTCCTACTGTTCCGTTGATGTTAATTGAAGCTGTCCCCGTAAGATTTGTTACCGTACCGCTCGCCGGTGTTCCAAGTGCCGGAGCAACGAATGTTTTGTTGCTCATTGTTTGTGATTTTGTTTTGAAGGTGAACTCGTCTACTACGTTGGCAAAGTCTGGAATGGTAAGAGTCGTTACGCCGACTGTTTGAGAAGTAAGTGCGATAGTAACGAGTTGTCCGTTCGTCAAAAGTAATGGAGATGCGGCAGATGTGGCAAGAGAGGTCGCTGAAGCTACTCCGAGTATGGGGGTTGTAAGTGTTGGAGACGTACTAAACACAAGGTTTGTGGAGGTGGTGCCTGTCGCACCAGCTGCGGTATAGCCTGTGATATTATTGAACGCTGTAATCGATGCGCTAGAAGCATTCGTACCACCATTCGCTACAGGAAGCACCCCAGTTACTCCAGTCGAGAGGGGAAGTCCAGTGAGATTGGTGGCAAGTCCCGATGTTGGTGTTCCAAGGACAGGAGCAACGAGTGTAAGCACCCCAGTGCTTGAGTTGAAAGTGAGGTTCGCATTTGTTTTAGGACCGAGGTTGCCAGTCGCGTCAGTAAAGAATCCTACAAAGCACGAAGTGTCAGTCGCTTCGTTTGCCACAGTGATAGTGGTAGGAACGCTTGAAGAAGGGGTTTCCCACGTAGGGGCAACCGTAGTTCCACCAGAAGTAAGAACTTGCCCTACGCTTCCATTCGCAAGACGGGTAGCGACGCCAGAAGCACCACCATAAAGCACATCGCCGCCGGTTGTCATAGGGTTCGCCATTAAAGTACCCGTGGTAGGAAGCGTGACGTTTGTAGCTCCGGTAGATGTGAGTGTGATGCTATTTACACCAGACGTTACCAGTGTCGAGCCACTTGCGAGCGTGAGCGTTCCTGTTGTCGTTGTGATCGTAAGTCCGTTTATTGAGGTTGCTGTAGCAACACCGAGTACAGGGGTTATAAGGGTGGGAGATGTTTGTAACACCACGGTTGATGTACTTCCTGTTGTAGTCGCAGCGGTAATAGCCGTACCATTTCCCGCAAGAACAGGAGCATTGATAGTCGTTGAAAGAGTAATAGCCGGAGTAGTCGTAGATGTAGCTACTGTACCGGCAAAGCCGTTAGCGCTTACAACCGACACACTTGTTACTGTTCCAGACCCTCCCGCGACATCAACAAATAATCGTCCTGTTGATTGATCTCCATGAACATTATACGTGCCTCCATCGGTTCCGACGAAAAGCATTGATGTTACAAAATTTTGATCGCGCGAAGCTTGCTCGGACATATTATCTATCAATGAGGACTTCCCCATCGGAATTAGAAACCCACGGATATGTAAGACCATCACTCCCAACCCACATCATGCAATTTACATAGTTTTCATCTTTAGAACCTATTGGAATCATAGTAAAAGAAATTGTACCCACTTCATCTACCGCCATTCCACCACTAGTTTCGTTTATTCTAATACGCACTTTGTTCGTGCCTTGCACGGTATCAGTATTCAAAACTGCCAGCTTACCGGGTACAAAGTTCTGATCGCGAACGGCTTGTTCTGTCATACAGTTAGAATTATTTTTTTACACCAATCGCAATCTTTTGTCATTTTAAGGCTTCGAGACATGTCAATATTCAATCACCGCAACTGCGCCTGTCGCCGCAGCCTCTATAACACTGATCACCGTTACCGCTTCAGGTTTAATAAAGACCCTTGAAGTATTCGCCGGAATAACTGCATCAAATACAGTCGTGGAAACGCTTGCTGCATATCGAAGTAGAACGGATTGTGTGAAAGCGCTCACTTCAAAAGATGTTGTTGACGCGTTGAGCGAGATTGAAGTAGCGCTAGAAATTGTAGCGTCATAGGTAACAGCAAGCGCATTCCCTGCTTGGTTGGCTCCCGCAATAGGTTTATAGTTGGCATCTATCGGAGTAAAAGTTTTCGTTATCATATTAAATCCTTCCTTCCCTTAGCCGCTTAATCGCTCTTTCAAGCGTCCCGCGTTCGTCTGTTAATTTCCTCTCATGCGCCACAAGGAGTCTTTTTGCCGCTTCTATACCCTCCTTTTCGGAGTTCAGTAGTATTACCTGTGATTGTATCACCTTCTTTTCGTTTGCGACATCTTCTTCCTGTTGTGTACATCTCGCTTCCCACGCTGCCGTCCTCTCGTCGTGGAGCTTGGAGTGTTCTTTAATGCTACCAATTGCCTTCTGGATTTGTTCCGAAGACTGGATAACCACGCCTGCAAAATCTTTGACCATTTCATAGTTTTTTACCGTCTGTTCTATTAAAGCAGAACTATCCTTAAACGCGTTTTCAACCCTAAGAACGACCTTTTTCTCTCTTTCCAAGAGGTATTCCGTCTCATTTTTCTCAAGGGTTTGGAGCGATTCTCGTGCGTGAGAAATGGCCATATTCGTATCGGAGAGCGAACGCAGCGCGTCCATCCTCGCTTTATCTACTTCTATTTCTTCCATAATCCCTGTAGTGGCTTGCACACTTTTTCACGTCTTTGCGAGAGGGAGTGCTCTATTTCAAAAGAGCCTCTAACTTATCTTTTCCAAGGCGTTTGTCATGTGGAATGCCGCGCGTCTCTAACGCCGCAATCACATCTTGTTTGTCTGCGAAAACAGGAATTTGACCACTGACAGAATCCGTTGTTTGAAGCGGATCTACCGGAGAGTCAACGATCGATCCTTCAATAACCAGAGACTCCGCCCCTTTCTCCATCAACTGGTCCACCATCTTTTTATATTCCTCAACCTTCGCGAACAGCCTATCCGTTTCGGATACGGCTACCGGCTTCGTCTCAGAATACATCTCCTCAAGGTAGGACTGTTTCAGTTGCTCCAAGTCCTCAATAGACCATAGGGGAACTCCTGTTGGAATTCCGGCCTGGTCCACTGTGGGAGCTCGCCTCAACTGGACTATCTTAGCGAGATTAGTGGCTAAACGCTGCGCGATATGATACGGCAGCACGATACTCTCCTCGCCGTTAATGCCGGGAGCACCTGTAATTCCAAAGATGGGGCGGCCATCGTACATGCAGCCCATTTCAGGTGTGAATCCAAAATCGTTTCGGTTCGTAAACTTGACGACTTTGAAGTCATTAGGGTTCGAAACTGTTGCTGGTGGCATAGTTTTTTCCCTTAATTAATAACCAGAGCTTTGTCATTCCCTGGACGGTTTTTAAGCCGTGTCTTGCAGAAAACTAGGGTTTTCTGCAAAGACGACCTACTACCGAATATTGTACCGAACAAGCACCGCTTGGTCAGTGGCGCCCGCCATGATGGCATAGCCAAGAGGCTGAGCAGTAATAGCGGATTCAGTCGCAATATTCTTCACTACTTGCCCCGTAGTGTCATCGCCGGAGTTGAAGCCTCCGCCGATAGTGAGCGCCTCGCCGGTAACGGCACGGCCATCACCGTTCACGAGTATCCAACCAAAGTCACCAGATACCGCAGCAACCTGGAAGGCTCCTTGCGTCATTTGAACTTTGGAAGTTATTGCTGCGATAACGACTTTCGACATACCAATGTACATCAAGTCAGAATCAACGACAGCAAGCGCGGTTGCGAGAGCGGTTTCAGGATAGAGCGTCAACTGAGTCGCACTGTTCGTACGAATCTTAAACGTCTGTCCCGCACCTGTGCCCTCATTCACGTATCCGATAGCATCCTCATACTCGCCCACAGTGAGCGAATTAGCGGCACGGTTTACGTACACGATACGGCTTTGATTGTCCGTTGAGGACGACCAAAGATCGGTATCGACAACAGCAGCAGGAACGACAATGTTCCCATTCACTATGGTCGATCCATTACTAACGAATGTCCACTCACGTCCATCTGGCGTCATGCCTCGTTCGCCGAGCTTAAACTCGCCGCGCGCGGTGATTGTCTGATAGACGTTCTGGAAAGTTACGGTGTTCATAGTTGTTTTTTTCAGCCTTTGACTCTGCATCTCCGGCTATTTGGATTAGCAATCCTTTTTAATTACTCAGTTTTCTCTTCTTCCGGTTCAACCTTTTCTTCAACCTCCACCTTCTTCTCTTCGTTTTCTTCAACCATAGGTGTTGGATTATCTTCTGTTAATACCCCGTCGACGACCACTCCCCGATAGTTTATCACTGTCTCAGTGCCATCGGAGAAGGTTATCGTCTGCTTCACCATATGCGGTTTAACTTCCTCCATACTATGAAGCATCATAGTAAGGAACCCATTGGTCTGTACCACCAATTCCAATCTTGAAGAATCCAATTGGAGCATTCGTCTGCGGAGCAGCTGTTGATCCAGTTGTACTATTCATATTGAAGTTTTGTTTGGTAGCTGCGATGCCTGTCGTGTCGATAGCCGCGCCTGTCGTAAGACCGACGAGCGTAAAGACGAGTGCTTTACCACTTGTCAGAGACGCAGACGTAAGTTTTACCAACGTCCCCACCACTGTCGCTGTCGCCGCAAGATCAAGAAGAGTGCCGGTAGTTGTACCAGTATCTATCGATGTTGAGGTTAGGCGAAGTAGAGAGCCACCTGAAGCGATTACTGCGGTCGTATGCGACAGATTCAACATAGAACCTGTAGTCATTCCCGTAGTAACTAGAGATACAAGAGATCCTGTCGTCGCTATCACACCTGAGGAAGTTACCACCACTGCATTTCCAGTCGTCAGACCGTTCCCGTTTACACGAAGAAGTCCCGCAGCAGTTGTTGCGCTATTCCCCGTAAGCGTGAGCAATCCCGCTGTTGTAGTCATCACCCCCGTTGAGGCAATAACAACTGCCACACCTGCTGTGGAAGCTCCATTACTGATGTTAAGCGCTCCACCAGTCGTAAGATTTGCACCCCCAGAAGTAATCACCATGGCGAATCCTTCAGTGAGTCCTGTCGCACTAACACGTACAATACCTGTTGAGGTAGTCGCCGTGTTCGCCGCAACAGAGAGCACATCTCCTGTCGTTACAATGGTACCTGTGGACACAAGCGAAAGCACGTGACCAGAAGTTAAACCATTCGCTGTGATAAGAGATACTGTTCCCGTTGTTGCACTATTTGCCACCACAGAAGTAACACTTGCACCTGTGAAGATACCAGAGTTCGTGACTGTGAATGCTGCTGCTGTTGTCGAGGATGATGTAATGTTACCAAGAGCAACAACTGCCGATCCCCCAATTGTCGTTGTCGACGGTAGTGTTACTACCGCCCCTGTCGCGACAGTAAAAGCCAACTCGGTATAAATACCTTCGTTGTACTTCACAACTGGCACGAAATCCTCAATTCTTTTCGTTCCTAAAGCCAAGTTAGTCTTTTGATACTGACACTAATTCCAAAAAAGGAACTAGCCGTTTCTCTTCCGCTCTCTTTCTAGGAAAGTGAACGTGGCATAAAGTGATGCCATTATTTATCTGATAACGAAGGTCTGGAAAATCTTTCAAAGAAAGAATATGAGGTGCTTACACGCGCCCCTAGCAATTCTGGGCGGCAATTCTACACTTCCATCCATCCCTACTCTATCAGTTTTTGTAATTTAACCTTCTCGTGTAGTCATTAACTCACGGTAGAAGGAGGTGGGCTACTTACGACGTTCCTGCAAGCGTACCGTTCAGACGTGGTTCAACAGCGAGGAAGTTACCTGCATAAATCAGATACCCCACTTTTGTGAGCTGGTCTACGGGGCTCATCAACTTCCTGAACTGGAATCCGCGTGTTGACTTAACGTTGCCAGGTACGCCGGACGGAACCGCATCAGTAGTCTGCTTAAAGTTCGCAGTGATGATGTTTTCGTCCTCGTAATTGAATCCTACGAATCCGAAGCCCTTTGTGTTTACAAAGAAGAATTTGCCCGATGGGACTTGTTCATCTTTTGCAATCGGAGTGCCACGGAATGTAAGATACACGAAACCTTGCTGTGCTCCTTGACCCGGAGACGAAGGGACACCGCCCCATGCATTCATCTTCGGATAGCCGGCCGTCGAGAAGTTTGCGCGCACTGTAGGCGTGAGCAAGCTCTCATATGTTGACCAGATAGCCTTAGTCGTGAGGGCCATATCAGGAGAGTCAACACCAATCGTTACCGCGTCGTCCGCTGTAGCGAGTTTCGCAAGCGTAAGCGCTCCCGTTGAAGCAAGATAGTACCCACTAAATGCTGAGTACGTCGATCGTGAGAGATCTCCGTATGTCGCATACAATGTTGAGTCTGATGCCGCGTTTGCGAGAGAGTCCCAATCATTACCTGAACCGTTGCCAGTGTAAAGATTTTGAGCCAAGTTGTTCATCAAGGACTGTCCTTGAGAATCGAACTCAGTATCGAGAAGATTCACAATCTGCTCGTCCCCCATATTTACTGTCGTTTCAGCAATCGCAACAACGACCGGTTTATAGGTCATCTTGAGATTGAAGTTTGCCTGTACACGGACGTTCTGACGGTCGGTGTCTAACCTGTCTGCAATACCGGCATTTCCACCATTGGTGGTATCCTGGTATTTAATAGCGAATTTGTACGACGTACCTGTCGTCCATTCGCCATTTGGGGCATTGAATCTCTTTTGCAAGAAAGTCATAAGCCCCGGAGTTCCTGTCGTCACCTGGTCGTACACACGAGGGACAATAAATTCCCTCGTTGTCGTAGTGACTGCTGCGTTGAATATCATAGTGTTTTAAGCCCTATCACTGACCTTTGAGCGCACGGAGATAATCGACTCCGCTCGCGAACGCACTCGGATTGAGTTTTGTTCCCGACGCTCCTGGATTGATACTTACCGGATCCCCCCGCTTGGTGACATCAGCCGCAGTTTGTTTCTGGACTTTCTTCGCCGTTTCACTCATGTCTTTCATGTTTTGATGTGCGAACCGGAGATCCCGGAACCCATACTTTGTAGCATGAAGAAATAGAGCATTTTCATTTACGTTAGGATCAGTTTTTTTCACTGCTTCCAGCTGGCTTCCTACCTCCGTTTCAAGCGCAAGGCGCGCTTTTTCCGATTCTTGCTCTTTTTGAAGCTGTCTTTGCTCAGCAATATCAGCCGCTTTCGAGAGCAATTCTGAGTAAGATTTCGGTTGCCAGTCAGGGTCATCAATCGGACTTTTTTCTACGTTGTTAATGTCGTCTCTAGCCGCAAGCGCCTGAGATTTCTTAGTATAGTCCGGATAGAAGTTATCTTTCCATTCTTTACTAAGGGTCGCTGCGTCAACCTTTCTCCCGTCCGGAAGCTCGAAGAGCTCTGGTTCGGCAACGGCAGATTTGGCCGGATCCACTGCGGCAGGATCATCTTCCGTTTTGGCTGGGTCGCTTGGTGTAGGATCGACAACCTCCGCTGGGGCGTTACCATTATCCTCACTGGGAACCACCTCCACACTTTCTTCTATAGTCATAGTTTTTTCGTCTGCCATTCCCTTGATTGGTCTTTCGACTTCTTGGGACTGCTTGGACGCTTATGCTATTAATCCAGGTTTTCCTGGAGAGAAAGGGCAAGTCTCTATATTTTATATGTGTCTTGCCTTCTCTCTCCAAGAAAACTACTCAAAGATCATTTCTTCTGCAAATTACTCTTATCCTGCACCTGCTTTTGCGTAGCCATCTTTTCAGCAATAAGTATCGCAGGATTCGCCTGTATCCCTATCTTAGCAAGAAGTTGAAGTTGAGCATCCGGTGGCAAATCTGCATAACCAATCGACACCGACGGGGGCTTCTCTTCCGGTTTTGGTTTCAAGGCGGTTGCGTCTTGTTCCGAAATACCCGTTGCCACAACTGGTGCCAGGTGATATTTCACTGCGTTCTGTGCTTTTGTCTTCGGGTCGTCATAGTTACCTGCCTCGAGATAATCAGTGAGTCCTAGAGCCCCTTGTTTGAAATCTACTTGCGCTTGTTCGAATCGGAATTCATCATCAATTGGCAGTGACTTGCCAGCGATAACTTTCGCTTCAAGCCCATTCTCAAGATCGTCTTGCATAAGATCAATAACTTCTCGCGCACCTTCTTTCCCTACCCATTTTGCATAGTGAGGCTCTGTGTAGCGTGTCTTTGCAAGCTGGAGCGCCCATGAAAACATTTCCTGTGCGACGAAATCGTTAACTTGTACAAGCTCATTAAGCCGTAAAAATGACTGCTGGATCAATGCAAGTCGTCCGGCCTTTGTTTCTTGCCCCTCGCGCACACCTCGAAAAGCACTCGTAGCAGCCATTATATTATCAATTTCTTGCCTTGAATCAACCATGTCCTCAAACACAAATTGTGGGAGTGGAGTACCCATTTCACGGGAAACACCATTTTTTACATTCTTTCCCCAAATAATTCCTTTCGTCTCAAATCTAATACGCTGTGCCTCAGCCTTACTCATCACTGTGGCATCCACCTTAAGAATACCGTTCACCAGTTCTGCGTTCTCGTCTATGTCACACTTGCGCTTATCAATACCGCGTTGCAAAGACGAAGAAAGCGTGATCATGTCGGTACGACCAATAGGCTTATTTTCATTATTGAAAAGCGTGGCAAAGATATATGGCTTACGTGGGGCATCAAAATAGTTGAAAAAGTATGGTTTATATTTAGGCGATTGTGGTTGTACGGTACCCGTTGCTCCTTGAGACGGCTCAATTTCTCCTTCAGGCATCTCCACTACCTCTTGTTGCATTGATGCTTTTCTACTCTCTTGGTCTAGCTTTATAGCCTGCAAGTAATCACGACGGGCTGGTCCCTCAAGTCCCTGAAACTTTCCACTCGCATCAGTCTTATCAAGCTGTTCCTCTTCGTCTTCAGTGACAAGAACT
>Ga0105050_10005511_pt1 | contig 16174 bp, 13 predicted proteins | sample FRY01_FD_78088 | JGI IMG/M metagenome (GOLD analysis project Ga0105050, IMG submission 78088) | Freshwater microbial communities from Lake Fryxell liftoff mats and glacier meltwater in Antarctica - FRY-01 | ecosystem: Environmental > Aquatic > Freshwater > Ice > Glacier meltwater ... | reverse complement strand
TTTTCGTAAAGTTTACCTGCGTCACTAAGCACACGCATGGTTTCTTTTTTATTGAACTTTTGTGCAAATCTAATCCCTCGGTTAACCTTGCCTGTAGTCAAATGCGTTTCTTTAGCAAGAGCTGAGTTCAGTGCAGCTGCTTCTTTATTTACGAAAGCTTTTTCCACTTGGTTTTTTAAAATAGAATCGACCGCAATTCGCTGAGATTTTCTCTCACCGACTTTAAATTGATTGACGTTAAGTGCGCCAACCTTTGTCTTGTTTATAATCTTTCTTGCCTTTGTAGTCAGTTCACCAATCGTAGGTAGCGGTAAAGCAATGCGCCTGATCCCTGCTTTGGTTGACGACCACTCCTTGGACTTCATGTAATTCATTTCAGCAACGTGGTTTGCTGTGTTGTCATTGTATGCGTTTATGATGGCGGTCTCATTAAGTGGCGTATTAGCTCTTAGCTCAGCCTCTATCTCCAGAGCCCTTACTGCGGTTCTACCTGCAGCGATGTCTTCTCTAGAGGGAGTTGTCGAGAGCACCTTTAAAAGAGTCTCGCCGTTATTGACTCCGATGAGCCTTGCAGCTTCCTCGAGAGGTAGGCCACCTTGTACGAAAGTTTTATGTTTTTTAAGTTGTGGATCTTTGCTGAATTTTTGCTTCAGATCAGCCGGTAAACTTCTAGGGTCAATCGCGTAAGGTGAAAACCCAGGCTTCGCATGGTTAGCTCTCATCTCATCAAAATTTAAGTAACGACCCTTATACTGACCGACTTCTTCAGGAGCTGTCATTTTATCAACAAGCGGGAGATTTGGGTTTCCGGCACCCTCAGTTCTTAACAACTGAGATTCGTATTCAGCCTGTAGCGCATACTCGAGGCCTACATCAATAACTTCGTCCATTTCATACTTGGCCGTCTCGTTAATACCATCGACTACATTTTGACGAGCTTTTAGTTGAGAGATGTTAAACTTATCAACCTCGGTGTCACCTAATACAGACTTAATTGCTTCGGTGAAAGTAGGCTGGTTTAAATACTCTTCTTCACCAAAGACATCATTTGAAGGATAGATTCTTGAAGGTTGCTCGGTATCGAGAGCAGCCTTCATGCCCGCTTCAATCTCTGCTCGCTTCTCTGGAGTAAGATCAGGCACGTCGAGCGCTGTTTTTATTTCTTGGCGTCGCTTTTCGGCATCATCCAATTCAGCGATGAACTTCACGGCCTGAGAAACTGAAGGACCTTCAGGGGTCAGTTTAAAAATCTCACTAAATCCAGGATACTTCTCGTCTAATTGTAAAGCCTTTGCGGGGTCAATTGTAACAGTGGCGTTTATCGCAGCGTTTGCTTCATTCTCGGGAGTTAATATTGCGCGAAGATCTTCGGCTTTCTCCGCAGTGTCTGCCCATTTATTCATTTCTTCTTTGTCGAAATAATACGCTTTTAGACCTGCTTTACGAACCATCTCCGCTTGGAGTTTGAAGGTTTCAGCAGGTGATAATTTCTTCATCTCTGTTGCAGCTAAATTCTTCTTTATCGCATCTATCTGTGAGTCATGGGCCAATATCTCAATGGCTCTATCAAGAGGTGCGTCCGGTACTGGATTAGAGTCACGACCTTGCTTGCGTCTTGGTGTAAGGTCTGAGACCCGCTTTGGGGCCTCTGGTGTTATATCTCTGGCTGCGCCAAATGCTCGCTCTTGTGCGGCCTCAAGTCGGCTTTTGTAACCTGACCTAATCCCCCTGTAACCTACAGCACTCGCTCCGGTAGTTATCCCACCTGTTACAACTGCCCCGACAGTGGCGGCGTTTTGTATCGCCTCTAATTGATCACCTACTGCTGTAAGAGCGTTTAGAAAGCCCGCTTCACTCTTATCGCTTTTTGCAAACTCTTTTCCGAAGATCTCAACTGCGGCCTGAGTTGCTCCACCAAGCCCCCCAGCAACTGCTGATTTAGAAATATTCATCCCGATTTTAGTAAGTGCTGCAGCAGTAGGACTTGATACAAGTTTTGCTGCTGCTTTAGGTCCGATAAACTTACTTAAAAAAGGAATCCCTTTGGCTACTGCCACACCGACTGCAGCGGTTATCGCACCTGTCGTTACTCCAATACCTACTGAGAAATTACGTTTAGTCTCGTGATCAAGGTCTCGGCCTTGAGTATCGGTAGCGTCCGATAACTCGTTAAACACCAAAGCCATCTGTGTCTGTGTCGCATCGTATGTACTCCCTACCATGAAGGAGACCCCTGCACCTACAAACGCACCAGGAACCGAAGCAGGGCCTGCCCCAGCTACTGCGCCGAGAGCTGTGCCTGATGCAATGAGAGCTGCATGTTTGTAAACGGTATTACCCATTTCAAACGCAGCATTAACCACCTGCCCAGGGACACTAAGTTCTGAAGAGAATTTATTAACTTTTTCACTGAGTAAAAACTTATCGAGTTGTTCCTCTTCTGTGAATTTGTGTCGCTCAAACATCGACTTCAGATTGATGTCGACTAGCTCCTGAGTGTCTATTGTGTGTTGGTAGTGACCGCCTATGGTCCCCCATCTTTTCTCAACAGTAGAAAGTTCCGCAATATCAGGAGAGGCAAGCGAGGCGTGTTCTGTCGACTGCGCCATATAGCGAGTGACTTCCTCTGTTGCCTCTGAAGGTTTAAAAATTTTATCGACTTCTGGTTTGAGGTGTTTCTTATTTTCCTTAAATACACCAGCATTCATCTTAAACACAGAAGCATTGTCGATATTCTCAGCGGCTTCCTGTGGTGTTGACTCTATCAGCTCGTTCATTGCTGTAATTTTAGTCATTATTTACCTTTTACCAATTCGTATGTATCCATGTGATCGCGTAGTTCTTGCCTGCTAGGAGGTCGATCAAGTAACTTTGTTAGCGCAAGATTGGAGATGCCCTGCTTCTTCCTAAATACCTGATCATCTGTCATAGAGTTCGGCTTTATAAGAGTAGTAGAAGCCGGTACGGTTGTAGTAGTAGGCGACCCTTCGAATCTTTCTGGAGCTTCAGGTGGTACAAATATCTCGTTTTTAGCTTTAGCTGCAGCAAACTTTGCGACCCATTCGGTTTGCTCTTTATACGACAAATTTGCAGGAAGTTGGTCAATAACCATCATTAGCTCAGTGTGTGCGGCATTAAGTTTGTCTTGGTTCTTCTTGTCGTACATAAATTTTCCATCAGTGTCCCTCTTGATATAATTAAGAGATGTCAGCTGTTTGGTTAACTCGGTACCCATGGTCTGCACGATTTTACTTCTCTCGGCACCTGACTCAAGACTGCTACTTATCCATTCTTTCCTTAAGGTACCTGCGTCGTCTGAACTTAAACCTACCTGAAGTTCTGCAAAGTCTTCAGGTGACATATTTTTAAGCTTACCTGAAAACAGGCTGCTAAATGCTGCAGTCCTAGCTTCAGGTCGCGACTCTTTAGGTTGAACGATCATTTGGTGCAATGCCTGAATGTGTTTTACTTCAGTCACTCCTGGCATCATACGCTTAACTCGAGGGTCATTCTCAAAGTCCACAAGAGATGAGAATTTCTTTTCTAATATGATTTTACCAATGGCATTAAAGGATACCTTGGATGTCTCGCCTTTGGTTCTTTCCTGCTTGTCTCGGTAGGATGAAAGATATGCCTCAGCCTTGTTCCGAACTTCCAAGTCTTTAACACCATCGAGCTTTTTCATCGCCTGGCTAAACGGAAGACCTCGAACATTGTCATAAGCCTGTAGAGCTTCTTGATCGACGCTTTCTTTTTGGATCTTCTGTCTAATCTTACCGTTATTCACACTGTCGATATCCGCACTGTACTTTTCAGACAAGAACTTAGCAGCTTCGATGGCTTTAGGTTTTCCGGTGTACAGTAAATTCTCAATAGCTGCGGTTAGGTTTTCACCTTTTTCTTTGGCAAGTCTCATTTTAATTGAAGGTGCGTATGAGTAGTTACCTTTTTCATCTTGAGTTACTAAGCCGCGCTTTTCCCCATTTCTAATAATGTCGTCGCTGAGTTTACTTAGTTGAACATCTAAGCCGATCGTACTTTTAGGGTCATTTGGGTCAACGTAAGTTGTGGCATCTATGATGTCATCTTTATGGATTGCCAAGGTAGAAATGAAAACGCCTTCGTCATATTTCTCAGATTGATTGGAATACGCAGAAAGTCTTCGGTCTGAGAACTTACCTCTTACATTGTCGAGCTTCTCTTGAACTGCAGTCTTTGTAGTCTGAGACGCATCCTTGTACTTATTTAAGATTTCTAAATATGTCTTCTCTGAGTCTTCATCGAATTTTTCATATAGAGGTGTAGGGTTACCTTCTAGTCTCTTTACGTTCTCTAGCTCACCTGATAGACGGTTATGGTACTCAACTTGAGCGACATTAGACTCGGTATCAGCTTTTTGATTCTCGTACTGTTGATATTCATTAGCTACGGTTTTTACTAAACCTTCAGCTGCTTGAGTTTGAATAGCTTGTGCGCGTGACGGGTCAGGTAAATTGACTTCAAGTCTACCGACACTCTGTTCACCTTGCGGCGCAAACCGCTCTAATCTTGGAACCTGTACCGGCACGTTGCCTCCTGCTTATTTTTTTGCTGCTCTACTGCCGTAACCTGAAAGACCTGTGCTAAGAGCACCCATTATCCCTGCACTCTGTACTGCTGATGCTTCACCGCTTGCTTGTGCCTGACCCATTGCACCTTGTAGTCGATACTGGCGAGCCTGATTTTTAAACCCTAATGCTCTTGCGTGAGCTTGGTTTTTAATATCCATCTTGTTCAGCATCCCAACCAATCTTGACTCATTCTGTAATTCTTTAGCCATACCTGTATTTACGTCAACATCTTGGACCGCAAAAGCTAATCGTTGTGCGCTAATGGTTGAGTCGATAACACTTTGGTATCTCGCCTCTTCTGTTAAACCTTGCTGCTCAGCCTCGTAAGAATCTATCTCAGCGTACATAGCGTTAAGTTCAGAAACTTCTCTACTAATGGCAGCACTGTCTCGAATCGTCTCGCCTTGCTGGAAAGAACTGATTAATTGAAAACCAGCTAGAGCTGCGTAACCTAATGGAATTGGCAAGTTAACCTCCAATATTCAGATCAGGGATGATCGATAGAATTTCAAAAGGTAACGGGTCAACCTGTCTAAAACACACTCTACCGTTACTGTCCCAGTCGTTCGGGATAATAATCTCAATTCTCTTAGTCTGTAAAACTTGAGAAGCATTACCTATGTTCCCAAGGTCTATGTCCTCACTCCTAGTTTCAATGTCAGTCAGCCCCTGCACATAGTCGTTCTCAGGGAAAGTTGAACCGACGTACAAGCCTCGAGAGTTGAAGACTTTAACATTCACTTTTTGGACCATCTTAGCTTCTAGAAGTGCAGGCTTCTGCTCAACCGTATCGATGTCCAAAGTCTCAACGTCACAGGTGAAAGGAAGCCCTACGTGAACAAAAGCCCCTCTGCGACCACTGGGGATCGTAACCCCGCCACCAGAGACCAAGAGGTCCCCGTAATTCTCCACATCATTATTCGGTGAAGCCTCGACATATCCGTCGACCATAAGAGAAACAATCTTACCGTTTAAATGTGAAAGTCCTGTTAGCGTCGAGTAGGTTCGGTAAATTGTAATATCTGTCGACTCAGCACTTGGGAAGGTCACAGAAGGCGTAGCTTCTACGACTGTTGTACTCGTGTAGGCTGTGACAGTTAAATCAACAGCAGCCCCGTCAGAATCAAACATCCTAAAAATAGAACCAATAGCACCAAGGTCTGTTGTGTTGGCAAAAATTGCAATGTCGGAGGTAAGTGTTAAAAGTCCTTCCCAGTCCATAGGGTCATTAGCTGTTACATCTAAAGATGCTCCAGCACTTAACTCACTGTTATAAGAAACAGAAGAGTCCATGCATACAAGATCTTTAATCGTGGTAAGTGTGCGATCGGTGCCGGACTCAATCCCTCTATTGCCGTCACGATTAACCACATAGTAAACAACGCTTCGACCAGCTAGGTCTTTCTTAACTGTTACAGACTCAAAAAGTCCGTCTGTATCTGCTCTTGCCCATGCTCTCATTTTGTGTTCGCGGTCATAGTTAAAAGCAGCAGCCTTACCGTCGTTAAACACAACGTGAACTAAAGGCGTCTCTCCGTCTTGAAAAGCCCACGAAATTACTGTTCTGCCACGGAAAAGGTGGTCACTGAAAACACTCACTTCGTCACCGGGAAAACCTCCGGCCTCGTTTGAAAAAATTAAATTACGGATACTATTGGTCGTTCTGTCGACGAATAGAAGACCACCAGGAACCTTTAATGGTACAAGAGTGTCACTTGCTACCCAGCTGCCTTTTTCTTCAAAGCTTACGTTAGTGGGTGAAAGCCCGCCTGTATTCATGAATATTCCAGCTGTGGTGAAAGCAAGAAGACCGCCGCTGTCTATCAAATATAAAACTCTAGCGTAACCAGAAGTTCCGCATTTAAAAACAAGACCCGAGTCGACGCTGTAAGGTACGTCTCTCCAGAAGTTTGCTCTGTAACCTGTGCGTGACGCGAAAATTAATTCTTCGTTTAGATTATCAGTACCTAGGAGCCTCTGTTGGTATACGCAACCTGTGCGACCACGAAAACCCACACTGATTATAGTAGATGAATAATTTTGATCTATGGGGAGAATAGGTTGCTCAGTGTAGTCAACATCTTCCCCGTAATCAGTAAAGGTCCCTGTAGAAGCCCCTGCTGTAACTGTTGCCATATAACCGAAAGCTATACCGTTGAGAGGTCTTCGGTAGATCCTCAGTGAGTCCACTTTAGGGTTCCCGACTTTACTGATTACAATGGTATTCTTTTGGGCTGCACTTATCGGCAATAGCGCAAACGTAAGAGAAGAAGCAGTAAATTCTTCACCGTCAGCGACCATTGAAACAGCGTATTGAACATCCTGCCCTGTTCCCGTAATTGATCGACTCTGCTCTGTCAGAGGCCCCTCTATGCCAACAAAACCTATAAGTATCTTTTCAATTCGCAAGGTTCTGAAAGGGTCAGTGGTATCGAGCGCACCTACTGTAACTTTTTGAGCAAAGTTGTCTTTGCAAAAAACATTCACATAACCATTTGCAGGCACAAATTGGACATAGGGTAAATCGCTCTCGGTCATTAGATGATCGGCGTCTATTACACTGTTGTCTCTAGTATCATGGATTCTTACGTAACCGTGACCCCACTCCAAAAAGAAATCAGTATAAGGCACAGCGAATAATATACTTTTCTTAATAGGATTTACAGGTGTCAATGTATGAGTACCTGTCCCTGCTGTAGTGATATCTATGAAATTAACATTTGCAAGAACATCTGCAGCAGTTGCGCAGAGATGGATGCTGGTTGAATTTGCGTACTGCGCGAAATAAGTCGTACCCGCTACAAAAGGTGCAGGCAGTGTTGTCGTACTGCTAAGTATGACCTTATCACCGTCACGAAATCTATTAGCACTGACAATTACGGTATCAATACCTGCGTCTACAGTAAAAGTGATTGGCGCTAGGATAGGATTTCTTGTTGCCCGTTCGTACTTGGTTCCGGCCCTAGAAACAATTCTTCCGGTTTTCCCAATGATCGCATTTCTTAGAGTCTTTAAACCTGTCTTGTATTTATCAAAAGTGGTTCGCTCGTGAAGTGCTGGATCAAGTTCTCCAGCTGAGAAGCTGGATTGAATCTTTTGTGCCATTACGAAATCCGTTCTTCGACAAACTCCGACATCGTAGCATCATCATCGAAGTTTGCGTTTTCCATTCTGTCGTGCTCTTGAGCTTCGGCTTTAGCAATGACGTAATCTTGTTTGATTTCTTTTCGTAATTTATCGGCAGCTTTTCCAGTAATTAACGGTGCTGCTAAGCTTGCAAGCTTGTAGGCCACAGCAAGACCTGCGTTGGCACTGAGGGAGTTTAAAGGAACATTGTCAGAGATATATTCTAAGATCGCACCTTCTTGGTTGGTGAAAATGACCTTCTCACCAACATGGAGTCCCACCCTGCGAGATATCTGAGTGCTTCTCGTATCTTTTAATACTGCACTGTTTTGTATCCGACGAATCAGAGCACAGTCGGTAGGATACTTGTAAGCGAAAAGCCAGAGGTCGTTTGGTGCAGTAACTCGCAGCTCGAGAGTTTTTTGACTTGAGGTTGCATCTAAATCGAGATCTTCGAGAGTGGCTAGAAGTGCCGTCTCATAGTGAACATTTAAAGTCTGACACTCGGTGGACGTGTCAGTTTCAGTGTCTGAAATTCTTTTCGTTAGGAGCAGGGCACCCAGAGCCAAATTGAAAATTTTAGCTTTCGTGTACATCCCGCTCCCTCAATCATTTAAACTAATTTCATCCATTTACCAAGTCGAGAAATATCGGTAATCATAAATTTATCCCCGACACTCCTACGCACATTGCCGTAAAATCCCGCTCTTTGGGCAACAACTTGCACAGGGGGCATTTTTGCAACAGCGTTCTCTGGCTGGTCCACACCTTGAACAGTAGCTTCACCGTCGACTTTAGGTCGACGACCTGAAGAGGGTGGAGCAGGCATGAGCCCGCTCTTTTTAACCTCTTCCATATTAAGCTACCGCTGCGTCTACAACTTTAGGGAAAGCCTTATAGCTAGCGATCTCATCAGAAGGGACAAGATACACGTCCAAAGTAACTGTGGTAGTTCCACCACTTGAAGTGTTGCGGAAACCGAGATGCAGTTTACTCATAACACCTTTTGGAATTGGAATCTCGTGAACGCTTCCAACAGTTAAGGCTGCTGCCAAAACAGTGATGCTTGAAAGAACAGCTAAACCTGTGGTCAATGCTGTAACATCAGCCTGAATCACTTCCATGGTGTGAGTAGAACCTGCACCAGATGCAACTGTCGGAACTACCAACAAAGACATCTGACGACCGATACTTAAATCTTGTTCGGCAGATTGTTTTTGGTAAGAGTTAGCTGAAACTGTAGCTGCGCCGGTAAATTCCTGCGCTACGCATAGTTGATTTTGAATATCGAATCTCATGGAAAATCCTCCGTTAAAAATTTAAACGGCTCAATTTCTTAAGCCGCATATTTTATAAAATTACAATACTCGGTCTTCAGTGTTTAACAAAGCATCCGAGCGACGAACAGGTTTATTCAAGAACATCAAAACAGGTGAGCCTTGATAGTTCATGTAGTTCAAACCGGAACCTGCACCGACAGCAGTCAAAGCTTGCTTATGCAAGAAAGCTTCGATGGTGCGATTTACATACCAGATTCCCATACCATTTTGTGGATTGTGAATTTTGTAGTGAGCACTGATCATCAAGTCGATCAAGTTCGCTGCACCAACACCAGACAACAACAAAGCTGGGTCAATGTTAGCGATACGAGAAGCTTGACGGAAATCTTTCACAACTAAACCGTGATCGATTTCAAATTGCTCTTCAAAGCCCCAGAAAGTTCCAGCGTCACCATTGGAATCAAGTGCAGAGATTTGAACTTGCTTGCCGCCCGCTGAGCGGTCAGTGCGCTTCAAACCTGCTGTAGTTCCTACAGGGTAAACACCGAAAATAGACATCTCACCCCAATGAACCAACAAGATAGATGAATTGTCGGTAGTAGTACCACCGGCATCAATTACTTGTTTTGCAGTCTCTGAAGTAGCTTCAGTTACTGTTGAGTAAACATCCATCAAACCTGCAGACTTCAAAGTTGAAGACTCAGGAGATCCATAAATAGTCAAATTAGCGTGTTCGATTGCTTGAGCTTGGATGTGACCAGTTGCCTGATTCCATCGATTGAAAGCAATGCGACTAGCGCCGCCGCGACTTGCAACAACAGCGTCCATTTGAGACTTAGACTCAAAGTGAGAAGACTGAAATGTGCGTTCTTCGATTGTTGATTTAGAAGCAGGAATTGCTTGATTGGCCTTACGGTAGTAAACCGCAGGCAATGCTGAACGGATACTTTCTTTATGAATTGTACCTTCGTTCATCTCCGCATAAGGGATGTCGTTTAACATCGGGTTTTCTTGAACGAGGACTTCGGCAACTTTACCGATTTGAATGTCTTTACCCTTCGCAACATCGGCGAGTGTAACTAATTTTGTACCTAGAGCTGCCATTTAATTCTCCTGTTAAGGTTTTAACTTATGTATAAAAATCTAAATGATTAACTTCTTTTTCATTCTTCTTTTCGGCAATAGACGATTCACCTTGAATCATTTTTTCAGGCTTATAAAGAGTCTCCGCAAGTTTTGCCAAATCGCGCATAACATAAGGAGGCAACATGCTCTTGCGCTCTGTCAACGCTTTTTTTGTCTCAGGCATCATTTCAGATAATACCCGTTCGGCTTGCATGATGTTTCTCTCAAAGTTTTCCCCGCCAAAAGTCTTATCTGTGCGGAGTTCTTTGTCCCAATTAATTTTAACTTCTTTTACTGCATTTTCCGCAGCGAGTTTTCGATCTTCGTAACTCTTAGTGGCTGCTTTGGTCTCAGAGAGCTTCTGATCAAGAAAAGCCTGTGCTGCTTCTTTGGTTAATGAGTGAGTCTTTGCAAACTCTTTGATCCTGGTTACTTCTTTAGAGTCTAGGTCTTTAGCGTCTAATTCATACCCTAATTCGATTTTAGGTTCTACTACAGGTGGAACCTCAGCAGGTTTTGCTTCCTCGACTTTTGGGGGAGCCTTTTCGTAACCTGTTGCAGACAGTGTAACTTCCTCAACAGGTTTTTCTACAGGCGCTTCTGCTTTTTTCTCTACAACTGGAACTTCAGGACCATCTTTAGTATAGCCAAATTCATCTACAGCAGGGGTTACGGGGTCACTCGGTGGCCCTGACGGTTTACCTTCAGGTGCTACAGCTTCTTCAAATTTAAGTGGTTTCAATGTCAGCATGTCGTTCCTTTTCTATTTGAGCTAAAATTAGACCGGCTTGATCGGGATTAGCTTCAGATACGATTTTAAAAATCGAATTACCGGCCCTTAGAAAACCTAAGTGCCCGTGCAGAAACTCTCCCGAAGTACCGACAGGTGGTAGCTCACCCACCTCAAAACTTTTGAAAAGATACTTGATAAACTCTTTTCCTGTTTTGGTCGCCAACACAGCTTGAATAGCTAAGAGAACCCGCTGGTGTTCAGCTTGCTCTCTAATATCTATATTCGTCTGCTGCGTGGAATTATAGAGCATAGTTTAGTTCACGTCGGTAATAACGCCGTTATGAGCACGAGCCGCCCAAGCATTAGCGCCGATGGCTTCAAGAGTAACAGATGAACCTGGATCGGTTATTCGAATTGCGTCACCCGCCGAAGGTGAAATTGTTCCACCTGATGCAGTGATTGGTAAGATTTGGTCTGTACCGTCTGCAGGATTGATATCGAAATCATCGGCTGTGCCAGAGATGAAAGTCAGACGGCAACCAAGTACTGTGGAAGCTTCAGGTAGCTGCATTACATCGGCGCTATTAGAAACAAAAGTCTCACCGCACTGAGTTGCAGTAATTGCAACAGTAGTCGATGCTGTCTGTTTCTGTAAGAAACCACTTACAGTGTCTCCACCGTCACCAGTGATACCACCAGTTAAAGTGATGTCACCATCTGAAGCAGCCATAGTAAGTTTAGCGACTTGAGAACCTGTTGTATCATTTGAAATAGTAAAAACATTACTTGAAGCTACAGAGGACAACATCCAGTCATCACCGTTGTCGTCAGACTCATCGGCCTTCAGGGTGATATTGCTGTTTGTTGCTTCAAAAGCTACTACGTTTACGTTTGCAGCAGCATCGTCAAAACCAAGGCTGATCGCATCAGAAGCGTTGGTAATTGTCTCACTGTCAGAAAGAGTCAGAACACCCGCCGTAGAGATAGCAAATTTTTGAACAACTGAACCTGAAGTGTCATTAGAGAAAGACAGAGCGTTACCTGAAGCGGCAGCCATCATCGTCCACTCATCGCCGCTGTCGTCTGAATTATCAGCGTTCAAGATGAACTTGATGTCAGCGCCGTTTGCTGCAGTCAAAGTTACGTTACCGGCTAATACAGGTGAAGATATCATACTGAAGTCATTTCCTACTCTCGTACAGGTGAGGCCAGAGCCACACTTAATTGAATTAAAGAGCCCTAAGCTAGTGGTACTTTGAAAACCACGAAAACCAGCAACAGCACAAACACCGGCGAAAATCAGGGACAAGAACAACACAATTTTTTTCATTTTAAACCCTTTCGTTTAAAAGTTTATTTAACCTTTGGCAGACGCTAGATTCTTCATTGCCCCGGAAAGTGCCGGAACTGTCTCTTGCATCATCTTATCTCTTTGAGCCTGCATTGCTGCCTGCTCCCGCAACGCATCGACTTTTGATTGGGGATTATTAAGTCCAGCGGGCAAAAATAATCGATCTTCATAAAGATCGGCTAGCCTGTCCCAATTTACCTTATCAAAAATCTGAGGTTGTAATTGTCCAACATTTGAAACCATCTGAACAAACCTGTCAATGACGGGTAAATCAGCAGCTTTTTGGGCTTGAGCAAAGACCGAGATGAACTCAGTTCGCAGAAACTGACCCTGAAGTTGGTCAGGTGCCGGCTCAAGATACGGGTCTTCGTCGAGAACGTAGTCCATAACAAACTCAACAACTGGATTATTGTAGGTCCAATTTAAGCTTTGTAAGTTAGGCCCAATGATTAACTGCTGCTCTTGAATCACCGCATTAGTTTCGGTAGCAGTACGGGTCTTTGGATTACGAGTCAGATACAAAAGATAGTCAGCATAGTAGAGCTTCTCGACCTGATTGCGAATGTCGCTCACGTCTTGGTTCAATGCCGCGATCGCAGGGTTGACCTGAAATATCGGTTTAAGTCCACCCTGGCTGATTGATTGAGCGTCTAATGGAACATAAGAATTTGGAGCTGAAGAAATGTAAGACTTCTTTAAGCTGGCAGGACCCTGAAGTGCGGGCTTAAGCATCTGGTCAAGAGCTAAGTCCTTACCTATCGCTTTTTTATTCAAAGACTTAATCAAACCCAAAGAGTCGAGTGTTGGTCCTTTTTCCCCATATTCAAAGTTCTCTGAGGACTCAGACTTGCCAACAATAAAAGGCTTTCTTTTAGAAGCAGATATCTTCAAAAAAACATTAGCTTCTTTAGGGTTTGGTGTACTTAAACCTAACTCAGCTCCCGCTGTGTAATTGTTAGTGCTACCGACCTCATAGCTGAGAGAGATCCATTTCTTATTCAGAAGTGCGGAAGGCTGGTCAATGTCGTACTTCTCATTTGGTTTAACCACATGAACTACATCGATCTTTTGTGCGTAGTTGCCGTCCTCATAGAGCTTGCGCACACGAGCACTAAAGTTAGACCAGTCCCATTTTCCGTTTTTCTTCTTGGCGTAAGTGTCCACCAAGGCTTTGACTGTCAGAGAAAACTCTCTAACTAAAATGTCAGCAACGCCCAGATTGTTATTTAAACAGTAGTAACTCCCTGGTGTCAGATTGTGAAAATGCAAACCATTCGGGAGCTCATCGATATAATGAGCGCCTGTGTTGAATGTCCCAAAGTCATAATAAAACTGACCAGCAGAATGATAGAAATTTGAATTTGTAAGTGTAACGAGAGTTCTCCGAGTAAATTTATCAAGCCATTCTCGATTGGCAGTCGCTCGGTTGATATCAGGGTCGGCGTGAGCAATGCGATACCATGGTCTAGATGCTGAAGTATTACCTTCAAGAAAACCTGCAACGTATGAACGCAAGGCTAAAATATGAGTTGAATCTACGATATGCTGATTGTTTCTCTGGCCGGGATCTTGAGCAAGCAGGACCTTAGTCCTGTGAGGTAGCGCCCACCTACCGCAGCTAATCCAAGCCTCTTTGACTTTATCAAAGCGTTCTTTGGTCTGCATCCGTAGGTATTCACATTCGCTTTTTGAATATTCCATCATAGTCCCAAAAAGTCTTTCGTCATTGATGATTCTGCAGAACTTAGTATTTGATTTCTCGATTGAGATGATTGTGATTGGGTAAGAAGGCCAGCGTTAACCGACGCTTCTACATCCAGCCTTTGCTTTCTTTTCTGCTCATCAGCGAGTTGTTGAGCTCTTGCAACCCCATCAGCTGCTACGGCGTCAGCTGCTTCCATGTTTCTTTTTCGGCCTTGATTTCGCCCGGTCACTTCTCCAATACCTTCATCTACCGCACGAGTAAGCACACCTGCTTTAATTTTTCCATCCTCGTAACCAACCAGACCAGCAGTAATATAATTCAACCCTGCATTAATCGCAGTATCAATTGGGTTTTTCGCTAGATCATCAAAGAACCCGCCGACGCCGCCGCCGGTGCCGTTGTTGCCCATGCGAATGAAGTTTGGCTTTGGTGGCCCATCATCCTTTTTTTCTGCCATAGGACTCTCCAAGGGATGTGGTCATAAGTCTAATTTGCATATTACTTCAATGGTTTACATAAGAATCCAAGAAGTCAATCGTATAAGTGACGCTCGTACAGGTCCTCGTTGTAGTCTGCGGTGTGTTCAGGCATTTGATAAGCTCCGGTTCCTACTTTTTTATCCCCAGAGTTTGCGTAGTTATCATTCTCCGGCAACCGCTCAAGCACCTGTCTAGCAAAACCTAAGACCAGTCCATCGGAAATATCAGGTGAAGATCCGACTCTTGATTTGATATCTACCTTAGCTTCGGCTAGCTTCTTACCATTGACTTTATGTCTCCCACCTTTGGTCCAACAAAGCTGCTTCTTGATATCTTCTTTCCATGTCACATCTCTGGCGTCTAAAATCCCGCCCTCGCGAAGCCACCTGTCTGTCTCATAATACATCTGCGCACGGATATTCGCATACTGTGAGTCTTTAAACTCCGGCTGGTCATTGGGTGAACCTGCAAATGAGATTAACTCCCAGTGGTATTTCCCCTGGTTATTGGCAAGTGTCTTGATTGCAGTCCCCTCACCTTGATCTATGAACACCACGTCAGCGCCCAAGTCTCGCTCCCACTGTGAAAGCTTGTTGTAAGTGAGCATGTGATCCTCACCGCGAGTCTTGTCGAGCCTGTACCGCTCAAGCAGCCTTGCGTAGTGACCTTGCATGTACCAAATGACAGTCTCATCCCCGCCTGTCCAAGCAGGGTCACACATGAGTTTTAAGGGCAGCATGCCGACTGATGCCACGTCGAACTTAACAGCCCTCTCAAGAGCCGCAATGACGTGCTCCTGAGATATGATGGAGTCCTTGGCTGTCTTCCTTGGCAACCCTCGCACTCGCACCCTGAAGTCATCGTGGTCCTCGTTACCGCCGCACTCCTCAAGCCATCTGGCTATCTGGTCAGGGTCGACATGCTTCATCGTTCTGGTGTCGATCCTGCGAGAGTTCCAGAGAGATGACTGCATGTTCTGCTCAAATTTACTCTCAGGGTCATCTGAGTTCCCGAAAGCCATCCATATCTTTATGGTATCAACGTCTGTCATCGCACCGGAGGCGTAGGTCCATATTATAGCGGGAATACCTGGGGCTTCCTCAAATATGTAAACTATCGCACCACCGGCATTGTGGAGTCCTGAGATGCTGGCAGGTGTTGCCTCGTTCCATGTGACTGCATCGAGCCTCCATGTCTCTGCCATGTTTAAGTCTTTGGCTTTGATCGACTCGCCTAATTTCTCAAAGAAATACTCACTGTATCTGGCGTGTCTGAACCAAACGTCATACTCAGGCCAAACTACTGACTTCATTTGCGGTTGAGTATTGGCTGTGATCCTAGCTCTGGTCTTCTGAGTGTACATGACCATGAAATACGTCATGGCTCCGAAGGATGTCTTAGCAGCTCCGTTTCCAGAGGATACAATGAGGTGATAACCTTTATATCTGGTCGAGGGGTCTGATAGGTGCTTTGACAGCTTAGCCCACTCCTCCATCTGCCAGTCGTAAGGCTTCTTATGCTCAAGTGCATGCCCCTTCTGACCAAAGGGGAAAAGGATATAGACGAGCTTACAGAAGTCGTATCGGTTCTCATCTACAAGCTGTTTAAATAGTGCTATCTCTTCTTTGGTCGGCTGGTAGTCGGTCATCAGTGCTCACTCGCTCTTAGATACTCAGGTGGAATAAAACTGGCAAAGCTGTTCTGCTCGTCACACTTAGGGCACTGGAGTTTGAAGAGAGATGTACTTGACTCAACTGTCCCTATC
>Ga0105050_10005503_pt1 | contig 16192 bp, 32 predicted proteins | sample FRY01_FD_78088 | JGI IMG/M metagenome (GOLD analysis project Ga0105050, IMG submission 78088) | Freshwater microbial communities from Lake Fryxell liftoff mats and glacier meltwater in Antarctica - FRY-01 | ecosystem: Environmental > Aquatic > Freshwater > Ice > Glacier meltwater ... | reverse complement strand
TAACCGGGTGCTGTGCCATATTTTCGAGCGCGCACACCAGCGCCGAGTGGTCGGCCTGCCCATGGCCGAGCGCCACGCAGGACTGCATCAGTTGCGCGGCCATCGCGGTTTGCGGCAGGGCCAGAGCCAGCGTCCTGGCGCCCTGCAAGGCCAGGTTCAGGTCCTTCTGGTGCAGCGCGATGCGAAAGCCTGGCGCAAAAGCCCGCTTGATCATGCGTTCGCCGTGCACTTCGAGAATGCGCGACGAGGCAAACCCGCCCATCAAGGCGGTGCGCACCCTGGCCGGGTCAGCGCCGGCCCTGGAGGCAAACACCAGGGCTTCGCCGACGGCGGCAATGGTCAGCGCCACAATAATCTGGTTGGCCACCTTGCACACTTGACCGTCGCCCGGGCCGCCCACCAGGGTCACGTTTTTGCCCATCAAATCAAACAATGGCTTGACACGCTCGAAGGTCGAAGGCTCGCCGCCGACCATGATGGTCAGGCTGGCCGCCTTGGCGCCCACCTCGCCGCCGGACACCGGGGCATCGAGCCACTCGCAGCCCAGGGACTTGATTTTTTGCGCGAAGTTTTTGGTGGCGATGGGATCAATCGAGCTGCAGTCCACCACGGTTTTGGCTGCACTGAGTCCTGACGCCACGCCATTTTTGCCGAACAGCACCAGTTCCACATCAGGCGTGTCGGGCAGCATCAGGAAGATGATATCGGCCCGCTCAGCCACGCCCTGCGCTGTGGTGCAGATCGTGGCGCCGCTCTGTGCCAATTCCTGTGACCCGACACATGGTCTTAGGGAAGAGCGGGAAGGGGCGGGGTTGAGTGGGATAGGCTGGGAAGGCGCATGGAATAAGGGGTTGGGCGGTTTGGCCCCTGATTATCGCGTCCTACCTTTGCGGCAGATGGATTGATGGGGAACAGGGCGGGCGGCGCAGATGGTTTGGGGTCGGATTCCCTGCGCTTTTAAGCGGCCGTTAAGCCACCAGGCGCCCCTGTGGCGGGCCGCTGGAGCCAGGCCGAGCATCTGCGCCCACCTTAAGCAGATCGGCCACCGCGCCGTCCTACCTTATCCACAAAGCCTGCCCCACCTTTGCCCCACCTGGGCAAACCCCGGTGCTGACCGCATAGAACGTTGATTTTTAAAGAACTTTTCATACTGCCGGCGCGATGGCCTGAAAAACGAGGTCGGACGAGCTGTCCTACCTTCTAACCTGCTGAGACCGGCATTTGAACCCGGTTTTTCTCAACTTTTAAGCCTGTCCGGTAGCGAGTTATCCACAGGCCGATCCCGCTACTTGGACCAAAGGTTCGAATATTGGCTTTGAAGGACCCTCAAAAGCTCGGTTTGATCGCTCTCAGATGCGCCTAAAAATGGCCTTGCGGGCATTGGGATCGGGTGCGGTTTTGTGATGCCGGACACCGGTCCCATGAAGGCATTGCTGACGAAGACCGCCACGGCATTGACGACCACATATCTGGTGCCGCCAGGGTGCTTGATTGACCCACCGAACTGGTGAATTGCGGCATAGACCTTGTTGGTGCCGATGGCGACCTGGCCGTTGGTTGCTTCGTAGCTGATCGAGTCGCGCAGACCGCCCGTGTCTCGCAGTGTTTTGCCGCCTTCTTCTGATGCCCGCTTGCTGGTCTTCCAGGCCTGACCTTCTGGGCCTTTGCCGCTTCTGAATCGCAGCTGCGTTCCGGTCAATAGCACACGGCCCAGGCTCTTCATCACGCCGGTCATGTCGCCCTCGGCAGACAGGCTCAAGCGGATCTTGCCGAGCGCTTCCCGGACCTTGTCGGCCTTGATGTCAATGCGGAAGTCACTGGCCATCGCGGAACTCCTTTGTTTTCACAGCGAGCTGCTCCTGCAGCTCCTTGCCGCGCTCGGTGCCGGGGTTGTAGCCAAAGCCAGGATCCACGCCGACAGGGACCTGTGTGATCTCCCCGGTTTTTGGATTGGTGTAGGGCCTCAAATTCATGGCTGGTGCCTTGTCTGCGGGCGCATATCCTTGCTCGATTGCCTGCTCCCTGGAGAGCTGGATCACGGAACAGCGGCAGTTCCAACCGTTGGGCGGTGTGTGAAAGGACCACCACGGATCACTGACCGGAAGAATCACACCGTCCCAGGCCGCGTGCTCCTCCCGAGTGCGGTTGTCGTCGACCGCGTCATACATCAGGAAGCCAGCCTCGTCCTTGGTCTCCTCGATCTGCTGCCAGTGGCCGGCTGCATAGGCCGTGGACATGTTCGTTCGGTAGATGGTGCGCAGCCGGCGCGGGCTACCGAGCTGGACCATCTTGATCTCGCCAGAATCAGGATCCACAGCCTCCTGCCGACCCCACCAACCAGCCTCCTGCAACACCGGCTCAAGCTGCTTGCGGAACGTGTCCAGAGTTAGGCCCTCGGCCAGCGCCTTGTCGACCGCCGAGCGAACATCCTTCAGCAGGTCAACGTCCATCATCTTTGCAACGGTGAAGGCGTGGTTGTGCTCCTCATTGAACTGGTCTTGCCAGTCAAAGCTCACGGCAAAACCCTTCTTCCTGAAGAAGTCGAGCGCTTTTTTGGGCGCCAGGTTGAATGCCGCTTCAAGGGCCATTTATTACAGGCCGAAAAGTCGTTTAAACAGGCTGCGCTTGCCGGCCCTCCTGGGCTCCGAAAACTGCTGCGCATCAACACGGCCGCGCCCGACGATGTGGGCAGCAAAATTTGCCCTTGCAAGGCTTTCCACCAGTGCCTCGGGAGGCGGCGTGTCGAGCAGCTCGGCCAGGCGTTCACGGAACTGGGCAAGGTCCCCAGTGTCTTCGGCAATGGCCTGCAGGTCTTCCACGCGCTTGCGCATGGTTGTGTTCCAGGTCGAAGCCAGGGAATCAGAGGCCAGCACCAGGGCGTCCTGCGCGTCGCGGTTGTAGGTGCGGGCGCCGCCCACCACTCCCTCCGCAAACACCTCACGGTCGTCTGGTGGACCCAGCAGAAAGCGGGCCGGTGGCGGCTGCACAGGCGCGGCTTTCTTCAGCCAGCCATTACCATACGTGTTGAGAATGTATTGCTCGGTCGGCTCGTAGCCCATCTCCCCCAGCGTTTTGTCGCGCGTGGCCCGAGCGGTCAGGTCCTCGGCCTCTTCAAAGTTGCGCTCCAGCTCAGGCAACCTGGCGCCCGGCACGTTGTATTCCACCATCCAGCGGATCAGGCTGCGCTTTATCGTGTCGCACAGCAGCTTGCTGTCACGCTCGGCCAGCTCCTTGCGCACATCGTTATGCACGCCCGCCTGGTTGCTGCCAAGGCCACCACTCGCCGCGCTGGTGCTCATGGTCTCACCCAGCACCGCCTTGCTGATCTGCTCGTCCATGTAGCGGCAGAGCTTCTCGTAGGTGTCCACCGTGCCGCTGCGCGTTGCTTCCAGCAGCTCGATCTCCATGCCAGTCGGCACGATCACGCCGGCATCCTGGGCAATCGCCCGCAGCGCGCCGAGCAGCTTGTCGGTTTCAACCTTGTTGGAGCCAACAGGATATTTACCCAGGGCGGTCGGACTGCCGAACTTGTCGGCAAAGGTCAACCAGAACGTGATGCCCTGTTTCTTGAACCACACCGGCCAGAATAGCTTGCTGCCCAGGCCCAGGCCGTAGGGACTTCCGTCCTTGCCACCATAGGTGTGAACGATGAACTTCCGATCCGGTACCGGCACGCCTTCGGTGCCCTGTTCCCGCGTCTTTAGACGCAGCTCATTGGTCAGCGTGAAAGCCCAGCGGCGCTGCAGCCTGGGAATCACCGCGCGCGGCACCACGAAGCCGTCACGGACCTCCCACATGATCTCGCCAACAGCAAAGCCCTTGAGCGTGCCGTCCAGCAGGTCCTCGCACATCTTGTCGAACTGCATGGCCTTGAACGCATCACGGACGATGTCAGCCGCCTTCACGTCGAGCGGCTCTTCGCTGGCCGGGTTGACTTCCCACGGCCGAGACGTGACCGCCATCTTGCGCTTGTCCAGAACAGCGCCGGCATGGGCATCGCGCTCCAGGTCGTCGTAGATCTTGTAACTCTTGGCATTGCCACGAGTCAGCAGCGTGTCGTCCTCGTGGCGCAACACGTTGTTGTAATGCACCAGGTTCGGGTCCTTGCTGACGCTGGCGATCTCGCCTTGCTCGGGCGTTCCGGGTTTCTTTTCTTCTTCGGCCATGATCAGCTTTCCATGTAGTCATTGGTTCCGCTGCTGGCACGTACAACGCCCAGCGCCTGGAACTCCATAGGGACCGTCTCGCAGCGCATTGCGTAGTGGCCCAGGGCCAGCGCGATCACCGAGTCACCGTGCCGCTGCAGCTTCGGTCCGTCCGCCACCTGTGTCTTGGCCTTGGGTAGCTTCGGGATGCCGTTGATCACCTGCAGCGCACGCATGTCGTCGCGCGTCTGTGCATCCTTGGGAATGCCGGCCAGGTTGTCGTCCTGCAGCGCGGCCTTCATGCGGGGAAGGTGCTCCAGGTACCAGCCCTCACTCAGCTTGATCTGCTCGATCCTGGTGCCGCCGTAACGCTGCGCAGCCACCTCGGCCAGGTAGGCGCCATTGCCGCCCGCGTCCAGCGCGCCCTTGCGGAAGCGCGGCAGGCGGTCCACGATGTAGAAAAGGATCTGCTCCTGCTGCCGGAAGGGGCAGTTGCTCAACTCGACCTGCAGCTTCACGCGTATCTGCAGGTTGGTCTGCTCCTGCAGCACGTCGATCACGGTCAAGTCGCCCAGGCGCCCGAAGTCCTCGCCGAAGCCGTGCCACAGGCTCATGTCCAGGAACATCAGGTGCGGCAGCAGGTTCTCGTCGCACCAGCGCGTTACCTCTGCGGCCCGGATATGGTCAGGCAGCTGGGCAAACTCGTCGGTCCACTTGCCACGCACCAAGGGCGTGCTGGCAGACATCCGGCTCTCGATCAAAGCCATCGTAAGGTAGGTTCCACCACCCTGTGAAGGCACCACATCCAGCTCCTCGGACGCCCCCGAGGCGTAGAAGGCGTACACGTCAGCCACCCAGGCCGCTTCACCCTCAGCTGTCCAGGTGATGTGGCGGCGCATGCACACCCGCTTGTAAAGGCCCTCCGCAACAGCCTCGGTGAACGTGACGCGGTGAACACTGCCCTTGCGACGGCCGCTGCGGACTTCAGTGATCAGCTCATTGAACGGGTTGTCGGCGCCGTCATGCGTTGAGAACACCCGGACCTTGTCGCCCCACATCAGCATGGCCATCGCAGCCTTGAGCAGCTCGGCCAGGGATTGGTGGAATGCCGCCTCGTCGATAACCACCACGCCCTGCTTGCCGCGCAGGTTGGTCGGGCGTGAGCTGAGCGCCAGCACGCGCTTGCCGGTCAGAGGGAAGTCGATCTTGTAGGTCTTGATCTCCTTGTCCTCGTCCTTGAAGATGCCCTCCTCGATCTGGCCGGCCGCATAGTTGAAAACCCGCGCCCACATGGCGCAGGCCTCGATGTACTCCAGTGCCATGTCCTGCGTCGGGCCGATATAAAACACATTGCTGCCGCCTGACTTGGCGGCGATCAGCACATCGTCGGCAGCTTCCGCCCAGGTAAAACCCACACGGCGAGACTTTTCCCCGATCTTGAACTGCGAGTCGTCAGCGATCCAGCGCTGCTGGTAGCCCAGCAGCACTGGCGGCGCTGCGCTATCGCTATTCGCGTCGTTGTCGAGGCCGGGCGGGTTGGTGGTCAAGGCAGGTACCTGATCAAGAGAATCAGCGCCATGACCACGATCCATAAGACGAGCAGCACGAGCCACACGTCATCGAGTTCCTTCTGGCTAGCAGCAACGCCGGCCAGGTATAGAACGGCCATTGTGAAAAGGGCCGGCATGACCATCCACCAGGAGAAGGCAAAAACAAAGGTCATGCTGCAATCCCCAAAATCTGTTTGCGGATGGCGTCCACGGTCTCGGGCTCCAGCCCACCCTTACGCGCCAGCTTGTCCACCGCGTCGGCCGCATCGCGAGCCTTCTCGCGCACCTCGGTGGCGTGCTTTTGTTGGGCAATGTTGGCGCGCACCAGTGGTGCCAGCGCTTTGGCCAGACCGCCCAGGCTTTGTTCGCCCGGGTCGATCTCCATCTCCATCAAAGCCGAGAAAATCTTTTCCTGCATCAGGCGCAGAACGGCTTGGCTCATGTCGCCGGCGTCATCCGGCGAAGCAGCCACCAGCGCTTTGGCCTGGTCGGTCGAGCGCTTGAGCTGGTCAAGGCGTTCCTCCAGCTTGCTGCCGTAACGGTGGATGCTGCTTTTGCCGATCTGGTAGCCCAACTCGCGCAGCCACAGCTCCAGCTCTTCATAACCGCGAAAGCCGCCTGTAAGAAGGCGGCGGTCAAGTTCCGCCTTGGTCTCGGGCGGCAGGGTGATGACCTTGCTGCGCTCGCCCATGATCAGCCCGTGATGCGCGGGCGCGCAATGCCGGGCTCGCAATCGACTGAATACTCGACCAGGTCTACGCCGTAGCGGGCCAGCTCGGCAAACCAGCGGTCCATGCCGTCGCGCTTGATGTGTACCAGCTGGCGGCCTTCTAGGTAGTCGAGCTCGCGGCGCACCTCCTGGTGCGTGGCGTCGGGGTAGGTGGCTTGCACGATGGGCAACAGCGCCTCGGTGTACATGCCGAAAGGCCGCGCAATGTTGAGTGCGGTCAGCAGGAACCAGCGGATTTGCTCGCGCCGGATTTTGTGCATTTGGGGCAATTGGTCACTCACGATGCGCTCCCTTGATGATTACCTGGTGAAACATGTTTTCCATGCGCAGGCCGAGCGCGTCGATCTTGGTCATGATGATGGCGATGGCCTGGGTGTAGTCCTCGCGCCGCACGTATTCGCGCGGCAGCGTGGCCTTCAATTCCATCAGCTCGCGCTCAAGCCGGCGCGCGCTTTCGTCCTGGCCCTGCATGTGCGCGCTGATCTGGCCGAACTTTTCGTCGATCTGCGCGCGCGCCTGCAGCATCAGCATCTTGGCCATTGCCCAAAAGCCGCCGATCACAGTCACCATCAGGGTGACCAGCTGCCACAGTTCAAATTCGACTTTCATCGTTTGCCTCTTCTTTCACGTTGCTCTTGGCAATCAATACAAAACTTTACGCCCGGCAGTGCCTTGCGCCTGGCGTCACTGACTCGCACCCCGCAGCCCTCTGCCACGCAATGCAGCGCAGACAAGCTGCGCCAGTCCTTGGCATCGCCCAGCTTGAAGCGCCGGCCTTGTTCCAGCAGCGCGTCGTCCCGGTGCTGCTGCTCGCGCTCGCTGGCGCGGTCAAATTCATCGGGCATCCACCGCTTCCAATTCTTTCAAAATCGAGCCGCTCGCGCTGGAGTGACATACTTTTTTGACGAAATCCTGCAGGCCGACTACCTGGTCTCGGAGGCCGTCAGCTTCTGCAGCCACTCCGAGCTGCGCTTTGTTGCAGCTTCCAAAAAGCTCTCTGGCGGTGGCGGCTTCCTGAGCGAGGGCGACAGCTCGGGGGTCGCTGCCGGCCTGGGACACGTCACGCCGGTTGAGGCGGTCAATGGCGCTGCGCAGCTGGTCAGCAACAGCGTTGCCAGCAGCAATGCGCCGCTCCCGAGTTGTTTCACGTTTGGCTTGTTCATCGTTGATCCTTTCAGCATTGCGGAAACCTGTCAGCTCGTCGGCACGGCGCTCGCGCTCCAGCTGCAGGGTCTTGTCTTGGTCGACGGCCTTCTGGGCATTCCACTGGGCCATCACGCGTGCCGCGCCCTGGGTGTCACCCTTGGCCACGTCGCGCGCGCGGATCGCATTGATGCCCAGCATCACGGCAGCGAACAGGCCGACATACAGGAGCAGGCGCGTCAGAGTCATGGGGGTGGCGCGTCCTCGGTGTCCAGAGCCGGCTGCGCCAGGATCCGGAGGACCACGATGGCCGCCGCGAAGCCAAGAGTGATCCACGGCCACACACGCACAGGCACAAGGCCCTGCAGCAGGGGCAGCACATCCGTCTGTGCTGCCGACAGGAGCGCCAGGAGGGCCGCTGCGCGCACGCTGGTGAAGCGCCAGGCCTTGCGCCAATCAGGGATCAAGTAGCCAGCCATAAGCCTCCCAGGCCAAGCACCACCACCGCGCAGGCAACGGCCACAATTCCCAGCAACCAGCCACGCCCTATGGCGCCCATGCCCTTGATGCACGGCACCACGAACGCTATCCCGAGAACAGCCAGGCAAAGCAGGAACAGCGCGATCCAGAAGATCCACGCAAACAAGGTGAAGTCGAAGGCGTGCATGTCAGCCCCTGCAGGCGGCACGATGCCGTGCCTGGTTGCGCTTCTTGGTCGAGACGCGCTGCTGGTGCTTGTTGGTCCAGCCGTAGCCCGCGCGGCGCCGGGTGCCGTAGTTCGCGCCGATCCCGCTGCCGATAAGGCCGCTCATGGAGTTGCTTATCGGCTTCAGCGGGTTCTGCGATTGCTTTTGAATGTCCCACTGCGCCTTCTGCGACAGACCTGGCGAGTTGAGGGTGCTGGACTGCACCACGCCGAAGCTGGCGCTCGCGACAGCGGCCATTGAAATTGCAGCAAGAAGACCAGAACGTGAACCAAACATGTTTAAACCCTCGTCAAGTGGTGAAGACTGAGCACAAAAAGCAGGATGGCGGCAACGACCACCGCCATGAAGCCGCCGAAAAATCGCAGCATCAGCCCGAGGGTGTCGGAGTCCAGGTCGCCGGCCGCAACGCGGCGCGCGTGGGCCTGCTCAGCGCTGCAGACCAGCGCGATGCCGGCGAAGATCAGCAGCAGCGCAAAGCCGAAGAGGGCAACCGGCCAGTTCATGCGGGCTGCACCTGGAAGACGTTTTTGGGCTCGGGCGTCATGGCCGTGCTCAGCCAGTCCGAGACATTGAAGCCAGGGCAGGTTTTGAGCCACTCAAAGGCCTCCACAAGGCCGTCGCCGTCCTTGTCAGGGCTCAGGTCGCGGTGACCGCACACGCCGCGTTCTATGGCCCAGGTGCCGCCGCCCGAGAGGGCGCGTAGCGGTGGCCGCGCGGGAATGGCGTATTTGGCGCAGAGCATCTGCACAAGCTGCTCCAGGGAGGCCCACTGCTTGGGCGTGTACCGCCCCTCGCGCTCGGTACCGCCCACCAGGCAGATGCCGACGCTGTTGGCGTTGTAGCTCATGGCATGCGCGCCAACCTCGTCCTCGCCCCGGCCGGTCCAGACTTCGCCGGTCACGTCGATTACAAAGTGATAGCCGATGCTGGGGAGGTGGGAGTTGGCGGCAAGACGCGCCGCCTGCGGGCGGATGAAGCCGCGCGCCGCATGCCAGGCGTCAATGACCTGGGGTGCAGTGAGCGAGCCAGGTTTGCCCGGCTCGCCCCTGTTGATCGACTTGCCGCTCGGGGTTGCCGAGCAGTGGATAACGATGAGATTGATTTTTCGAGCCATCGGGCGATGTTGCCGATAGCGCGCCCAACCCGGTATTAACCTGGGTTAGAAACAACTACGGCCTCATGAAGAGGCCGCAGGGGGTTGGTGGGGAGTTTACTTCAGCGTCTGATAGTGGGCCGCAAGTGCGGCGAGTTGCTCGGCGGCTTTGCCCGCATGGCGCTTGGCGCGGTCGATCCTTTCAAGCATGGCCGTCACATCGCTAACCTTGCCGCCGTCGGCCGCATCCATGCCGTTTGAGAAAGCTTGTGAGCGCACCGCCATGACCGTATGAAGAGTGTTGAGGAACTCTTTGGTGGGTGGGTCATCACGCAATGCTGCGGGCGCTCTCAGCTCCGACAAGTCGGTGTAACGGTGATAATCTCGCACCTTCTTGAGCATCATGTAGCTGGCAACGTCAGACTGACGGCCGATTGAATTCAAAACCAGCTTGGTCGAATTGTTGGACGCCGCAAGCATTTTTAGCGCTGCAGCCTGGAAGGCCTTAGCTTCGTTTATGTCGCTGGCCTGCAGTTTGATGGGCGGCGGCTTGGCGGGTTGTGAAGCGTCTTTAGCCTCGGCCTGAAGTGAGCAACCAGCGAAAAAAACGAACGACATCAAGATAAAGACAAGTTTCAGCATAGTCACACCTCTTCAAGTAGGGAAAGTTGATTTTTCTTCACACTGCGCGCCCGCATGAATTTTAGGACACGGTAGATCGACTGCTCGGCCAGCTTGAACTTGCTCACCAGCTCGGGCACATTGTGGCCGTTGAACTCGTCCCAGATCTGCTGGTGTAGCTGTCTGGCCTCAAAGGCCCGGCCCTTGGGGATGTAGATCAGCTCGCCGGCAAAGTGGCTGCGCACATGCTCGGCCACCTCCCAGCCGATGCGCTTGGCATCTTCGGGCTTTACGGCCTTGAGCGCGGTCAGCTTGGCCTCCACCTGCTGGGCCACGTCGCTCAGCAGCTCGGGGTATTGGTCTTCGTCGTTTATGGTGGTCATGGCTTGACTTTCCATTTTGCGACCAGCTCGCGCGCGCTGGCCCGGTATTGCGCCACCCTGGCCGGGTCGGCCCTGGGGGCGGGCAGTTGCGGCAGATCTGGCGGCCGTGGCAGGTGGTCGAGCACGGCGCGCGGTGCCGGCCAGCGATCGGCCCGGCCGGCGATGGTGCGAAAGGCCTCTTGCAGGCGCGGCAGGTCGCGTGCCTCGTCCCAGCTCCTGGGCGTGTGCCAGAGCGTGTCGATCCAGACCTGGGCGGTGAGCGTCACGGTCTCGGCGGCGGGCGTGCCCTGCAGGCTGAGCACGTGCAGGCGCTGCACGCCATCGACCACGGCGTTGTGAAACCAGGCGGGGGCTTGCAGGTTCATCGCTTCATGCCCTCCAGCGCCACCACGGCCTGGCCGGTCTTGCTGCGCGGGGCGCTCGCCACCGGCTGGGCCTGGGCAGGGTTCAAGGCCGCGGTGGCGTCCAGGCGGGCCGTGGTGCTCTCCAGCACGCGCTTGAGGTAGTTGTGGTTGGTCAGCGGCTTCCAGCCAGCCTGGGCGCGCTTGTCGTCCATCGCGGCCACGGTTTCCACCAGGGCGGCTTCCAGCTCCGGCACATGGCCTGGCGCCAGGTTGACGGTTTCGTGCATCAGGCGCAGCGCACGCTCCCAGGCGAGCTGCCGGCCAGCCGCGCGGAAAAGCCCGATGTAGCTGATCAGCGGGCGCATGAGCTGCGGCTGCAGGGTGACCAGCAGGCCATTGACCTCGCGCGCGGCGTCGTCCTGCAGGGCGGCTTCGAGCGGGAAGCGGGCGTGGCAGCAAGGGCAGTTCAGTTGCATCAGTGCACCCCGGCCAGTCTGCGCATGGTCACTTTGATGTCGAAGGCCACCGGCACGCCGCCCCATTCGGCGTTGATGGTCAGGTCTGCGGTGCTGGTGTTGCTCTCGGTCATGCCCAGCGCCATTTGCGTCAGCAGGGCGCCCAGCGGCATCATGGGGCTGGCTTGCACCATCTGCACGTTGTCGTCATCGGTCTTCATTGGGCTTTCTCCTGTTTCAGCGCCCGGCGCTTCTGGTCGTAGGTGAGCGCGGCGATCAGCTTTTGCAGTTGGCCTTCATGGCACAGCGACACGCGCTCGATGCCGAACATGCGCTTGCTTATGCCGTCTGCATAGGCCCATTCGCGACTGGCGTCGGTCAGCAGCGCTTCGATCTTGCCGAGCTGGGGGCCACGGTTGGCGCTGTTGATGTTGTGCGGCCTGCCGGGGTGGTTGCTGCGGGCCTTGGGCTTGGCCACCACAAAGCCGCACTTCTTGAGGTGCTCGATCACGCGCTGGCGCCCGCCGTAGTCGAGGTCTTTGGACGACTGGACCCGGCCGCAGGCGTAGAGTATGGCGCGGTAGCTCTCGTCGTCCATTGCCAGCTGCTTTTTGGCAACGTGGATCATGGCCAGCTCGCGCTTGCGGTGGTCGATGGGGAGGGGGGTCATGCGTCGTGTCCGATCTGAAGTTGCGGCGCTGTCTTTGCGGGTGTTTTGATCTGACCAGGCTGAACCAGCATCAATCCAACCCTCGGCGCATCCGCCTCGATTGAGTATTCGTAGCCTCGGTCGGCATACCCTTCGACGCATTTGAATGCGTTTTGCATCAGCTCTACCAACTTCATGCCTTGAGAAGCAGGCAGCAGAAAAGTCATGTAGTCGATGCGCACGCAGCACATGGGCACGGCTTTTGTCGGACGGGTCACGCAGGTTCTCCTTCAACGATGCACGGCTGCTCGGCCCGCTCAATGATGCCGACCAGGCGGCGAAAGCTGTTTTCCAGCGGCCGGCCTTCGAGGCTGGCGATGTGTTCGACCGCCTCGGCGCAGACGCGCATGTGGTCGGCGTTGTTGATGCCGGCAGATGCCCTGGGCTCGGCGCGTATGGCTTCGGCTACGCGGCCCTGCAGGGCAGACGGCAGGCGCAGCCAGTGCGTCATGCACATCAGGCGCCGGCGATCAGCGGCCCAGACGCAGCCCGTGGCTTTGCAATAGTGAGCAAGGTCGCTCATAGTCCGGTCACCTCCCTGACAAGCTTGTCGTGGTGCCGGTCAATCGCAGGCACCAGCAGCCACACCCACACGCCGATCAGGCTGCTGACCGTGAAGCCGACCTGCTGCGCGAACATGAACCAGTGGCCGTGCGCGTAGCTGAAGGCCAGCCAGCCGGCGTTGCTGGCCAGGAAGGCCACAAAGCCCCAGCCGGCGTAGCGGCTCTTGGTGGCCAGCACCAGGGTGCCCAGCATGCCGAAGATGGCGGCGAGGCATTCGATGACGAGCTGGTTCATGAGTGCAGCTCCAGCTCGCGTTCGGTGGTCTCGGCCCCTGGCTCCGAGGCCGGGTCGAAGGGGCGCAGCCAGGCGTCTGGGATGGCGTGAGCCCTGAGAAACTCGCCGGCCTTTAGCTTGTAGCCTTTGAAGTCGATTGCGTTTACACGAATCGTCACTAGCGGCTCGGGTGTGACACTCCATGTCGGATCGGTATAGTCGGGCAGCAGCGCAACGGTGCGAACGATGTTGCCGTTGACCTTTTCGATGCCGGTACCGGCATACCCTGCCGGTACGACGATCCAGGCCATCTGGCTGGGTTTGCAGTTCATGCCCGCGCTCCCGTGTCGCGCCAGCCGTCTTGCATCGACCAGTAGCGCAGAACCTTGCCTTCGCCGTCAATCACGCGAAGCCGGGCGCCGCCGTCCCAGCAGGCCAGCACCTCGGCAGCTTCGAGGATATGGGCCAAGTCCCGCTGGTTGCCGGCATTCTCGGTGAAGCGGAACATGCTGGCCCAGCTACCGGCCTGGTTGATCTGGATGCGCCGGTTGTGGCTGCTGTGGTCTGGAAGCGTCGGCATGGCCGTCTCCTTGAAAATGGTTAAGTGGCCCGTGAGGTGGAGCCGTACCGGTTGCGCTTGAAGGAAAGAGGACCCTCACCGCACCCTGACCTGGTTGGATTGATGGGGCACTCAAGGCCTGATCCCCACCGGTCTGTCGCGCCCCAAGGCGACCGGCACGCGTTGGCGCGATCTATAAGGCGGCAACGTCCAGGCTGATCGGGGAGTATTCGCCGGACGCAGCGTCCAGCTCGTAGAAGCGGATATAGGGCTTGGTGCTGGCCACCTTCATGCTGTCGCTGATGGCCTGCATGGCGCGCAGCCACTTCTCGTCGTCGATCTTGAGGGTGCGCAGGTTCAGGATGCGCCCGGTGTTGACGCTGCCCTGCTTGTCCACCTGGAAGGCGTTGTTGACCAGCACCTTGATGTTGTCGTTGCTGCCCTTTGACCAGGCCTTGACGCATTCATCGATTAGGGCCTTGGCGGCCTGCAGGCGCTCGTCAAACGTCACTGCGTCCTGCATGGAGCGCACGATCTTGTAGCGGCCGTCAAAGCTGACCAAGGTGATGTTGCCCTTCTTGCCGCCGTGCTTGACCTCGTACTGCGCCAGGCTGCGCTCGACGAACGCATTGACGGACTGCATGGCGGTGAGCTTGAAGGCCAGCAGCTCGGCGCTGGCCTGCTTGGCGGCTTCGGCCAGCGCCGTGACGCAATGGTGGCGGTCCTTGTCGATGTCCTTGATCTTGCTGGTGGGCACCAGGGAGCCGTTGGCGTCGCGCCAGTAGCCTTTGGGGATTTCTTCGGTGTGGGGGGTGGTCATGGCTTGCTTTCAGGGTTTCAGGGTGGTTTAAAGAGGGGTCAGGTCGGCAGGTGGAGCTGACCGCGCAGGTCTGGCAGGCTCACCTGCTTCATGCGGGCGATCTGCTGCAGGCTGGCCATTGCCCGGTCGTACAGGAAGCTGCAGGTGTGGTTGAGCTCGGCGGCGTTTTCTGCCAGGTAGTAGCCGGCCTCGGGCGTGCCGCAGATGTGCAGGCCTTCCAGGCGCAGCTCGGTGATGACGCTGCGCAGCTTGCGCTCGGCTGCCGCACCGGCCTCGGCGCCAACCAGCTTTTGCGCCAACTGGCGGGCATGCAGGCCGTTGGTCTGGCCGATGTGCGCGGCCAGGGCCCCCAGCACGCTGGCCTTGCTGATGTCGGCGGTGAAGCGAAAGGTTTGCTGGTTCATGCGCGGTGCTCCTTGACGTGTTGGGCGTAGTCCCAGACGGACGCGCAGCGGCCGCCTTGCAGCTGCGCGCCGTACAGGCGCAATGGATCCTCCCGGTCGGCGCGCCGGGCGCGGTAGAGGCTTGCCTTGTCGGCGTCGGTGAGGGCGGCGGTGTGGGCGGGCTGTTTCTCGACGTCGACGTAGTACCAGCGTTGCGCGGCCTTGGTTTCGGTTTTCTCGGACCGGGCATCTCCGGCGCTTCGCATGTTCCAAAGCAGCTTTTTCAGCTTGCTGCGGCCTTGCTCGGGGAAGGCCCGCTCGATGTCGGCCTGGTCGAGCCCTGCCATGCGGTACTGCCTGAGCAGATCCAGCATGGCTTGGCGCAAAATCGAAACGGCGCCGCGTGGCATCTCAGGCCCCCGCCACGACCGTGAGGGCCAGCGAGGCCAGGGCCAGCACCGCCGCCTCCAGCTGCGGCCAGGCGTCGGCCACGTCCACCACCAGCACCAGCACGGCCAGCAGCATCACGCCGATGAAGGCCGGGCTGGACAGCTCGTCATAGCCGGGGCGCCTGACGCGCGACTGGCGGCGGTTGATGCGGGCCAGCAAGCGGCTGGCCTGCCACAGGAGCAGCTCGCGGCGGGCGCGCAGGCAAAGGCGGTTGAGCGTGATCATGATGTGCTCTCCTTGGCGGCGCCTGCCTGGGCTGGGCCGCTGGTCTGGTTGCAAAAATTGGGGCAAACGCCCTGGGCTTCCCAGCGGCCCAGCCCCCGGCAGGCGCTGAAACACTGCTGGTACATCGGGTTGCTGCCGGCGCCGCGCTGGCGCTCCTGCACGTCCTGGCAAACGCGCAGGCTGATGTCGTAGAGCACCCGGCACTCGACCACCTCGCCCATCAGCTCGCCGCGCACCCGGCGCTCTATGCGCTGGGTGTTGGCCTTGTAGCTGCCGCTGAGCACCTGGCTGACGGTGGCCTCGCTGATGCGCAGGCGCTCGGCCGTGCGTGCCTGGCTGGTGCGTGCCACCTCGGCGCGCAGCGCCTTCAGCCAGGGCGTGTTGTCCAGAAGCTGGACCACCTTGGTCTCAATGTGTTTAGTCGAGGCCATGTAGCAGCCCTTCAATATCTTGTTGATCGTGGTTCGATCCACGTTCAAACGCCGGGCGCACGCGCCCTGGCTGGTGCGCGCCGCCTCGGCGCGCAGTATGTCGAGCCAGGTGGTCATGCATCACGCGCCTCGGTGTTGAAGCCTTCCACGCCCTCGGGGATCCACCGCTCACCGGTGTTCGGGTCGGTCATGGATCCATCGATGTGCAGGATGGGCGGACGCGGGCCGTTGTCACGGGCGATGCGCAACACGTCCACGCTGCCCGGCCTGCCGCTGACGCGCTCATGGGCAATGTCAAGGAAGTTGCAGCGCAGCAAGCCCTTGATGTACTTGCGCAGGTTGCTCTCGTTGATCTCGGCAGTCGTGAGAATGTCGGCGCGGGTGAAGCGCCGCATGATGCGCATGCTTTGCCAGGCCTGCCGCCTTGCGACGTTGTCGGCCTTGGCTTCTGTGCAGCGCGCACCGATAGTCCGTCCCATGTTCTTAGCCCCGGCTCTTGGGCGCGTTGCCCAGGAAGAAGGCCCGGCCCTGCCACTGGTCGGCATCCACCGTCTTCCAGCCGTTGGCCTTGGCCATCTGCTCGATGCGCGCCAGGCCGACCGTCATCAGGCCGGTGGAGCCTTTGGACTGGGCATGCAGGTCGGCCAGCAGGTCGTCGGCAATGTCC
>Ga0105050_10005500_pt1 | contig 16204 bp, 12 predicted proteins | sample FRY01_FD_78088 | JGI IMG/M metagenome (GOLD analysis project Ga0105050, IMG submission 78088) | Freshwater microbial communities from Lake Fryxell liftoff mats and glacier meltwater in Antarctica - FRY-01 | ecosystem: Environmental > Aquatic > Freshwater > Ice > Glacier meltwater ... | reverse complement strand
TCAGCAGCCGGAGGAGAGATTCGCCGCTGGCGCGGCTCACAACTCAGGAGACCGTACCGCCACATCGAGCAGCGCGGCCGTGCCGAGTACAGCACCGCCGCTCCCCGCGTGCTAGGCGCGGCTAGAGAAAGCCAGCAGCAACGGCGTGGTCGCCATTGCCGAACAGACGGAACGCAGATTCGCCGCTGGCGCGCGGCTCACACCTGTCACGCAGGCCGTGCCCTGATTGAACAGCGTGGCCGTGCTGGGCGTGGCGACTACGCGATCGTGCGTTGCGCGCTGGACTTGGGGTTGCGTAGCAGTGAAGTGGCCAAGCTTCAGTTGACCGACATCGACTGGCGCGCTGGCACGGTCATGCTCAGACACACCAAATCGCTGCGCGAGGACATCTTGCCATTGCCAGAGGTAACAGGACAGGCTTTGGCAGATTACGTTCAACAGGAACGCCCCCGAACCACCAACCCCGCAGTCTTTGTACGCACATTGGCACCCCGTGATCAACCCATTGGCCAGGATGCCATACGGCAAGTAATTCGCGATGCGTACAAACGTATTGGCCTCAACCATGGGCGCTCCCATGCGCTACGCCATACGCTGGCGTGCCAGTTGCTCGAAGGTGGGAGTTCGCTTAAAGATATAGCCGATGTCCTGCGGCACCGCTCACTGAACACGACCCTCATCTATGCCAAACTGGACAATCGCAATCTGGTCGCGATTGCTCTGCCTTGGCCTGGGAGTGCAACATGAGCGCGGCAACCGGTCTGCAGGTGAAGGTAGACGAATACATCACCGAGCGTCGGCGCCTTGGTTTTAAGCTGGACGGCATGTCCGAGGGTTTGGCCAGCTTTGCCCGCTACGTGAGTTGTGTGCATCACCGTGGGCCGCTAACCTGTGACCTGATGACCAACTGGGCCCGCCAGGATAAAACGCTGGCCCACAAAGCGCAGACGAGTGCCCGGCGGCTCAAGATGCTCAGGCCTTTTGCCCGTTGGATGCGTCAATTTGAGCCCCGCACAGAAATACCCGACGAATCGGTCTTTGGCCCGATACCCGGGCGCCTGACACCGCATATCTACCAGGAAGCCGAAATTGTGGCGTTGTTGGATACTGCCCACCACATGGAGCCGCTAAAAAGCTTGCGCCCAGCCACATTCGAGACGCTGTTTGGGCTGATTGCCTGCGCTGGGCTGCGGGTGTCTGAAGCGTTGAACCTGCTCGACAGCGATGTCGATCTCCAGGACGGCACACTGGTCGTGCGTCAGACCAAGTTTGGCAAGTCACGACGATTGCCTCTGCATGTCAGTACGGTCCAAGCCTTGGCGCATTACCGACAACTGCGCTGCCAGCAAATCGAAACCACTGCGGGCACCACCTTCTTCATTGGCACCCGGGGAAAGCTGTTGGGCCAACCGTTGGGAGATCGCCAGGTGCACCGCGTCTTCATTGCGCTGCGCGACAAATTGGGCTGGGTAAATCGCGGTGCGCATGGCGGCGTGCGCATTAATGATCTGCGCCACACCTTTGCCGTGAGGACGGTGATGCGCTGGCATACGCAGGGCCTTGATGTTCACCAGGCCATGCTGTCACTCTCCACGTACTTGGGGCATGCCAAGATATCCCATACCTACTGGTACCTCACCGGCGTGCCGGAACTGATGGCGCTGGCTGGCGCCAAGTTCGAGCAGTTCGCGCAGGCACCGGAGTTCGGCGATGAGTAGGCCCAAGCGCGCCCAGGCACCACCAACATTCCCGGCGTTGGTACAGGCGTTCTTCGCTGAGCATCTGACACAGCACCGTGCGCTGAGTCCGCGAACGGTGGCGGCCTACCGCGATGCCTTCATGTTGTTTCTGAACTTTGCCTCCAAGCGCTATGCAAAGTCACCCGCGGCATTGACGATGAAGGACATCACGGCCGATTTGATCCTGGCCTTCCTCGACCATTTGGAGAAAGACCGGGGCAATGCGGTGCGCAGTCGCAATGCACGCTTGGCGGCGCTGCGGGCGTTTCTGAAGTTCGCTGCCCATCGTGATGTCTCATCCCTGCACGTCATTGAGCAAGCGCTGGGCGTGCCAGTAAAGCGGTTTGAGCGGCCGATGCTCGGATTCATGTCGCACAAAGAGATGCTGGCGGTGATTGGTTCACCGGGCAGCAGTTGGATCAGTCAACGCGACCATTTGTTGTTTGGCTTGATGTACAACTCCGGCGCTCGGGTCTCCGAAATCATTGGTGTGCGCGTGGCGGACGTGATTCTGGATGGTGCTGCCTGTGTGCATCTCATGGGCAAAGGGCGCAAACAACGATCATTGCCACTGTGGGATGCCTCCGTCAAAGAGATACGTGCTTGGCTCAGACTCAATCCGAAGCTTGGTCCTGATTCGGCGCTGCTACCGAATATGGATGGGCAGGCGATGACACGGGGCAACGTCTCAAAGCGTTTGGACATCGCAGTGCAAATGGCAGCAAAGGCCAATACGGAACTGGCTACGCGACAAGTATCGCCACACACCATCCGGCACACCACGGCCATGCACCTGTTGGAATCAGGAACCAGAATCGATGTGATTGCCCTGTGGTTGGGACACGAAAGTCTTGCAACCACACACCATTACGTCGAGGCTAATCTGGCGATGAAGGAGCAGGCACTCGCCCGAATGCAAGCGCCTGATGCAAAGACTGGGCGCTACCACGCTCCAGACTCGTTGCTGGAGTTCCTGCGGACGCTGTGATTATGGGTAGCAGTCGGGCTTGACTTACGACCCCGTAACACTGAAGAAACAGGTTCGGGGGAGTCGCGCTACGCATAATCGGTCACTACGCATAATGGCAGATAGCGGGTACTCCCAGATTGACCGCCAATACCGGCAGGGTGCCAAATGCGGGTGCTCCCGCAATCAGGTCCGAAGGTCAGCAATGCGCCATAGACCGGTCTCTTGACATAATGCAGAGTGTCTGGTGGCTGGAAAATTCTCAGTGTGCAAAAGTGTTCGCATTGCGCCGCCCATGGGTTAGCTTCAGTGGGTACACTTGGCTGCGGTGGTCCGATTTAATCCCATGAGTGGTGTTGCCGCCGACATCACAGTGCCCCCTGGGTTGCGGAAATTTTGGCAATCAGTTCAAAATGTTGATTCGTCAATCGTGACAACCCGCGCTACACCATGCCCGGTCACGATCGCCGGAATACGCACGCTCCGGTCATGGAAAACAAGTCGACCCCAATCTGGAATATATTGTTGTAGTTTTTATTGGGACTTGGAATTAGCCGTGAGTTACAACCAAATCAAAATTCCCAAAGCCAGCGAAGGTGCCAATGCCATCATCCAGACGCTGACCATTGGCATGCCAAAGACCCAAAGCTCAAAAGCCAGCAATATCTGCCCAAAACCGTGCAGCCACATGGCACCTATGAGCCGGCGAGTTTTGTTCTGCCGCCGAAAACAGCCGAGTAAGCCCATCAGCAGCGCTAGCATTACAACGCCAACCGTCGTCAGTGTCAGCCATGAAACAGATTGACGCTGAACGGAGTAAGCAATGTCCAGAAACCACCAACCAAAGATCAAAAGAGCTGCAGATAGTCCAAGAAACCAACCGCGATTTATTGAAGGCTGCAACGGCCTAAGGGGAGGTGCTTCTTGCGAAAGGGTTACCGGATCGGTGTTTGCCAAAGGTGGTGTGAAGTGAGATGCCTCAGCTACCGTTTTTAAACGTGGCCTGGGAGTTTTGTTGTCATCGACGACTACTTTCTCCGCTGAAATTTTTTGCAAATGATGAAGGCACTTTTTGAGCAAGGCACGTGCATTATTTTCATCATGCAAGTTCAATAAACCAGAAAAATCACTTTCAAATGTATTGGGCAAGTCTCGCGTCAAGCGGCATGCGAGCAAAAGCATGTCACCCGCACCATGCGCCGTCACGCACCATTTCAAAGGCAATGATTCAACATGCAGGTTGAGTGTCCAGTCTTCCTGATAGACCTGCTTGGGCACATCAAAAGGTGTGTGCCAGTCGGTCGGCTCTGGCAACTTGTTGCGTCTGTAGAAGTCTTGCCAGTCTTGGATCAGTGCATTTTGAAGCGTCGGGTGTTGCGTATGATTTGGCAACATCCACAGCGGTTTTTGTAGCGCGAAGTGGGGGCAAATGGTATTGCCGAAATCAATCAACCAGATGGGGTCGTCCTGCGAATTGAAAAAGTCACGCATGACGAAATTTCGCAAAGCGATATCAACGTGCCAAACATCCAGTTCTGCAGCCTTGATAAGGGCGGACAACGCACCCGCCAACACGCCCGCGACTTTGGCTTGTGCCCCTTGCCACGCGCTCAGCCACTGGTGTAAATCTGTTCCGCCGTGGTGCATTTCCAGATAGCCCAATTCGGCATGGCTCAGCACCAAGGGTGGGACAGGGGCGCGCCGTTGACCCAGATAGTCCAGGATCTGATGCTCTCTGGAATGTTCGTAACGGCTTGAAAAATTTTTGCGATAGATATCAGGCATCTGCTTTTCCAAAACGCACCCACAGCATGGCAATAGACACATCGTCTTGGCATCCCGACGCAAGCGCCTCATTCGCTAATGTCTTACAAAAATAATCGAGATCCTCGGATGTAGGGGTTTGCCGAGTGATTTTTCCAAGCATTTCTTTCACAAAGGCTGAGGGCAATACACGGGCCGGGCCGTCTGACATCATCAAGGCCAGCCACGTACCCCGGGCCTTAAAGTCACTTTGATGCACGGTGTCGAGTACTTCTGAAGCAATGAGCTGACTCGGGTGTCCGTGCGCGTCCAGGTCCTTGGGCATGATGCAGGCCAGCTGCCATGGACCCCAACCCCAACAGCAGCGTTTATATAAAGCCAGCTCACTGTCTCCCACGCTCACCAGTCGCAGCCCCAAAGGCGTGACATGCATGCCCACCAGCGTGGCGGCGGTATCAGGGAAGGACACCAGCATGTTTTCGTGCAAACCTCGAACCAGAGGTTCAAAGTCCAGGGGACGGGCCTCCGGCACTTTGGCGTCGGTGATTTGCTGGCAAAGCCACAGCGCAGCCCGACCACTGTCCGTGCAACTGTTGGCCCCATCACACAGCGCATACAAGCCTTGGTCCTGACGTGCGCTGAATGCGTCAAACCACAGCCCGTTGACTGGGCCATGGTTAATCGCTTTTCCCAGGATGCACTGTGGGCTCATCGAACAGCTCTGGGGCGCGGTGTAGCGTCGGCATGTGTTGCAGGACCCGTACCCATGCTGAGTTCGACGAGCGGGTAGTCGGATCTATCACCACGTTCAGCAGGTGCAGTCAAGGTGTCCATCGGTACGCCCATCAGCAATCGCAAGGGGGTGTTTGCATCAAGGCGGCGCAAGTTGTCGGGCCGCAAGACATCACCTTTTTCGGTAGAGCATGTCAGGCTCGCTTCAGCAGGCACAAAGCAATAAATTTGCCCCAAGGCTTCAAATACGATCAGTTGTCGGCGCGAAACATAGGTTCCAAAAATATCCACGCCAGAACCTACGGCCAGGCCTTGGGCCGTAGCGGCTTCCCGTCCGAGCAAGACAGGCAAATTGACCCATTTTTCGGTACTGCCGTGTTGGTCGTGGAGGGTGATGTGGACGCGTGCCCCTGCGGTTTTTCTTTCGCTGCCCAAAGCCTGGTTCATCGCTGTGCCGCGAGGCGCTGCCATGACGGCCTCTGGCGTGGTGGAGGGCGTTTTGCGTGTGGGACCATTGAGCACGGCGCGCGCTTCAAAACGGACTTTGCGGCCTTTGAGGGAAAGGATGAAGGATTCGTCTTCCGTAGCGTTGTCGAGCGACTGGGCATTGACTTCGAAGATGGGCACCAAGCCGGGAGAGACCCGGACCGATGCGCCACGCGTCGAGCGGTATTCCCGTTGCACCACCTGGCTGAAAAAATGAGTACGAAACTGCGGATTGATGCCTTCATGATTCGACAAAAAATCTTCAAGTTCTCGTGATGTCTGCGCGTCCATCGCCTTGATCACCAGGCTCTCAAGTGAGAAGAAACTTTCTTCCAGAATGCTGCGCATGTAGCGACTCTCACGTTCTTCGAGTGCCCGCGTGATGGCGCCGCTGATAAGCGTTTTAAGTTCAAAAATAACGTTGTCTGCAAAAGCATCCATCTCGCGTGTGTGCAAATTCTCGACGCCCTTTTCAGCGGACGGAAGACCAAAAATATCACGGAATTTCATGGCGCGCTCCTGGCGGGGTGAACAAGATCAAAAAATCAGGTTTCGGATGAACACGAATTTCTAATCGTGCATCCAAGTCTGGATATTCGGCAGACAACAGGTCATAGAGCAGTTTCCCGTAATCTGCGGCATGGAGCTGCTGGTGAACGTGGTTGGGCACACACAGGCACAAGTGTGTGTGTTCTCGCAATGCTGACAGAAGATGGATGCTGACCGCAAGCAATTGAGTCAAGGCCGGTGCATCGTGTGCAAAGCTGAATGTGCGCATCATGGACCCTGGACGGGAAGCAGAATCTGGTTCACGGCTGCCATGGCCACATGGCTGGCGGCGTGTAGGGGTGGCGCACCTTTTTCAGGTATGGCAATCACCCCTATGCTCAGGACTCTGAGTGGAGTTTTCTCTGCGGCAAGATCGCCTCGCCAGCTGGATAATTCGCGTGTATTGACCAGGCCCGAAAACAAACTGGTACCGGCAAATCCCGGGTCTTGCTGGCTCACGGTGCCTGTCTTTCCCCAGACACCACATTCGCCTGTGCAGGGCTTTTTCATTTCGCGTGTGAAGGCGGCCGAGAGGGTGCCAGCGCCTTGCCAACCAACTTCTGCCGGCTCGACGGCTTTGCGCATACCGCCCATCACGGTCACAGCAGCAGTTGACCATTTTCCGGGTGTGGTTGGCAGCAAGGTGGACGCAGATGGTGGCGCCATCACAAACGGAAGCACCGGGGCCATTTTTTGTGACAAGCGCCATAGCTGCATGGGCACGACAGCCAAACCCATGGCGCTCACGCGCGAGTCCCCGGCGCCTATGACGGCCTGAATGGCGCGTGACGTCTCTGTATAGGCGGAACCCCCTTCCGGCTTTTGCTTGAGCTGGCGGATGTTGTCATAGAGTTTCCAGTCGATCATCTTGACACCAATATCTCTGACGGGGTCTATCGCCAGACGTCCAATCAAGCCAGGCACCAAGCTGGCTACATCGGCAGATACCAGGCCCACACGGCCACAGCCGGGCCCCTTGGATTGGCAATTTAGGTTGAAACCGAAGGCATCCGAAATTGCTCGGGTCTGGGCTGGGACGGAACAGCGTTGGTTATTTTGCGCATCGCAAATGGCTTGCCGCTCCCACCATTCGTTGCGCTTGCTGACGCTACTGTCATTCTGGCCAGATGTCTTGATTTGCTGTTGCAAGGTCAGTGGGTCGACGCGCCCATTGGCCGCCAAACCCAATGCAAACAACAACTTTGCAGTGGAGGCCGGCGGGGCTTCCAGTAAGGTGGCGCCCATGGTGCCGGGGCCTGTGCCGTTGGCTTTTTCGCATGCCTTGCCGTGGCACCAGGCGGCCAGTACCGAGCCGGATTGCGCATCCATGATGACCACTGAAATATCCCGCAGTCGTTGAAGTGCAGGAACTTGGGCGCAAAGGCCGTCGTTCAGACACGCAGTCCAAAGGTCGAACCCTTGCTGCATTTGAGCGTCTAAGGTCAAGGTCGTAGGCCCGGTGCCGGAGAGTTTTCCAGTGATGGCAGATAGCGTGGAAGCCTTGGCCACGCCACTGGCGAGTCGGCGGTAAGACGATTCTTTAGACAAAGCCGCCAAAGACTTGAGATCCGGTGGATTACCGCAATTCATGGGATTGCCTGAAAGCAATACGGTTTGATCGCCCTCTTTGCCCAGGAAGCATGGAATATTTCTCGTCCAGGTGACGTCCTCAGAGAGTTGTTGCTCTACCGTGCGTGCAGACAAGCTCGAAGCGTCTGCCGGTCTGTCTGTCAGCGTGATCGCCCACTGGAAGGCTTGCAAAAAACTGCCACAGCCAGACCAGCGGTCAGTGGCTTGCGCGGCCCGCTCTATGCGCTCGTCAGCTTGCGTTTTTGTCCAGCCCAGTCCAGACATCAGGCGTACTCGGAGCACGGCCAATGAACGTCCTTCACAGGGTGTGGTCGCGTTGCGGCCCTCTGCGGGATGCTGTGGATTCGGCGCATCCAGGCTGCTGCTTGCTGCAAGCACTTGTGCAATGCGATCTGTCGGTCGGAATACCGTGTCACCGATTTTTAGTGTTTGTTTATGTTGCCACCAGGCAGTGCTGCCCAGCAACGCCAGCACGCAAAAGCCCATCCAAAGTGCACGACCCGCTAATACACGGCTGTACGGTTTCATGACTTGCTTGTTCCTTGGCTTTGATGGCGCACCACCATGATGAGTGTGAGTGCGATGACGGGGACCAATGAAGATGACAAGCCAATGCTCAACAGTGGAGTGCCTAAACCCGTGAGCGGGATGATTCTCCAGTTGCCCAGAAAAGTCACAACGGTTTGCGCAGCAGTTCCCCACAGCATGAAAAAAGCCATCATGGACAAAGCACGCGTGTTGCCTTGCAGGATCAAAAATTTACGCATCAACCATGCGGCCAAGGCCATCATCACCATCAAATACAACAAGAAAAATACAAATGTGCCGCGGGCGCCCAGAACACCGGTTAGGACCACCGGCATGTAGTCACTGAGGGCCTGCACAGGGATGCAAACGCCACCGCCGCTGCACCAGGCGATATGCCCCCAGCTGAAGCCGCTCTCGTGCGAAGCATTCGAGAAGGCAAGAAGCCTAGCAAAATCACTGACCGAGGCGCTCAGGGGGTCGAGCATCAGTGCTATGCGTCCTTGAACTTTTTCGGTTTGACTCATGACCGCAGCCATCAGGATACCCGCCAGTAAAACCACACCGGCCAGGCGTGGACCAAAAACCATATAAAGGCTGGTGACCGCCACGATGGCCGTCACCAGCGCGGCCCCCAGATCATGAAATATTAGTGCCGCAGAGCCAATGCCCACCGCACAAAATCCCGTGAACTGAAGCAATGGTCGGTTCAGCTGCGCAGCGATCACATCCACAGGATCGTGCGCCGCGAGAGTGCTTTGTAGCCATGTTTTCATCAACCGCCAGGGTGTCAATGCAGCAGGGGCGATTTGTGCTGTCGCATGAACACTTCGGCCAAAGGCAGCTGTCATCAGGCCAGCCATGACTGCAGTTCCGAGCTTGAGCGCCTCAGAGCCCAGAGAGGGTCCTTGCAAGGCATAAGCAACGCCCGTCAGCACGATCAGGCCCAGCATGGTTGCGCCCAAATACCGCATGGCCAGCGAGATGGCCTTGAGGACCCAGGGCGAAAAAAGCAAGCCTGCCGCGATGATGAGGGCAGAAATTCCGCCTACAAGCATTTGACGGTTCAACTGGTTGCCCAAGGGATTGAGTGGGAAGACGCTGGAGCCTTGACCATAGTGCACTGACGCATCCGCGGCCATAAACAAACCCAGCCAGGTCAAGACCGCATATCCGGCCATCAGGCCCCACCCCATCCAGCGCGCTCGCCACCAGCCCAGCGCCACAAGCACGGCCGTGCAAAGTGTCACGGCCCAAGGTATCAGCGCGAGGTAGTTTGCCAATGCGTCTGCTCTGGCCTTTAAGATTGACGGGCTGTCTACGGCTCGCACCACATGCCAATTGATCGTTTTGAAGGTGCCTGATGCGGCATCGTAGCTTTGACCTTGTTGCGCCAGCAAGATCTGGAACATGTCTACATAGTCCGTTCTTTCTGCGGGTCGAGTACTTGTCTGGGCGGTCAGCTGGGCAGAGCGCTCCGCCCATTGGTCCAGTCGCAACTGCAATGCAAACAGCGGTTGCGTCAGCATGGGCTGACCAAACCGCAGAGCGTCCAGATGTTTTAGCAGGGACCGCAACTCAGACTGTCGGCGTTCGACTGATTGTCCGGCCTGCGCCCAACCGGTTTGCGCTTGTGCAGACATCACTGGTGTCAGCGTGTCCATGTTGTAACCACTGCGGCAATCCACGCTTGCGAGAGCTTGCCCTGTCCACATCTCGCAAAACGTCGATGCGGTCAGCACCGGAGCTGATGTCGAACGGACCCACGAGTCAACAGCCTTAGACAGGGCGATTTCGCGTGAATCCAGCGCCTTGGGAAACCAAAAAAACGTAGCGCCTCCTAGGCCAATGGCCAGGACCAGCCCCAAAAGTAGAGGCAGAATTTTAGGGATCAAACGCATGGTGGTTTGTATTGGGTAAGTGGCACGTGAGGCAAAACGCGTGAAGATCAGCCTATGAACAAGACCCAGAGCTGATCAAAATCACAAAAATAATTTTTCATTACAGACACGTTTTATTATAAAATCACATAATAACTAGATAGACTCTGACTTTTATCAACCAAACAGTCAACCAAATGAAATTGTCAAAGATGGTCAAGGCGGTCGTTCGGCTGATGTTGGTGGGCTTTCTGGTTATGAATTTATCGGGCTGTGATCAATTTCGCAGCCGGCTGGCAGACCTGATCGCGCCTCAGTCTCCTGGAGATGCACTGAAATCGATTGAAGCCATGACGGCTGCCGGGCAATTGAAAGAAGCGCTCGCAAAAGCGGAATCGTTCATGGAAAAACCGGGAGATCTGCGTCCCCGTTTTGAATTAGCAGGGGCCCGAGTGGCTGCTTTGCAAGGTGATGTGGATGTTGCGCTTCGCTATTTGGCTAGAGCCCTAGCTGAATTGCATTTGACGCCGGATCAACTGATGGCTGATGAAGCATTCAGTGCTTTACTAACCGATATTCGGTTTTTACAAACGATCACAAGGCAGGCCAGCCCAAACACAACAGCAGCAAAGCCATCTTCATCTGGCACACACGTAAAAGCCAGTGAGGGCACCGAAATCAAGATCGACAACCAAGGCACAGAAGTTCGTGCCGGCGATATTGTCATCAAGCTTCCTGACTGATTGGACTCAATATGAAAAAGAACATCATTGCTTTGGCGGCGGGGCTGGCTATTGCCATGGCCCCAGGCACATGGGCGCATGCCCAGACGCTGACTGCATCGACACAAACCAAAATTCAGATCACTAAGGGTGCCAGTCCAGCTTCACTTAAAAGGAAGTTGAAAGAAGAGCTTGAGATCCGGGCTGTCAGGAATTTGCTGGAAGCCTCTTTTGCGATCAAGATGACGCCCCAAATCGAGGCCAAATTGCCCGAACTGGTGGAGTTGCTGGGTGATTCGATTCAAATATCCATGGACCCCGCAGACGGCGAAGTCCTGTCCGGAAAAGCAACCATTTCGGTGGCATCTGCAAAACTTAAAGAATACCTGACCAACAAGGGTATTGGTGCTGGGGATATTGCTGCCAAATCAGCCAAAATTCTGGTTTCGATTGATGAATTCATTGGTGTTGCCACAACCAATGATGGCAAAACAGCCACCCAAACAGAAATTCAATATTCGCACGATAAAAGCTCGCTCTCGGATACGAGTGCCAAAGCTGCGGGTAGCGAAAGTGCATCATCGTCGTCCGCTTCATCACGTAAAAATGACGTAGCTTCAGCATCACGCGAGTCAGTAGCCGTATCGGGGCGTCAGTCATCTGCCGTGGCTGCACGACAAGACACTGCCGTGGCTGGTCGACGTGACTCAGCTGCAGCCTACCAGGGAAGCGATGGAAGAGCCGCTGCTGCTTCGTCTAGCCAGTATGCAGGCGCTAAGAGCACGCAAATTCAAGCGGCGCAATCTTCCCAATATGCCGGAGCTGCATCTTCTTCCAGTGCTTCCAGCGATAAAAGCCAAAGTGCAAGCGCGAAAAGTGCAACCTCCGCATCGGCTTTCAGTACGGATCAGAAAAACGTGCAGCAACAGAACGACAAAGTCAGCTATTCGGTAAAAACCAAAATGCCGGAGTTTAACAATGCCACACTATTGGGAGCTCAGGATCGTGTGCTGGCATCTCGCCTGAGCGGTGAATTCCAGAACAATGGCTTACGACTGGTGGCCGAAAACGACTTGCGCGCAGAGGGGGGGCGTATTCTCCCCATTTTTGAAATCACCAACAACGGACGAATCAATCAGTTCGTGGATCTGATCCAGAAGAAAAGCATTGAAGCCGATGTGTGGGCTACAGGTCAAGCCAACTACACCATTGTCGGTACGACACCCAGCGGGACTCAATGCAACGGCAATTTGGCTGTGCAAGGTCGCTTCCTGGAAGGCAATGAAATATTTTTTGAAGACTCATTGCAGGCTGCAGCTGTAGGTAATGGAGATCAGGACTGCAGGGCACGGCTGGGTATTTCACTGGCAACTTCGCTTGCTCAAGTATTAGGACAACGCGCCAACAAAGAGCTCAATGCACGCAGCTCGCGTGGCGGTGTTTACACCTTGTATCTTTACAGCGCCAGCACACTCAAACGGGGTGATCGACGCCTGTTCCAAGACTTGATTGAGAAAGTCGATGGACTCCAGGCCAGTGAGCCAACGATTAAAGAGTACTACCTGGCGATTAACGTTCAATACGCGGGTCGTCTCAAAGACACCCTCGATCGCTTGTTAGACAAGCTGCCGTGGGAAAAAGCAGAAGTACTGAGCAAAGCCAACAAGATATGCGTTGGCATCGAAGGCTTTGGCGCCTGCCCTGCTGAATTCAAATAATGACAGTACCTGCATGATTAGAGTTTTTGCATTCGTCTGCGCAGCTTTGGCAGTACAGACTGCTAACGCGGCGGCCGAATTTCAGTATTACGTTTATCCAGTTGGTGGCATCACAGGTATCAGCCAATCTGCCATCAAGACGGAACAGGCGGGGCCAAAGTACGGAGGGATGATCAATGAGAAATATGCGGATCTCTTTTTTGATGCCGAGACGCAAAAAACATTGATCAAAAGTTTTCGGGATGGCGTCGCAAAACAGTTCCCGTCTTCTGTGGTGGGAGGCAATCAAATCCGCACCAGTAAATCCGGCAAATATGCATACCAGCCGTACGAAGTTGCTGAATGCCGACCTGGATTTACGGTCAACTACAAAGACAGCTTTGCAATAGCGATTGGCATCAGCCGCTTATCTGCTTATTTCAATACCTACAGTGATTTCACTCAGGTTTTGGTGCCCATCACTTACACGGTGCGGTTTGTGAAGTTGAACGGCGCTTCGGTGGTTTTTTCAAAAAGTGAAACCATCTACAGCGGCATGACCGCTCCCACCGCTGATTTTTTTACGCCTGGAACTCAAGAAATAAAACCAGAGAACATCGGCAAACTCAGAGCAGCCATCATGAACGACGGATTGCATATGGTGCAGCGTCACATAGATTCTGCTTCGAAAGGGTTTACGCCCAAGCAGTCCGAAATTGCGATTGGGGCCAGGGACGGCAACTACTTTATTTTTAACAACGGCAGCGAAGTTGGATTTTCATCAGGGGAAGACTTTGATGCCGTTAATGACAAAGGTGAAGAGTTTTCGTTCACAGTTGAATACGCAAGCAACGGTATCGCTGTGGCGGTGGCCAGTGACTTCACAGCAGATATCAAACGTGCGACAAACAGATTGCGTCAAGGCGATAAGCTGACATTTAGCTTTACCAAGCAAGGTAAAGATGATGCAAAACCCTCTGTTTTAGCCGCCCAATACACACCCGCTAGCGGCTCCAAATTGACTGATCAGCAAGTGCTTGAGAACGCCTTGTTGTCTATCGTGGCAGACGATATCGGATTCAAGGCTCCCTTTAATTTGATCAAGCATGATGCGGACTTCTCGCGTCTTAAAACTCAAATTCGTGGCGAAGCCAATTGCGAATCGACCATGTACCAGGACATGAACGGTTTTGCAGATAACTCCACCAAGCCGAGATCCAACCCGGATTTGTATTTGAAATTGGATGCGCACAGCTCGCCGGTGTTCACCGCGGTTGGCGTCGGAGGCGCGACCAGTAAATCCATTTTTGGTAACTCAGTCACCTTGAGTTTGATCGATCGATCAAGTTTTGTGAATCAGGTCTTTTCGGGAAGTAGCCCCTACGAACTGACCCGTACCGGTGGCAAAGGACTGGATAACAACCAGGCCAATGAGATTAATTTAAAAAATGCGGCGCTTGCTTCCATGCAGTCCATGTTGTCGGGGTTTACTTCAACGCCTATAACGGTGGGTATTAAATCAGTTTCGAATGGTGTGATCACTTTGGCACAGCCTTTGTCGATGGCCAGTTTTAATCAAGCCAAAATTGTCCGCCCCTTGAAGGCCGGGTCGTCTAAGACGCCTGTTTTGATGCCCCTGCAAAGCAGCGTTGCGCAGCTTGTCAGGCCAACACAGGACACTGACAAAATTGAGATAAAGGGTGAAGTCAAGACTTCAGACCTGATTTTTCTAGGCTCTGCTGATAGCACCAACAAGCCACTGAAATTTTGTGATGACACACGTAAGCGTCATTTTTTAATGACGACCAACTTAAAGCACCCCTCTATGGGTGAAGGTGTGATAGGTAGAGTCATCCCGTTCAAAGTAAAAGGCTACAACTTTATTGAAAATAGTGTACCCTACCTTGACAGCGTCCAATTGGCTTTGCGGGATGGTTTTTTCAGTAGCTCGGATGTAGTTAAAAATGTTGAAACACCCTTTTGTGCCGTCGCCCAAGAAGTCCAGCAGTTGGTAAAGAGCGACTGTGCATCAGGAAAATGTACTGGAACGGCGAGCGTTGCATCGGGTGTACGAATTTATGAAGGCCCCAATAAAATTGGAGAGTCCATCGTTGGCGCGAAGTTTGACTTTACGGATATTAATTCCGAGGCGTTATCTCAATTTGTAGGCTTCAAGGCTTACGAACATCAACTGAACAGTATTGCTCAGCACAAATCAAAACTCCATTAAAGGTATTTTCATGAAACATAAAATTTTCGCTCTTTCATTGGCTTTATGCCTAGCGTCTTCTGCTAATGCTCAATTCGGTGGCTTGGGCGGCATGCTGGGGGGGGGCAAGGGCGGCGGCGGTGATGTGGGCGCTATGGCCGAAGAGTTCAACCGTGATGCCTCGACAATCAACGAGGTGGTCACATACTCTTTGATCCAGATCGTTGCCGCGCTAGGTGATAAGGAACAAATCGCAGCTGTAAAAGCAGTGAACGATAATCTTTCCAAAACCACTGATCCTAAAGAAAAGAACAGTATTCAGGGTACGGCCGTGAAGGAACAGTCCACCATTGCAGCAGAATTGTTGAAATCAGATCAAGCCAAGGAAAAAATTGAGAAGATGGCACCCGAAATGCAACAAAAAGTCGCGAAATCCATTTTTGCTGTAGGTGTGGCTGCTTTACGAATTCCACTGATGATGGACAAAGGTAAAAAGGTTATCGAAGGGCTTGGTAGCAACCCCATGAATATCACCAAAGCATTGCCAGTTAAGGATGGAATGGCAGTTTTTGCCTCAGTTTTGCCCAAGCTGCCCGGAATAGTGTCAACGGGTTTCAAGCTAATGCGCGACGTGAAAGTTGATCCAGGCAATCCAGCTGCCGACTCGAAGACGGAAGTTGATAAAAATCCAACATTTCCAGAATGACCGGAAAGCACCTGTAACCTGTTGCCGCCGACACGTTTTGACCCAGGGCACTATGATGTCTGCGCCAACGCCGCTACAATATAACTGTCGAAAAGCCGTCAACATTTTTCGCGTGCGCGAAAAAATCCGCACACGGCGGGTTGATCTGAATTTTGTTTCTCCTGGTCAATCGGCTGCTGAAACCCGCACTGGCACAAACTGGCCCGGGTCACGGGACATTCTTGCCGAATACTGGATTCCCGCGTACTCATACACAACGTTATAGCCAACTACCCGATTTTCATAAACAGTTTCAGTACTGCAACGCTGAACATTTTGCATTTGCGCCTGTGGCGCTCCTTCGATGTTGTTACCCACAACAGCGCCTGTAATCGCCCCCAGCGCAATCGCCAGCGTCCGCCCGTTGCCTTGTCCTATTTGCGTGCCCAATGCACCTCCAGCGATGGCCCCCATGACCGTCCCGGCACCGGATTTTTGACCCTGAACTGCGACTTGGTCTGTGTAGCAGTTTTGACGTGGCGTACCGATTTGTTGAGAAATTGGCGTTGCCGATAACACACGTCCCATTTCTCTATTTTGCATTTGGGGTTGTGCTTGGCTTGCTGTGGCAAACGTGGCGAGAACGGCGGTGAAGATGT
>Ga0105050_10005499_pt1 | contig 16208 bp, 9 predicted proteins | sample FRY01_FD_78088 | JGI IMG/M metagenome (GOLD analysis project Ga0105050, IMG submission 78088) | Freshwater microbial communities from Lake Fryxell liftoff mats and glacier meltwater in Antarctica - FRY-01 | ecosystem: Environmental > Aquatic > Freshwater > Ice > Glacier meltwater ... | reverse complement strand
GCAGAATGTAGTCCACCTCTCGACGCGCACATGGGCCGCCCGGCCCGAGGCGATCTGCGCAAACTCCGGCAACGTGGCCAACAAAAACCAACCCAGCCAGACGCTCTCGCCGCGGCCGGCTTCGCCGACGCGATTCAAGCCGTCATTCCAGTCTCCGGTACCTATCAATGGCAGGCCGTGCACACCGAGTGCAAGACTGACATCGAGTGCACGGGCGCAATGTTCAAAAAAGGTGCCGCTTTCGCCGGCTGTGCTGGGCAGTGTGAATGATTCGCTGTCGCCGATGTTGAGTTCAGGTCCTTCAATGAAGGGCAAGACAACATCCAGGATCGAGTAGTCACCGGTGGTTTTCAGATAGTGGATGGTTGAATAAGGGAGCCAGATTCGATCGTCACTGATGTGGGTACGAACACCTTGCCCGGTTTGTGGCAGCCACCAGTGCTGAACATCACCCTCCGGATACTGGCGCGCCGCTGCCCGGAGCAGATGGTCCCGGACCATGTCGGGTCGAGCGATACACAGCGCCATTCCGTCCTGTAGTTGATCGCGAAAACCCCAGGCGCCGCTGGCCTGATAAAAGGCCGAGCGTGCCCATAAGCGGCAAACAATCGTCTGGTACAGCAGCCATCGGTTCAGCAGGAGATCCATGGCTCGGTCAGGTGTCTTTACCTGCACCACGCCGAGCAAATCATCCCAGCGTGTGGTGACAGCCTTGAGTACGGCGTCGAGATCGGCCTCGCGATACGCCAATATCAGGGCCTGAGCGGTTTCCGTATTGTCAGCCTGTCCAAGCAGAAAGGTGATTTCGGTGATTTCTCCGGGCGGCAGTTCGAGTGTTGTCCTGAGCACCCCGCACGGATCCAGGCCCGCACCCATTCGTTTCGACAGGGGGCCCCGATCCACCAGAGCTGCCGGATTTGCCAACCGACCAAGACGACCGATGAACTCCCTTCGATCACCGGTCCAATCGCTCTGACGACCAAGCAGGTCGGCAAAGGCGACCCGCGAACCAAAGTCCAGGCTCCACTGGTTGCGGGCAAACAGAGCACCTGTCGCCGGGTCTATCTCGGTGCTGATGGTCGGTGCCGATTTGCTGCGCAGTGTGCCCAGCAACCATTCGACATAAGCGGTGACCGATATCCGCCGACGGCGTGCAGAATGGTTGCGTAGTGTCAGGCGCATGATTTTTACAGGGTCTTCGAGTGGCACGAACATGACCAGCGTTGAGGCGATGTCATGTTCCTCGTGTTCAAACCGGCTGTAGCCCTGCCCGTGGCGGACGATATAAGGTGCTCGATGATGGCGGATCGGTGTCGCTACCGGGGTCCAGAACGCACCACTATCCTCATCGCGCAGATAGAGAACTTCGCCCGGGCGATCGCTGACCGGATCATTCGACCACGCGGTCAACTGGTTTTCGCGGCTGTTCAGCGACCAGGTATACCCACTGCCTTCAGCGGCAACCTGGAAACCAAACTGTTCATTGGCAATGACGTTGATCCACGGCATGGGGGTTGTCTCTTGCGCCGCGAGCGTCACGACATACTCCCGTCCATCGGCCGAAAATCCGCCAAGGCCATTGAAGTACTGCAGACCAGTGCCCGGTTCAGGATGTGCACGGGTGTCCTGGCGTCTCGGTAAACTTGCCCCAGGGACAGGGAGCAACGATCGAAGCGGTCCGTCGGATCGACTTTGCCGCACTGGTATTTCGAGGCGTCGTTCCAGCTGCGCGGTGAGGCTACCCCGCTGGCTGACCAGAACGATGCGCGCCGCGGAAAGAAGCAGGTTGCGGGTTGCCGGTGAAATCAGGTCGGTGCGCAGCACGAAGACAGAACCTCTGGCTCGCTGGTTGCCAGGATGTGACCGGGACTGACTCATTCGGATGCTGGTTTCGAGAGCGCTCTGCAGATCCTGGACATATGAGGTGGCGCGCTCGTTCAGAATGACAAGATCCACAGCCAGTTGCTTGAGTCGCCAGTACTCGTGCGCCTGCAGCAATTGACGAGCGATGGCGATATCCTCGACATGATCAATCCGCAACACCACCAGTGGCAGATCTCCGGAAATGCCCTGTGCCCACAACCCATCCTGGGAAGCGGCTCCACGCAGGATGGTGTCGGAAGAAGGGCGCATGGCGGAGTTTGTGTACAGGACATGGCCGGCCAGCCGCTGGAACAGGCTGGCCTCACCGGCGTTGATACCCAGATGCAGTAATTGCACTTGAGCCTGAGTCCAGGCCAGTGTCGTGGCTCGGGTGAACCCAGCCGCATCGTGGTGCCTGTCCAACAGATCGAGTACACCTGACCGACTCCCGGACACGACGGTCCAGAAGGACAGGCTCACGGTTGTTCCCGGTTGAACACGCACACGATGGCGCAGCGCAAAGACCGGATCAAGCACGGTGCCCTCAGAGTTTGACAGCCGCTTCCCGTGCATCACTCCAACTGGATCATGGATGTCATGGCTCCGGCCGATGAATCGTGCGCGATCGGTTTCGAACTCGACAGCCTGCAAGCTCTGCCCTTCCACGACCGCATGCAGGGCAACCCATATTTCCGGTTCGTCAGGCGAGCGCCGACGTCGCGAAGCAATCAAAGCGTTCATTGCTGGCAGAAACTCGGTTTGCACGAACAACTTCGAAAATGCAGGGTGAGCGAAATCAGAAGCTGCCGGGGCCAGAACCAGTTCGCAGTACGAGGTGACTTCGATGTCACGCGGTATATTGCCGTGATTGATCAGACAGACACGACGAACTTCGGCATCATCTTCAGGCGAGACCACCACTTGCACGGTAGTAGTCAGCGAATCGTCACGTCGCACAAACTCGGCGCGATCTTCGGCAAAGGTCACTTCTACGCTGTCAGGTTCCACACCAACCGGTTGCAAGGTCGCTGACCAGACGGTTCCACGCACAACATCGCGCAAGTAGATGTAGCTGCCTGAGTCGTCACGGGTCGAGTCTTCACGCCAGCGGGTCACAGCGAAGTCCTGCCAGCGACTGTAGCCGGAGCCGGCACTCGTGATCATTACACTATAGCGTCCGTTGGAAAGCAGATGTGTTTGCGGCGTGGCGTCGCTGGTCGTTGAGAACTGTCGGGCTTCCTGCTGCTGCTCGATCGTGTTTCTGGAAAGCGAGTCGATTTCCTCCACCCGTTGACGGACCACAGAAACATCACGCGGCGTGGACTCCTGCAACAACAGTTCGGTGGCCTGCACCAAAGTCTCGGCATGGAAGCGCGCACGCATCCGGCCGTCAAAAATTACATTGGCAACTGCAACAATTGTCATGCCCTGGTGATGCGCCATGAAGGCCTGCACGATCGAAACATTGGCACCGACCGGCAGTCGGCTGCGCGTGTAATCGAGTGCTTCGTAGTAACCGAAGCGGCCGCAGGCTCCCAGCGAGGTCAGCAGTTCAAAATTGCGTGCCGCAGCCTGCGGATTGATCATGGTGGCCAAACCGGTCGCGTAAGGGGCGATCACCACGTTGTCATTCAGGCCCCGCTTCAATCCGAGACCTGGCACACCGAAGTTTGAGTATTGATAGGTGAATTGGAGATCCCGTCCGTTGTAGGCCGATTCGGAGATGCCCCACGGCACACCCAATGACGCCGCATAGGCGATCTGTCTGCGGACGATCAGTCGGTTGGTCTGCTCGAGCAGACTGCGGGCCGGTGCCCGCATGACCAGTGAAGGCATCAGGTACTCGAACATGGAACCGGACCAGGAGACCAGTGCGGCACCTTGGGCAACAGGTGCCACCGCTCGACCCAGACGGAACCAGTGTCGGGTTGGCACATCCCCTTTCGCGATGGCGAAGAAGCTTGCAAGGCGGGCTTCCGAGGCCAGCAGGTCGTAGCAGCCTGGATCAAGCGTGCCGTCGGCGGCACGGTAGCCGATCGAGAGCAGTTTCCGCTGTGGATCGAGGAGGAATCCGAATTCCATCGACAGAGCGAGCGTGCGAGTGGTGTTCGCCAGTGCATTCAGCCGCCGCGACAGGTGTGCGTCAGGTGGTGTGTCGGCAACAACAGGCAGTCCATCCCTGATGCGTATGACGATGGCCTGCTGGACTGCGCTCACCCAGAACACGAGGTCCTCGCAGTCAGCGCCCGCTGCATCAATGGCCAGCATCCGTACGTTTTGCAGGAGCGAGGTGACCAGCGGTGCCAATTCGATTACGTGCTGCTGGTCGGTGGTTGAAGTGTCTGTCACACGCAGAGGCGCTGAGTTCAGCCGCCCGGTAATGCGTGACAGGCTGATCTCCACTTCCCGGCCATGCGTCGATTCCCTGCAGTTGTGTTCCGGCAGGGCGTTGAATGCGAGGCGTGCCAGCAAGACGGTATCTCTCATACCGTCCAGAGTCGGCACTTCGGGAGCTGATCCCTGCGACCATTGGTGGCAGGCATTGGCGACGGCGATCAGGTGCCCGGCAAGATTGCCACTGTCCACCGTCGACACATAAAGGGGTTCCAGTGGCCGCAGATCACTGGTGTCATACCAGTTGTAGAAGTGGCCCCGATATCGTTGCATCCGGTGCAAGGTGGCAAGTGTTGCTTCCAGCCTGCTGATCGTGTCGCGTAACCCTATCCAGCCAAAGTCGCGTGCGCTGATGACACACAGCAGATACAAGCCGATGTTGGTGGGTGAAGTCCGTCGGGCCAGGGCAGGTCTGGGAACCTCCTGGTAGTTATCCGGTGGCAGCATGTGATCATCTGCGGTTACGAAGGTCTCAAAATAACGCCACGTTCGACGAGCGATGAGCCGCAGGACCTGTTGGTCCGCCGCAGACACACCAACCCGCCCTGCGACTTTCGGTGAAATACTGACCAGATGCGCGATCATCGGCGCAGCGGCCCACAGGCAGACAAACGGCAGTGCGATCAACCAGGCGCCTCGACCTGTGAGCGTTGTCAATCCGATGGCAACTGCAGCCAGCAACGGGCTCATCCACATGCGCGTCAGAAAGCCTTGCAGGTTTGGTCGGAGGCTGAGCTGGGCCTGGGCGACCGTCACCCATTCGAGCAGATGGCGCCGGGAAACAAATACCCGATACAGGGTCCGGGCGATCGCATCGCACATGAGCCAGGCTTGATGCGCGAGAAAGGTCATGAGCAGCAGAACCTGCAGGAAGCTCAGCCACAGATCGGCACCGATGGCGCGCAGGTGGCTGATTGCATTGACACCCGGTCTGGGTGCGAGAGCTGTTGCCAACACGGGTAACAAGGTAGGCAACACGATCGTCATGACCACGAACAGCGTCCAGATCGAGGCAGCTGTCGGCGCCAGGAGCCAGCCAGTAAGCAGCGCCAGGAGCATGGTCGGGGCGGACAATGTACGGCGCAGGTTGTCGATCATTTTCCACAATCCCAACAACGGCAACTGCCTGCGTCCCGCACCCGCGTTGTCACGACGTCCGAACACCCAGGGCAACAGCTGCCAATCGCCGCGGGTCCATCTATGGTTGCGAGCGGCCGCCACGTCGTAACGCGCCGGATATTCTTCGACCACTTCGATGTCGGATACCAGGCCCGCTCGTGCATAAGTACCCTCGAACAGGTCATGGCTCAGTAACGACCCTTCTGGAACACGCTCGGCCAGCGCGGCCTCGAATGTGTCCACATCGTAGATGCCCTTGCCGGAATAGGTGCCTTGCCCAAACAGATCCTGATAGACATCAGAGGCGGCTGCATCGTAGGAGTCGATCCCGGTCATGCTCGAAAACACTCGCTGAAACAGTGAACCTTCGCGACCGACAGGCATCGATGCCGTCACTCTGGGTTGAAGAATCGCATAACCTTCGATAACGAAGCGCCCCTCAGCGTCGAGGCGCGGCCGATTGAGCGGATGCGCCAGCTTGCCGATCAGGCGCCTGGCCGCCTCGCGTGGCAGCCTCGTATCAACATCGAGCGTGATGACGTTGCGAACAGCGGCAGGGACGGCCGGTGTATAGCCCGTAGCGCTGACGTAAGTGGTGTCCTGTGCACCACGCAACAGGCGATTCAGCTCATGCAGCTTGCCGCGTTTGCGCTCCCATCCCATCCATGTCTGTTCACTCTCACTCCAGATGCGCTTTCTATGCAGAAAGTAAAAGCGGGCGGACGTGTGAGCCCCCGCATACTTCTGATTCAATCGCTGGATACCGGCTCTCGCACGCAGCAACAGCGTTTCATCATCAGGCGTGCTGGCAGATTCGGCGTCTGTCCAGTCCGACAGGAGCGCGAAGTAGATCTCTTCCGCCGAACAGGCGAGCGCGTGAACTTCAAGGCGTTCGATCTGGGCGTCAACTGCGTCAGCCGTCGTCAGCAGGGTGGGCACCACAACCAGGGTCCGATGTAATGCCGGAATGCCTGTCTCGAACGCCATTGCAGGCAGGATGGTGGCACCCACACTACGTGTGATCGCGCGATTGACGATGGCAACCGCAAGGTCGATAGCCGGGATCGCACCGGTCAGCGCCAGGAGTACCAGCCACTGCGTCGCGACGCCCTGCTGGGCAATCAGGCAGACAGGCAACGCAAGGGTGAGGAATGAGCAGGTCACAACACCGGCCATGTAGCCCGCCGGACCGAGTCTGGCATTGAGGCGGCGGGGCATCTCGTTCAACGATGCCCGGTAACCGATGGTCTTTTCCAGCGCGGCTCGACCACCGGCTATGAGGTGATAGCCAGGATCCTGCGCTTGCGGGGTGTTGGCAGGAGATGAGCGGGCAGCCTTCACGGCAACCCGTGCAACATCCAGCTCAGACTGCGCCGCGCCGCGAGCCAGATCTTCGATGGCACTGCGGTACAGATTGCGAGTAGCGAAGTCCATGAGCATGAAGTCGGTCCCATCGCCCAGCACCGCGTCAACCAGACTCGCTGCCTCGAAAAACTCAGTCCAGTCGATGTCCGAAAGCAATTGCATGCTGGTGATGATGTTGCGCATCGTGACGTTGGCAGCACCCTGTCGGTGGTGCTCCTCCTGAACCAGTTCATCAGCGGTTCTGTTCCGGAGAGTGAGCTGCGCTTCCAGCCAGGCCAGTGCCGGTGTTACGTGCGGGTCGTGGTCACGCAGTCGCTTGACGACCTGGACCAGAAACGCGGGAGGCAACAGATCGTGTTGTGCGTGGTGGCGTATAAGCGCCAGCGGGTCGGCGGTTTCGCCTGCCACCCCCAGCAAGAGATCCGAGATGCGATCAGCGCTTTTTTGAGCAAGGCGATCTTTGGCAACCTGCTGCACGATGCGGCGCAGATTTTCTACCAGTACGATGCGCAGGCTGATTGCGATCGCCCACAGCTCGCCGATCATCAACGGCTGTGCAGTTTGGTAGGCGCGCACAAAACGAAGCAATGTTTCGGTTTCAAAATGGCTGTCACTGTGCGCAGTGCATGCCCAGGCAATACCAAGTACACGCGGATAGCCCGCGAATGGTCCGGATGCAAGTTTGGGCAGTTGTCGATAGTAGCCAGATGGCAGGTCATCGTGGACCTGCCGGATCTGATCTTCTACCAGGTGAAAGTTATCGAGAAACCACTCTGCGGCTGAAGATATCGGCTGCCCTTCGATCATGACGTCGGCGATGGCGCGGTAGTTTTCAACCAGTACCCGTTCGTTTTCCTTGAGTCGGGAATTCAAGGATCGTCTGGGTGTCGGATTGATGGTGGTGCACTGAGCCTGGGCCAGACTGGCAGCGTGCAGTTCCAGCCGTTCAATGCCGAACAGTTCGTCCCGGATGATGGCGCCGGAGCGCCATGGCGAGTCTTCCGGCTCGCGACGCAGCAACCGATTCAAAGTGTTCAGGTGAACCTCTCTGCGGTCCTTGCCGGCTTGTGTGCAGGCAAGCCGAGGGTGGCGAAAGACAAGTTATCGAACGCAGTTTTCCAAAACAGGGACCGTGACATGTGGTTCTGCAAAAAAAGGTGGAGGCATGTCGCTTCGCTGATCGGCGATTCCGCGCAAGCGTGCTGCTGAAGATACTCGGTCAGCTGCCTGCACTATGTACGATGGCGTACCCTCTGGAAGTCATTGGTGGGTCGAGCCGAGGCTGGTGTGTGGCCAGGTCCATCCACGGATCTCTGGCAAATCCTCACCATGCTGTTCGATGTACCGGTGTTGTTCGAGCAGCATGCTGTGCAAGCGCGCCTTCACAGCCAGACCTTCGGTAAGGATCGTCGGCAGTCAGTCGAGGGCATCGATGACCAGATGAAATCGATCAATGTCGTTGCGTACGGTCATGTCGAATGGCGTCGTTGTGCTGCCTTCCTCCGTGAACCCACGAACGTCCAGATTGTCATGGTTGTGGCAACGATACGTCAGCCGATGGATCAGCAACGGATAACCGCGACAGGCAAAGATGATTGGTGCGCTGGTGCTCGAGACATGTGGATGCTCGCTCTGTGGCTGCAAACGCATCAGGTCGACAACGTTGACGACACGAACGCTGTGCAAAACGGCGAGCTGGCCGATACCAGCATGGGCGTTACCCCAAGTTCCGCTCTGCCGATGGGTAATCGCCCAGGAGATCGCCACCCAGGACTGGTGGACTATCTGACACGTACCCAGAACATGAACGTGGCGGAGTTGAACAAGATGATCACCGCACAGTCGGGTTTGAACCCGCCGCACCCTCGTTGTGGAATCGCAACGTCGTGCCATCACGACCGATGCGTTCGATCTGACCACGCAGTGTTCGCCGAAGGTTGTCGTCTGTGCTGGCCGCCCGGGCACCTGGAAGAATGCAAAACGGATACTCGATGAACCTCCGTTCAAGGCGAGTACCACAGCTGAACCAGATCGATGGGATGCAGCTTTATTCATACCCGCCAGATGAATAAGCGATCAGGAGGAGTCGATTTTCTCAACAGCATGCCGTGGCTCTGCCGCGATTCGTGTGGTATCCCCGGCAGGCAAGAGTCCCCCGCCGTCACACACTGTGCGCATGTGAGTGCATCAGTGCTTTCTCGGCGATACGTCCCAGCAACGAATGCCAGGACTTCACAAACGCCTCCACGCCATCGAGTTGCAACTTCTGCCCCAGGCTGTCGACCTCGACACCGGCAACCTTGAACCTCTGCAGACATCCCTCTGCCAGGTTTTTGTCTTCCGGCATGGCAGCGATGGACTTCTGATTACAGGCGAGGGCGAGCAGGGTTTTTTCCGGCAGCGTGTTTATGGTATCCGCTGCAGCCAGTGCATCGACATAGCGGGTTGGTGATGTGTCTGAATCCTTGTTTCCCGTGCTGGCCCAGAGCAGCCGTTGTGGTCTGGCTCCAGCCTCGGCCAGCCGTCGCCAGCGCGCAGAAGCCAGCAGCTCGCGATATTCAGCATAAACCCTTCGAGCCATGGAGATGCCCAGTTGGCCTCGCAGCTCGGGGGGCACCAGAGGTGCTGCAGCGATATCCCACCGGCTGATGAAGATTGAAGCAACCGACGCGACTTGCAGATGAAGGCCCGCCACCAGACGGCGCTCGAGTGCACGCAGATAGGCTTCGGCTGCAGCCTGGTAGTGTGCCAGCGAAAACAGCAGCGTGACGTTGACCGGAATGCCCGCATGAATGGACGTTTCGATGGCACCGATACCTGCAGGTGTACCAGGGATCTTGATCATCAGATTCGGCCGATGCGCAAGATGCTGGATCTGGCGAGCCGCCTCGACGCTGCCCCAGGTGTCATTCGCGAACAGGGGTGAAATTTCCATGGAAACCCAGCCTTCGAGACCATCACTGGCGTCGAACAGGGGACGGAACAGATCGGCAGCCCGGCGCAGGTCGACGAGGGCAATCTGTTTGAAAATCGCCTCATTGGAAACGCCCGCATTATGCCACATGCGAATCTCTCCATCGTATGCTGAGGTGCCTGCGATCGCGGCGTCGAAGATACTAGGGTTCGATGTGAGCCCTGTGATGGAAAAATCTTTTGTGTAGCGAACCAGTGCACCGTTGTCGAGAAGTTCACGGTTGATGTTGTCCAGCCACAGTCGCTGGCCAAGTGCGTGTAGATCGCGGGTACCCATATTCAGTTGATTCCTGATCAGATCGAAGAGTTTCAGAGTTCTCCTGGCAGACTTGCAGAAGAGTGGGATCTGTGAAAAAAATACCTTGCCAGTGCTGGCGGGTCTGTGCGTTATCGTACTAGCCCGCATTATTCATGAAAGTTCGTCGCCAGTGACGAGATGCGCAGAAGACAGGCGCGCCCTAGCAGGCGCGCAGTCGTACGAGCAGTACGGCGAGCACCTGGAAAGAGCACGCGCAGTGTTTTTGCTGCTATCGGCGACCGCAGTAGATCAGTCTCAAGTCCGGCAGGCTCCTAGACCAACCCTCTCAATCAGACCGGGTGTTGGCCCGTTGCACCCTGCCTGTATGACGGCGTACAGAAGCGTGTGCCCCCTCGCGCTTATTCTGGGTCTCGAACCAGGAAGCTGAACCCTACACGTCTAAGCGCGCTGGCGTTGACGCGTGCTGACGTTGACGCGTGCTGACGTTGGCATCCGCCAGACTTCGGTGAGGACATCGTTGATGTTGGCTAAAGTTCCTGCCTGGAACGGTGTCTCTACCCACCCGTTGGTCAACATGAGAGTACACATGCTGCGCAATACTGAGGACCTGGAAAAGTTTGAGTTGGGCGCCAAAGACGGCGTCATCGGCAAAATCAGCGACTTCTATTTCGATGATGGAGAGTGGGTGATCCGCTACCTCATCGTCGATACCGGCAACTGGCTGTCGAGCCGAAAGGTACTGATCTCGCCCATGGCCGTCGGCAAGCCGGAATGGTGGGGCGAGCGAACTCTCCCGGTGGACCTCACTCGGGCCCAGGTCGAGGCAAGTCCGGACACGGACACCGAGCAGCCAGTCAGCCGGCAGCAGGAGCGAGCGGTCCTGTCTCACTATGGTTATCCCTATTACTGGGGAGGCACAGGTCTGTGGGGCGGTGGACTGTATCCCTATACCCTAGTCCCAGGGCTCGTTGGCTTCGGCACGACGCCCTCGCCCCTTGGCCAACCGGACGGCGTTGATCGCCAACCCGAAGCGAACAGCCATCACGATGACCCGCATCTGCGCAGCTGCCACGAAGTGATTGGCTATCACATTCATGCGAGCGATGGCGAGGTTGGTCAAGTACGGGGCTTCCTGGTTGATGAAAACACATGGGCAGTCCGATACATGATCGTCGATACTGGCAGCTGGTGGCGCGGGCACGAAGTGTTGATTGCCCCAGGCTGGATCAAGGCCGTTGAGTGGTCCGACAACACCGTTGCCGTCGACATGACCCGTCAGGCGTTGATGGACGCACCGGTTTACGATTCAAACGTGCCCTTTGGTCGCACCGATGAAGCAAGCGTGCACCAGCACCATGGCCGCACTGGCTACTGGTCGGCGGAGAGCAGCCTCCGATAGTCGTACTGCAGATGGAGAATGCGCAGTATCCAGCGTAGATTGGTCACGCAGATTCATGACTCGTGAAGCGGCTGGACATCGTGTTCTCAACAAGGCCAATGGCCATAAAAATCGCGCGAAAGGTAACTTGCAGACCGGGTTGCCCTGGCTGTGGATACAAGGTGACAAGCTTATGAAACTGGCGGACATCGGCGTCATCGGACTGGCGGTCATGGGGCGCAACATTGCGCTCAATCTGGCCGACCATGGGTTCACAGTGGCGGTTCACAACCGGTCGCCGGGCAGGATCGATCAATTGATTGCCGAGAATCCAGACAAGCGCCTCATCGGTTGCCCCAACCTGACAGCCTTCACTCAGGCCATGCAAAGGCCGCGTGTCTGCCTGCTCATGATTAAGGCAGGTGCTGCCGTCGACGCGCAGATTGCTCAGTTGTTACCGCTGCTCGAGGCAGGAGACATCGTTATCGATGGCGGGAACTCGCTGTGGGAAGACTCCAATCGCAGGCTCGCTGAACTTGAAGCACGTGGCCTGCATTTTATTGGCATGGGTATCTCGGGTGGTGAGGAAGGCGCGCGGTACGGACCTTCGCTGATGCCGTCGGGATCGGTTGCCGCGTGGCCCGTTGTTCGCAATATGTTCCAGTCCATCGCTGCCAAGGTGGACGGCGTCGCGTGCTGCGAGTGGATCGGCGACGGAGGCGCCGGTCACTACGTGAAGATGGTGCACAACGGCATCGAATACGGCGACATGCAGCTGATCGGTGAAGCCTATCAGTTACTTCGTGAAGGGCTCTGTCAGACGCCGGCTGAGCTGGCGCGGACATTTCGCCAATGGAATGATGGCCCGTTAAGCTCTTACCTCATTGAGATCACTGCAGATATTCTTGCCACCCAAAACCCCGATGGGACGCTGTTCATCGACAACATCCTCGACAGCAGTGGTCAGAAGGGAACCGGCAAATGGACCGCTATCAGTGCCATTGATCTGGCAGTGCCATTGACGCTGATTGCGGAGGCCGTCAGCAGTCGCTTCCTGTCGGCGCTCAAAGAAGAACGCACCGATGCTGCAAGAACGCTCATTGAAGCTGGCGTTTCGACCGCAGCAGAACCCGCTGTGGCCATGGTCGGGGCAATCGAGTCTGCCCTCTACTGCTCGAAAATTGTCTCCTACGCACAGGGTTTCATGCTGCTGCACGCAGCAGCAGCACAGTACGGCTGGAAGCTCGCGTTTGGCGATATCGCGCTGGTCTGGCGTGGTGGCTGCATCATCCGTAGCCGGTTTCTTGACCAGATCAAGGCAGCTTACGAACGCAACCCCGCCCTCAACAATCTCCTGGTGGACGAGTTTTTTGTCCGCGAGTTTGCACACCATGCCAGTGGCTGGCGGCGAACGACGATGTTTGGTATCGGTCGTGGCATTCCACTGCCTGCTTTCACTGCGGCCCTGTCCTTCCTGGATGGGTATCGATCTGCGCAACTGCCCGCGAATCTTCTGCAGGCCCAACGAGATTACTTTGGTGCGCATACGTATCAGCGCATTGATGCGCCTGCAGGCCAGCACTATCATTTTGACTGGACCGGATCCCGAACGGAGCACATCGTCGGTGACTGATGCCTGTACCTGCGTAATTTTTGGTGCCACGGGTAATCTGGCTTCAATCAAGTTGCTGCCGGCCTTGTATCACCTTGACCGCGCCGGGCAGCTTCACGCCGATATGCGAATCCTGTGTTGCGGCCGCGCTGCTCACGAGCAGACGCAGTGGTGTGAAATGGTCAGAGACTGGGTGGAGGCCAAGGCCCGAGGTGGTCTGGACACAGTCTTCGAACGTTTTGCGAAGCGGCTGCACTACTTTCGTGGTGATCTGCATGACCCAGCCATGTACACCGCGCTCAAAATACAACTTGCCGATGCGCCGACGGCCAACGTGGCATTCTACATGTCTGTTGGACCCTCGGAGTTCGGCCCGATCACCGAACGCCTCAGCCAGCAGGGCCTGTTGTCAGAGGAACTGGGCTGGCGCCGCATCGTGGTTGAAAAGCCGTTTGGGTACGATCTGCAGAGCGCACAGGATCTGCAGCGAAAAATCAGCCGCCACGTAGCGGAATCGCAGATCTATCGCATCGATCATTATCTCGGCAAGGCGACGGTGCAGAACGTACTCGTGTTCCGCTTCGCGAATCTGATGATGGAGCCACTCTGGAACCGTAACCATATCGATCACGTGCAGATCACCCACACCGAAACACTTGGTGTAGGTTCGCGTGGCGGCTTCTATGACAGCGCTGGTGCACTACGCGACATGATCCAGAGCCATCTGCTGCAACTTCTGACACTGGTGGCCATGGAGCCACCGGCAGCGATGGAAGCCCAATCACTGCGTGACGAAAAGGTAAAGGTGCTCAAATCGGTCCGGCCCATTCCCCGCAGTGCAGTGCATTCCCAGGCGTTTCGTGCGCAGTATGGTGCCGGTGAAATCGATGGTGAACGTGTGCGTGCCTACAGGGATGAAGAAAAAGTAGCGCCTGATAGCGTTACGGAAACCTATGCTGCGCTCAAGGTCTACGTGGATAACTGGCGCTGGCGAGGGGTACCCTTTTATCTGCGTACCGGCAAACGGATGGCAGAAGCGCGCTCGATGGTATCGATCTGCTTCAAGCATCCGCCGTTGCAGTTCTTTCGAGGCACGCACGTAGATCGGCTGCATTCGAACTGGGTGATACTTGGAATTCAACCCGAGGAATCGCTGCGGGTAGAGATTACCGCGAAAGAGCCAGGGCTCGAGATGCGGACCAGACAGTTGTCGCTCGATGCACACTTTCGCGCCAGTGAGGACGAACAGACAGAAGCCTACGAAGATCTTCTGCTCGACGTGATACGCGGCGACAGTTCGCTGTTTCTGCGCTATGACGAAGTCGAGTATGCGTGGCGAGTGGTAGACCCTGTACTGTCAGTCTGGTCCAGCGAAACCGACTATGTACCGATCTACCCGGCTGGCAGCTGGGGGCCGCGTGAATCACGACGTATCTTTGATCGGGAGGAACATCGCTGGCGGCACTCACTGGAACCGCAGGTGCCTGAAGACTAGCCAGGGGAACTCTGATCAAGCAGAGCTTCCCTGGTGTTAAAGGAGTAGTGCATGGATGCAACACCATTGATCCAGCCCCGACCCTGCTTCCTGACCTGATGCAAGGAGAATCGTTATGTCGCTGCAATGGCGCAACTTCGATCAGGTGGTCGATCTTAATGACGCAGCAGCGGCGTTTATCCTTGCCTGTGCCCAATTGGCGATAGCGCGCCAGCAGCGGTTTCGCGTCGTCATGGCCGGCGGACGGTCACCGGCAGTGATTTACAGAATACTTCGCCACGCACAAACGGATTGGTCGCGCTGGCACGTCTATTTTTCCGATGAGCGTTGTGTGGCCAGGCACGATCCCGAGCGCAATAGCCGGATGGTACGCGACTCCCTTCTGGATCATGTCCCGGTACCGCAATCACAGATACATGAGATCCCGACCGAACTTGGTGTGGATGATGCAGCGGTGAGGTACGGTACGCTGGTACAGGCACATACGCCGTTTGACCTCGTGTTGCTGGGCGTTGGTGAAGATGGTCACACAGCGAGTCTGTTTCCCGGGCAGGTCATCGACGCCGACGCGTGGACGGTCGCCGTTCATTCGGCGCCCAAACCTCCGCCACACCGGGTCAGTATGGGCGTACGTGCGCTGCGTGCGACCGCTGATGTACTGGTGATCGCAAGTGGGGCCGGCAAACGTGACGCCATCGAATCCTGGCGAAGGGGGGGCCTGCTTCCAATACGGACAGCGACTGACGGTCTTCAAGGATGGGTAATGACAGACTTGCCTGCAGTCGACTTTTCCCGCCCAGCCTGATCCAGGCAAAAGTCAGCCGAGGACCGGGGTCGGCGGCTCAACACCCATGAGTTGAATCGCCGGCTCAGCCTGCTGGATCGCACTCTCGATTTCCTGAACTCTGTTGGGCGGTAGATCCACCAACACCAGCAATTGACCAGCGGCAATGGCGTCCTTGAATTCATTCAGTCTGGAATTGGTAAAGGCTGCCCCCGCAATGCCCGACATCAGACCGCCAACTCCTGCCGCCGCGAGTGTGGAGACGAGTATCGCACCACTACCAAACACGACCCCGAAGGGCGGGAATGCAACCGCTGTCAATCCCGCAAATAGTCCGACGACGCTGCCAATAGACACCCCTCGCACGTAGGCGGGCAGAAAGTCACTGGACTCTGCTCCAGCGTCCGGAAGGCTGCTCTCGGCGACTTCATGATTGGCGACTTCATGATTGGCGACTTCATGATTGGCGACTACATGGATGAGGTCGCGACCAACGTCGCGCTTGAGAAGCAAGTCCACAAACCGTTCGGTGTGGGCCACGTCCGGTGACAGGAAACAGATTCGATTCATTGGAATACGCCTCCCAGACCGCCCAGAAACCGGGAGGTGATCACCAGCAAAATTAGGAGGCCCACTACGGTAGCGGCAAGAATGATCGCGTTTCTGACTGTCACGAACTGCTTTGTCGACATGAAATTGCTCAGCTTTTACGAGGTAAAGAGGGTGATCAGATCCGAGCCTATGAGGACGTTGGTGGGCTCGTCTGTTGCCCAACGCACATGCGGTTCCCGGTTTAGTGTCGGACCGTTACCGCCGGCTTGAATCGCTAATCGAAGGGAACCCGCCTGCATGATTGCTCATGCAGGCGGATTAAGGCTGGGCTGCGCGAGGCCTGGAACCCTTGGGGGGGGGGGGGGGGGGGGGGGGGGCTTTTTTTCCGCCAGAGACGCCGCCAACGCCCAAAAG
>Ga0105050_10005497_pt1 | contig 16210 bp, 26 predicted proteins | sample FRY01_FD_78088 | JGI IMG/M metagenome (GOLD analysis project Ga0105050, IMG submission 78088) | Freshwater microbial communities from Lake Fryxell liftoff mats and glacier meltwater in Antarctica - FRY-01 | ecosystem: Environmental > Aquatic > Freshwater > Ice > Glacier meltwater ... | reverse complement strand
CACCGAGAAGCTGTGCGAGCGTTTCGGGCAACGCGTCGAAATGGTCGATGATCGAGTCGGCGCGCAGATCGATAGCCCGGTGGTAGCCCCAGGACACGGCAATAGTCCCGACCCCGGCAGCGCGCCCCATGTCGATGTCAAAACTGGTGTCGCCAATCATCACCGCGCGGTGGGCGGGGATGCCGGTTTCGTCAAGCACGGCCCGGATCATGGCGGGGTGCGGTTTGGAGGGATGGTTATCGCTGACCTGCTGGCTGACGAAGTGGTCTTGCAGACCGTGCCGCGCCAGAATCCGGTCGAGCCCACGACGGGATTTACCGGTGGCGACAGCGAGGACCGTATCCGGTGACCCGCGCAGATGGTCGAGCACGGCGCGCGCGCCGGGAAACAGCGGGCTACGTGCCGGCGAATCAGCCTCTGCGTGCCGGTTGAAACCGGATTTGTAGGCGGTGACGAGCCGGATATGCCGCGCCGGGTCATCGAGGGGCAGCAGGCGGGCCATCGCTTCGGGCAGGGAGAGGCCGACGATGGCACGCACATCGGCGAGAAGCGGCGGGGCGAGCCCTTCGGTGGCGTAGGCAGTTGTCATAGCGTCCAGAATCTCGGTCTGACTGTCGACAAGGGTGCCGTCCACGTCAAAGATGATCAGCCGGGGCGCAGACATGGAGCCTAATACTCGGGCATGTTGAACGGATCGACAGGCGCGTGCGACACATCCCAGCCGACAAAATCCCATGTCTTTTGCATGTGTTCGGGCATGGGTGCGGTGACATGCAGGATCTTGTTCGTGACCGGGTGCATGATGGTGAGCGAGCGGGCGTGCAGGTGGAGCTTTTTGCTCAACTCATCTCCAAGGCCCGCGCCCCAGCCGTCACCCAGATTTTCCTGACCGGAGCCGCCATATTTGCCGTCGCCGATCACCGGATGCCCGATCTCGGCCATATGCGCGCGCAGTTGATGCGTGCGCCCGGTGATTGGCACCAGCGCCACCCAAGCGGCGCGTTTGCCCAAGGCGGTCAGCACGGCGTAATCCGTGATCGCCCGCTTTGCACCTTCGGTCTTGTCCACTTCGGCGGGGTGGATGCAGCGCATCTTTTCGTTTTCGCCGCCTTTGCCGTGGCCTGCGGCCTTGATCAGACCAAACTTGATCGTGCCGGCGCGGGGCGAGGGCACACCGGCGACAGCGGCCCAATAGATCTTGCGCGTATCGCGGTGTTTGAGATTCTCGGTCAGTTTCTGCGCCATGGTGCGCGTGCGCGCGAGCAGCAGGACGCCGGAGGTATCCTTGTCCAGACGGTGCACCAGACGCGGTTTTTCCGGATAGCCAAAGGTGAGCGCCTCTGACAGCCCGTCGACATGCAGGCTGATTCCGGTGCCGCCCTGTGTAGCGAGCCCAGCAGGTTTATTGATCGCGATGATGTGGTCGTCGCGGAAAATGACACTGGACTGGATCATCTTCACGTCGGCTGCGGTCAAGGCACGGTTGACGGCCTGACCTTCGACCTCGCCCTCGTCGGGCATCGGCGGGATGCGGATGGTCTGCCCGACTTCGATCCGCGTCGCGGATTTGACCCGTCCACCGTCGAGGCGTAATTCACCAGTGCGGCACATCTTTTCGATGCGACCCTGGTTCAGGTGCGGAAAATGCCGGCGCATCCAGCGGTCGAGCCGTTGATCGCCCTCGTCCGAGCCGACGATCCGGTTTTGCACGGAACTCATGTCAGCAGCCCCCTTGCTATAAGGACTCCGACGATGCAGGCGCCGATGGAGAGAGCGACCGAACCCGCGACATAGACCATGCCAGCGCCGATGCGCCCGGATTCGATCAGGCGCAACGTGTCCAGCGAGAAGGCGGAGAAGGTGGTGAAGCCGCCGAGAATGCCGGTGATGAGCAAGGGTGCGAGGTGATTCTGGCCGCGCGCGGCGAGTGTTACCCAAAGCAGCCCGATGGCAAAGGAGCCGAGGACGTTCACGGTAAGCGTTCCATAGGGAAAGCCCACGGCAAGGCCGGTGAGATAGCGCAGCACAGCGCCAAGCGCGCCGCCAAAGGCGACGGGGATCAGGGTCATGGTCATGCCAGTCTCTTGTGCCCGCGCCTGCGGCTTGTCAACAGCGGGCGGGTCAGGTGGGTGGGCGTTTTGCGCGCAGCCCTGCAAAGAAGTCGAGCCGCTTTTTCAGATCACGCTCGAAACCGCGATCCACGGGGAGATAGTAGATCCCGCGTTTCATGCCGTCGGGGAAATAGTTCTGACCGGAAAAGCCATCCTCGGAGTCATGATCATAGGCGTAGCCAGTGCCATAACCCTGTTCCTTCATCAGACGGGTCGGCGCGTTGAGGATATGTTTGGGGGGCGGTTCAGAGCCGGTGCGTCGCGCGGCCTCTTGCGCGGCCTTGAATGCCACGTAGCCCGCGTTGGATTTGGGCGCGAGGGCGAGGTAGGTCACGGCTTGTGCCAGCGCCAATTCGCCCTCGGGACTGCCCAGCCGTTCGTAAGTTTCCCAGGCATGCAGGCAGACCGTCTGCGCCTGCGGATCCGCCAGACCGATATCCTCAACCGCCATGCGGGTGATGCGGCGGGCGAGAAAACGCGGGTCTTCGCCACCCGCAAGCATGCGGGCAAACCAGTAGAGCGCGGCGTCCGGGTCTGAACCGCGCACGGATTTGTGCAGCGCGGAGATCAGGTTGTAGTGCTCATCACCGGATTTGTCATATTTCGCGGCCCGCTTCATCAGCCGGGTGGTCAGTTGATCAACGCTGATCCTGCCGGGCAGTTTCCATGCCGCGACCTGTTCGATCAGGTTGAGCAAGGCGCGCCCGTCACCATCGGCCATTTCGAGCAAAGCCTCGCGTGCCGGGCCGTCGAGCGGCAGAACGCGACCGATGTCCTGTTCTGCGCGTTGGGTCAGCCGTTCCAGATCGGAGAGTTCCAGTCGTTTCAGGACCAGAACCTGCGACCGGCTGAGAAGCGCTGAATTCAACTCAAATGACGGATTTTCGGTTGTAGCGCCGACAAGGAGGATCGTGCCATCCTCCATATGCGGCAGGAACCCATCCTGCTGCGCCTTGTTGAAACGGTGGATTTCGTCAACGAAAAGCAAGGTACCCCTGCCCTGCTGGCGCCGAAGTTTTGCCGCTTCAAAGACTTTGCGCAGATCCGGGACGCCGGTGAAAATGGCTGAAATCTGCATGAAATGCAGATTGGTTTCCGCGGCGAGGAGCCGTGCGATGGTGGTTTTGCCCACGCCGGGCGGTCCCCAGAACACGAGCGAGGATAACGAGCCGGAAGCAAGCATGGACCCGAGCGGCGCATCGGGACCGAGCACCTGATCCTGACCGATGACCTCGGACAGTGTTTGAGGCCGCAATCTGTCTGCCAGCGGACGCGGAGGAGCGTTACCGGGCGGATCGTTGGGCTGGGTGTCAAAGAGATCGGCCATAGCGGCAGGTTATGCCACCGCCATGGTCAAGGAAAGCCGATGTTGGCAGGGTATCAGTGTAGTTGGGTCGAGAAGTCGATCCAGACTGCCTGATAATCGATGCCGCCCATGTTCATGTTGCGGCCGGCGGGTTGCATGTCGAGCGAGCAGCGGGCGGCCCAACGATCCCAGTTGGTGGGCAACAGGGCGAGCATGCGGCGGATGCCCTCTTCGCGCGATGTCCGCAGCATCTGCAAGACAAGGCGCATCCGCACCTTTTGCCGGATGGAGGAGGGGATATCATGCGCGACAAAACCGCGGGTCACCTCCCATGTGCCCTGATCGACAGGTGCCTCGGTGTAAAGCAGGTCATCGGGGATCGAATCGAGCAATCCGCGCTGCGCGTCGCGGATCATGTAGCTGTAGATGCCACAGCGCGCGGTGGTGGGCGTCAAACGGACCCCCGCGAGCACGCGGCCAAGTTCATCATGCACAGCAAGCCAGCGCGAAACCGGCGTGTCATACTGATCGAACTCCATGCCCATAGTTTCGGGCAGAACCCACTGATTTCGCACGATGAACGATTCGCGTCTTGCGCGAAGGATATTGGCAAACAGCTCGCCATGGTTGTGCATATTGGCAAACGACAAGGTAGTGCTAAGCATCGCATCCTCCAGCAGGGGGGTTAGGGTCACACAACCCTGCTGGCCATCCTTGGAGGATGGTCAAAGCAGCCGGTAATCCCTCGCGCGCTGGATCGCCTCTGTCGTGGTCCGGGCCAGTAGACTGGTCCTTGCCGAGGCGAGTCGTGCCTTGAGAGCACTTTCAGAGATATTCAATCGTGCGGCGGCAGCTGCATGACGATCCCCTTCGGCAATGCACCGCAGGGCTTCTACTTGGGCTTTGGTCAAAGACTTTGGGGGTTCTGTGATGTCGTGCAGTTGCTGGATCAGTTTAGCGAATGCGTCGATTTCATCGTCCGAAAACTCTCGATCCTCGCGTGACGCCGAAGCGATTGTGCGCGATTTCATCGGTCCGCAGGACACGGCAAATCCGTAAACCATTCCGAACTGTTTGGCCTGTCCGAGGATATCGAACGGGTCGGGAATGTTAATCTCACTCCATCTCGCGGTTCCGACCTGACTAAACCCCCAGGCGATGATCGGATCACGGAGTGCATAGGCCTCCTCTGTATAACGATCGGTCCACCCCTGCGGATAAGTCTGGATATGGATCAGGGGCAGCGCAAAGCGGATGTGCAGCGCAAAGAAAAATCCGCCTGGCGCCATTCGGGCCAATCTTCGTGTGTGCAGTTCGATTCCAGACCTTAAGGACATACCTTTTTAGACAAGTTGTATCCAAGTCAGTCAACTCTAAATTGAGTAGGGTGCGAATGATTTCAAGGGAATAGTATGCTGGCCTGAGAAATGATTTAAATTTGCACAATAGCCAACTTGAGAATCATCAGACTTCAGAACTGCTGAAATTCATCAATCCCGATTGTATGATTAATGCAAAAGAACTTCCGAAATGGTTAACAGCCAAAATTGACGCATGGTCACCTATTTCGAAAAGTATTGAACGTGGCGCAACCTGAAACGCAAAAAGCCCCACCATCGGGTGGGGCTTTGCAGAGGATGGGGTGAAAAGCGTCGGGCGCTTACGCCTCTGCGGCTTCGGATTCTTCAGCTTCGACGCGGGCTTTGTCTGCAGCGCCTTTGGCGGCGGGGTCGCGGTCAACAAATTCGATGATCGCCATCGGTGCCATGTCACCATACCGGAACCCGGCTTTGAGCACGCGGACATAACCACCCTGACGCTCTTTGTAGCGCGGTCCAAGCACGTCGAACAGCTTGGTGACATACATGTCCTGCTTGAGCTTCGAGGCAGCCTGACGGCGCGCATGCAGATCGCCACGCTTGCCGAGGGTGATCAACTTGTCGATCACACGCTTGAGTTCTTTGGCCTTGGGCAGGGTGGTCTTGATCTGCTCATGCTCGATCAGCGAGCCGGCCATGTTGGAAAAGAGCGCCTTGCGGTGCTCGTGGGTGCGGTTGAGTTTGCGGTAGCCCGCGCCGTGACGCATGTGAAGTCTCCTAAGTGCTTTATGCTTTGTGCAGCGGTCTGATGCGTGTCAGCCGCATTTATTGGGGCGGGATTGCCCGGGAACGGTGTAAGGTGGGTTTTAACCCACCCTACCTTTTCAAAACTGGTCTTCGAACTTCTTGGCGAGGTCCTCGATATTGTCGGGCGGCCAATCCTCGACATCCATGCCGAGGTGCAGACCCATACCCGACAGCACTTCCTTGATTTCATTCAGGGATTTGCGGCCAAAGTTCGGCGTGCGCAGCATTTCGGCTTCGGTTTTCTGGATCAGGTCGCCGATATAGACGATGTTGTCGTTCTTGAGGCAGTTGGCCGAACGCACTGAAAGCTCAAGCTCATCGACTTTCTTGAGCAGCAGCGGATTGAACTCCAACCCGTCCTCATCCGAAAGTCCGCCGGCGGCTTCGGGCTCGTCAAAGTTGACGAAGATCGACAACTGGTCCTGAAGGATGCGCGCGGCATAGGCCACGGCGTCGTCCGGGGTAAGCGATCCGTCGGTTTCCACTTTCATGGTCATCTTGTCATAGTCGAGCACCTGACCTTCGCGGGTAGGGGTCACTTCGTAGCTGACTTTCTTGACCGGGGAATAGATCGCATCGATGGCAATCATGCCGATCGGCGCGTCCTCGGGCTTGTTCTTGTCGGCCGCGACATAGCCTTTGCCGGTGTTGACGGTCAGTTCCATGTAGAGCGAGGCACCTTCGTCGAGGTGACAGATGACATGGCCCTTGTTCAGAATCTCGATCCCGGAGGATTCGGAGATATCACTGGCGGTCACGACGCCCGGACCTTTGGCCTGCACCGAAAGACGCTTTGGCCCTTCGACTTCCATCCGGATCGCGACGCCCTTGAGGTTCAGCACGATGTCGGTGACATCTTCGCGCACACCGGGCACGGACGAGAATTCGTGCAGGACGTTATCGATCTGCACAGCGGTGATGGCGGCGCCCTGCAGCGAGGACATCAGCACCCGACGCAGCGCGTTGCCGAGGGTGAGGCCAAAGCCCCGCTCCAGCGGTTCGGCAGTCAGGGTGGCCTGACGTGTCGGATCGTTGCCCGGTTTGACGTCAAGCTGTGTCGGCTTGATCAGTTCGGCCCAATTCTTGTGGATCATGCGTCCCTCCATTCTTGTCTGCCTTTCATGTCCAAAAAGTGCAGACTCTCGAGGTTTCAAAATGCCGAAATGGGGCCGCGCAAATAGCACGACCCCCTCAGTAAGTCAGTGTCTCAGACGCGGCGGCGCTTTGGCGGGCGGCAGCCGTTATGCGCCATCGGCGTCACGTCACGGATCGAGGTGATGTTGAAACCGGCAGCCGCAAGAGCGCGCAGCGCGGATTCACGGCCCGAACCGGGGCCCTGCACTTCGACTTCGAGCGTTTTCACGCCATGTTCCTGCGCCTTCTTGCCCACATCCTCTGCGGCCATCTGCGCGGCATAGGGCGTGGATTTCCGCGACCCTTTGAAACCCATGGTGCCGGCAGACGACCATGCGATCGCATTGCCCTGCACATCCGAGATCAGGATCTTGGTGTTGTTGAAGGACGAGTTCACATGCGCCACACCAGCGGCGATGTTCTTGGAGACCTTCTTTTTGCCTCCGCGACGGGTATCACGTGCCATTGATCAGCCTCCCTTATTTCTTCTTGCCGGCGATGGCCTTTGCAGGGCCTTTGCGCGTGCGAGCGTTGGTGTGGGTCCGCTGACCGCGGACGGGGAGGTTGCGACGATGGCGCAGGCCGCGGTAGCAGCCAAGGTCCATCAGACGCTTGATGTTCATCGTGGTTTCGCGACGCAGGTCACCTTCGACGGTAACGTTTGCGTCGATGTATTCGCGGATGGCGAGCACTTCGGCATCGGTCAGCTGGTTGACCCGGCGGCTCTCGTCGATGTTGACGGCCGTGCAGATCTGCTTGGCGATGGCCGGACCGATTCCGGTGATATAGGTGAGGGCGATGGGAACCCGCTTGACAGTCGGGATGTTCACGCCGGCAATACGTGCCACGTTATGGCTTCCTTTCGTTGCGGTTCCGTCAGACCGGAACCTTTTTCACAACTGAGGCCCGGGGGATGAACCACGGGCCGCTGTTTATTCAGGTGATCCTGCCAGAAGGGAGCGACCCGCCCCGGCAATATGATTCCCTTTCGGGATGGGGCTTGCTAGTCGCAATGCGCAACAGGGTCAAGGCCCGGTTTCCCGCGCCCCAATCCCCTTGTACGTCAATCCAAGATTGCGGCAATTTCGCCCGACACATCCTCGATTTCCCCAAGCCCATCGACCCCGCGTAGCAGCCCCTTTGCGTAATAATAGCCGATGAGGGGGCTGGTCTGTTTGTAATAGGCCAGAAGCCGCGTTTTGAGGCTATCGGCATTATCGTCGGCACGCCGGGTAAAACTTGTCCCACCACAGTTTCCGCATTTGCCATCGGCAGGCACCGGCCGCGTCACGTCATGATAGACTTCACCACAACTGGCGCAAGTTGAGCGTCCGGTGATGCGCGCGACCAAAGCAGTATCGTCTACTTGCATCTCGATGACATGATCGAGCGTTTGCCCGACCTCGGCCATCAGAGCACCAAGTGCGTCGGCTTGCGCCAAAGTCCGTGGGAAGCCGTCAAAGATGTAACCGCCGGCAGCGGTGCCGCTGGTCAGCTTTTCCCCAATCAACCCGATCACGATCTCATCGGTGACCAGATGCCCCTTGTCCATCACATCGGCAACCTTGCGGCCCATCTCGGTGCCGCTGGAGCGGGCCTCGCGCAGCATGTCGCCGGTGGAGAGTTGAACCATTGCCCGGCCATCGACCAGAATGCGGGCTTGCGTGCCCTTGCCCGCACCCGGCGGTCCGAGAAGGATCAGGTTCATCTGCGGGCTGGTCCCTTCGGCCGGGGTTTGGTGCTGCTGCGTTTACCACGCAACTGCGATTTTTCGATCAGACCTTCGTATTGATGCGCGAGCAGATGCGACTGGATCTGCTGGATCGTATCCATCCCGACCGATACAATGATCAGGACCGAAGTGCCGCCGAAGTAGAACGGGATCGCGAGTTGATTGCGCAGGATTTCGGGCAGCAGTGCCACCAGCGCCAGATAGCCGGAACCCAGCACCAGAATCCGCGTCACCACATAGTCGAGATATTCCGCCGTGCGCTTGCCAGGCCGAATGCCGGGGATGAAGCCGTTCTGGTTCTTGAGATTCTCGGCTACGTCCTCGGTTTTGAAAGCCACTTCACGGGTATAGAAATAAGTAAAGAACACGATCATGCCGCCAAAGAAGATCAGGTAAAGCGGCTGTCCCGGCCCAAAGTATGCCAGAATCGTCGACATGACCGGGCCGCTGGAACCTCCTGAGAAGGTGCTCAGCGTGGTGGGCAGCAGCAGCAGCGCCGAAGCAAAGATCGCGGGGATCACACCGGCGGGGTTGACCTTGATCGGAAGGTGGCTTGATCCGCCGTCATAAACCTTCATACCGACCTGACGGCGCGGGTACTGGATATGAATCTTGCGCAGCGAGCGCTCCATGAACACGACGAAGGTCAGGATCACGATGACCATCAGGATCACGCCGATGATGACGGCCGGCCCGATGGCGCCCGAGCGACCCTGCGACAGGAATTGCGCAAGTGCGGCTGGAATTTCGGCGATGATGCCGACGAAGATGATGAGCGAAATGCCGTTACCGATGCCACGTGCGGTGATCTGTTCACCCAGCCACATCAGGAACATGGTGCCGCCGACCAGCGTGATGATGCAGGAAGCGCGGAAATAGAGGCCGGGGTCGGACGCGAAATCGCCTGACTCGAGGCCCGCTGCCATGGCATAGGCCTGAAACGTGGCCAGAATGACCGTGAAATAGCGGGTGTATTGGTTGATCTTCTTGCGGCCCTGCTCGCCCTCTTTCTTGAGGTTCTTGAGCGGTTCGTACATCGACGACATCAGCTGGACGATGATCGAGGCCGAGATATAGGGCATGATGCCGAGGGCAAAAATTCCCATTCGCGCCAGCGCGCCGCCGGTGAACATCGACAGGATGCCGCCAATACCGGTCGCGGCTTCGGTCATGAAGGCCTGCAGCCGTTCGGAATCGATGCCGGGGACCGGGATATAAGTGCCGAGGCGGTAGACGATCAGAAGGCCGAGGGTAAACAGGATGCGGCTGCGCAGCTCGGTTGCCTTGCCGAAGGCACCCCAACTCATATTCGCGGCCATTTGCTCTGCTGCAGATGCCATATGGGCTCTCTTTTCATGTCAAACGCCGCCGGACCGGTTTCCGGTCGGCGGCGCGAGGAAAACTCGAGAAGGATGTAAGCAGCGCGGACGCCGACCACAACCTCTTATTCAGCGGCTGCTGCGCCCTTTGCCACTGTTGTCACGGTGAGCGTGCCGCCCAGCTTCTCGACTGCCTCGATAGCGCCTTTGGAGGCGCCAGTCACGGCAAGCGAGGCTTTGGTGGTCAGTTCGCCCTTGGACAGGACACGGACGCCGTCCAGCTTGCGGCGCACGAGGCCGGAGGCGATCAGCGCATCTTCGGTGATCAGAGCAGAAGCGTCGATCTTGCCCGCATCAATGAATTTCTGGATCAGGCCCAGATTAACCACGGCAAAGGATTTGCGGTTCGGCTTGTTGAAGCCACGCTTGGGCAGACGCATGTAGAGCGGCATCTGGCCGCCCTCATAGCCCTTGATCGCCACGCCGGAGCGCGACTTCTGGCCCTTGATCCCGCGGCCGGCAGTTTTGCCCATGCCGGAACCCGGACCGCGGGCGACGCGCTTGCGCTTTGGCGATGAACCGGGGTTGTCATGCAGTTCGTTCAGTTTCATGTCGCTAATCCTTTGGCCGGAACTGACCGTCCAGCGACGGAATGGTCAAACGCGGCGTTTATATGGTGTAAGGTGGGTTCAAACCCACCTTACAGGTGTCGCATCAGGAGCCAGTCCCGCGCGATATGGTAAGGTGAGTTTGAACCCACCTTACGCAGTTTTGCTACCCACGCTCTTCGATAATCGCAACGAGGTGAGGGATGCTGTTGACCATGCCGCGCACCGAAGGAGTATCCTCGAGTTCGCGGGTCTTGTGCATTTTGTTCAGGCCCAGCCCGATCAGCGTGGCACGCTGTTTAGCAGGGCGACGGATCGGGGAGGCGATCTGCTTGACGACGATGGTCTTGGTCATGGTCCTCAGGCCTCCACAGCTTCGACGGCCGCGTCTTCGGGTTTGCGCAGGATATCTGCAACCTTCTTGCCGCGACGCTGCGCCACGGAACGAGGCGACTGCTCTTTTTGCAGGCCGTCCATCGTGGCGCGGATCATGTTGTAGGGGTTCGTCGAGCCGAGCGACTTGGACACGATGTCCTGAATGCCGAGCATTTCGAACACGGCGCGCATCGGACCACCGGCGATGATGCCAGTCCCCGGTACGGCCGCCCGCATCACCACACGTCCGGCGCCATGGCGCCCTTCCATGTCGTGGTGCAGCGTCCGACCTTCGCGCAATTGCACGCGGATCATCTGACGCTTGGCCTGTTCGGTCGCCTTGCGGATCGCTTCGGGGACTTCCTTGGCCTTGCCCTTGCCATAGCCGACACGGCCCTTTTGATCGCCGACAACCACGAGGGCTGCGAAACCAAAGCGCTTGCCGCCTTTGACTGTCTTGGACACGCGGTTGATAGCGACCAGACGGTCGGCAAACTCGGGCGCAGCTTCTTCGCGGCGGTCCCGGCGTGGTTCACGTTCTGCCATTCATCTGACTCCCTAAATCTTCAGACCGGCTTCACGCGCAGCGTCGGCCAGAGCCTTCACCTTGCCGTGAAACAGGAAACCGCCGCGATCGAAATAGGCCGAGGAGACCCCCGCCTTCAACGCGCGTTCGGCAATCGCCACGCCGACCTTGGTCGCCGCTTCGATATTGTTCTTGCCGACCATGCCCAGATCCTTCTCGAGAGAAGAAGCTGCTGCAATCGTCACGCCGTTGACGTCGTCGATCAGCTGCACGCTGATATTTTTGTTGCTGCGATGAACCGACAGGCGCGGACGCCCGGCATTCACCTTGCGAAGTTTGTTCCGAACGCGCTGGCGGCGCTTCAGAAACAGGGTTCTTTTGCTGTTTGCCATTTTGTGCGTCCTTACTTCTTCTTGCCTTCCTTGCGGAAGATGAACTCGCCCTTGTAGCGGATGCCTTTGCCTTTGTATGGCTCAGGCCCGCGCCATTCGCGGATATTTGCCGCGACTTGGCCAACAAGCTGCTGGTCAATGCCTTCCACAGTGATTTCCGTCATTTTCGGCGCCGTCACGGTCACACCGTCCGGCACTTCGAAATTGACGTCGTGGCTATAGCCGAGGGCCAGTTTCAGGACATTGCCCTGCATCTGCGCCCGGCAGCCAACGCCGGAGATCTCAAGCTCTTTCTTGAAACCGGTGCTGACACCGGTGACCAGATTTTCCACCATCGAGCGGGACATGCCCCACTGCTGACGGGCACGCTTGGACAACCCACGCGGGGTTACCTTGATCTCTTCACCTTCGATCGTGATCGTCACATCGTCGGTCGCAGTGAAGCTGCGGGTACCTTTCGGCCCCTTCACTTCGACGGTCTGCCCGGAGACGGAAGCCGAAACTCCCTTGGGCAGCCCGACCGGTTTCTTACCAATACGAGACATTCCCAGCGCTCCTTAGAAGATCGTGCACAGCACTTCGCCGCCAACATTGGCCGCGCGCGCATGTGCATCCGACATCACACCCTTGGGGGTGGAGACAATCGACACACCCAGGCCCTGACGGACCGAGGGAATATCCTTGACGCCCATGTAAACCCGACGACCGGGTTTGGAAACCCGCTTGATCTCGCGGATGACAGGGGTGCCTTCGTAGTATTTCAGGCTGATTTCGAGCGCCGGATGGCCATCGGCCCCCGTCGTCTTTTCATAGCCGCGGATATAGCCTTCGTCTTTGAGCACATCCAGAACCCATGCCCGCAGCTTCGACGCCGGGGTGGAGACTGTGGATTTACCGCGCATCTGGCTGTTGCGGATGCGGGTCAGCATATCACCGATAGGATCGTTCATATCTTGCCCTCCTTACCAGCTCGACTTGACCATGCCGGGGATCTCGCCGTTCGAGCCAAGCTCGCGCAGCATGATCCGGCTGACCTTCAATTTGCGATAATAGGCGTGTGGACGCCCGGTGAGCTGGCAGCGGTTATGCAGCCGGGTTGCCGAGGAGTTGCGCGGCAGTTCGGCCAGTTTCAGGCCGGCCTTGAAGCGCTCTTCGACGGATTTGGTCTGGTCATTGATGATCGCTTTCAAAGCGGCCCGGCGGGTGGCGTAAAGGTCCACCAGCTTTTGGCGCTTTTTCTCGCGTTCGATCATGGATTTCTTAGCCATATCTCTCTTTCCTCCGCGATCAGCTGTTGAAGGGCATGTTGAAAGCTTTCAACAGCGCCTTGGCTTCTGCATCAGTCTTCGCGGTGGTGCAGATGATGATGTCCATTCCCCAGACTTCGTCGACCTTGTCGAAGTTGATCTCGGGGAAAACGATGTGTTCCTTGAGGCCGGTGGCATAGTTGCCGCGCCCGTCAAAGGATTTGCCCGACACGCCACGGAAGTCACGGATGCGGGGCATGGCCACGGTGATCAGACGGTCGAGAAACTCGTACATCCGGTCGCCGCGCAGGGTCACTTTGGCACCCAGCGGCATTTCCTCGCGAACGCGGAAACCGGCGATGGATTTCTTGGCCTTGGTTACCAGCGCCTTTTGACCGGCGATGGTGGTCAGGTCTTCCTGAGCCGACTTGGCCTTTTTGCTGTCACGGACAGCCTCGGCGCCGCAGCCAATGTTCAGGACGATCTTGTCCAGACGCGGGATCTGCATGTCGTTCTTGTAGGAAAACTCTTCCTTGAGCGCCGCCTTGATGGTGGAGCCGAAGAGCGCCTTGAGACGCGGGGTATAGGTTGCGGTATCAAGCATCAGATCACGTCTCCCGTGGTCTTGGCAAAGCGGACCTTCTTGTCGCCATCCATGCGGAAGCCGACGCGGGTGGCCTTGCCTGCGGCATCGACGATGGCGAGGTTGGACAGATCAATCGGCATTGCTTTGGGCTGACGCCCGCCCTGATCGGACTGGCTCTGCTTTACATGGCGGATGGCGATATTCAGCCCGTCCACGACAGCCTTGCCAGCGGTCGGGTTTACGGAGACGATTTCGCCCTTCTTGCCCTTGTCCTTGCCGGCAAGAATGATGACCTTGTCACCTTTGCGGAGTTTGGCAGCCATTACAGCACCTCCGGCGCAAGCGAGATGATCTTCATGAAGTTTTTGGCGCGCAGTTCGCGCACGACCGGCCCGAAGATACGGGTGCCGACAGGCTCCATGTTGTTGTTCAGAATGACGGCTGCGTTGCGATCAAAGCGGATCGCTGTGCCATCTTCACGACGGACTTCCTTGGCGGTGCGCACGACGACGGCCTTGCGGACGTCACCCTTTTTCACGCGACCGCGCGGAATCGCTTCTTTCACCGACACCACGATGATGTCGCCGACCGAAGCATAACGGCGGTGTGAGCCGCCCAGAACCTTGATGCACTGCACCCGGCGTGCGCCGGAGTTGTCAGCTACATCCAGATTGGTCTGCATCTGGATCATTTGGTTTCTCCCGACCTGTGGGGGGCTCCCGCCTTGTCCCCAGGGTTTCGATCAAACCGAGATGTTACCGCTTAGTTTGCGATAACCTCCCAGCGTTTTGTTTTCGACCTAGGCGCGCATTCCTGAATGCGGACGCTGTCGCCGACCTTGTAGGTGTTGGCTTCGTCGTGAGCCCGGTACTTCTTGGACTTACGGATGGTTTTCTGCAGCAACGGATGCTTGAACCGGCGCTCGACCGACACGGTCACGGTCTGTTCGTTCTGGTTGGAGGTGACCACACCCTGAAGAATACGCTTGGGCATCGCTTAAGCCTCCGAAGCGGCAGCGGCCGCCTTCTGGTTCAGAATGGTTTTCACACGGGCCGCGCCACGGCGCACGGTGCGCATGCGGGACGTGTTTTCGAGTTGGCCGGTCGCCTGCTGAAAGCGCAGGTTGAAGGCTTCTTTCTTGAGCGCGACAAGCTCGTCCCGGAGCTGGTCCGGGGTCTTGGAGCGAAGTTCGTTGGCGTCCATCGCCATATTCCTTTTTTCAACATCACCGGAAGGCCCCAAAAGGGTCACCCTGATTCCAGTGGAGTTCGAGATGAGAGGGTCGTCTAGACGGGATGCGCGAGGTTGGCAAGGGGGACAGACAGTCGAACCTCATAGTTTCTTTGGGATGAGGCACCGGACGTCCGACTGCCTGACTGGAGTTGTGTCTTGCATTCCCAAAAATAATGAACCCCGCCGGTGTCCCGGCGGGGCAATGACCTTGTGTCGTTGCAGGCGCGTAGCTTGCCGACCGGGTTTACCAGTCTTCGCGAACGACCGTGCGGGTCTTGATCGGCAGTTTCATCGCGGCAAGGCGCAGAGCCTCGCGGGCGACGACTTCGGTGACGCCATCGATCTCGAACATGATCCGACCCGGCTTGACCTTGCAGGCCCAGAAGTCGACAGAGCCTTTACCTTTACCCATCCGCACTTCGACGGGTTTGGAGGTGACGGGCACATCCGGGAAAATCCGGATCCAGACCCGGCCTTGACGCTTCATGTGACGCGTCAGAGCCCGGCGGGCGGCTTCGATCTGGCGGGCGGTGATCCGCTCAGGTTCAGTGGCCTTGAGGCCGAATGTCCCGAAGTTCAGGTCAGAACCGCCCTTGGCATCGCCATGGATACGGCCCTTGAACTGCTTGCGGAACGCGGTGCGCTTTGGTTGCAGCATCTTCTTTACTCCTTACCGGTCGCGGTCGCGACGGCCGCCACCACCAGCTCCACGGGGCAACGCGCCCTCCTGAAGCTCGGAGTGTTTGCGGTCATGCGCCTGAGGATCGTGTTCCATGATCTCGCCTTTGAAGATCCAGACTTTGATCCCGATGATGCCATAGGCGGTCATTGCCTCGGACAGGGCATAGTCGATATCGGCGCGCAGGGTATGCAGGGGCACGCGGCCCTCGCGGTACCATTCGGTCCGGGCAATCTCGGCACCGCCAAGACGACCGGCGACGTTCACACGAATGCCAAGGGCACCCATGCGCATCGCGCTTTGCACCGCACGCTTCATGGCGCGACGGAAGGATACACGGCGCTCAAGCTGCTGTGCGATACCCTCACCGACCAATGCGGCGTCCAGCTCCGGCTTGCGCACTTCAACGATGTTGAGGTGCAATTCGGATTTGATCAGATTGGCCAGCTTCTTGCGCAGCGTTTCGATATCGGCGCCTTTTTTGCCGATGATGACGCCCGGACGGGCGGCATGGATCGTCACGCGGCACTTGCGGTGCGGGCGTTCGATGATGACATGGCTAATGCCCGCCATCTTTGCTTCGGTGCGGACGAAGTCCTTGATTTTCAAGTCTTCGAGCAGAAGGTTGCCGAAGTCTTTGGTATTGGCGAACCAGCGGCTATCCCAGGTCCGGTTGACCTGCAGACGCATCCCGACGGGATTGACCTTGTTACCCATTAGGCTTGCTCCCCTGCAGCTACGGCTTCGACCTGACGCACCAGGATCGTGATTTCCGAGAACGGCTTCATGATCTTGCCAAACCGGCCACGAGCACGCGGACGGCCACGCTTCATGAT
>Ga0105050_10005491_pt1 | contig 16222 bp, 9 predicted proteins | sample FRY01_FD_78088 | JGI IMG/M metagenome (GOLD analysis project Ga0105050, IMG submission 78088) | Freshwater microbial communities from Lake Fryxell liftoff mats and glacier meltwater in Antarctica - FRY-01 | ecosystem: Environmental > Aquatic > Freshwater > Ice > Glacier meltwater ... | reverse complement strand
CTGCTAGTTCAAATAAAAGAATCACAAGCTTTGGAATTCAAATTGCTTTCAAAATACCCTTCACTCGCGTAATTAAGTTTAAACATGTGTTATGAGAAAGCAGCTTAATTTAATCATTAAGGCGGATTTAGAGGACGATATCCTCCTTGAACTCAAAAGTGCCTTTGAAGAAAATCTTACAGAAATGATGAAGAATCAATTGCAAACAGTCAGAACCCTTCATTATATGAATTATTGCAAGGATTTAGAAATTAATCAGATATTCCATTTTCTAAGCGGCAGATTGGATGCTGGAGATTTAGCGCAGGTGATTGGATAGTTGATTGATTGGAAGGGCTTACAATTAATCTGAGCAAGGTGTAAAAAAACAAGTTTTTCGCATTTGTGCTTCATAAGCTTCACGATCGGAGCCTATCATCGCCTCTAAGGAAATCTTTATTTCAAATTCTATAGCTTGAGCAATAAATCACTCAGGGGTGCATCAGCATTAACCTTTTTACGTTTTAGAATTTCCAATACTACATCTGTTAAATATGGATACTTAATATAATCATAGTAATTGTACATATATTCTGTCAGTAAAACATTGATTTCTTCGAATTTAAGTTTTTGGATTTCAGGGGCACCGCTAGCTAATTTATTGTCCTTGTTGATGATTTTTCCAATCGTTTCTCTCAACGCGCTGTTGAAATTTTTATAGAATTCAATGTTTTCTTTTAGGCTATTTAGCAAATTAGATTGCTGATTTATTTGATTCAATTGTGTCAGAGCTAATGTATTATTAGTTTCATCAAATTTATTTGAGATTATTACTTGAGCATTGAAATATATTTTTAAATCGTTTAAAATTAAAATGGCATCTGGATTATTAGCCATAAGCTTCATATCACGTGCTACTGATTCTTTAGTTGAAGATTTTATAATCTCATCATAGGATTGGTTTGTGTAATTTTTCGCAATACTTGATAAAGCTTCTTGTTTGCCATCATTTTTCGACTTTTCTGAAGTTGTTTTCGTGTTTGCCTTTTCATTAGCAATTTGATTTTCTTTATCTGAAATAATTAAATTTTTATTCGAGACCAATCTGTTTAAAGTATCAACCTTTAATTGCAAATTATCTCTTTCTGCTTTGATTTTATTTTTGTTCAAATCCGCTACTTTTCCTTTTTCAGAAATTACTTCATCTCTTAATTTTTTTATCACATTTTGCAAATCCTCAATAGTATTTTGTTTGGCTAGAGAATCTACTCTAAATGCTAGGATTATTGCAGAATAATTCTGCTTTTCTGTTTGTAGATCGTTTCTTAATTGATTTATTTCAAGGATTTTTTTTTCATAATTTTTTAATAGAATGGAATCTGTTTGTGAATATACAGAGCAAAAACTAAAATGTATTATTAAAATTAAAATGTTTTTCATGTTTGTAATTTATGGTAATTTTTTGTACGCTTTAGTGTTCGCACCCTCTAACTTTCCTTTCAATCTATTGTATTCACTGTCAAAGTTAGTTGCTTGGTATATTCCGTTGTCTAATGAATCTAATTCGTAAGATATCGGTTCAATTATGTCTTTCACGTAATCATTATAATTGTTGTAGTTTGTATATTTATCTAGCCAAAAGTTCATCTTATTGTCTAAATAAAGAATGTGTTTTTTAAATAAAACATTAGGGATTTCATTTAAATCCAAATGAAGATGAATGCAGTTATTTACGTATTTGTTCTCTAAACTATCATTTTGTAAATTTAAGACACGTGTAATTCTATTTCGTATTTCTGCAATCGGGAATCCTACTTCCAGATTCGTTTCTTGATAATTAAAGCTTAAACTTGACGCTATATAATTTACTATTTCATTGTATTTGTCTAATACCCTTTGAATAGACATATAGTCCTTGTAAACAGGACCTCCCGAATCAAGAAATTTTGATTTTATCAATGCATTTTTTTCCGATTGAATGAATTTAAGATCTTCAGATTTCCACAATGAACCAAGAAAAACGCTTTTTGTCTGTTTAATATATTTTTCTGCATAAGCAGCATAGAGATTTCTTTCTAAATCATCTTTCCACTGATTATTTTCAATTTGTGTTTTGCCGTAACGCCCAAATGGATATTGCGGTGGATTGGGTTGATAAAATTGATTTATTTTATCATTGATATAATTGTAATAATCTTCACAGAAACTGTTATCTGGTTTTACTTTGAGACTATCAATATTCTGTTCAATTTCACGAGTAAATAGATTTTCAGAAGCTTTAAATTTTGTAGGGTCACCTTGATCTTGAATCCAACTGAAAATAAGAGTAATGATTGCCAATACAACAATTGCGATTAAGCTGATTTTTAATGACTTCATAATTATTGTTTTAATCCTTTTATTTTATCCTGTTTCCCATACAAAGCATTGTCATTGAGATGGCACATTCTTTCAACAAATGCTAATATCTTACTACCACCTTGGAAGTTCTTATCCCCCTTTAATTTACTTTGAAAACTATAATACGTCTTAGCCTGTTTACCCTTCCCTGAACCGTCTAAGTCCCAAAAGTCTATGCATAATTGTATACTTTGTTTTAGATTGGAACTAATACCATTCGTATTTTTATATTTTTCTAGTTTAACTATATCTAGCTCGCTCCCTTTTATATATGAGATTATTTCTGAATTGATATCCGAAGCATTATTTCTCTTTTTGACAGGACTGGACTCATCTGTAGAATGTTTAGTATCGATTGTTTTTTCTTTTTTCTGATTTAATTTCTTTTCTTCTAATCCTGGTGTAACTTCTTCCTGCGCTTCCGATTTTGTATTTGCAATTGATTGCAATATTTGATTTATTTTTTCAGTAATTTCCGATAAAGGGAGATTAGAAACATTGCCGAGGCTATCATCTATTTCATCGAATTTGGAGCTGTCTATTTTTTCGACGACCTTTTTAAAAGGTAATTGTCCGTCTGAATATCTCTGCTTTAGCAATTTTGCAAAGTCTTTGTTGTTAATCAATTTCCGTTTAATAATTGCTCTTTCAATTGATTCTGAGAAAGGTTTCCAGTCTTTTTCCCATTTTGTTGAATCTACTCTTTCATCGCCTCCGAAAAATCCACCATCTGGTTTTGTAATGAAATTTTGTTCTTGCGAATTCCATTTATCTAAGTACTTTCCTAAAGTATCTAGATTCAGTTCATTGCCTTCGACATATAAAGTTATTTGTGTGTCTGAAATAGTGTGTTCTTTTGTTAAGCTAGTCTCCTTTTCATTGTAATTATTTAATGCCCAAATCACTATCCCGATAACTAATATACTAATTACTGAACTTGCTATAAAAACAGGTTTAGAGAAAATTTGTTTTATTCTTTCGGTAGTGGTTTTTTGTTTATTTTTAACTTCGGGCGATGTTGCCCCCCCTTTAGGTGGTTTCTCATCTGGAATTTGATTGTCTCTTTTTTTAAGAAAAAACAAGATTTCATCTTCTCCATTTTCTGCGGTATAAGGAATTGGAGCAGACTGGATATAACCGTTTCTTTCTACCCTAATTTGCCATTTTTTCTTGATTTCTTCTCCAGAAAATGTCACTGCATTTGTTCTTTTACCTAAAATCTTTCCCGGTACAATAACATCAAAGTCGAATAGTTCTTTTTTATCACCAAATGCTTCATACACAGTGATTTTCACAACCCTTTTCTCTATCAACTCTATGGTGATAGTGGGTGATGAAATCTTATCCTTGGGAATAATTTTAGCCTCTCCATAAAACAAATTCCCTATGCGAGCTTCAATTTTATATTCCCTGCCAAGTTCTTCTCCTTTAAACTCTGCTTGTAAACTTACTTGCTCAGATCGATTTTCGACTTTAATCTTGACATCTGATTCATTAATTCTGTTTCCGTCTTTCCTTATAACATTAATCTTGATTGTTGTTTCCTCTGGTTCAGAATGAAAGGCCTCGTATATGATTTTAATATTATTACCATTAATATCCAAGTATTGGTGAATGTTAGAGGCTAGATTTGAAATACTTCCATCAGCAAAGATTTTTTTGTAATATTCTTTTATGAGTTTGATTTCAATAGGCCAATTTGCACGGATTCGGTTATACCCTTTAACATCAGTTCGTTCATGCCACATATTATTATAATATGCAGAAATCTTTACGCCTTTGTTTTTGTTGTAATTATTCAAATAAAAGTATTCATTATTTAAATCAGGATTAACCTCTACACCTGAGTTTTTAAGGACATTTATTGGATTATCTCTCCCTTTTAATTTACTATCGATAAATAAAATTTGTTTATAATCACTGTATTCCTCATGGTATGGATTGTCAAAATGTTTTATAAGTTCTTCAATTGAATTGTAGTAGTGAATTGCTGGGTCAAGATTACCAGATGAGATTTCTTCGTCTTTTCTATTTTTCTCGTTTTCAGAATACTTTCTCGATATTTCTCCGACATAGCTCCAGTCTTCATGAATTAATGCACTTTCCCCACGATTTATATTTTTATCTTTGACGTACTTTTCAATGTAATGGTTTGATAATTCATCAAGTAATGAAATAATATTTCCACCCTTATCTGATAATAATTCAATATTTCTAGGCAAATAAATCGAAAATGCAATATTACCTGTAGCATAGGAGCGTAATGTGTCACGTATAATCGTATACTTTGAATAAACACAGCCACCATTAATGAACGCAAGGGTGTATGCAGAATTTCCAAGTGGATTTTCATCATTAACACCGTTGCGTATGTCTCCAAGTGCGAATGAAGGAGGTCTATTGGATATAAAACTACTTTTGTAACCTTGTTTTGTTCCGTGAACTACTATCTCCATCATTATTATTCGTTAAATTTGTCTAAAATGCTCTCCTTTTTGGGTGCAATTCTACGCATCAATATATCTATTATATTACTTGAGGTTTCAGAATCGAATTCACATAATTGTTGAAAATAAACTTTTCCAAGAGCAAATGGTGTTGCCAAAATCCTTTTTCCATTTATGCCGTTTTCAATACACTTATTGCGTAAAGAATTAATAAAAGCGGTGTAATTATTACTTTGCAAATGCTCTTTCAAGTGATTTACTCTCTCACTTTTGTCACATTTCATTAAGTCACTCTTTGTAACTACGATATATATAGAATCAGTTGATTTGCTGAAAAAATTATTGTTCTTATCGTTAAAGAAAGTTGCAGCCGCTTCTAAATAATCTGATTGTGTATATCCATCATTATCAGGTTTGTTTTCCTGATTATAATCAATAAAAAAGAAGTGGATCTTACGATTTTCACTACTTAGAAAACGAAGTAATGAGCTGAATGTCTCTTCGTGCTGAGGAGAGGGTAGAGGTCTGTTAGCATTTTTGAAATAAAAACACTGAAATATTTCACCACTTAATTCGATTAACGAAACTGATCGATAGTTTTTTTCATTGGGCTTTTTTAATGTAAATGGCAAATACTGCGTTGTGTCAACAGGACTAGCGCCTGGTAAATATGAGATAGGATTAGCGAATATATTTTTCAATCGTACCATATAATCGTAACCTGGCCCTTGTGCAATTTCTAAATAGCCATGTTTATTTGCAGTGCTTAAAACAGCTGCAAGTGCACAGGTTTTGCCAGAACCAGGGATACCCCAAAAATACACTTCTGTGTATCCTTCTGGAATAGATAATGGAGTTTTGCCGAGTTCATATTGAGGCGAAACAATATTGTCTAGTAATATGATTATTCCGTTTGGAATTCCTGCATTTAACAAATCATCTGTAGTAATCTTACCATCATTCAAATATTGTCGCAACATACCAGTAGTGAATGAATTTGGATTATGGCGCAATTTCCCGATTATACTATTTCGTTCTTCCTTATCCTGATTACGAATTTTTTCTAAATTGTCAATTTGTTGTCGAGCTTCATCTATGTGCCTTCCAAAAGGAAAGTTTGTAAGGTAGTCACGGCAGCCTTGTTCAGTATATCGAGCGTTATTCCATACACTGTCATCTTCTATATCACGAGCTTGTTGCAGAGAAGCAATTGCTTTACGTGTTGTGGCATCTATTTTACCCGAGTTTCTTAATTCTTCGAGAGTAAGAATTCTTTGATTAATAGCTTCAAATAGTTGTTGCGCTGAAAAATCCTCTATATTATTCAGAATGTAATCTTTGTCCATTTTATTTTCATTTTTATAATTTACAGAACAACTTCATAGTTCATGGTCTCGTTGGCACCTCTAACTCTAGTGTCTCTCTTGGTTATAAACCATGAAAGTAACATGAGAATATATGACAATACAGCCAAGCTAAGGGCTAATCCAGATGGACTGTCAATCAATGTGAAATGCGTTTTCACATCGTCAAACGTCAAAGGATATGAAAAATCAGATGCTATCTCACCGTTTTCCCGTATTTGCGAATGAACGACTAAACCATTGAGCCACTCGTTTGAGTAATTATCTATTTCATCTACAACACCTACAATACTGATTGGCTTCCAGCTACTTGTCGTGCTTTTAGCGTCCCTCAACCATTGCATAGCAATTTCTTTAATTCCATTGTGATTAATTGTATCACTGTAATTGCTTGGAAATAAATCGGCATGAATTGTAAACATTTTCGTTGCTATTTGTGAAGCATCTGAAACTCCATTAGAACCATTAAAGCCATATGCATTATATTGCTTTGAATTTACCCACTTGCCACTTACCACACTTGCTAGTTTATGTTTGTAAAGGTTTTCGCGATTATTTGCATAAGTTTCATATTCAATAAACATATTTTCTGCTTGATTGATTCTTAGTTGGAGCTTACTATTAATCTCCGATTTCTGAGCTGTAACAGTGAAAAAGTGTGTAAATGGGGAGCTTTTGAATGTTAGAAATGTGGCAAATAGCACAAACAGCCCTAGCAATATAACTTCATATATATAGTTGGTTTTGAAATTGCGACTTGTCCGTTTGAGGAGTTTGGCACTCAAGGCAGTAACAAACAAAATCCCTGAGCAAACAACTGCTATCAATATGCAGCCAAAAGTATGGTTCATACTCCAAACATCTTCATTCCCAATATTTAGAAAACTAGCACCCATATAGCATACAAAGCCGAAAATAAGACTTGCTGACAGTGTAAACACATCGGCCCAAGAAAATCTACTCTTATTCATTTTGATTGGTTGTTTAATTATATTTATTTTTATTCAAAATTCAATTTTCTCTCTATTCCCAGATGCAAATTTTCACGTTACTACTCTATTTTAGAAACCTTTTTGCCTCTTGGAATTGACTTGTTTTATTTATTGGAATTTATGTTTACATTTCCCAAAGAGAAAGTACATATATGAATTACTTCATTTTCATTTTTTATAGTTCCTGTGAACAATTCTGTTTTGTCTCCATGTTTTACATTTATTTTGTATAGGTTGTCAGACGTATTTTCATGCTGTTTGTAGTACATCAAATACACCTTATAGTCCCCGCTTGGTGCACTACCTGAAGGCCAATAAACGTTCTCGATAGGCTTTTTGCTATCAGGATATTCCACGTTCATATCAATCTCAAGTTGCCCTTGGCTAGATACACGGCGATTTTTAAACCAAACCGACTCGTTGTTAGGATCTATAACAATTAAATCCAAATCGTTGAAGTTATTCCAACTCAAAAGTACTTGCACGTCTCCAGTGGAGGGTTCTGGGGTACAATCCACAGCCTCGCCCAATTTTACTTTTTGCAATGCCTTGTCTAATTGAAGTAGTTTGCCAATATTATCTTGTGATTTCAAACCTGTGTTTTGCAAAATGCAAATTATCTGTTTGTTGGTAAGATTGGGGTTCAAACTTTTCATCAATGCCACCGCCCCAGAAATGATAGGAGCAGCCATACTAGTGCCGTCCATTATTTGATAATCATTTTGGCCTACACAACTGTATATACTAACGCCAGGCGCCGAAATGGTTGCAAACTGCCCGTAATTACTAAAAACCGCTTTGTTTATACTCTGATTAGTTTTATTAACTGCCGAAACAGTTATGAAGAGCTCTGGGCGTTGTAGAGGGTCAATTCCTGCTAAAACATTATCGTTACCTGCAGCAATAACAATTGAAGAATTGTGACTTGCAGCTATTCTCATTAAATGTCGCCACAAGCGTTCTTCTTCTTTGAAATGACTGTTAATTAATTCCTTTTGAGCCGCTTCTCCAAATCGGTCAAGTCCTGTAAACATGCTACCAAGAGAAACATTGATAACATCTGCACCTTGATATATGGCATAAAGAATACCGTCCAAAACAGAAGTTGTTGTCATTTGTCCATGTTCATTTGCTACTTGAACTGGCATGAATTTACAATTCGGAGCAACCCCGCAGATTCCTTTTCCGTTGTCGGCAAAGGCAAGAGCTGTTCCCGCAACGTGTGTTCCGTGATCAATCTCTTGTGGAGATATCTTATTAGAATGCAGCCAAACATTGTAGGGTTGCACAACTTTGTTTTTCAGTTCAGGATGTTGAAGGTTGAAGCCATTATCCACAATAGCCACTGTGATTTTCTCGGAACCACGAGTTATGTCCCATGCTTGCTGAGCGCGTATGGCATTTAAGTACCACGTTTTGTCAACGTCAGAGAAAGCAGGATCACTGGGCTGATATACACCTTCAAAAAGAGCTTCGTCGAAAATGAAAAGTTCATACTCTGGTGCAAATGCAGGAGGGATTTCCTTTTTCAGCTGTTCACGATCTTCTTTGGGGATTTCAATTTGCATCCGTTTTACAACATCATCGTAATAAATAACTTTGTATTTATTATCAGGATATTTGGCTTTGAAATCCTTTGCTAAATCGAGGATAGATTTATCTTCATTATCCATCAGAATATTCAAACGATTTGCAATGATAGAAGGATTTCCTGGCTTGATTTCGGGATTTTCGTCTAATGGAGGTAAAACACCCTGCTGAGGGGGTAATAATTCTTCATAACCAGGAGGAGTAGGTATCGGTGTATATGGATTGTTTGGATCATATATCCCACCTCCGCTGCCAACATTGGGATCCTGGACTAGCCAAATACTATCGTTATCACTAAGTGCTCCTCCGCCGACAACGTTGGTATTGCAACCATTACAACTTCTTAATAGCCATAATAGTAACAAAAGCAACAACAAGAAGAGTAATGCGCGTAACAACCATGTAAAGCAACCTTTTCCTGTAAAAAAAGTCTTGAGCCACAGCCAAAGGCGTTTCCACCAAGGAAGTTTTGCTAGTTGAATTTCATCTGCCGGAATTTGACAATATTGGGCAACAAATTCTTTGTCGTCTGTTACTTGAAAGCCCTTAGGTGATTCACTCCAACCGACAAATTCAAAGCCGTCTTTCGGTTCAATCTGAGGTATTTCTTCATCTTGAAGATAGGCATTCGCATATTTAGCAATAGATGAATTACCCTCGAGAATACCATTCTCCCCAGCGTTGAATGAAACATTAAATGGTGTTATAAGGGGTATATGTTCTGGTTCAGAAATAACTGTATCTTCTTGCTTTATTTCTTTTCGGGATTTCCGAGGTGAGCTTTTTCGGATTTCTGTAATATCTAAACGCACATTCTTACGCATCTGCATACCCCAAGCTCCAAGAACAACCTTGTCGTCATAGCAATACACAAAACGGTCATCAACTAATTTTAAAGCATCAGACAAGAATGCTGATTTGTCCTTGTCGATACTTTTCAGTTCTTCTATTTTACTGTTGTAATAAGAGATCGTTTCATCTTTAATGCTTTGATATTTATTTGCAATTTCGCCTTGCAATTCCGACAAAATCTGGGGAATATTATTTAAAGCTTTTATTCCATGAAATTCAATATTGTCGTTGTCTTTTACCGGATAAGCCAAAAAATACCGATATTTCTCATCAAGTTTTCCGAAGACTGAACTTGCTAATTTATAGCGTTCAAAAATTGTTTTATCTCCAATAATTTGCAGAGATTTGAAATACTTCAAGTCGGTGCTAAATAAAAGCTCATGGTTTATTACTGTAGCCATAAAATTAGTTTTTTATAGCGCTACATTCGCCAATAATCTTACCCAAATTAGTATTTGCTGCTACATCATAGTTCGGAATATCGCATACAGAAACAAAGCCTACTTTCAAGCGATTACTCCATGTTAGATAGTTTCGATAATTAGGGAATGATTGCATTTCTTCTGGTCGTGAAGTTATAATTTCGGTTTGATTTTCAACTTTGGTAAATAGTTCCTCAACAGAATTTTCTTTCGGTTTGATGCTGTCATTCAGAATTAAACCTAAATTATTCTGTTCGTTGGCTACATGCAAATCGTTGATTTCCGATGTGTCAAGATAATCAAAACCAACAGTATTGATACATTTATTTAGCAATTCAGCAGAAATATCTGCAATAATTTCGTATGGTATATCAGTTTTATTTCGTCCATCCACGTAGCGTCGAATATTCTCTGCTATTCGTCTAGCTATTTCCAGTTTTTTAAACAGTTTGTAATACATGTCTTTTATATTGTCCAAAGCATTGTCTGTCGCTAAAATCTGTTGTATAACAGGTTTGTTATTCAAGGAAATGTATTCAAACCAGTATTCGAGCAATGCTTCTGCCAGTTGCTGTGCGTTGTTTTTAATTAAATCAGAATTCCCTTTAACAAGTTGTTCAAGATCAATTTGCATTGCTTTGAGTTGGGTACGAAATTCCTCTTTACGCTCTGCTGTAGTTTTTTCGAAACGAACACATAATCGTTCAAAATACTTCTCGGAGGTATCGTCTTTTTCAACAGGCACTTTTATGCGGTAGTTGCTGTAGATATCCATGTTCACCACATCACGGTGTTCGAGCGCATCCACTTTTTTACGGAAAAGGTCAAGCACTGAGCTTTCATCAATCATGAGCTCTTTCATCAATTGTCCGTAATTTTTAATTTTATCGGCGGAGAAAGCTGCCGCTAACTTAAACTGAATGTCGCCTGCAGTGTTTTTGGCCTTCTGCAATTCCTCGTCTTTGTCGTTACTGTGAAAATGTTTTAGTAGTTCTTGAAGTATAGCTTGCGATATTTCATTGACTTCTGTGCGCATTTTCGCCATACGAGCGTGATTGACATTGTTGGCTGCAATAGTGAGTTTATCAATAATTAAATTTGTGCCGTCTTTGTTGATACTTGCTGCTTCCTCCCATGATTCCAAAGGATTGGCAAAATGGCGTTTTACAAATTCATATTCGATAAAAGATTTTTTTAAATCTTCTCTGAATGTTGGATAATCCTCCGGATATAATTCTTCTTTTTCTTCTTGATACTGGTTATAACCTTTGAATATTTGGCTGTTAGTATCAGATGATTTATCATAATCACGCAAAAGATAAATATTTTGGAAGTTCTTGTTTGAAGTCGCCCAATCTATCAACCACGGATATTCACTCGTTTTAAAAATCTCTTCTTCAAGTACTTTTGAGAATCGTTGATCCCATCTTTCATTCAACGATTTACTATCATTAATTATGTCTTCATTAAAATTAAACTCTAAATCTTTATTGAACCAAGTAGAAATGATAAACAAAGGAGATATTGGTGATTCGAATTTTTCTCTTTCATTAGAGGTCGCACCAATCATTTTTCCAATCCAACGGTTTAATTTTTCTGGCATTACACTTTGCGCAGATTGCTTTTGATTCTGACAGAACAACAATGTGTTAATTCGCTCATTATTTGAATATTTATTAAATAAATAATCAACCTTTCCTCTTCTTAGTAAAACAGTTAGTGATTTGTCTGTAATTCTATCCTCACTGGTACTCTCAAAGCGACGAGTGCCGGGAAAATCTAATAAATCAGTTTGAGTCAAAAATGGTTTTTCTGCATTAACTGAATCAGGTAAAACAAAAATAAGTTCAGCCGTTAAGGCACATAAATAGGGCTTTGAAAAAGAGATTGGTCTTTCATCATTTGAAATTAGTACATCTGTAATTGAATCGTAATGGTTCTCCTGTCCTTTATGTTCAGAGTAGATTTCATCAATTCGCCTGACGTCAAGAATAGTACCTTTGTCTCTTAATACTGCATCAATTGGCAGGTACAACGTATCCGCAAAATTTAGAAGCGCAGAGTTTTCTATTAAATCCGAAAATAATTTTGTTAGATGAGAATTGAAATTCCATAACAATGAAAATACATCTTTCCATTCTTCAGGCGGAATTTTAGAAATGAAACTTGATATCTTCTCAAAGAAATTTGCATCTTTTATATTATTGTATACCAATATTGAAAAGTTTTCTTTGAAATAATCCTCGATATCAAGAATATCATCTTCAATAATTAAATTCTGACAATCCAATTTATTTGAATAGATACTCTCAAAACTTCTTATTTTTTCATCTAATTCATTAAAACTTAATGTGCTATTTACATTTAAGTTGTGGTAAAATGCTTCACATATTATAAGAATTAAATCTGTTGGCGATAACATTTTGGCTATTACAGGAAATTTTGAGTTTTCAAACTTATATTTTGTTGAAAATCTTGTAACAAGAGAGGTCGACTCCATTTCATTACCTCTCGGATTGATTTCATTCTTAAAATCATATTCATTTCCATTTCCATCCGTTACTTTAAATGATTTTCCTATTCCAGACAATAATGCGCTTACGAGATATGATTTTCCTGCTTGACTTTCTCCATACATTGCCGCAGCTGGATTGCCTTCGAGAGCATATTTCTTTTTGTTTAGTTTGCGGCGGTAATTAACCATTTTGCGATACGACTCTTTCGCCTTGTTACCCTCTAACGAAGTCTTAATCCAAGCGTTTGTTTTTTCTACTATTTCGAGTCGTTTTTTAATATTATTTTCCATCATTACGCCTTCTTAGTTTTGTGAATGTTGGATATTTAAAGTAAAAATACCCGAATCTAGCCAAAAGTTATCTACCTCACTCATACTTTGAACCTGTAAGCTAAAAAAGTTTTTATTTAGTGTATTACCATCTTTGTCGGTTACTTCTTCCAATGTTAGTTTTTCTATGTCTTCGTTTAGATTACGAGAAACGGTAATTTTTAGAGGCATACCTTTTCTGATTCTATCTTTTTCTTTTTGAATTTCCTCTTGAACCTGATTTATTGGCGGCTTCTCTTCTTCAATTCTGCCCAATACGCGGTCTTCAATTCTATAATCGTCAAAATCAAATATGTAGAATGGACGAGAAGGATAAGCTTGAATATCTATCTGCCGAACTCCAATACGTAAAGGCAAAGCCGAAATATCTACAGACGCGCGGTTATTGTCAGGTGAAATAATTGTATGGAGATAGGATAATGAATCCTCATTAAGTTTGCCGAAATAGAAAGTGGTTGGCAATAGCTTCTTTTTTAATTCCGAAAAATTCAAGGTAAACCCGTTTAGTCCACCATTTTCTGCAATTTGTCCTATCATCGCACCAGTGGTTATTATAGATTTTGGGTTGATGAAATTTCCATTTCCATCGATAGATGGATAGCGCTTGTCCTCAGGGTACCACCTGCCGACGCGATAATCATTCATAGATTTAAGTCGATTGGGCGAAATTGCATAATACTTCAGAAATAAATCTGAAATTGGTTTAAGGGATGTAGGTCGCCCAGACAGCAATACAATGTCACAATCATAAAACGAAAGAAGGGAAGATATTTTACCAATTAATGTATCAAATGTTTTTTCGACTATATCGGTAACAACTTTCTTTTTATATGTCCATTGCAAATCGTTAAAATCAAAACCGAAGTTAGTTTTGAAATGTTGCAAAACAGTTTGCGCCGGTGGATTTGATCCAAAAATATCGCTGTATGATAGAATTGTGTCGTCCTTGTTTTCTTTAAGTAATTCAAGATAATAGGATACAATAGGAACAGAAATTTGCAAATTAAAATCGCTGCGAAGTCGGCGATTACGGAAGGAAATGCCATTGTCTGTACCGAAAAATGGTTGCAAAATGTCTATAGGTTTTTTTTGAATTTGTATTAATTTTTGCTCTATTGGCGAATTCCTTCCTTCAATAACTAATTGTTGAACTAGTTGTTTCATTAAATCATCACCAGCCAAATAAAAGCTTTCCCAAAATAGTGGGACGGGGATTAAAGTACATTGAGAGCTTCCATCTTCGTATTTGTATGCGGCAATCATGACATCACTTGTACCAGCGCCAATATCAATTGAACCGACTGTAAGCGATTTTTTGTTGTAGTCTTCTAAATCGGATCTGACTTTTCCGTAGAACTCAAAATAATCCTTAACGTTTTTCTGATAACGTTCTTTTATTTCAGCATAAAGAAAAACAAATTGAGCTGAAGTTGCTTCATCGTATATCCATTCAATGCGCTCTTCTTTTGAAGATAGTTTTTTGGCAGAAGGAATAACTTTTATTCTTCTACGAATTTCGACTTCATCCATTTCTTTTGAATAAGAATTTTCAAAGTATCTGTCGAGCAGAATAGCAGCGTCTTCGGCACATTTACGCAAGGCAATTTGCTCTTTGTGGGACATAGCAGTTGGACACGTAACAATTATACGTCCTATTTTACGAGGCATCGATTCGTTGCCCCAGTGATTACGTTGTTCATATGAGTTAATTTGCATTTTTGACTGCGCAAGAATTTCCAAAAATGCGAATGTCATCAAAGCTTTACGGGAATAGTGATTTTTGATTGACCCTTCGCCCAATGTTCCGTCTTCGTTTAATTGTTCAGAAATACCTTCTATGTAAATTGGTTGGGAGGATTCGCCTTCTAATTGTACAAATTCCCATTCTTGTTTTTGAGGTTTCTGGTCCCATAAAAAACGTTTCGGACTAGAAAAAGTACTTGTTCTTTCTGCCCCAGTGTTCATATTTGTAGCCTTACGTATTAAACGATTTGCCTCTTTTCCTAAACGAATCATCGAGGGATAAACAAATTGGCGGCTGTTTTCCAAACCAAAATTCCCTCCGAAATCTGCTTTGTGGAAAGCCAAGCGCATATCAAAAGAATCGCGATATTTATTGAGCGTGCCGTTAGAAACTATTTTTGAGAAATCCTGTAATTCAAGTGGGCTCGACTTTGTAAAATCGCTATTGTCAAATAAAACGGCACAAGTGCGAGAGTTGCCTATGTCAACCACCAAGTCAACATTTCCATAAGCTGCGTTTTGATTGGAAAATAAAGTAATCGTTGGTATGTTCCCAAACTGCTGTATATACCTATTAATGAATATGAACTGTGCCAAATACTTCATTTTTGGCATGTCTAATTTTTTGTCATTAATATTATCAATGCCATGAAAATGCTTCAACACGTATTTATCCACCCAACCGCAATTCTTTTCTTCAGAGCAATAGCCTAATAGACCTTCTTCGGTATTACACAAAGAGTATTTTTTTGAAGTGCTTGCCGCATTTGTAAAAATCGGAGTTTCTTGCAAATCCTCCTCTTCAAACCCTTCTTCCATAAATACAGTTTTGGTGTCAAAGGCTAAAAGCAGATTATACTTTTTGATTTTACCTTCTTGTCCGTTAGGAATAAGTTTGAAACGACACCAATTTGTTGGTCCGAAATCAGAGCGTTTGCCATTGAGTTGAAAGAACGGCATTGGGATCCACGTGTTTTCGAACTTTTTCCAATCTTCCTCCTTTATTTTACTCACAGAAACATCGAAACATCCCGAATCTCTGGCATCTTCAGTATCTATTTTAATAATGCAATTATTGTCAAACTCATCATCATTCGATATTGTTTCCCAAGAATCGGTAATTTTATAGTTATTATTCAATGTAGCATAACCAAGATTGCTACCATATAGAATGTGCTTTTTTATCCATTTGTCCTCATCAGAGAAGAAGTGTGCTATTTCTAATTTTTTCTGATGGTCTGCCAAATCCAACCATTCATGGAAGAACATTTTGAAGTTGTCGTTCAAATCTAATTCCAATGGAATTGTAAAAAACTGAATGCCTGTGTTTGCTAATAAATTCATAATATTTATACAACTAATATTTAAAACAAGCTTATTTTCATGTAACGGTAAATTAATTTCAAAAGACTAATGAATTTTCAATTGATTGGTGCTCTAATATAGAAGGTTTAGTTGAATAGGCAAATACACTAATATAAGATTTCACTAGCGTTGCGTTATAAATCAAAGATAGTCAGTTGATTAGAATTGACAACTAATTGATTTTGTAATTCGCTATTATTAAATAGTTGATTTACAGGCACTT
>Ga0105050_10005489_pt1 | contig 16222 bp, 15 predicted proteins | sample FRY01_FD_78088 | JGI IMG/M metagenome (GOLD analysis project Ga0105050, IMG submission 78088) | Freshwater microbial communities from Lake Fryxell liftoff mats and glacier meltwater in Antarctica - FRY-01 | ecosystem: Environmental > Aquatic > Freshwater > Ice > Glacier meltwater ... | reverse complement strand
TAATAAACCAGTTGTTGATAGAGATTTGGTCAATGAGATTTTACCAGTTAAATATAGACTTAAATGTAAGAACTATAAACAAAAGGAGTTCTCAAATTTAATTACCGATAAAGAGATTGTTATTGCCACTGGTCCAGCTGGTGTTGGTAAGAGTTATGTTGCTATTGCTAGGGCGATTGAATTGATTCAAAATACTTCAAATCAATACAAACACATCATATTGATTAATCCAGCAGTTGAGGCTGAGGAAAAGTATGGTTTTATGCCAGGTCCACAACCATTATATGCAAAGGTTTTAACCCCAAAAGGTTGGACAACTATGGGTGAACTAGAAGTTGGGGATGAGGTTATTGGGGATGACGGAAAACCAACTAAGGTAGTTGGGGTATTTCCTCAAGGTATTAATGATGTTTTTGAGATTAATACAAGTAATGGTGGTAAAACTTTCGCTTGTGGTAACCACTATTGGTCAACTAAAACTTTTGCTGAAAAAAAACACAATAAACCATGGACATTAAAATCGACAGACCAAATTCGTAAAACATTGATTAATAATAACAAGGGTCCAAAACTTAACCATTATCTACCAATGAATAAAACTGTTGATTTTGATGGTTATACATTACCAATACCACCATATATTTTGGGTGTTTTATTGGGTGATGGTTCATTATCTAACGAAATAATAATTAGTAGTACAGATAATGAGATTATTGATAGATTTAAAGATGAATTAAAACCATATGATTTACGTTTATCATATAAAGGTGGGATAAATTATGGTATTATCGGGGATTATAGAAATAATAAACCAGCTAACAGTGTTAAAATTTTAAATACTATAACTGAGGATGAGATAATATTTGACTCTATTGGTGTTGCACTTGAAACGGTACAAATTAATAGAAGTACGCTACACCATAGATGTAAACATAACTCAAAAATTGATAATCAAGAATATAGTTTTATTGAAGATAGAAATAAATTCACGAATCACATTAAAAATGAGATATATAAACTTGGATTGTTAGGTACTAAATCAAATACTAAATTTATACCAGACATTTATAAATTTGCATCTATTGAAGATAGGATATCCTTATTACAAGGATTAATGGATACGGACGGGACTATTAAAAAGGCAACTGGTGAATTACATTACACAACAACATCACCTAAATTAAGGGATGATATTATTGAGTTGGTTAGGTCGTTAGGTACTGACGCAACATTCTACGCTCGTGATAGACGTAAAAAAATAACATATATAAATGGTAGACAAATAAAAGTTAACGTTATTTCGTATGGTATACATATTAATAAATTTGATGCTGATGTTAACCCATTTTTTTTAACTAGAAAATTAAAATATGTAAAACCATTAATTAAAAAAACACTAAATAAAATAAAAAATATTAACCATATAGGTAAAGCCGAAACTAAATGTATTATGGTTGATAATGATAGTCATTTATATATAACCGACAATTATATCATAACACACAACACGCTTCGTGAAAAGCTTGACCCATTCGTTGGTTCATCAATCGACATTATCGATAAAATAGTTGGTGTTGAAAAAAGAATCAAGTTAGAAGAAGAAGGAATTATCTCTGTTGGGGCCCTAGGTTTCATTAGAGGAAAAACAATCGATAATGCTATACTTGTTATGGAAGAGGCACAGAACATGTCACCACATCAAATGAAAACACTTCTCACTAGAATTGGATACAATTCCAAGTTTATTATATCTGGAGATTTAGACCAATCTGATAGATATAGTGACTATAAACAAAGTGGTTTGTATGATGTTGTGTTGAAACATAAGAATATTGAACAATTTGGTTTCATGGTATTTGATGAGTCTGACATTGTGAGAAACCCATTGATTACACTTATCCTTAATAATTACAAAAAGGTAGAATTGGACATTAAAACCAAAATACCAGAACCACCAGAACCACCTAAACCTAGAATCATTAGAGAGGGTGGAACACCACTTATCAAGAAAAGAACCAAATCTAAGATAATTAGAAAAATTAAATATTGGTTTACTAAGAATTTTACTTGGTAAGGGTTACTTATAAACTTTTTATAATATTTTTGTTTAGACTTCACTTCTACAACAAATTGATTAAAATTGAGTATGAATAAAAATATAAATTATGGCTAGAGTAGGAATAACACTAAATGAGGTCCTAAGGGATTTTATCTCTCAGTTTGCATATACTTACGAAAAGTATCACGGGACTAAGTTTGATATCGAAAAGAATCCTATTACGGATTTTAACCTTCTTAATCACGAATTAGTACATTTTGAAGATGAAATGGAATTAAAGAAGTTTTTATATGTGGAAGCTGCTTTAGAAATGTTTGGCCATGCTGACCAAACCCATAACAACATAATGACCCACTTCAATCAGTTCTTAATGGAAATGAAAGATGAAGAAGAACATGATTTTGAAATAGTTAGTAGAGAGGCTGCAATGAGTATCCCATCAACATTCTTTTTCTTATCTAAGACATTATGTAAAGCATCTAATATTAGATTCGTTACTGCATATGCTGACAAATGGGATGGGTTAGATGTTTTAATCACAGCGTGTCCAATAGCATTAGAGGCGAAACCGTCTGGTAAAATTTCAGTAAAGGTTAACACAACCTATAACAAAGACGTTAAAGCTGATTTTGAAATAGATGACCTATTTGAATTCATGAACAACTCAGAATTAAGAAATAGAATTTTTGGAACTAAGACAGCAGATTTTGAAGAAATTGAATAATATGGATAATATGATTGATATAGGCGGTTCAATTTTTAAAATTGACTTAAATGCGTTCAGTAATGCATTAGCCACAAGTGTTAATGAAGATGCTCTTAACGGGTTAGAAAGAGAAACTAAAAGTAATTTCGATGTTGATGGTTCACCTTTAGGGTTCACAGTTACAACTAGAGAATTTGAAAAGGTTAAAGAGATAGATGGTCCAAAATATGATTTACTCAGAATGTGTCTTGAAGTTCTTTTAACATATAACGAAGAAGTAGATGATGATATGGGAATAGCAAAAGCTTTAGAATCAACATCGATACCATTCAAAGTGGCGTTTAATACGTTATTAGATTATGGAATTTTAATCGAAGTTGAAGTAGAATAATAAAAAAATAAAAAATAAAATTAAAATGGAAGAACAAACAAATTCAGTTGAAAAAACACAAGAAGAACAAATCAACGAAATCTTATCAAAAATTGACAATAAAGATTTCTCACTTTATTTCTTTACATTAGACACCCTTGGTAATCCAGTAGCTGGCGTTGCTAACATTTACGAACACGTTAAGGTCTTAAATGAGTTAGGATATAAAGCATATATTATGCATGAGAAAGACAATTACAAAGTACGTGGTGACGAAACTAGTATGGGTATCAATGATTGGTTAGGTGAAGAATACGCAAAACTACCACACATATCAATTGAAGCTCAACAACTTAGCGTTACGCCAGCGGATTATATAATTATCCCAGAGATTTTCGCAAATGTTATGGACCAAGTAAAACAATTCCCTTGTAAAAAGGTTGTTTTCTGTCAAAGCTATGATTACTTATTGGAATTGTTACCAATTGGTAAAAAATGGAACAATGATTTTGGTTTTAATGATGTTATCACAACCTCAGAAAGACAAGCGAATTATGTTAAGTCATTATTTCACGGAATAAATACACATATTGTACCAGTTGGGATTGCTGACTACTTTAAACCAAGTGAAAAACCTAAGATTCCAGTTGTAACAATTGTTACTAGAAATCATGGTGATGCTAAGAAAATTGCTAACGCATTTTATCTTCAATTCCCAATCTATAAATTTGTTACGTTCAAAGAACTAAGAGGTATAACAAAAACCCAATTTGCTGAGGAATTAGGTAAGTCATGTTTAGCTGTATGGATTGATAATCCATCTGGTTTTGGAACATTCCCTCTTGAGGCCATGCAATCTGGAACTCCAGTTATTGGTCTGATTCCTAATATGGTTCCAGAATGGATGGAAGGTTTAAATGAAGGTGGTGACATTACACTTAAAAACAACGGTGTATGGACAAACACAACACTTAACATTCCAGAATTAATCGGAACTTACATGAAAGTTTGGTTCGAAGATTCAGTACCACAAGACCTATTAGACACTATGGTCGAAACCAACGGGTTATACTCAATGGAAAATCAAAAGAAACAGATTGAGAAGGTATATGGAACATTAGTTGCAAATAGAAGAAAAGAATATGAATCTATGATTCAAACTAAAGAAACTAACGAAGAAATAAAAGCATAAAGATGAAAGAGAAAAATGAAATAAGTGTTTTATTACCAGTACATGAATTAACTGATGAAACAAGAAAATTATTTGGTAACGCAATTAAAAGTGTTGAAGACCAATTCGTATTACCAGATGCGTTGTTAGTCATTGTACCTAAGGGTAGTGATGTTGCAAAAGAATTAAAAGGGTATGATTTTGGAAAAATAAAAGATATTGTTACCGTTGTTGAAAATGATGGTGAAACAGATTTTTCATCTCAGATTAATTTCGGTGTTGAAAAAGCAAAAACAGAATGGGTTACTATACTAGAATTGGATGATGAATATGCTAAGATTTGGTTTAAGAATGTGGTTAACTACAGAAACTCTTATCCAGAGGTAGACATGTTTATGCCAATGATTGTCGATGTGGATTCAAATTCAGGATTTATCGGGTTAACTAACGAAGCTGTTTGGGCTCAAAGTTTTTCAGATGAGTTAGGTGTTTTAGACAATGGTGCGTTATTAGCATACCAAAACTTTAACATTGATGGGGTTGTAATGAGAAAATCATTATTTGAAGACTTCGGTGGATTAAAATCAAGTATCAAACTTACATTTGTTTATGAGTTCTTATTAAGAATGACATTCAAAGATGTTAAGGTATTTGTAATTCCAAAATTCGGTTATAAACATGTAAATCAAAGAGAAGGTTCATTATTCCATTCATACAGAACAGAAATTGACCAAGTTGAAGCTAGATGGTGGTTGTTACAAGCTAAAAAAGAATACTATTTTGATAATGACAGAAAAATAACGTACGAGACTGAAACTAATTAAATGGGTAAAGCTGAAAACAAATCCGATTCCGAACCTAAAAAAAGGGGGCGTAAAAGGACAAATGATTTGTATTTCGGTCCAGAGCAAGAAGATGCAGTAGTAAGATTTTTAGAATCAGATGACACAATAGAGAGAAATGCTATCTACAATAAGTCCCTAAGACATCCAATAGAAAAGATGGTGGAATCGATAATTAGAACCTATAAACTTTATAGAAAATCGGTAACATTTGAGGAATTACATGCAGACACAATATCATTTCTAATAACCAAGGCTGATAAATTCGAGGCCGCACAAGGTAAGAAAGCTTACTCGTACTACGGTACAATATGTAAGAATTATTTGATAGGAATGCTTCAAAAAGATGATAGAGGATTTAAACAGTTCGCATCTTGGGAAGATAACTACGATTCTCTGGAATCGAATAACGGGATGAGTTACACTATTGATAGTGATGAACTCATATTAAGTGAATTTATTGAACGAATTATCGTTGAGATTGAGGGTGAATTAGAAGAGGATTATCCAGATAAAAAGAAATTAAGTGATAACGAAATAAAGGTTGGTCGATGTCTTATAGACATCCTTGACAAATGGGAAACCGTGTTCGATGACATGAAGGGTGGTGCAAAGTATAATAAGAATCAAGTTCTTGAAACAATGCGTAACTACACTAAACTATCAACTAAGGATATTAGAGTCTCAATGAAGAGGTTTAAAGTGATGTATGAGTTCTTGAAAGCAGATGGACTTGAAAATGGGTTTGATGAAAACCCATATTCGTGATATTTATAATAAAGCTAACAACAACTAAAACTATAAATTTTGCCAAGAAAGAAAAAACAAGATATTAAGGTTAACAACACCAACTCATTAGAAGGGTTAATGCAAGAGGTGTACAATGATGCATGTGGTCAAATTAACGATGCTCAGAGAACTATTAATGAATTACAGTCGTCTACTACTCCAGAGGACGTAGAAGATGCTACAAAGATTGCTAAGACTAAAATTGATGCACAGAAGATAAAAGACTCTGGAATCAAAATTAAATTAGAAGTTGCGAAACTTCAAAGTGATATTATAAAACATAGTGGTAACACCGAAAAAGCAGTAGAAGAAAGATACGAAGGTAAAGCACAACTAAAGGACTTTAAAACCATTAGGGAAATGCTTAATAATCAAGCTAATGGTGTAGAAAACGATAACGAGGATACTAACAACTAAGTCAAATGGGGATAATTGACCAAAAAAGTAAAATATTTGGCAATATTGCTGCCGCTAGAACTGTTGTTGAGGGGTTACCTAAATTGGTTACGAATTCTTCGTTCCCATCAATAAATAATAACGGAAACAGTATTGCATTCCTAACCGATTTGTTAAAATCATTGGTTGGTATGGAGAAACTACGTGAAGTTATTATTGACACACTTAGTTACAAATTAGATGAAATGGAGATTGGTATTAAAACCGCAATGAAACAATCTCTAAAGGAATTGGTTAATTGTGGTGTTGACCCATCAATTCCAACATATATCAAAAGTGGTGGTAGTGGTATTAAGATAGAGGTAAAAAAGATTGATTTCTTTGATGTGTTAAAAACAAATCCATTATCACCAGAAGGTAAATTATTATATAGTGATGTTGTTAATCCATTTACATCTAGCAACGATTTTAATACATTCCTATATGGTGCGGTACAAAATGATGGTGTAACGGAAACATGGGGATTATCACCAATACTAGATGTTAAATTTGATTCTCTCAATTTAATACCAACACCAAATAATACACTTACATTTAATGCTAATTCAGCATACAATTCAAAAACATTAACAGATTTCAATAATAATTATATTGATTCCGTTGATTTATTTGACTCTGCTGGGTTATTAAATAAAATACTAGATAATGTTTTTGGGTGTATATCAGTTGGGTTAAATAAAAGTTCCACCCAATTAAAGAAAGAAGAAGAAATCAAAATGATAATTGACTGTATTGTCAATGCTGATGAAAATGATGTTATTGATGATAATTATTTTACCTTTTCAAATGAAGAAATTGCAATACAAGAAGATGCGGCAAATTGGAGAAAGAAAGGAATTAGTATTTGTCATACATGTGGTTTAAAGGCAACTAGTTTACCATTAAATACAATATCAGCAATCAACCTACAAATTAGCGGTGCTACAACTGGTGAAGCTAAAAAAGATGCTATTGGCTCTGGTATCAATACACTAGGACAAACAATAAAAAACCAAGCCAATGATATCAAGGATGCATATGCATTAGAATTAAACTTTATTGAAAAGTTAATTCAAAATTTAGTATCATCAATTATTAGTTTTATCCTATCCCCAAAAATAATTACAATATTCTTAATAAACTATAAAATTATTTATGGTCAAGGTGCTGAATATGAAGATGCCGCTGATTTTATGAAGAAAAATAAAAACTTAATGAAATCGATTTCTAAATCAGTTAGGAATGCAATAATTAGTATTTTGTTAAATACGGTTTTAAAGCAAATATCAAGTTTGGTTGCAGCAACAGCTATTGAGATAGCAACAGAAAAAGCTAAAAACCAATTATCACAAATTCTAAGTTTGGTTGGTATACCTCAATCAGTTTTAAGGTTAATAAAGGGAATATAATGAGTGAGTGTAAAAGTAGTGATAAAGCTGGACCATCTACTGGATTTGATTTTGGTTCTATAAGTAATATAATACAAATTATATTGGCTGCATTTTCGTTGCCACAACAACCAGTCACCCCATTACCACCACCACTAATTATGCTAGGTGGTAGCATGAGAACTGGACTTAGTTCCAAACAAATAGCATCTAGAGTTATTTCTAGACAATCGGAAGCTGGGGCACCATCTGGTGATATTTGGGGTGACGGTGAAAACCCAATGGAAGGGGTAATTACGATAATGTGTGAAGAGATGGTTAATGCGATACAAACAGAGGCTAAGGTTGATGTTGTGGTTCCTCCAGGTATTCCACTTACAGCCATTGGTGCTGGTAACTTTGGTGCACCAGTTGTATCTCAAGGTTATACAACATCATATAAACAAGCTAACGGTATAATTAGATAAAATTATGAGTAGATTAGAAGATAAATCAAACAATGAAATACTACTTGAGATAAAGCAGTTACAATTAGAACATGAGTCTATTAAAACGGCTATGCTTAAAGATTATGACACAATTGAAGCACTCAAAGAAAAAATGAAAAAAGACTTTGTTAAAATGGAACGAGTTGAGACATTGTTTACAGAGTCGAATTTGATAATACTTAAGAGATTAAAAGGTGAGATATAATGTATTTTAACGGAAAATATAGTAGAGAAGGAACTAATGGTTACCAAGGTGGTAATGATTTTACATTTATTCAAAGAGGTAAGGTTGTATCTATTGATGATAGTGATGATGCTGGAAGAATTAAGGTTAGGGTAATCGGTGTTGATAATAATAAAGTTGACTCCGAGACTTACTATGCATTCCCAATGTTACCAAAACACATAAATATTGTTCCAAAACTTAAGGAGGCTGTATTAATATTCACATTTAAAAGTAATAACAATAAGGTTGATAGAATGTACATGGGACCAATTATCCCACAACCACAATTTTTAAATAAAGCAGACTTTGATTTAGAGGCTTGGAATGGTTTTTCATTTGGTGTACAAGACTTAGGACCAGCACCAACTGAGAGAAAGAAAATAAAAGGTGGTTATGCAAAGAAAGAAGATATTGCAATTCAAGGTAGAAAAAACACAGATTTAATATTAAAGGAAAGCGAAGTTTTGCTTAGGGCTGGTAAATTTGTATTTAAAGGTGACCCAGCTAATAACGGGGCTAGTGTTGATGAGTTTGATGATAGATTGGGTTATAAATTTAACAATAGAACACAAGGATATATACAAATAAAATATAACACACAAACCAACATACAAGAAAATGGTACACCAAAAGAATATGGTACCATTACGAATATAGTATCGAATAAGATAAATCTTTTAACTTATAAAAACGGTAACCCAACCTTTAATTTAGCAAACCAAGAAAACCTTATTAGTGACGAGGAAATGCAAACAATTTTAAAAACTGCACACCCATTGGTATTTGGTGACAAATTACTTGAGTTTTTAAAATTAACAAAAGTAGCGATTAGTAATCATACACACAAGTACGCTGGGTTATCACCACATAGTGAGGGCCAATCTGAATCTGCTAAAGCTATGCAACAAATGAATGAGTACGATTTAGAACAAATATTATCAAAAAACATACGTATTAATTAAGGTTTCTAGGTATTTATTAATAAAAGAAACATGGTAGTACGCACTTATTTTGATAGAAACAATACGATAATTTATAACAACGTCACAAACACGGGTAGAAACCCTGTGTCTGAATTATTCTATGGTGGTATAGGTGCTGACAACAAATATAGTAGATTATTGTTTTACTTTGATGAATCTAACATAAAAGATTTATATACTGGTGGAACATACACCGACCTAACTAAACTTACACACACCCTTAGACTTACAAATACTGGTGCTTTTGACAAAGCCTTATTAGGTTCAGTAACATCTGACGGTAAAGATAGGGCATCTTCGTTCAACCTTATTTTGTTTCCTTTGGAGCAAGTTTGGGATGAAGGTAATGGATATGATTATAGTACTTCTAATGTTTTTCTTGTTGGTGAAGCTGCCATATCAATTAACCCATCTAATTGGGTTCAAGCACAAACCAATATTTCTTGGTCTGGTGGTAATGGGACCTTTACTGGTTCAACTACACCATTGGCGACAATACATTTTGAACAAGGAAATGAAAACATCAATTTAGATATTTCAGACATTGTTAATGGATACCTTACTGGTGACACAAACTATGGACTAGGCATTGCATTTGAAAGTTCTTTAGAGATTACTGAAACTGGTTCATACAACTATGTTGGTTTCTTTACAAGACACACGCAAACATTTTACGAACCATACTTAGAAACCGTTTATAATTGTCACATCACTGATGATAGGGCAAATTTCTATTTAGATAAAACTAACAAACTTTACTTATATGTCAACCTAGGTGGTGAACCAACCAATCTCGATGTTAACCCCAGTGTACAGATTTTAGACAACGATGGTGTTGTTTATTCTAGTATTACATCATCAGCGGTAACCCACGTAACTAAGGGTGTTTATTGTGTTGAAGTCAACGTAACAACATCTAGTGCTGCAACTGACTGTTATATCTTCAATGATGTGTGGAGTGGTATTACAATCAATGGGGTTGTTAGACCAGACATTACAATGGATTTTGCTTTGGTTGATAGTGGAAACTATTATAACATTGGTAACAACGACACAATGCCTCAGAAGTATGGCTTTAACGTATCTGGAATCAGAAGAGAGGAAAAGATTAAGAGGGGTGATATTAGACGTGTTACCGTAACCGCTAGAATCCCCTATACAACTAACCAAACAAGTGTAATTGATGGATTACAATATAGGGTTTATGTTAAAGAAGGTAGAAATGAATTAACTGTAATCGATTTTCAAGATGTTGAAAGAAGTTATAATTACAATTACTTCCTATTACATACTGAAAGTCTTATCCCTAACACATACTACTTAGACGTAAAGGTAACATCAAACAATGAAGTATCAACAATCAAAGATACATTATCATTCGATATTGTTAGTCAAAGTGAATTGAGAATATCACAATAATGAAAATAATTTAAAAATAAATCCAGATTTGCTTGACATTTCTGGATTTTTTTATTATAGTTGGTTTTAGTTAACTCTAGTATTAGTCTTGAGTCATTTATTTGGCTTTAGAGCTTTCTTAGGAAGTGAAAAGATTGGTACGATAATAACATTATTAAAAGTTAAAAATATGTACAAAACAACAAATGATGGGCTACCTACGCCCACGGCTAACTTAGCCATAAACAGAAGTAGGATTAAACTATATGGTAAGGATTCAAAAGCCCCTACTTACTATCTACAAAAAGGGCAAGAGTTCCAAATAGAACTATTTAATCCAACTAAAGATACTATCATGGCTAAGATTTTCCTAAACGGAAAACCAATCGCACAAGGTGGGCTTGTTTTAAAGCCCGCTCAGAGAGTTTTTCTTGATAGGTATATTGATGTGGCTAAGAAGTTCAAATTCGATACCTATGAGGTAGAAAATACATCTGAGAGTAGAAAAGCTATTGAAGATAATGGTGACTTTAAAGTAGAATTCTATAAAGAACGTATCCCAAACAATTATAATATCAATCCTTATTTAGGTAATGGTCGTGGTTTTAGTGGAACTATTATTTATGATACAACTACTGGTACAAATACTGGTGTAAATTATAACCACTTAACAACCACAAATGTAAACGGTGTTGTTAGTAGCACATCTAATTATTCGACAGATGTAAATACCTCTAGTAAAATTGGTGCTGTACACGATGGTAACAATACTCTGGATTTTATGGACCAAGAATTTTCTAGAAATATCGCTCCAGAACCGAATAAACTTAAACGTGTTCTTAGAAGTAATAAATCAATCGAAACTGGTAGGGTTGAGGTTGGTTCCAGTTCAGACCAAACCCTTGAAACGGTTTATATGAGTTGGGAATATTCACCATTCCATTCAATTGAATATAAAATGTTACCAGTATCACAAAAGATTAATACAGTAGAAGACACACAAGTGAAAAGATACTGTACCAACTGTGGTGGGAAGAACAAAACTAATTTTAAATTTTGCCCTATATGTGGGACACAAGTTTAATATAAATTAAATAAAATAAAGGGTTAACTATAATAAACGGGATTTGCATTTGCATTTCCCGTTTTTTATTTGTATATTTGTACTTTATTAATAACTAAAAATTATAATTATGGCAAAGGTAACACACAAAGAAAGAGTATTAAATGCAATGCAGAATGGTAGAACTGTTTCCCCGTGGTATGCAATCAATGAATTGGGTAACACTAGACTAGCTGCAACAATCCATTCGTTAAAACAAGATGGTCATGAGATTTCATCTGAAATTGTTGAGGGTGTTAACAAATTTGGTGATAAGATTCACTATGCTAAATACAAGTTAGACAAACAAGCGTAATGAATACCTTAGATAAACTTTTATATGGGCATTTAGGATAGTGATTATTATGACCATGAGTGATAATTCTATAAAACAAAAAAAGCCCTACATTTCTGTAAGGCTTTTTTTTATAGTGTTTTAAGAGATTATCTTAATTCATCAAGGTTGAAGTGAGGAACACCATCACATCTAACATGACCGTAGAATCTGTTGTTAACAACTTTCTTAGCGTATCTTGTCATAATCCCCTTCACTGGTGCGAAGTTAAATGGATTGTACATTGTTGGCGTAAGTTGTAACGGCACGTACGGTGCGTAGATATAACCTGTATCAAGTAATGATTTACCTTTGTGTCCGATAATCATAGAGTACCATGGAGAGTAAGGGTCAGCATATACTTGGAATCTTCCTCCAAGAGAACCAATTCTCTCGATACCCATGTTGTAAGAATCTTGCTCTGGAGAAGCATCACTTACGTGGAAGTATTCAAGGTCATTGAAGATTGCAGAAATTTCAGAAGAAACAACGATGTAGTTTGCACCACCTCTTAATGTTGACTTGTGAATTTGAGCAGAAACTTGGTTTACTTTCGTAATCAAAGTTTGGTTCCATTCTTTTTGTGTATATGGACTTGCAGCAGTTGAAGCTTTTCTCCATCCGTTGTAATCCCATCTAAGAGTCCATGCAGCAGCTTTTCTCAAATCTCTCAAGATTTCTCTATCGATTTCAGCAGCTACTTGCTCAGATAACATAGCAGTTAATTCAGCCTCAGCATCAATGTTGTGGAATGCACTAACATCTTGAGCCAATTCTGGAGACCATGTTGCTCTTAATTTTCTTTCTTCTACAGAAACAACTACTTCATCCAATTTGAAAGATACCTCTCCCATTTCAGTTTCAAGTTCTAATGTAGCATAAGTTGCCCAAGATACACTGAAACCAGCACTTGTAATACCAGTAGTTGCAGTAGCAACACCAACATAACCGTCATCCGTAGATGTACCGATAGCAGAAACAGGATGAGTTAAGTCTAACTCAACATATACGTCTCCTAAAGAGTCACAGATATCGTCATAAGCAACGATTCCTTTTCCGTATTTTTGAGTCATTAATCTAAATGGAACCTCAGACCCAGCAGCAACAACAGTGTTACCATCTTGGTCAAGCATTGCATTAGTAGATACAACTTTTAATGAAGCTAAGAATCCTTCTGTATCCATTTCGTTTCCGTCTGGTCCAGTTAATCTTCCTTTGTTTCCACCAGAGAATCCAGAGAATCTCATTTTAAGTGCTCTAAGAGAACCATCTGTTGCCAACGGTGAAGTTACAGCATTGACAGCATCAACGAATACACCAGCAGAGTTCATTGTAACAATCGTTGGTACTTTAACGTTAATTGTTGCAGTACCTTTAGAGTTATCAAATAATCCATCGTTGTAATAGATATCGTATAAGTTTTTAGCTTCGAAAACAGTTGGCGTACAACCTACTCCGTTTACACAGTCTGGAAGTTGGTCACCCATACCAGTGTGTGCAGAATAGATAGGGTTCGTGTGAACATTACCACCATTTCCAGCAGAATCAACTCTAGATGAAGTAACTGGTACGAAGTAGAACAATTTACCGATTGGCATGTTCATAGCTTGTACAGATACAATATCATTAGCTAATAACTTAGAGAATACTCTTCTTACGATTGGGAAAACAACTGTTTCGAAAGAACCAGATGAATCAGCCGCAGAAGTAGCTTCGTTTAATAAATAAGAAGCTTCGTTCTCATATAACTGAGCGATGTTCTCCTTAACGTGACCTTTAAGACCTTCTAAGAAGCCTAAAGAGTTCCATTTTTGTTGTGTCTGTGCACGGATAGCTTTCATGTGGTTTAACCCAATGTTTCCTACCATTCCAGAATTCAATAATTGTGATTGTGACATAATTAGTTTATTTTATTTTATTTTATTTTAATATTTATCTTTATTGTCTACTCTAGACATTAAATCAATAATACGCTTAGTCCCTTGGTCAGCATAAGCAGTAGTCTCATTTAATTGAGATTTACCACTTGATAATTCCTTTGAGAACTTTCCTTCTACTGATTCAGACATTGGCTTTTTATTACCCAATTCTTTTTCGATAGATTTAAAAAGTTTTTTAGATTCTTGAATATTAGAAACTTCCTCATCAAATCTTTCGATGATTGTTCTCTTTTCTTCTTTTGTTGTAGCATGTTCAGTAAACAATCTTGTTACATTTGTAAGATTGGTATTGAATACAACAACTTTCCCTAACATTTTTCTTTGCTCTTGTAAAGTCCCAGCCATTTCAGTTGCTTTTGCTTTAAGAGCCTTAGCTTCTTTAAGGAGTTTATCATAATCCGCTTTAGACACGTATTCGTTAGTTTTTTCAAGCTTTTGGTTTGTGTGTGCTGTGGCAACTCTTTGTACTTTACCTCCAACATACTTAGTTTCGCTAACTTCATCTTCGTTTACTTCGTCTTCCATGATATGTGCTCCATGAGAATCTCCAGTTCCGTTTTGACCATTATCGTCAAAACCACCTTCAAGATTATCACCAGCAAAGTTGTTAGATGATTTCTCACTTCCAACTGGTGCCGTAACACTATCAATGTCTTCCATTTCGTCTATTGCAATTTCATATACAACATTAGATTCATTCATATCGTAACTTTCTTCGTAAGTTTCTTCCTCTTCGGCACCTTCGATACCATCCATTGGAAGTTCTGAATCCATATCATCACCAGCAGTTAACTCAAATTCACCTTCTTCTTCTCCACCAGTATCAAGACCAGTTTCAATTGGAGCGGGAACATCAGCAGCACCAGCAGCGGCATTGTTTTTGATAACAAATTCACCTGGTTCGTTTACTGTTAATTCAATATCACCATTTTCATTACTCACTATTTGAATTTCGTCATCACCAGTCAATTTCTTGTACACTGCGATAACTTCTTCATCTGATGCGGTTGTCATATCCATTTCGTCTCCGTATGATGCATCTACACCCATACCTGTTTCATCACCTATCGCTAGGTCTTCTTCGGAGTTACCCATTTCTTCACCACCATCATCGTCAATGTCAATATCCATATCCATGTCTACATCTTCTACGCCATCAACAGGTGCTTCCGCATCTACATCTATTGCAACATCAGTATCCACTTCTGCATCGTCAACATCTTCTTCGTCAAACTCATTAAGAGATTCTTTCACTAGGTCATTAATTTCTTCTTTCGCAATCGAACGAAGTATTTCTTTTGTGTTGGCGTTTAAAGTTTCTTGGATTCTTTTCGCATCTAATAACGCTTCATCAATAATTGATTTTTTCTTTTCAGCCATTTTGTTTTGTTTATTTTTTAAAAGTTTTATCTTTCTTGTTTTATTTTTGATTCTATAAAAAGAATCCATTTGATAATAAATATAAATGATTTTACCAAAAAACTATAAAAGTGAAAAAATAATTAAAATTATTTTTTTTATTTTTAGTCTAATAGGAAATTATCTAGTTCGTCATCTAATTCTTTATTTTCTTTTATTACTGATTCGGTGAATGGTTTTGCTTCTTTACTGTTTGCGAATATCCAAGAACCTGGTGTTGACGGTGCTGTAACAACATCCCAACCTATTAATTCAAAGTCATCTTGTACAATTGCATTACCTTCATAATCTTCTTCAAGTGTTCCAACACCTCTAGATGATACTCCAATTCTCCAACCATGTCTAAGCATGTTAGCAACCTCATCACCCTTAGTTGAACAAATACCCATATTGATAAACCCTAATGTTGTGTTGATTTGCATCTCACCCATAAGTGTTTTACCTTCCCACCATATCCTAGTTATATTATGTGATACTCTATCACCAGCTATGATAGATGATTCTGGATGGTCTAATTCACCCAATGCTGATTTGTTTTGTATTAATTGATTGTATGCGGTTGCTTGGTTCTT
>Ga0105050_10005487_pt1 | contig 16230 bp, 19 predicted proteins | sample FRY01_FD_78088 | JGI IMG/M metagenome (GOLD analysis project Ga0105050, IMG submission 78088) | Freshwater microbial communities from Lake Fryxell liftoff mats and glacier meltwater in Antarctica - FRY-01 | ecosystem: Environmental > Aquatic > Freshwater > Ice > Glacier meltwater ... | reverse complement strand
GTACCCTCCGTGCTGCGCACTGCGGTATTCGCCTTGGGGCGGCCCGGCGGCTTATAAGAGTACCCTCCGTGCTGCGCACTGCGGTATTCGCCTTGGGGCGGCCCGGCGGCTTATGCCGCGTCAGTGCTCCAAGGTGCCTTGACCGCCATCAGGCGTTCAATCCCGGGGTTGGGGCCGGGAGGCGCGTCGAGCATCGCGTTGAACTGCTTGAATTTGTCGGCGTCCAGGCTGAAAAAAACCTGATCCAACACGACGGACTGGGCACGGTCGCAAGCTGCTTCGAGCATGAAGTCCGAACGATTCTTGCCGAGAAGGTTGGCAGCGTGATCGATCAGGTCACGCTGCTCGGGCAGGGCTCGCAGGTTGATTGCGGCGTCACGCATGGGGTGGTCCTTTCGCGCACATACGTCAGATACATGTATTTTGTTGGGTTGTGTAGCCGTTGTCAATACGTTTTGCGTCTTGATTTGCAGCTTCGGTTTCCGATCGGCAGGTGATTCGTGGTCCTGAAATCAGTCGAGGAAGCATTTCCTGTCCAGACGGATGTCCACAAGACCGGCCCAATCGCCCAGGTTCGGGACAGTGTTCTCGCGGACTCCGGACAGCCTCCAGCCCAGCTGATGGATGCTGGCTCGGCTCCGCTCCGCGTTCCGCCACCCATCACTGACCGGGCAACTTCTCTCAGAGTCCCAAGAAGCGGGTGCCGAACCCCCGCACAACGCAGCCACCGCATTGGTCCACCCCAATCCCCCAGTCCGTCGACGCACCTTTGGCATGCGCTCCCATGTCCTTCCACACTGTCCCGTCCACCACTACCGCCGGCACATGCAGCCCATAAAGTTCGGACGCCACGATGCACCCTAGCCCGACGATCAGGTCGCGCTCGCGCATGATGATGGCACTGGGCCCGGTGCCATTGCGAATCGCTTCGGCCAGCACGCTGCTGCTGGAGCTTGAGCCCTTGGCGCGTGCCATCAGCATCACGCGGCCCGCCAGGCTGATGCCGTACTGCGGGTGGCTGGCCTCGATGATGCGACCGGCCGCGGCGTCGTAGCCGCCCCAGAAACTAAGGGGCTGGTCCAGCAACAGGGGCCTGCCCCGGCCGTGGCCGGTTACGACGGCCGTCGCCGGCCAGAGCGAGGGGGTTGGCTTAACCGCCATGGTCGTCGAGCACCAGGCTGCCTTCGACTGCCGACAGCACGCATTCGCGCAGGCTTCCGAATGCAACCTCGACGCCGATATTGGCCGGCGCGTAGTGGGCCCATTTGCCCGAGTTGGTCATGATCAGCCCGCGCGTCTGGCGCATCACCGGCGTGATGTAGGTGCAGGTGTCGGTGACGATGGTGATGCCGTGGTCTTGCAGCTTTGCGGCCTTGCCCGATTGCTCCAGTTCCCACAGGATGTAGCGGCTCGTATTCACATAGAAATCGATGCGGGGCTTGGCGGCTGACGACTCCAGTAACTGCAGCAATTGGTCGAACTCGGCCAGCGAGAAATGCGGCGTGCCGACGCTGACCGCGGCCAGTCGGTCGCCGGGCTTCGCGCGGCTCAGCGCGGCGCGGGTCTGGTGCAGCATGGCGCGCGTGACGATCATCGTCTCCACTGCGGGGAGGCCGCCCAGCGCTTGCTCCAATGTGCCGGCTTCCGGGGTGATGCCCACCGCATGGAACATGCCGACCGCTCCGGTCGTTGCGCAGGCCGCGCCCAGGGCCTTGAGTTCGTCTTCGGTGGTATCCAAAGGCAGGCCCGTGAACACCGGGATTGCGGAGCCGGTGCGCCCGCCGGCCAGCAGGCCCAGCGCCGCAAACCAGATGTCGCGGCTGGCCCGCTCCTGCGGAAAGTCCTGCAGTGCGAACACGATCTGTCCGAGCCGATTTGCGTCGACATGCAGTCCGCAATATGGCGCTCGGCCGGTCAGCGCCGCGCACAGGTCCATGAAGTCACCATACCGATTGGTGCGCGCCCCCAGCACCGAGTTGGCGAACACAATGGCGTTGGACTCGGCCCAGGCGATCTGCTGGCCCAGGCGAGGGCGATTCGGGCCCTGGTAGGGCGCGCAGGTGAAGGTCGATGCACAGCCGAGTTCGATGTGAGCCTGCATCAGGCGCTGCGCTTGCGACCTTGTTTCATCGTCGCCCTGGAATAGCTCGGGGTGAATCAGGTCGAGCGAACCGACGTTGAGTGTGGTCGGCACTACCACCTTGCCGCCGCTGGCGACCAGGCGTTCGACGAAGTCGAGCGATGCCTGGCCGTGGTAGAGGCAACCGTCGATGTGGGCGCTCTCAATATTGAGCAGGCGTTCGGCGCCCATAAGTTCGGCCGAGCGCACCAGGATGCGCATGGCCAGCGCAGCCGCGTCGCCTTGCTCACCGCGCAGCAGTGACTGGTCCTGGTCCGAGAGTTCAATCACCGCTTGTCAGGTCTTTCCACAAGGTTGGAGTGCCTGGGTACCGACCAGCGCCGCGTGCACGCTTGCCCAGCGAGGCGCCAGCGCGGGCCTCAATCAGCCTGGAAGCCTGACGCTTTGATCGGTGGGCCCCATGCAAGCTTGTCGCCAGCCAGGCGGCTGGTCATCTCATCCGCGCTGCCGGGCGACGATGTCAGGCCCAGGCCCGCCAGGCGCGCGACAACATCCGGGTGCTTCAGTGCTGCCTGCAGCGCGGCATTGAGCTTGTCGACGGTGGCCTTGGGCATGGCGGGCGGGCCGAACACACCAAACCAGGCCAGCGCGTCGATGTCGATGCCCTGTTCCTTGAACGTGGGCACGTCGGGGAAGGTGGCGTTGCGCTGGGCACCGCTCAGGGCGAGGATGCGCAGCTTGCCGGCCCTGTGGTATTCGGCAAATTCGGCCGGTGTGTCGAAGCCGATCGGGATCTGGCCGCCGAGCAGGTTGGTGACCAGCGGTGCGCCGCCCTGATACGCAATATGGGTCAGTTTCATCTTGGCCGCGCCGGCCAACATTTCGCCCATGAAGTGGGGCATCGAGCCGGCGGCCGGTGAGCCGAAGTTGGCCTTGCCTGGATTGGCCTGGAACCAGGCGATCAGTTCCTTCATGTCCTTGGCAGGGGTGCCGGGGCCGGCAGCCAGCGCCAACGGAAAGGTCACGGCATTGCCGACCGGCGTGAAGTCCTTCGTGGTGTCGTATTTGATGCTCTTGAACACCATGGGCTGCACCACCATCACCGCGAACGGGACTACCATCACGGTATTGCCATCGGGCGGCGCGTCTTTGACCATCTGGGCGGCAATGCGTCCGCCGGCGCCCGGCTTGTTTTCCACCAGCACCGGCATGCCCAGCGTGTCCTTCATCTTGTCGGCCAGCAGCCGTGCCGTCGTGTCGGCCGAGCCGCCGGGCGGAAAGCCGACGACCAGCCGCACCGGACCGGTCTGTGCCGATACCGTCTGCGCGAACAGTAACGCCAGACCGATCAGTCCGAGTTTGAATTGCATGCCATGTCTCCCGATGGGTTTTTGAGGAGCCCCAGTTTAGTGTCAGTTCGGGGCGGCAGCGGGGCGATATTTGCCCAATAACTTCAGCGGCTGATGTCGTTGAGCGACCAGTCGTAGTCCACATATCGAATGCGCACCGAACCGGCCCGTATCGGCGCGCGCTCGGCCATCGGCACGCCCAGACCATCGGCATAACGTAGCACCAGATCGTTCAGGTTGCGGATGCCGCGGTGGCCTTTCTGAAAATCCTCGCCGAACCATTTGAAAATTTCGCTCAACTCGGTGCGTCCGTCAACGTAGCGGTTGCGCGTCGGGTCGGACATGAAACGATTCATGCCGTCGTCGAGCTGCTCGTCGAGCCGCGGCGCGACGAAGGCTTCGGGCCGCAGCGCCGGGCAGCCGATCGATGCGCAATTGACCGCGGCGTGCACCCGCCAGTCGCTGTAGCCGGGGCGCAGCTGCTCGTGTTCGATCCAGTCCAGATGGCGCTCTTCACCCAGCAGGCGGAAGAACTTCTTCTTCCAGGGGCTCTGGAACAGGCTGCCCAGGTCCTTGATCGACTTCAGGTTCGGGTATTGCGTGAGGATCAGCTCGACCGTGAAGCCGTTGTAGGCGTTGATCAGGAAGGCCATTCTCTGTTCGCGGTTGAAGCCGGCAAACTGGGCCGCAGTTACCGCCGACCAGCGCGCCAGGATCTGCTGCAGTGCTGCGCGGTCGGCTGCAAATGCCTTGTAGTCGACTTGACTCTGCTTCTTGTCGGGCAACCAGCGCACATGCTTTTTCAGCAAGCCGTCCCAGGCCGCATATTGGTGGTCCAGCGCGCCGTCCGAGCCCTGTGCCAGTACGGCCGCTGCGGGCCAGCCGAGTACAAGCGTGCTTGATGCCGTCAGGAAAAATCGTCGATTCAGCATGGGGTGTCAGCCTCGTTTCCAGTCATGGTACTTGCGTACCCATTCGAGCAGGCGCAGCGGCTGGTGTGCCCGCTTCCATTCGCCGGCCGCGTATTTGTTGGCCTCCGACCATGTCGGGTAGGTGTGGATCGTGCCCAGGATCTTGTTCATGCCCAGGCCGTGTTTCATCGCCAGCACGTATTCGGCCAGCAACTCGGCCGCATGCGAGCCAACGATGGTGACGCCCAGAATCCGGTCCTTGCCCGGCACCGTCAGCACCTTGACGAAGCCCCGCGCCTCACTGTCGGCAATGGCCCGGTCCAGGTCGCCGATGCCGTATTTGACGACTTCATAGGCAATGCCTTGCTCCTTGGCGTCCTGCTCGTTCAGTCCGACCCGCGCCACCTCGGGATCGATGAAGGTGGCCCAGGGGATCACCGAATAGTCGGCCTTGAACTTCTTGAAGTCGCCAAACAAGGCGTTGACCGCGGCATACCAGGCCTGGTGCGCGGCCACGTGTGTGAACTGGTACGGACCAGCCACATCACCTGCGGCGTAGATGTTCGGGTAGATCGTCTGCAGGTACTCGTTGGTCTCCACCGTCTTTTGGGTCGGGATGCCCAATTCCTCCAGTCCGTAGCCGGTGAGCCGCGCGGCGCGCCCGACCGCAACGATCAGCGCGTCGAACTCCAGCCGTATTTCCTGGCCTTGGTGCTCGACGATGATGGACTTGGCGCCATCGGCGGATTTCTCGCAGCGCAAGGCCTTGTGCGACACCAGCACCTGCACGCCATCGGCCTGCAAGGCCTGACGTGCGATCGCGGAGACCTCTTCGTCTTCGCGCATCATGATGCGTGGCGCCATCTCGATCTGGCTGACCTCGGCGCCCAGGCGGGCAAACGCGTGCGACAGTTCGCAGCCGATGGGTCCGCCGCCGAGCACCACCATGCGCCGCGGCATCTCGTCCATCTGTGCAAATACGTCCCACAAGGTGTCGCTGGTGACATAGTCGACGCTGTCCAGGCCGGGCAGCGGCGGCACGAACGGGCGGGCCCCGGCGGCAATGACGATGTTGCGGGTCGTGAGTCGCTGGGTTGCACCGTCATGGCCCTTGATCTCCACCGTCCACGGGTTGACGATGGTCGCGTGACCGAGTTGCACGTCGACGCCCAGTCCGGTGAAGCGCTCTACGCTGTCGTGCGGCGCGATGTCAGCAATGATCTTGTGGATACGCTCCATCACCTGGCGGAAGCTGAGGCTGCTGGTCGCCGTGCTCAGGCCGTAGTGCTCTGCATGGGCGATCTGGTGGCGCAGCTTGGCGGTGCGGATCAGCGCCTTGCTAGGCACACAGCCGAAGTTCAGACAGTCGCCACCCATCTTGTGCGACTCGACCAGCGTCACCTTGGATTTCACTGCAGCGCCGATCAGCGCCGCCACCAGGCCGCCGGCACCCGCGCCGATGACCACCAGGTTGCGGTCGAAACGGATCGGGCGTACCGCGTTCCAGCGCGCGAACACCTTGCGGCGCTTGAGTGCTTCGACGATGCGTTTGGCCACCAGCGGGAACAGGCCCAGCACGACGAAGGCGCCCAGCAGTCCCGGCGACAGAATGGAACGCAGGGAATCGATCTTGGCGATCTCCGTTCCGGCGTAGACATAAACCACCGTGCCTGCCAGCATGCCGACCTGGCTGACCCAGAAGAAGGTCAGCGTCTTCATGCGCGTCAGGCCCATCAGCAGATTGAGAGCGAAGAACGGGATGGCAGGGATCAGCCGCAGCGTGAACAGATAAAACGCGCCTTCGCGTGCGATGCCCTTGTTGACCTCGGCCAGCCTGCGGCCAAAGCGCGCCTCGATGCTGTCGCGCAGGATGTAGCGCGCCACCAGCATGGCCAGTGTGGCGCCCATGGTGGACGCCAGCGACACCAGCACCGTGCCCCAAAACAGACCGAATACCGCACCGCCGGCCAGCGTCATGATGGCGGCGCCCGGCAGCGACAGCGCCGTGATCGCTACATAGATCAGCAGATAGGCCAGACTGATCTTGAGTGGCTGTTCGGCATAGATCTCGGTCAGCTGCCCCTGGCTTTGCTTGATGAAATCGAGGCTGAAGTAGCGTCCCAGGTCGAACGCGAAAAATGCGATGGCGCCGAGGGCGACGAGCAGCAAGATAATTATTTTTTGAAGGCGCACGGGGAAACCGTTTCCTGATTGGTGGCAACACGTCGGGTGTTGTCGTGGAACATGCTGGTGGTCGCCAGAGAGGACAGATTCTTACATCCTTGCGCGGTGTGCCGGTGCCTGCCGCAACGCCATTTGTCGGGCCCGCCCATCATCGGCCTGAGGGGAGCAACAGGCGCAGGTCGCCGACATAGGACACACTGGCTGATCCGGTATTGTCGGTGTCGGCGCCGACGGCCAGCGCCAGCAGGGGCGGCAGCACTGCGGTCTCGTGGCCGAATGCTTGCATGAAGTCGCTGGTCAGGTTGCGCTCAATGGCCATCCATTGACCGGGTCGTGCCGGGCCGTGGCCGACAACCAGGTAACGCACGCGCGCGCTGTATACATTTTCCAGCGCACTCCCGATGGGCAGCTTCGCGTCCCAGACGTAGCACAGCGTGGCCGACGGAAGCGCCTCGCCCGACACGGCGCGGGCCAGGCGCAGCCGGGTCTGCTCGCCGAACGACATGCCTTGCAGCGGCATATCGAACAATGCGCACACCTTGAGCGCTGTGTCGTCGCCGTCCTTGCGTCGCAAATTGGTGCCCTCGGGAGCGCGCTCCAACTGCCAGCGCCAGCGCAGCAACACAGCAGCAGGCAGCGTGCTGCCTTGCATGTCGAACACCAGGTTGCCATAGGACGCATCGGCCTGCAGCTGCAGCACCGGCGTGTTGCCGCTTAGCGCGATTGCAAATCGGGTCAGCGGAAATTTTTGGCCGGGCAAGCCGACGACGCGCCAGGGTGCGGCCACCGGGCCGACAGCCATGTTCGAGAACCGGTGCTCCGCCAGCGCCGCCGATGCCGGGCCCGGCAATGGCTGCTGCGCCAGTGCGAGGTTTGGCGTGAGCAGCAGCAACGCGCGCAACAGTTTTCCGGCGATGGTGGCCATCAGTCCGCCGTTTCCCGGCAGACGAACTCCGTCCACTGGGGCTCTGGCGCCTGTGTTTGCTGCTCGACCTGATCGACGCGCGTCAGGGGTGGGCCCTTCTGACACCACACCAGCAAACGTGCCACTTGATCGAACGGTCCTTGTACCAGGGCCTCCACGTGTCCGCCGCGTCGGTTGCGCACCCAGCCCTGCAATTGCAGTTTGCGGGCAATGGACTGCATCGCATGCCGGTAACCGACACCCTGGACCAGGCCATGGATATCCAGATGCACGGCGATGGTGTCGGTCGCGGGTGTGTCGGGTTGCGGCTCTGACATCTTGCGATGGTAAGTCAGGTCGTGCCGAGCGCATGCAAGAAGGCCCGTTGCCAACAGGGGGCAACGGGCCTTCTTGCGCCGCTCGCGCGCGGGCTGCCCACGGCAGCGTCGTCGACGCGGACAGACCAGTCATCAATCTGCTTCTCGGCTTCGTCCTTGGCCTTGCCGTTGACCTCGACGATCGCGTCTTCGGCAATGCGTTGGCGAGAGCGGCTTAACCGTCTGGCGGATCGGACTGCATCGCGGGCGCAGCGCGCCAGGCTAATTGTCCTATTGACAGAACAAATAGCCTGTTGCATCATCATTTCCACGCCAGTTTCTGGCGTTTGTGCTGCCCGGCCCGTGCGGCTGCAGCAATCCCTTGCGTCGATCTGGAAGGACATATCCGTGGAGCTTTCATCCAAAACCAGCCGCCAGCTGTTCACCGATTTCAAGGCCAATCCGACACGCAAGCGCTTCGGATTTGGCGCCATGCCGGCACTGATCAATATCGATCTGCAAAAGTCCTATACCTGCGTCGGCGAATTCGCCACCGCCTACGAAACCGATCCGAAGCAGCTTGAGCATGTCAACACCTTGGCCGAGGAGTTCCGCTCGCGCGGGTTTCCGGTCATCTGGACTTATGTGGCATACATGGAGTCTGGCGAGGATTGCGGTGTCTGGGGCACACGCACCCATACGCCGGATTCGCTGCAGAACATCAAGGTCGGCAGCCGACGCTCGGAGTTCGACGATCGGCTCAATATCGACAAGGTGCGCGACATCATCATCAACAAACGCATGGCGTCGGCATTCTTCGAGACCAACCTGGGTTCGATCTTCACATTTCACAAGGTCGATACGGTGGTGGTGACGGGCGGGTCGACCTCGGGTTGTGTGCGGGCCACCGTGGTTGACAGCCTGTCGCGCAGCTTTCGCACCATCGTGCCCGAAGAGTGCGTCGCCGACAAACATGAGGCCCCGCATTTCGCGAACCTGTACGACATGGCGGTCAAGTACGCCGACGTGTTGTCGGTGCAGGAAACGCTGGAGCAGTTGCGTCGGGTCGCGCCCGCGGCCGGAGCAGCCAGGTGATGCGCGATCCCGGTCTCTACGACTACCTGCCATACGCCGACAGGCCCGAAATCCGCTGGCCCGGCGACGCCCGGGTAGCGTTCTGGGTCGCGCCCAACATCGAGTTCTATGAGCTCGACCCGCCGCGCAATCCGGCGCGCGCCGCCTGGGCCCGGCCCGCACCCGACGTATTGAATTACGCCTACCGCGACTATGGCAACCGGGCAGGTTTCTGGCGCATGCATGAAGCCATGCAGCGCTGCAATATGCGCGGCAGTGTCTCGCTCAATGTGGCGGTATGCGAACACCATCCCGAGATCATCCAGGCCTGCGCAGATAGCGGCTGGGAGTTCTACTCGCATGGCACCTACAACACACGCTACCTGATGGGCATGACCGAAGCACAGGAGCGAACGGTGATCCAGGATTCGATAGACACCATCCGCAAGCACACCGGCCAGAAGCTCGATGGATGGCTGGCACCGGCGCTGACGTACACCGACAACACGCTGGACCTGGTGGCCGAGATGGGACTGACCTATGTCTGCGACCTGTTCCATGATGACCAGCCGGGTGCGGTCAAGGTGAGACAAGGCCGGCTGATCAGCGTTCCGTATTCGCTCGAGATGAACGACGTCATCGTCTACAACGTCAACCTGGTGTCGCCACGGCGTTATGCCGACATCCTCAAGCGCCAGTTCGACCGCTTGTACGAGGAGGGCGAGAAGTCGGGCACGGTGATGTGTATCCCGTTGCATCCGTATCTGGTCGGTCAGCCGTACCGGATGGCGGCGTTCGAAGAGGCGCTGTCATATATCACCGGGCATGACAAAGTCTGGTTGGCCACCGGCCGCGAAATCGCACAGCACTTCAACGACCACTATTACGACGCTTTTGCGCAGGCCAGCCAGGCCGTGGGAGAGGCGCCATGATGCGAACCTTTGCCCCGATGGTGCGCCACTACGCAGAGGTTTCGTTATGAGTATTCCCGACAGTTACCTGACCTATGCGAATCGCCGCTACGGTATGGACCACGACCGTTATGACTGGTCGATGTTGCCGCGGCGCAAGCCGGTGGCATGGCCGCATGGTGCAAGGGTCGCGTTATGGGTGGTGCCGGCGCTCGAGTGGTTTCCGCTCGACATGAAAGGGGTTCCGTTCAAGCCGCCGGGTGCGATGCAGACCGCTTACCCCGACCTGCGCCACTACACACTACGCGACTACGGCAACCGGGTCGGCATTTTCCGGGTGATGCAGGCGCTCGACCGCCATGGCATCCGGGCCTCGGTGGCGGTGAACGCGGCGGTGGCAGCGCGTTACCCGACCTTGTTGCAGGAATGCGTCCGCCGCCAATGGGAAATCATTGCCAACGGCCAGGACATGGACCACCTGCACCATGCAGGCCTGGCTTTGGCAGACGAGAAGAAGGTCATCGAGGACACGCTGGCCTTGCTGCGCAAGGCCACGGGCCAGTTGGTGCGCGGCTGGTTGTCGCCGGCCAAGTCGGAGTCACCCGCCACACTCGACCTGCTGGCGGCGGCTGGGGTTGACTATGTCTGCGACTGGGTCAACGACGACATGCCGTTTGCCATGCGCACGGCAAGCAGGGCCTTGCACGCGATGCCGCATCCGGTCGACATCGACGACTACACGATCCTGGTGCAGAACCACCACACCGAGGACGATTTCCGCGACCAGCTGTGTGACCAGTTCGACCTGCTTTACAAGGAGTCGGCCACGCAGGGCGGGCGCATCATGGCGATATCGCTGCATCCCTGGGTGATCGGCCAGCCGTACCGCATCAAGGCGCTCGAAGACGCCCTGCAGCACATCATGGGGCACGATGGCGTGTGGGCCGCGACCGGTAGCGAGATCCTGGACGCCTGGATGGCGCAGCAAGCCTGAACGGAGCGACACGGGGTGTGCGCTGCAGATCAAGCCCGCGCCGGCGCCGTGCCGCGTTCAGGGCGCAGTCGGAGCCGTCGGAATCGGGTGCAGCGCCATGTCGTTCCAGACATCCTGGCGGCAGATCTTTCCGTCACGCACCTCGAACCGGTCGATGAATCGGATGCCTTCGAACGCTGTGCCATCGAGCCATGTTCCGTGCAACTGGCCAAAGCAATAAACGATGGCGCCTTCGCCGGTCCAGCATTCGTCAAAGCGCTCGTAGTCCTTGGCCACGCTGAGGTAACGGCCGCGCGACCATTGCACGAGCTGGCCCAGTTGCTGCATGGCAGGCGCGCCCGGAAACGTCATCCGGAAATCCGGTGCCAGCAGCGCTTCGGCTGCCGCCAGGTCACGCTGCTGCATACGATCGAGAAAACCAAGGACCAGCGCCGACGCGTCGGGACGTTCGGCGCCACCGCTGCTGAACACCTTGCCGTCACGCTGGTAGGTATTGGCGTGTTGCACGAACACCGTGGTACCGGCCGGCGCCGCCGCGATGACCGAACGGGCCGCGAGCGCCACGCGTTGCACCAGCCGGCTTTCGGCCTCGCTGGAATAGCCGGGCAACAGGGTGACGGAAATGACGGGCATGGTGGGCTCCTGTGGACTGGGCGGGTGTGCTGATCATGCGCGATACCGAGAAACCCCTGGGCATGGTCGATGGCTCCGAGCGCATTGCTTATTCGGCCGCGCCCGAGCGTGCGCCTTTGCGCTGGCCCGGTGGCGCGCGCGTGGCCTTGTGGATCGCTCCCAATATCGAGCACTACGAGTTCCTGCCCGAGAAGATCCGGGTCCGTGACCCTTGGCCGCGAACCCCGCATCCGGACATCTTGGGTTACGGCTTGCGCGACTACGGGAACCGGGTGGGCGTCTGGCGCCTGATCGAGTTGTTCGATCGCTACCGCTTGCCCATCACCGTGTCACTTTCGATGGCGGTATTGCAGATGTACCCGGACATTGCCGATGCGATGATGCGGCGCGACTGGGAATTCATGTCGCATGGCCTGTACAACACGCGTTACCACTGGGGCCTGGACGAGGACGCCGAGCGCGCGGCCATCGCCGAATGCCAGCAGATCCACCGCGCCGTCACCGGACGCGATCTGGTCGGATGGTTCTCGCCGGCGGCGTCGAACACCTTCAGCACGCCCGACCTGGTGGCCGAGGCCGGAATGACCTACCTGTGCGACCTGTACCACGACGACCAGCCGACACCGGTGCTGGTGCGACAGGGCGAACTGGTGTCGTTGCCGTATTCGATGGAGATCAACGACAGCATCGCATGGCGACGGGGCCAGGAGGCGGCCGCATTTGCGCAGAAGATCTGCGACGAGTTCGACGTGTTGTACGCCGAAGGCGCGATCAGCGGCAAGGTCATGAACATTGCCGTGCATCCCTTCATCATGGGCCAGCCCCATCGCATCGACCATCTGGCGCATGCGCTGGACTACATCCTCTCGCACAGCGGTGTCTGGTGCGCCACCGGCGCCGACATCGTCAACCACTACCGCGCCCATCTGCAGGCCCTGCCTGCGGTAACCGCCGCCTCTGGCGGCACATCGGAACCCACGACATGAATCCAACACCTGCCAACGACTACATTCGCGCCTACATGCCGGAGCGGGCTGTCGACATTGCGCGCACCGCGCTGCTGATCATCGACATGCAGTACGCCACCGGCTCGCGCCAGGGCGCGCTGGCCCGCACGCTGCAGGCCCAGGGGTCGACCGTTGGCGACTACCGCTTCGACCGCATCGAGCTGCAGGTGCTGCCGCACACGCAGCAGTTGCGTGATCGCTGCACTGCGCTGAGCTGTTCGGTGCTGCACGTGACTGTGGGCGCGGCGCTGCCGGATGCTGCGGACGCGCCGATCCACATGCGCCGGCTGTTTGTCGAGTTCGCGAACCACGTCGGCAGCCGCGAGCACGAGATCCTGGACGAACTCAAGCCGCGCCCGGGCGAGCATGTGCTGCGCCAGACGACGATCGGTGCGTTTGCGTCGACCAACATCGACAGCCTGCTGCGTGCCCTGGGCTGCGAACAGCTCTACCTGTGCGGCATCTCGACCAACATGTGTGTCGAGACGACGGCGCGCGAGGCGGCTGACCGGGGCTACCTGGTGACCTTGGTCGAGGACGCTTGCGGCACCACGCACGCGGACCTGCACGACGTCACGATGCGCAACTTCCAGCGCCTGTTCGGCCGGGTGCGTTCGGCCGCGCAGGTGCTGGGCGAGTTGTCGGTGCCGGCGCCCGTCGCCACCACCGCCTGAGGTCCGACCATGCGCAAGATACTCGTCGTCGTCCCCTTCGTCATGTCGCAGGACAACCTGCTGTTACGCCAGCAGCAGCTCGAAGGTCTCGCCTTCGGGCCGGACCTGTTGTTCGAATACCGTACCGTCAAGGCCGGGCCGGCCAACTATTCGAGCCACCACGATTTCGTACTGGCCGACGTCGCCAACTTCGAGGCCGGTTGCAGGGCGCAGGATGAAGGCTTCGCGGCGGTGTGCATCGACACCATGAGCGACTCCGGCGTGGCCGCCTTGCGCTCGGTGCTTGATATCCCGGTGTTCGGCCCCGGCAAGGTGTCCATGCTGACCGCCCTGATGCTGGGCGACCGCTTCTCGATCCTGACCATGGCCAGCCGCTGGAAGCCTCTGTACGAGAAGGCGTTGGACGAACTGGGCCTGCACCACAAGTGCGCCTCGGTGCGGGCGATCGAGGTGCCGCCCGACAACCAGTCGCTACTGGCTGGCAAGGAGGACGAGGTGTTTCCGTTGCTCGAGCAGGCGGCCCGCAAAGCCATTGACGAAGACGGTGCCGATGTGCTGATTCTGGGATCGACCACGATGCACCAGGCGCACGCCTATCTGGCCGCGCGTTTGCCGGTGCCGGTGATCAATCCAGGGCCACTGAGCTACAAGATGGCCGAGGCGGCGCTGGCCCTGGGCCTTGGCCACAGCCGGCGGTCCTATCCCGCGCCGATGCATCCGAAGCTCGACATGCTGCAGGCGATGCTCGGCGCGGCGCAGCACCCGCAACGCAAGCCATGAAGCCCCGGCTGCTGACGCGCGAGCAGGTCGACGCCTACCGGCGCGACGGCTTCGTGTTCCCGGTGCCGGTGCCGGCCGACCAGATGTCGCTGCACCATACCGACCTGGTGCGGTTTCGCGCGCTGCAGGACGCCGACTTCCCGCCGCCTGCGGGTGTGCATCCGTGAGCGGTGGCAGCACGCGTGCGGAACTGGTGGCGCTGGTCGAGCGCTACTTCGCCGCGGTCGACCGGATGGACCTGGCCGCGACGCTGGATTGCTTCACCGACGACGCACGGGTGACCATCGCCACCTACGACACCGTGTACCGTGGCCGCGATGAAGAGGTCCGCGGCATGTACAGCCGGCTATTCGCCCGCTACGCCAGCGTCTGGCACGGCGATTTCGACCATGTGGCGCAGCCGCCGCAGCGCATTGCGAGCCAGTTCACGGTTCGCAACCGATCGCATGATGGACAGATGACGGTCAAGCACAACTGCAATTTCTTTCGGCTGCGCGGTCAGCGCTTCGATGACATGGTGGTCTACATGAGCGGAGACAATTCGCTGCGTTAGCGCCATCCGTGGTGCCAGAATGCCGGGGTACGCTGCGATGTCCGCAGCACGAATCAACGGACACCTGACAAGCATGGCTGCCTACCTCATCGTCGATACGAATCTGACAGACCCGGACCTGTACGAACAATACAAACTGCAGGCCAAGCCGCTGGTCGAAAAACATGGCGGCCAATACCTTGCCCGTGGCGGCACGCTGTCTATCAAGGAGTCGGCCCTCTGGTCCCCCACCCGCATGGTGCTGATCCAGTTTCCCAGTGCCGAACAGGCCGAGGGTTTCTACGAGTCGGCCGAATACCGGCAGGTGCTGGGAATCAGCAAGAGGTCGGCGCAAAGGACGGTTTTCATCCTGGATGGCATGTGAGAGTGCTGACCGGCGCGGCTGCTGAAGATCGGGGCGGACGCCTTTCCCCACCTTAAGATACTTGCCACGGGCTCATCCACACTCGCGGCCAGCAGGAAGTTTCGCGACACCTTGACGGGTCGCAAGCGCGTGGTGGTTCTACCCCCCGTGTTATGGGACGAGCTGCCGGCCTTCGGCGTCACGCTGCCACAACGGCTGTTTCACGGTGGCTTGCCCCCCGCGTTGCTGGCACCAGGCAAACAAGCGGCGTTTTACCGCGAGTGGATGGATTCGTTCTTTGCGCGCGACATCCAGCGCCTGTTCGGCTTTCGCGACATCAACCGTTTCAACGCGTTGTTCGAATACCTGCTGCGCCAAAGCGGGGGCAGTTCGAGGCGACCCGGACCGCCACCGCACTGGGTATCACCCGGCCCACGGTGGAGAGCCACATCAGCGCGCTGAAGATCACGCATGCGGTGACGCTGGTGCGCCCTTTCCATGGCGGGGGCCTGAACGAACTGGTGAAGCAGCCCAAGGTCTATGCCTTCGACACCGGCTTCGTGAGTTATGCGCGCGGCTGGGACCCTCTGCGGCAGGAGGATATCGCGGCCGACAAGTGCCCACGCATCGTGCGTTTGGGGCCACTACCGCGCACCGCGCACCGCGTCCGGCAAGCTGCAACGGGGGGGGGGGAATTGCGGCGGCAGCTAAAGGACGGGGTGGCGTAGCCAGCTCGATGCGGCCCATCCAGGCAGCACTCCGGCGCCTGCGCCAACTGCCTAAAAGCTGGCGCAGGCCTTGGCGGGGCAGAGCGTGCCAAGCTGTGTTGGTTCCAGCCTGAACACGCATGTGCACTTCCACGTCTGTGTGGTTGATGGGGTGTTTGAGGCGCTGCCAGACGGTGTGGCCTTGCTTCGCCCCAGTCGGCTGCTTGACTTGGTGATCTCCAAAAGCAGCTCTGCGGACTGGACACCGGACGAAATCGCCAAACTGATGCAGGCACAAAACCAGGGCTCCCTGTTCGATCAGGATGCCGAGCAACGCTCGCTCAAGCTATTGAAAAACTGCCGTTCGACTTTCACTACCAGTACGAGTGCACGGCGGACGGCATCACCAAAACCCACAAGCACAAGCTGGCCGACTGGGAGGCCGGCGCCTTGTACTGGAACATTCACAGGCGCACCGATTGGGAAGCGGCATTTCGACAGAAGTGGCTGACTGAGTTCGCGCAGCGAGATGTCTTGTTTCTGATGGGGACGATCCATCGGTTTCCCAACCAGTGGCTGATCGTCAGCGTTCTCTATCCGCCTAGGCTGCCGCCTGAAGTGGTTGATCAAGGAAGGCTGTTTTAACGGTCAAGTGCTTGATGACCGGGGCACCAAAGCGCTTGGCCGCGCGCGCAACGTAGGTGCGGTGGCACATGGTGTAGTCGGCCTCAAAGCACACCAGGCAAGCGGTGGCGGCACGCGAACGCTGCGCCAGCTCGCGCACGCTGGCGTCCTGCGTCTGGAGGTAG
>Ga0105050_10005486_pt1 | contig 16230 bp, 14 predicted proteins | sample FRY01_FD_78088 | JGI IMG/M metagenome (GOLD analysis project Ga0105050, IMG submission 78088) | Freshwater microbial communities from Lake Fryxell liftoff mats and glacier meltwater in Antarctica - FRY-01 | ecosystem: Environmental > Aquatic > Freshwater > Ice > Glacier meltwater ... | reverse complement strand
GGTGTCAGTCCACATCGTTCGTCCTTCGAGTTCTTCGCAAAACCCGCAGAATCAGACATGTGTCAGCGCGTCAAGCGCAACCGGCTGATATCACCCAACTTAGTTTTGGGTCAGACACTGAGAAAAACTATTGTTTTGACTTGAAAGGCTGGAAAAGAGGATTATCTTAAATGTGTACCGGCGCTGACCCCCTGTCGTCGGTATGATCATGATCGGGAGACCGATCATTTTCCCCCGAACCCTGGCCGCTCCGTATTTCGATACGGAGCGGCTCTTTTTTATTCGGCCGCCTGGCGGGGGAGCATATCAACAAGCGGCAGGGCCGCCAGCAGACGTTGCGCCAGTGAGCGGAACTGCTGCGCCATGGCAGCGAAGCCGGGGCCGGGCTGGAGCATGCTGCTATCCAGATACAGGCCGCGGTCCACTTCAATCTGCACGGCATGGATGCCCTGCCACGGCTGGCCATGACGCTCGGTGATGTGGCCGCCAGCATAGGGGTTGTTGCGCGCCACCCGCCAGCCGGTGGCGCTAAAATGCTGCTCTATAATATCCACCAGCGCCGGGCTGGCGCTGCGGCCATGGCGATCTCCCAGCACGATCTGCGGCGGCAGTAGGCCGGCAGGCCGGGGCATGGAGTGGCAATCTATGAGGATAGCATAGCCGTGGCGGGCGCGGGCGGCTTCTAGCAGGGCTGTGAGGCGATTGTGCCAAGGATGGTGGAGGGCCGCCAGCCGCGCGCTGGCATGGGCGGCGGGTTGGCGTTGCTTGTATATGGACAGGCCTGGGCCGGCCATGCGCGGGATAACGCCTAGCCCGGCATCAACGCGCTCTGAGCGCTTTGTGGGCACGGCCAGGGGGCCTTCGAACATGGCGGGATCAAGATCTTCAGGGGCGCGATTGAGATCGAGATAGGCGCGGCCATAGCGGGCGCACAGGACGGGCACCCCAGAGATGCCCGCCAGCAATTGATCAACCAGCGCATCTTCAGCGCGGCGGAGCTGGCTGAGGCCCAGCGCGGCGCTGGCCAGAAAGGACGGCGGGTACTCGCGGCCCGAATGCGGCGAGGCCATGACCAGCGGCCAGCGGCCGTCCAGATCGCCTGTGAGAGTATAGGGAGAAATTTCGTTCATCCCCACTTTGTTAGGGCAGAGCCGCGCAAAAGCAACACGCCAGCCTTGCCAGCGCGCCCACTAGCTACTAAGCACCGCGCCGAGTGGGCGCGTAGCTCAGTGGTAGAGCACTGTGTTGACATCGCAGGGGTCGCAAGTTCAATCCTTGCCGCGCCCACCAGTTTCGGCTCTTAGGCGGTGGCCAGATCCTGCGGGTCCCACGGCAAATGCCGATCATCCAGACTGATGAGATTTTCCTGCTCGATAAGCACGGCGCGTGAGTGATAGCCTAGTAGTTGCTTGACCGGAATATCGATGTTTCTGAGCAAAATCGCGGTTTCTTCCGAGGTGAAGTCACTCATGCCCCGCGCCCGTTCGGCGCCGGATTCGTCGTAGACGTGCAGCACGTCCCCCTTGCCGAAACTGCCGTTTATCGAGACGACGTCATGACGATCAATGCCGCGCTCACCCTTGGCGACGGCATCGGCGGCGGCAGCAGAAATGACAATGCTTCCCGCCATTTGCAGGCGATCTGTGAGCCAGACGGCCCAGCTATCCAGCGGTTCGGCATGGGCGACGCAGGTGGTACAGCGCCGGCTGCCATTGAGCACTGAAGAGGCTGGGTTATCGGCCTCGCCATTGGCGATGAGCGTGGTGCAGCCGGCGTTTTGCGCCATGTTTGCGGCCTGCATCTTGGTGAGCATCCCGCCGCTGCCTAGCGTGCTTACGCCTTCGGTAACGGCCAGATATTGGCTGACGTCATGCACCGTCTCGACAAGCTGCGCGCCGGGCTCGGAAGGGTTGCGATCATAAAGTCCGTCTACGCCGGTGAGGATGATGAGATGCTGGGCGCGCACCATTTGCGCGACTTTGGCGGCCAGCCGATCATTGTCACCGACGCGAACTTCTTCGGTGGTGACCGTGTCATTCTCATTGATGATGGGCAGCACATTGGCGCTGAGCAGGCGGTGAAGGGTGTTTTTGGTGTTGAGGAAACGCGCATGATCTTCAAAATCATCAAGCGTAACAAGAATTTGCGCGATATTGACGCCGTGCTCATGGCCAATATGGGTGTAAGCGCCGAGCAGCAACGGCATTCCGCAGGCAGCTGCGGCCTGCTTATCACGAAGGCCGGCGGTTTCCGGGGTGACGCCTATCATCTTCATGCCCAGCGCCACGGCACCCGAAGAACACAAGATGACCTCATAGCCCTGAGCGCGAAGCAGCGCGATATCTTCCATCACCCGCTGCAAAAAGGCCCAGCGCGGGGTTAACAATGTTTGATTGGTCAAAAGACTTGAGCCGATTTTTATAACTACACGTTTAACTTCGTTCACAATGATTCCTATTTTTGCTTTTCAGCGCGCATCTATATTAGCAAAGCTGATTATATTAAGATCGTCATGATTTGACATAATTAACTTCGGAAATTATGGTCGCTACATATATATTATATCTCATTCTGGCAAGGGTTGCCGGAACGGGCATGTTTGCGCTCTCGCATTTGGAAGAATTTGCTTCTGCCTGCGTGGCCGCTGACGAAACATCGTAAACGGGAGGTTTTATTGCGCATTGCATTGGTTGGACATGGCAAGATGGGGGCGGCTCTGCTCACCCAATGGCGCAAAATTAAGGGCCATACGTTTTTTGTGATTGATCCGGCGGCTGATGCTGGCGCTGGAACCGATAATGTGACGATCTTTAACGAGCTTCCATCGGCGCAAGACTGCAACTTTGATCTGGTGATTGTTGCGGTAAAGCCGCAGCTGATTGATGTGGTGATGCCGGCTTATAAAGATCGCTTGGCGGCGGACGGATTTATCGCTTCGATTGCGGCCGGCGCTTCGATTGCGCGGCTGCGGGGCGTTATGGGCGATGTGCCAGTGGTGCGGATTATGCCCAATTTGCCGGCGGCGATTGGCGCGGGCGTGAGCGGTCTTTGTGCGGATGCCTCTGCCAGCGACGAACAGAAACAGCTGGTTTCTACGCTGATGGCGGCGGCGGGCATGACCATCTGGGTGGAAGATGAAGACAAGCTTGACCGGTTTACCGCGCTTGCCGGCTCCGGGCCTGGCTATGTGTTTGAGATAGCGCGGGCGTATTCCGAGGCGGCCGTAGGCCTTGGCTTTAGTGCGGCGGACGCCCGCAAGCTGGTGCTGGGCACGATGGCGGGCACGGTCGCTATGGCGCTGGGCAGTGATGAGACGTTGGAAGCGCTACGCACCAGCGTGACCAGCAAGAACGGCACCACGGCGGCAGGGCTGGACGCGCTGAACGGCGAGGGCGGGCTTTCCGAGCTTATGCGGGCGACACTGACGGCGGCTTATGACCGGGCGGTAGCGCTGCGATAGCTGCTTCCGCCGTATCCTTTCCTGTAGATGACCCATCGGATTTTGAATGAACCTTGAAACGGCCATTTCACTTGGCGCTTATTTTGTCGTGATGCTGCTTATCGGGCTGTATGCATGGCGGAAATCCACCAGCAATGTGTCTGAGTTCATGCTGGGCGGGCGGAATTTGCCGCCGGCTGTGGCTGCCCTTTCAGCGGGCGCCTCTGATATGAGCGGCTGGATGCTGATGGGGCTGCCGGGTGCCATTTATGTGGCGGGGCTGAATGCGGCTTGGCTGGCGGTGGGGTTGGTTGTGGGCGCGTGGCTCAACTATATTCTCGTGGCGCCAAGGCTTAGGGTTTATACCGAGATTGCTGACGATGCGATTACCATTCCAGACTATCTGGAAAAGCGGTTTGATGACCACTCCCGGCGGCTGCGGATTATTGCCTCGCTGGTGATTGTGGTGTTTTTCACGCTGTATACCTCCGCCGGTCTGGTGGCGGGCGGCAAGTTGTTTGAAGCGTCTTTTGGCTATGATTATGCGCTGGGACTGTGGATCACGGCGGGCGTGGTGATTGCTTACACGCTTTTTGGCGGATTTCTGGCGGTTAGCCTCACCGATTTTGTGCAGGGCTGCATCATGTTTGCCGCGCTTGTGCTGGTGCCGATTGTCACCATCGCGGATCTGGGCGGCTGGGGCGCGACGAACAGCGTGGTTGAGGGCATCAATCCAGATTATATGGGCTGGCTTTCCGGCGTTACTGTGATCGGCATAATCTCCAGCCTGTCTTGGGGGCTGGGCTATTTTGGACAGCCGCATATCATCGTGCGCTTCATGGCGGTGCGTTCTGTGCGGGACATGCCGGCGATGCGGCGGATCGGGATGTCCTGGATGCTGGTGACGGTGATAGGCTCAGTTTTGTGCGGGATTGCGGGCCGAGCCTATGTGGCCGGCACTACGCTTACGCTGGCGGACCCGGAGACTATTTTCATTGTGCTCTCGCAAACGCTGTTCAATCCCTATGTGGCCGGGTTTCTGCTGGCGGCGATTTTGGCGGCGATCATGAGCACGATTTCCTCGCAGCTTCTGGTCTCCTCAAGTTCGTTGACCGAAGATTTTTATAAGACGTTTATCCGCAGCGATGCCAGCCAGAGCGAGCTTGTGCTGATGGGCCGGATAGCGACGCTTGCTGTGGCTTTGGTCGCGATCGCGCTGGCCATGGACCGCTCCAACAATATCCTCTCGCTGGTGGGCAATGCCTGGGCCGGGTTTGGGGCCGCGTTTGGACCGGTGATGCTGCTAAGCCTGCATTGGCGCGGGCTGACGCGTGACGGGGCGCTGGCAGGCATTGTGGCGGGCGCGGGCATCGTTTTGATCTGGCTCTATGCGCCGTTCACCATCGGCGGGGCGTCGCCCTCCAGCGTGGTGTATGAAATGATCCCCGGCTTTGCGGGCAGCCTAATCACCGCATGGGCTGTGAGCCGCTTCGGCAAGCCGGTTTCTAGCAAGGTGGAGCAGCGGTTTGGCGAGATGGTGACCAACCTTTAAGTAAAGGGCCTCCGGCGGTTTAGAAGGGCCTCCGGCGGCTGGGGCCTGAGGCCCCAGCCGCCGGAGGCCTCTTCCCTCTCTCTCCATCTTACTTTAGCCCAGAATGATGGCAGTTCTCGCAAATCTGGCGGATTATGAGCGTGCGGCGGGCAATCGGCTGCCGAGATTCTTGCGGGACTATGTGGATGGCGGGGCTGGGTCTGAGGCGACCATGGCAGCCAATGTTTTGGATTTGGCGGGGATTGGCTTGCGGCAGCGGGTGTTGCGGGATGTGTCGAGCATAGACACGCGCACGCGGTTGTTTGACGAGGATTTGGCGATGCCGTTGGTGTTGTCGCCGGTGGGGCTGGGCGGGATGGCGGCGCGGCGGGGCGATGTTTTGGCGGGGCGGGCGGCGCATGGCGCGGGGGTACAGCTTTGTGCGTCAACGTTGGCGCTGTGCTCTGTGGCGGAGTTGCGGGCGGGGTTGGCGCGGCCGTTTTGGTTTCAGCTTTATCTGTTGCGGGACCGGGATTTTGGGGACCGGATGGTGGATGAGGCTGAGGCGGCGGGGTGTCAAGTGTTGGTATTGACGGTGGATTTGCCGACGCCGGGGCCCCGCGCGCGGGATTTTCATTCGGGGCTGAATGGTCAGGCGAGTGTTTTGCGCAGCTTGAAGCTGGCGATGCAGGCGGCGGTGAAACCGCGTTGGGCCTTTGATGTGGGGCTGCGGGGCGGGCGTTTGATGCCGGGGAATGTCGTGCCGTTGATGCCGAAGGGGGCCTCGTTTGACAGCTATATGAGCTGGATTGCGGCGAATAATGATCCGGCGGCGGTGTGGGAGGATGTGGCGCGGCTGCGGGCGCGGTGGCGGGGCAAGCTGCTGGTGAAGGGGATTCTGGATGCCGACGATGCGAAGCAGGCGGCGGCGCTGGGAGTCGATGGCTTGATAGTGTCCAACCATGGCGGGCGGCAATTGGATGGCGCGATGAGCACGGCGCGGGCATTGCCGCTTATTGCGGATGCGCTGGGGGGCGTTGTGCCGTTATTGGTGGATGGGGGTGTGCGGTCTGGGGCAGATATGGTGCGGATGCTGGCGTTGGGGGCGAGCGCGGTGATGATCGGGCGGCCCTGGGTGCATGGGCTGGCGGTGGGCGGGGAGGCTGGAGTGGCGGGTATGCTGGGGGTTTTGGCCAAGGAGTTACGGACCGCGATGGCGTTGACCGGCTGCACCAGCATAGATGCGATTGGGCGGGACGTGCTTATTCCCGCCGCACGGGACGTGCTTATTCTCTAAGCATAAGTTCGGCGACGGCTTCTACGATGGCGTCTGCATCCAGCCGGTATTTAGCGTAGAGATCGGGAAGGTCGCCGGTTTGGCCGAAGCTGTCCAGGCCCAGCGGGCTTACGCGCTGGCCGCGCACGCCGCCCAGCCATGAGAGCGCGGACGGGGAGCCATCGATGATGGTGACGAGGCCGGCGCTAAGGGGCAGCGCGGAGAGGAGGGTTTCAACGTGCGAAGCGGGCGCCTGTTTGCCAGTCCAGCGCGCGGCGCGGCGGGCGGACCAGCCGCGATGTAGGAGATCTGCCGACGTAATGTTGAGGATGCCAAGGCCGGGCATATCTTCGGCGAGCAAGTCTGCGGCGGCGAGGACTTCTGGGGCTATGGCGCCGGTGAAGGCGATGGCGGCTTTGGTGTTTTCGGTGGGGCGTTTCAGCCAATAGCCGCCTTTGAGCGTGTCGGCTTTCCAGCTGTCATCGCTGCGGGTGATCTGGGGGATGTTTCGGGTGGTAAGGCGGAGGTAAACCGAGCCGCCGTCATCGGCTTGGAGGTGGGTGAAGCTCCATTCCATGATGGCGGTGAGTTCATCGACGAAGGCGGGCTCAAAGGCGGTGAGGCCGGGTTGGCCCATGCCGATGAGCGGGGTGTTGATGGATTGGTGCGCGCCGCCTTCTGGCCCGAGCGTGAGGCCGGCGGGGGTGGCGACGAGGAGGAAGCGGGCATCTTGGTAACAGGCGTAGTTCAGCGCATCGAGGCCGCGGGAGATGAAGGGATCATAGACGGTGCCGATGGGGATGAGGCGCGTGCCGAACATGGGCGCGGTGAGGCCGGCGGCGGCGAGGAGGAGGAACAGGTTGTTTTCGGCGATGCCGAGCTCAATGTGTTGGCCGGCGGTGTGCCCGCGCCATTTTTGCGGGGACGGGATGCGCGCCCCGGCAAACACGTCTTTGTGTTCCTGCCGGCGGAACAGGCCGCGCTGGTTTACGAAGCCGCCGAGGTTTGTGGAGACGGTGACATCGGGCGAGGTGGTGACGATGCGGTCTGCCAGCGGATGCCCGGTTTTGGCGAGGTCCAGCAATATGCGGCCAAAGGCTTGCTGGGTAGCTTGCTCGTCGCCGGTGGGGACCGGGAGCGCGGGCACGGGGACGGCGGGGGCTTTGGGCTCAGGGCCGCGCTTGGCGAGTGAGCAGGTTTGGACAAAGGCTTTGAGCTGGGCGGCTTGGTTGTCGCCCAGCCCGGCATAGGGCTGCCATTCGTCGCCCGGCGCGATGTTTAGCGTGTCTCGCAGCGCTTCAATCTGGGTGGGGTTCATCAGGCCGGCGTGATTGTCTTTGTGGCCAGCAAACGGCAGGCCTTGGCCTTTGATGGTGTAGGCGATGAAGACGGTGGGCGTGTCATCGGCGCCGGCGCGGTCGAACGCTTCGGCCAGCGTTTGGGTGCAATGGCCGCCGAGGTTGGTCATCAGACGGGCAAGGGACGCATCATCGTGCGCTGCGATGAGTTTTAGGGTTTCGGGGTTTTTGAGGTCAGCTTCCAGCCGCGCCCGCCAGGCGGCGCCGCCTTGATAGGTCAGGGCGGCATATTCCGCGTTCGGGCAATTCTCGATCCAGTCTTCCAGCGCTTGGCCGCCGGGCTGGCGGAAGGCAGCTTCCAGCAGCTTGCCATGGCGCAGGGTTATGACCCGCCAGCCGCAGGTTTCGAAAATGTCATCGAAGCGGCGGAACATGCGGTCGGCAGTGGTGCTGTCCAGCGATTGGCGGTTGTAATCGATGATCCACCAGCAGTTTCTTAAGTCGTGTTTATAGCCCTCGATGAGGCATTCGTAGATGTTGCCTTCATCGAGTTCGGCGTCGCCCATAAGTGCTATCATCCGCCCGGCGTCGGCTTCTGCGACCTGGCCATGGGCGATGAGATAATCCTGCATCAGGCTGGCAAACGCGGTGACAGCGACGCCGAGGCCGACGGAGCCTGTGGAGAAATCTACCGGGATTTTGTCCTTGGTACGGCTGGGGTAGCTTTGCGCGCCGCCCAGGCCCCGGAAGGTTTGGAGTTGGTCGAGGCTTTGGTTGCCGAGCAGATAATGGATGGCGTGGAGGACGGGGCCGGCGTGGGGCTTTACCGCGACCCGGTCTTGCGGGCGGAGCGCGTGAAAATAGAGCGCCGACATGATGGCGGTGATGGAGGCGCAACTGGCCTGATGGCCGCCAACTTTCAGGCCGTCGCGGCTCTCGCGCAGATGATTGGCATTATGGATGGTCCAAGCGGAAAGCCAGCGCAGGCGGGTGTCCAGCGCATCGAGACTGGCGACCAGTTCGGCCCGTGTTTCCTGCACCGCAACTGCCATCATCATCTCCCTTGAAGACGGCAGACTAGCGCAGGCGCGCCCAGCATGTCCTTGCGTGTTAAGGTGCTATAAGCCATGATATTAGTGTATTCTGCCTAGGATTTATAGTAATGAGCAATAGTATGCCGCTTGATCGCTTTGATCGCGCTATTCTTGATCTGCTCCAGCGCGACGGGCGGGCGACCAATCAGGATGTGGCGGACGCGATTGGGCTTTCGCCCAGCCCCTGCCTTCGCCGCATCCGGCGGCTGGAAGCTGAAGGGCTGATCAGCGGCTATGTGGCGCTGCTAGATCCGGCGCGCGTGGGGCTGGAGGTAACGGCCTTTGTGCGCGTGCGGCTGGACCGGCAGCAGGACCGGGTGCTGGAAGCTTTTGAAACGGCTGTGACGGCGTTTCCCGAAGTGATGGAATGCTATTTGATGACGGGGGAGGCGGATTATCAGTTGCGGGTGTTGGTGGGCTCATTGGGGGCGTTTGAGGATTTTTTGCGGCATAAGCTGACGCGGATTGAGGGCGTGGGGCAGGTTACGACGAGCTTTGCGCTGCGGCCGGTGGTGACGCGGACAGCGCTTCCGGTTTGAAGCGTGCAGCGTTGCATTTAAGCAGGCTTTTGATTATATTTTTATCATTCTGATTAAGAGTGATTGCTATGACAACAAAAGTTCTCACTGCCCATGTGCCGCTGCCGCTTGCGGACAAGGTTGATGCGATGGCCGCGCGGCTGGACAGGTCGCGAGGCTGGATCGTCAAGCAGGCACTTGTGGCATGGGTTGACCTTGAGGACGAACGGCATCGGATGACGCTGGAGGCGCTCGCCGATGTTGATGCAGGGGCCGTCATCGATCAGGCGCAGGTTCAGGCGTGGGCGGACAGCCTCTCGACCGCAAACCCACTGCCAGCCCCGCATTTGTGAAAATCCAATGGACGGCGAATGCGAGCAACGATCTTATTCGCTTACATAGCTTCCTCGCTCCCGTTGCTCCTGAAGCCGCCGCAACAGTAGCGCAGTCGCTTTCACGCGCACCGCTAAGGCTGATCGAATTTTCCCGGATCGGAGAAAGGCTAGAGGCATATTCGCCGCGCGAGGTTCGCCGGATTATTGTTGGCCACTATGAGATACGCTACGAATTAGCCGAAAACAGCATCATCATATTGCGCCTATGGCACATGCGAGAGCTGCGGCCCTTCGAGCCGGAACTTCCGATCTGATTCCATTATGGTTGCACCTCCTAAAGCGATACGATTCCAATAACGCCAATATATTGAAATCACTCATTGATAGAGATTAGATTTCGGTGCTTTTCCATGCGACTTCCATCGATCATCAGGATGCAAATGTATGCACGATCCTGAAACTCTTCTCCCGTAGCGAGAGCAAAAATACGTGCATTAGATTCACACTGTTTAAGACCAGTTGCATGACCGATCATTTTATTATCAGCTTCATTATCATTTTCGAGATTCTGCCAATACCAAACCTCATAGTCAGCGCTCTTTTCAACAAAAGAGCACGTGAAATCTGAAGCGTACTTCGAACATCCGCATGAACTGATGAACAAGCAACATATGGCGGCCAGAAATGCTCTTACCCGCATGCAATATCCCTCTACCGTATTTTACCATTAGGCTCCCGAGAAAATCTATATCACAGCAATTTCTGACCTGTAGTGAAATACTATTCGCAGGTTCTCGGTTGTTCAGAAATTGGGGTCTGGGGGCTTCGTCCCCAGCCGCCGGAGGCTTTCTACCCTAAAAGCTTCTCTACGATCAGATCAGCCGCCGCCTCGGCGGTCATCTTCGTCGTGTCGATGCGGATTTCGGGCGTTAGCGGCGGCTCGTACGGGCTATCTATCCCGGTGAAGTTCTTCAAATCGCCGGCGCGGGCTTTTTTGTAGAGGCCTTTTACGTCGCGTTTTTCGGCTTCGGCGAGCGGGGTGTCGATGTGGACTTCGATGAACTCGCCCGGTGCCATCATGGCGCGGACCATGTCGCGTTCGGCGCGGAAGGGGGAGATGAAGGCTGTGATAACGATGAGGCCGGCGTCTGACATCAGGCGGGCGACTTCGCCGACGCGGCGGATGTTCTCGATGCGGTCGGTTTCGGTGAAGCCGAGGTCTTTGTTGAGGCCGTGGCGGACGTTGTCGCCGTCAAGCAAGAAGCTGTGGCGGTTCATGCGGTGCAGCTTTTTTTCGACGAGATTGGCGATGGTGGATTTGCCGGCGCCGGAGAGGCCGGTGAGCCAGAGGACGGCGGGGGTTTGGTTTTTGAGCGCGGCGCGGGCTTCGCGGCTGACGTCCAGCGATTGCAGATGGATGTTTTGCGAGCGGCGGAGCGCGAAGTTGATCATGCCGGCGGCGAGGGTGGCGTTGCTTTGCCGGTCTATGAGGATGAACCCGCCGAGCGTGCGGCTGCTGGCATAGGGCTCGAACACGATCGGCTGGCCGGTGGTGACTTCCAGCACGCCGATGCCGTTTAGCTCCAGGGTGCTGGCGGCCATGTGCTGGTTGGTGTTGACGTTAATTTGGTATTTGGGAGCTTGCAGCGTTACCGGCACGCTTTGAGTGGCGAGTTTGAGCAGATAAGTGCGGCCCGGCACCAGCGCGTCTTCGGCCATCCAGACGAGCGTGGCTTCGAATTGATCGGCGACCTGGGGGGGATCATTGGCGGCGACGATGACGCTGCCGCGCGCACATTCTACTTCATCGGCGAGCGTTACCGTTACGGCTTCGCCGGCTTGGGCGGATGGGGTGTCGCCATTGCTGCCGATCAGGCGTTCGATACGGGTTTCGCGGCCGCCGGGGAGGATTTTTACACTATCTCCGCGCTGTACGCTGCCGTGCGCGATGCTGCCGGCAAAGCCTCGGAACTCTGAATTGGGGCGGTTTACCCATTGGACGGGAAGGCGCAGGCCATGTTCAGCGGCGGCTTCGTCAGCGGGGAGATTCTCAAGCCATGAGATGAGGGTGGGGCCTTGGAACCACGCCAGCTCGGGCGCGGGCGCGCTGACGTTGGCGCCGGTGAGGCCGGAGATGGGAATTGCGGCGAATTGCGCGATACCGATTTCGGCGGCGAAGGCGGTGTAATCAGCGACGATCTCGTCAAACCGGGCTTGGCTGTGCTCTATCAGGTCCATTTTGTTAACGGCCAGCACCAGATGGCGGATGCCGAGAAGATGCGCGATCAGGCTATGGCGGCGGGTCTGGGTGAGCACGCCTTTGCGGGCATCGATAAGCACGATGGCGGCGTCTGCTGTGGACGCGCCAGTGGCCATGTTGCGGGTATATTGCTCATGGCCGGGGCAATCGGCAAGGATGAAGCGGGCTTTGTCGGTGGCGAAGAAGCGATAGGCAACATCGATGGTGATGCCCTGCTCGCGCTCGGCGGACAGGCCGTCGACGAGGAGCGCCAGATCGATTTCCGGGCCCCTCGTGCCGTGGCGGGTGCTGTCCGATTTCAGGACGTTTAGCTGATCATCATAGATGGCGCGGGCATCATGGAGGATACGGCCGATGAGCGTGGATTTGCCGTCATCCACCGAGCCGCAGGTTATGACCCGGCGCAGCGGGCGGGCGGCCTGGGCTTCCAGATAGGCGTTTAGAGGTGCTGACATCAGAAATAGCCCTCTTGTTTTTTCTTTTCCATGGACGCGGACTCGTCATGGTCCACCGCGCGGCCTGAGCGTTCGGAGACGCGCGCTTCAAGCATTTCATCGATGACCTGATTGAGCGTTTCGGCGCGGCTTTCTACGGCGCCGGTGAGCGGATAGCAGCCGAGCGTGCGGAAGCGGACCCAGCGGTTTTCTGGCACTTCGCCGGGGAGCATCTGCATGCGGTCATCATCAACGACGAGGAGCATATTGCCACGTTTCACGGTAGGGCGCTCGGCGGCGAAATAGAGCGGCACCATGGGGACACCCGCATGGGCGATATAGTGCCAGATATCCATTTCGGTCCAGTTGGAGAGTGGAAACACGCGGATGCTTTCGCCGCGCATTTTGCGGGCGTTATAGAGGCTCCATAGCTCGGGCCGCTGGTTTTTGGGTTCCCAGGCGTGATTGGCGCCGCGGAAGGAGAAGATACGCTCCTTGGCGCGGGCCTTTTCTTCATCGCGCCGCGCGCCGCCAAAGGCTGCGTCAAAGCCGTGTTGATTGAGCGCGCCGGTGAGTGTTTCTGTGAGCATCTGGCGCGTATAGATGGGGGTGGGCGTGTCGAACGGGTTTACGCCGGCAGCGGCAGCGGCATCATTGTGATGCACGAGCAGCTCCATGCCGGTGGCGGCGGCCATCTTGTCCCGGTGGGTGATCATATCGGCGAAATCCCAGCCGCTGGCGATGTGTAGCAGCGGAAACGGCGGCGGAGCGGGATAAAACGCTTTTTGCGCCAGATGCAGCATCACGGCAGAATCTTTGCCGACCGAATACATCATCACCGGCTTTTCGGTTTCGGCCACGGTTTCGCGGATGATGTGAATGGCTTCGGCTTCAAGCTGCTGGAGATGCCCCAAGGTGCTGTTGGTTCCGCTGATCACGCTGTCACTCTCCTGCCGGGCTTGCAGGTGTCATAGGCGATTTCTGAGGTGCGTCAGCCCCATAACAACTATCGGCGCGCATAGTGCCGGTTTCAGCCGGGGTTGCTGGGCCTTTCCTGAGGTACAGGAACTTGCCATAATAAACCCTCCCAAGAAAGGACCGGCCATGACCCTTCCCGCAGGATTTCACGAATTGGTGATCAGCGTTTTCGATATTGATCGGATTGCCGAACCGATGATCGAAATCGGCGGCTGGATACGAACGGATCTGCCTGATGCCAGTCCGGAACTGGCGCGCTTTTGGGGCGCGCCGGCGGACTGCACCCGCATCGAACAGAGCATGTTAACCGCACCCGGTCGCAGCGACGGTAGCTTTCGGCTCATCCGTTTCCATGTTGATCAGCCGCAATATCTGATCCGTCCGGCGCAGCATCTCTGGGACACCGGCGGAATTTTTGATGTTGATGTATATGTGGCGGATATTGATAGCGTTTATCAAGGTCTCTTGCGTCGAGGCTGGACTGCCTTTGGCCCGCCGACACGTTATGCTTGGAGCGGCTTTGATGTGACCGAGGCGCTGATGATTGGACCGGACGGCGTGGTCGTGGGGCTGCTGAAGGCCCATGGGGCGGTTTATATTGATTTGCCGCCGATCATGGGCATGAGCCGCGCATTCAATTCGGCGCAAGTGGTGCGCGATTATGATGTGTCGATGGATTTTTATTGCCGAGGTCTGGGGTGGAAGCCGCTGCTCGATAGCCGTATTGATGATGCTGTTGAGCCGGGGGAGAATGTTCTGGGCATCCCCATGCCGCACGCCCGCACCACGCTGCGCCGGGTGAGTATCGTCAACCCGACCGGAGGCAATGATGGCTCGATTGAGCTGATCGAGCTCTCCGGGCTGCACGGCCGGGATTTCGCCGAAAATTGCAGGGCCCCTAATATCGGCTATTTCGCGATGCAATTCTTCGTGGATGACGCACAGGGCTATGCTGATGAGATCAGCGCTCGCGGTGTGGCGCTGGAGGAGCCGCCAGCTGCGTTGTCCATCGAACCCCATGGTCGGGTGCTGGCTGTTTCGGTGATGACGCCGGACAATGTTCGGCTAGAGTTCTTGCAGCGGCTTTAACGAATAGCTTTGGCAGCTAACTCTTCATAAAGCGCATCGGCTCTTTGCAGCAGCGGTGCAGAAAAAAGGTCTGTGGGGGCGGTATCAGCGCCGGGGCGGAAATAGTTAGTGAAATCCATGCTGGCGGCATCGACGCCGAGCTTGGCGCAGAGCGATTGCATGACTTTTTGGGGCTGGGCCCGAAGGTCATCCTGAGTGACCAGGTGACAGCCGGGCAAGCAGCTTTGCACATCCTCGAAGGCGGCGATCCAATAGGCCAGCCAATAGTCGCCGGTCATGGGGTCATAGTCTGTGGGCGTGAAGCCGGGGAATTTCAGGGGGCGGTGGAGCTGACCGAATTCGAGGTGGCCGATGTCGCGCATGTAGCGGCGGGTGAACTCATCTTGGGCTTGGAAGTTCAGGAAGTTCAGGTGTTGACGTAGCAGAGAGGCGGCGTGGGCGGCGGGGCGGCGCACGGGGATTATGAGGGCGCAGCCGGGGAACATTGCGGGCAGCAGCCGCAGCCTGGCGATGTTGGCGTTGTTTTTAGACACATACCGAACCGCATTTGTTTGCTGCGGCTGGCGCAGCATCGTGATTTTTTTGAACTGGCGGACCATGAAGGATGTGGCCTCCGGTTTGGCGTCGGTTTCTGACCAGAGGGCGATGCCGGTTTCGCGGTACTTTTCGGGCCAGAACATCATCCAGAAAACCTCGTCAAAGGCTTCTGGGCTGTTTAGATCTATCTCTAGGCCATCACCATGGGCGCGGGCGCGGCGGGTGACCTCCCGGGCGTTGCTGCCGGCGAGTTTTGACCAGAGGAGGGGCGCGGTGATGAAGGGCATGTCTTTGTAAATATGGGTGCCGGTGCAGCTCATATCGTGAAAGGCATTGAGGACGGCTGTGGTGCCGCCTCGGGCCAGCGAGGTGATGAAGAGGGGCGGCATTTCCGGGGTTTGGGAGATGCGGCGGGCGAACAGCCGATCATCAAGGGCGGCGGCGAGGCTTTGAAACTTGGTGCTGGAGAAGGCTATCATGTGGAAGAGCCGGTCTACAAAGCCGTATGCTTCGCCGCCAAGGGCTGCTGGCGGGGGGGCTTTGCCTCTGTTTAGCAGCCAGACCACAAGGATAGCGGCGACCGAGACGATGAGGATGTAATCAACGCGCAGCATCAGCGCGAAAGTTTCGGTCGCCGGGGCCCAGCCTAGCAAATCGGCGGCGTAGATGGGGAGGGCGGCGGCGGCGAGGGCGGCGGCGAGGACGAGAGCGAGGCGGCCGGTTTCGGTGAGGAGCGCTACGCCGGCGCGGCGGACGGCGGCTTCCTTGGCATCGTCATCCATCTCGGAATCGAGCATGGTGGAGAGGCCGGCCATGACGCCTGACATTAACCGCTGGCCCGCTTTGCCTATGGAGAGGCGCGCGAGCATGATCGCAAAGCCGGCGACCGCCAGCAGCGATATTAGCCATGTGACCCAGATCAACGATCCTGCTCGGCCGGCGGCCTAGTTTTGCCTCGCCTGAGCAGGCGCTTAAGGGGATACCAGAGGAAGCCGATCAGCAGCAGCAGCACGCCCAGCGCAAGGCCAATGGTGAGCGCGAAGGCGCCAAGACCGGCACCGGGGCCGATATAGGCCGAGGCCGGCATTGCCGTAAGCAGCAACCATGTAAAGGCAGGGATATATTTCATGTCGGCTCCTTAGCTCAGGCCGGCGCCCGGGGACGGCAGTTTTTGGTGCTGCGGGCGAAAAAAGCTGCGTCCATTTCCGGCGGCAGCACTCTGGCGTGATAGATACGATTGTTTTTAGTGGGGGGGCCGCGGTTATCAAAGCGCCAGACCAATTTGCCATCTGGTGCAAACTCAAGCACCCGGCCTTCGTCTGAGTGTCTGACCCAAAACTAAGTTGGGTGATATCAGCCGGTTGCGCTTGACGCGCTGACACATGTCTGATTCTGCGGGTTTTGCGAAGAACTCGAAGGACGAACGATGTGGACTGACACC
>Ga0105050_10005483_pt1 | contig 16234 bp, 35 predicted proteins | sample FRY01_FD_78088 | JGI IMG/M metagenome (GOLD analysis project Ga0105050, IMG submission 78088) | Freshwater microbial communities from Lake Fryxell liftoff mats and glacier meltwater in Antarctica - FRY-01 | ecosystem: Environmental > Aquatic > Freshwater > Ice > Glacier meltwater ... | reverse complement strand
GCCTACACCGCCAACGCCGCCAACGCCGCCCAAGCCGCCAACGCCGCCTACGCCGCCGCCAACGCCGCCAACTACGCCTCCAACGCCAGCACACCAGACCAACGACTCAACCTGGCGCAACGGGCCATCGACATGTTCGAGCAGCTCACCAACCATGTCGCCCCCGCAGTAGACGAAGCCGTCACGCTCAAAGCACTCGAATCGATGCTCGCATGAACGACGACTGTTACACCTGCGGCGCGCGAGCACGCCACCAACGGATGATCGAGCGGCGCTGCCACTGCGGCGAACTGTTCACCGTCAAGAGCGAAGCGAACACGCAGCGGTCGTGTTCGCGCACCTGCTACCTCAGCACCTACCGCCGAAAGGTTGCAGCATGAGCGACCCAACAGACATGACGCACTCACAGCGGTTCGCACTAGCCGACCGGATCGAAGCCCCGCTATCCGTCGCCCGCCAAACAGTCGGGGAAGGCAACCTCTGAGGAAAATAATTATGAGGAAAGTTATCCCCAACCCTGTGGATAACTCTGACTTTATCCACAACCTGTGGATAACTTTTTGAAACAGAGCCCCGAAAAAAACTTGCAAAAACCTGTTTAGTAGGTCTAAAAGAAAAGAAATAGACGAAAGGTATTACGGTGGCGGAAAGGGACCAGCCGATGTTAGCTATGCGGCGGATTGCGGGACACCCAGTGGGACGAGGTGGACCCGTCGTATTCGGTGCAGGAGATGACATAGTTGGTCGTCCAGACCGCGTAGCAGGGACGTGCTGGCGACCCGAAGCCTGTGCTGTATTCGTGGTCGAGGAGGATGTCGGGACATTTGCTGATCGGCCCGAAATATGGGAGGAGTCCCATATCTGTCCAGTCGTCCATGTTGTATTCGCCCCATTCCGAGTGGTCAGAGATGGAGACGATCCAGTCACCTTTCAAGTCGGGGCTTCCGGTGAAACACTTGCGGAGTGTGGTCGTGGTCATCGTGTGTCCTTTCGGTTCGTGAGCTTCGCCAGTCGGCGTGCCCGCTGATTGTGTGCAGTTTTCGTTGCCTTGCGGGCCTTGCGGTGCTGCGAGTCCCGGCTGTGCCCGCTGGTGATGAACCACCACGGCAGTTTGCGGAACTCGTCCACTTCGTCACCGGACTTCATTGGGATGCGATCAGCCCTCATCATACCCACCGGTTGTAGCCGCACGGCTCAGCGCCGTTGTGGGTAGCAGCATCATCAACGTGGATCGTCATGCCGCACGGTGCTTTGACGTACTCGTTAGGGAAGTCAATGTGCCCCCACTCGTAAAGGTCATAGTTGTCGTCGCATTCATGCGGGCGAAGCTCGTTGTCGGTTGCTTGTGCCATGAGTACAGTCTGCCGGTTGCTACGGTCAATCACAACCTTCGGGGCAAATAATTGTGAAGAAAGTTGTCCACAGGCTGCCATTCAGTTGCGGCAACCAGCACATCTTGGGCGATGACCCAGATCCCGGTTGACAAACACCGGCACAGGCTGCTTGATGCCGGCAGGCGGGGCTGGAGGGGTGTCCTCAGAGATGCTCTCAGCTTCACCCTTGGCCACGGTACGCCTTCTTGTAGTTCTTCGACGAGGGAGACTTGGATTTCCCTCGTTTCGAGTGGACACCCTTGCGTTTGATTGCCGGTTTGTCGAACGTGGCGCTGAGTCCCGTAAACGTGTTTAGCTTGGCCATCTCTGCTCCTTGCCGTTACTAACAGTTTACAGCAATGCTGGGGCCGTGCCCGGTGTGCGGCGAAACAACTTATAAATGCGGGGCTAAAGACGCGCACGGTCTTCAGCGTCAAGTTAACTTGATGTTCGTTGGGTTCGACCGATCATAGGACTCTTCTCCGTGCGTAAGGGCGGGGTGGGCATGGCGCAGGCTCCCAACGTGCCACTCGTGCTTGCGCGAGCTTGAACGTCTCGAAGACGGCACGCTTTTCTTGCGTGATCTGCATGTCCAGATCATCGGTCGCATCGTTCATCAGCCGAACCCGTTTGCGATGTCGTCGCGGGCTGTCTCTCGCTGCCAGTCGGCAACCGAACCGTAGTCGCGGACGGGCCCCGCATTTTCTTTACGCTTCCAGTCGGCACGGTCGGCGCACGGGCTGCACTCGCAGCTCGCCGGATGGGCTGGCACGGTTCCTACGATCGGCGGGATGTCCAGCGTGTAGTCGCCGTTGGCGGTCGCGAACTCTGGAGCCTCATGCTCCATGTGGGCCGCTGCTAGGTCGTGCAGGTGCTGCTCGCGGCTGCCGTCGTCGCCGTGCGGGCCGCTCATTGCAGGTCCGGTTCTGCTACGTGATCCTCGTAGTCAGGGTGGTCTTCGTCTTCAGGGCACATGGTGCCGTCACAGTCCACGTCATACAGATCAGGGTGCGCCCAGTACATCAAACCGATATCACGGTTGGGCTGTTCGATCAGGGTGTCGCACCATACGCAGGTGGCGGTGTAGGTGGTTGCTTGTGTCATGTGTACAGTATGCCCGTTACTAGGGCCGTTTCCTCCGAATTGTCGGGAAAGTTGTCCACAGATTTGCCTGTGGATAACCTCTGACTTATCCACAGGTTTATCCACAGACACCCCGTCGCCAGCCCCGACACAAAACTTGCAAAAACCCGCCCAGCACAGCTAACAGAAAAGAAATAGACGCAATCCAACACGGTGGAGGAAAGGAACCGGCTAATGCCAGCCAACCGGTTGACAACCAGCGGGGCTAAAAAAGCGACTCCTCATGCTCCTTACGCCGCCCAATCTCATAACAAGTCTTGTGGAGGTACCGGTACTTCTCGTTCTCAATGGCAAAGTACGTCAGGGCAGCCCCGGCGATCCACACCTCTGCCAGCCTCACCGTCCCCGCCGCTCTAGTATTGTGAATAGTGTGTCCGCACGACTCGCAGTAGTAAAGACTCACGAGACAGTCTTCCCATACGACCCTCCGCAGTAAAGGCTCACGAGACCGCCGTCTGGGCAGGGTGCGCCTGAGAACTCCTGCTGGCCCGGCGGGGCTGTCCCGTGCGCCTCAATGGTCTGAGTCCAACGTTCTGACGTCATGTCAGTAATCTACCGGAGAAACGGACAGAACGTACAGCACCGAAGTGTCGTAATCGTCGTGGTTCGTTTGGATCCACGCCTCGCATTCATCCTCGTCGCCGGAGAACTCTGGGTACTCCGAGTCTGGAAGACAACCGGCGGAGTGATACCAGACACAGTGTGTGTCGGCGGGCACGTCCATGTCGATGTCTTCGTAGTGAGCCTTGGTCATCATTTTTTCCATGTTGGTTTCCTTTCAATGGTCCAATCGAACGGCCGAGCGAGCGTGCCCGGCCGTTCTCAGGATCATCCGAAAGCGACCGGCTCACCGATTTCGTGGACCGCTACGTGGCTATACTCTGTTGCCCAGCGGAGAGCCTTAGCCTCTGCGGACTTCTTGCTCGTCATGATGCACCACTCTGCGGGGAGGATAGGGAAGTCCTTGGCCTCTGTGTCGGCCGTGGCGAGCGGTAGGTGGGCGACGACAACGAAATTGCTCATTGGGTTTCTCCTGGGTTGGTAGTTGTAAGTACAGTCTGCCCGTTATTAGACACAATCACAACCTGATGGCAAAGAAATATCGGGAAAGTTATCCACAGGCCGTAGCCCAACGACAGCCCCGACACACAACCAAACCAAACACAAACCAACACCCCCACCCCGGGGCTAGGCCCCCCGCCTCAATAACCGCAAGACGTCGCAAGCTGACCGACAGCCCGATCACGAGTCGTGTACGTCCCCCCGCAAGACGCGCCGTGCGATATCACAGTCCAGTCACCGTTCAGTCGTTCAACCACGAACCCCAAGCGAGCCCCGGCCGCCGACTTCACCTCGGTAATCGTGCCGGTCACGACGAACAGGCCGCCGCCCGTCACAGCTTCACCGTGCGAAAGCGTGCGCCGCATGGCGTGCCCCTCCCAGTTGCGATCCGCACCCCTCGCAGGGAGTGCCAGAGAAATCGGCCTCATCGTCAGGGTCGCCGCCGTAGCCGAGCAGGTGGTCGGGCCACTCAGCCATCATTGACATAACGAGATGGCTGCCCCCCTCGCCGTTGGCGATCATCATAATGCAGTCTGTGCAGACCGCAATGTTGTAGGTGGTTGCTTGTGTCATAGGTACAGTGTGCCGGTTACTAGGGCCAATCACAACCTACGTGCAAAGAATTGTCGGGAAAGTTATCCACAGATAGTTATCCACAACCTGTGGACAACTTTAGACTTATCCACAGGGCTACCCGCGGCGCCAGCCCCCAAAAAAACTTGCAGCAATCTGTCCGGCGGGGCTAGGCGGGAAGGAAATAGACGCAAAGGAACACGGTGGCGGAAAGGGGCCGTTCGGTTGCGGAACCGACGGCCCCCGTAGTCAGTCCCGGTCAGCCAGCTTCGGCGTTCAGTTTACGCGCCGTGCGACGCAATACCTGCTTAGCATGTCTACCATCTCGGCACCCGTCACTGGCGCTGTCATTCCACAGGACCAACGCCTGCTCGGCAGTGTGTTCGGTGTTGTTTCCGAGTTCGGCTCGGATAGCTTCAATGGCCGAGTTCCTCACCCATTCATCCTCGTTTGTGGTGCGGATCGCACCGATGAGACAGTGTGGCGCACGAAGGTGAGTGTTGAAGCTCCCTCGTCGCCACCCGTCCCTATCGAGTATATCGGCTGCCATTGTGAGGGTCGTTGCGATTCGTTCGCTAGTCCAGTCAGCTTCCATTGTCACGCCTCCATGAACGAGGCAGCTACGGCTTGCCAATCGACACGCCACATGCTGCCGACATCGGAGATGAACATGCGCCACAGGTCGGTCGGTGGCACATCGTGCTCGTATGGGAAGAGGATCATCTCGACCTGCTCCATCACGAACGCTTCGATGGCATCACCGGCAGACCAGCGCAGCTTGCCAGCGACCAGCTCCAAGCATTGCTGGTACAGTCCCTCGTCGTTGGAGAGATGGAGCGCAGCCGCCCACGTCTCCCGATTGACCCATCCGTTGTACTCGTCGGGGTTCGTGATTGTTTCGGTGTCTTGTGTCATAGGTACAGTCTGCCCGTTATTAGACACAATCACAACCTGATGGCAAAGAAATATCGGGAAAGTTATCCACAGGGTGGGGATAAAGTCAAAGTTATCCACAGCCCAACAGCCCCGAACAACGTTCACCCAAAACCCACCCAACAAGACCACAGCAAACGCAATAAACGCAATAAACGCAATAAACGCAAAGGAACACGGTGGCGGAAAGGGGCCGCTGATGCCACCCGCAGGGCGGGGCTACAACCGGATTGCGGCACTCACGATCGAGAACGAATCATTCTCGTGGCGTTGAACCCTGCGATCGCATCACCCTCGCTAGCTGCGAGACACATGCGGGCCGCACCAGACACTTCGTTGTATCTATGCGTATCGCACGGGGGACTGCGGAGCAGAACGGCAGCGGTACGTTGTAGCTGAGTGTGCAGGCGTGCGTAGTTCACAAAGACATGACCTCCTCGGCCAGATCGCTGACCAACTCAGGGTAGATCTCATCGACTGCACCGACCCATTCTGTGTCTACGCTGATCCAATGGCTGCCGCCACGAGAGTCTGTAACACGTTCCTGTAGTTCGACGCCGACCAGTTGGAAGCCGAAGGCTATAAGGTCAGTCACTCGCCCTACCTGAATCTGGCGCTGAGCTTCGGGAAGGTTGTCCCACTTGGTGGCCTGCCAGACATCGTTGGCGTCAGTCCAGCCAATTGGTCCGTCGTAGGGCTCCCACCAGACCCACTCCGAACGAGAGACCTGAAGTTTGCGTGCCCGACCAGAGAAGTCGTCAGGGCGGTTGGCGCGACCCAAACGGCCGCACGGGTGTGTTCTCCCATCCCCCTCATAGTCGTTGATCGAGGACTCTTCGTCATGCTTGACGTGTAGGACGAGCCTACGAGAATCGGTGATGTCAAGAATGTCGCCGTCGTCAACAAGTGTTGACGTATCGGTCGGTGTGATTGTAGCCGTTGCTTGTGTCATGGATACAGTCTGCCGGTTATTAGCCTCAACCACAACGTGCGAGGCAAATAATTGTGAGGAAAGTTGTCCCTCACTCTCACCGGGCAACAGAGTGGAACACCTTGCAACGCACCCAGTTGAAATCCTCCGTCCACCCCTCATCGCTCCGACTATCCTGCCAGAAATGGAACTCCTTGTCGCCCAACTCCGGGACCTCGTATCGGATCGAGAAGTCGCCCACAAGGTGAACCAAAAAGTCAAGCAGATCTTTCACACGCGGAATTGAGAGATAGCCCGAGTCACGGCCGTACGTCTGGTCATCGTTGACGATGGCAACGTTCGACACTCCGTACCACGTCGTCTTGCTTTGGTCAAACCAGCCTTGCAGCGTTTCCTCGAAATCTAACAGTTGAGCGGACAAGCATTCGCCGCGACATTCGTCAAACCAGTCGCCTTCCTCGTCTTCGCAATAGATGCGGTCGCCGCACACGTGGGTGGAGAAGAACTTGGTTGTGTCGGGGGGTCCAGTATTGGTATCCACTTGACAAATGTTATCAGAGGGGAGCCCCGTTTCCTCGTTCATTCTCCGTACTCGCAGGTCATTCCATCACAAGAGCCGTAGCCGCGACAGAATCTATAATAGTTGTTACATTCGTGTCGCCCGAAATCTCTGTCGCCAGCCCCGACGTTTTGCTTCAGGGAACGTCGGACTTCCTGTTTGCGACCGCGACGTTTCCCGAAGCCGTAGACGATGATTCCTCCGAAGAGGCCCATTACCAAATCTCGAATCCTCCGGAGTTCATACAGAACCCGGCGAAGTCGTTCACGTTCTCGACCGAGAAATCGTAGCTGGCCTGCCACGGCTCTCTCGTGCCGACGCCCTGACAGGCGTTGCACCAGCCGTGCGTTCGACCGACGAGGATTGCTGTGGCCTCGTCCAATTCCCGATTCGGCATACCGTGCGCCACTCCCACTTGGTCGTCACGAATACCGGTAACGTTGCAATGCTCGCAATCGGTGCGGGGGAGATCGCTCAGATCTTCGTAGTATCGGATCCGATACTTTTCGGTGTCGCCGTTCTCGATATCGTCGAACAGGCGGTTAGCGAGCGTCAGAGCCTGATCCTCGTCTAGCGAGAAACCGTCGTTTGATGACCCTAGTCCCTCGTGGTCTTCGATCACGTCGTCGTGACGTTCTGTGCAGTAGTCCCACAAGGGGTGCCACGACCACACGTTATTGCGAAAGTATTCGCCCGCCTTCGACTGGGCGTTCTTGCCGTATACGTCCATTCCCATTACATTCTCCTTTGTGTGATTGAGTAGCTCAGCTACTCGCGATTCCTATGAACACGAAGTGACCCGGCGCTACCTCGACGCCGATAGCCGGACCCCACTTGTCGTTGTACGCCTCGACGGCAGCGGCGGCTCGACGGCCGGTTGTTGTCTAGCAGCGACCACAGGAGCATTGGCGGCGTGCGTCCGTGCCGCTCATCACATGCCCCGCAATGCTTTAATGACCGGGCCGAACGTGTCGCTGCTGTCGTTGATGTTGGCGAGCCGTGCGTGCTCGGAGGGTGACATTCCTAGCGCCTGCATTTGCGGAAACGTGAGTCCTACGCCCTGTTCGTATCCGTCCTTCTCCCAAAGCCCGAAGATGTCACAAGCGACACCGAGACAGCAGAATGTGTCGGTGTCGTTGTCTCGGTCAGCCTCTCGAACGAGCTTACCGACCGTTTTGACGTAGCCGCCTTCGTCCGGTGGGACTTGGAGTGCGGCGATCAGTGCGTCACGGTGACGCTTTTTCATGCTGCCGCCTCACGATCGGCTAGGCGTTGCTCTGCTCGCCACTGGGCCATGAAGGCGTCCATCGTGGCCCCCATAGTAGCGTGAGTGAAATCTTCGGCTCCCATTAGATTCTCCTTCGTCAGTAGTTGGGGTACTTCCCCTCACCTAATAGTCAATAGCTTATGGGAACCTTTCACAACCTCAGACCAAAAAAATCTCAAACATGGCCACTGACCACGACTTTTACATAAATCTCAACATTTATTTACAGCAAGGTTGTCACTATAGGTCATAAGCGATATCGTTCCCTACATGAAACCAGCAGCCATCTACACAACCATAGACGACGCGCACCCCATCGTTGAGATGGTCTTCGACGTGTCGGACTCAACCGCACTCCACGCACTCTCCGTGCAGGACCACCGCACCATCCGTGAAGGACACACCGACCGACGCCGCATTGTCGTAGACCTGACGTACAAGTCCGACCCCTCGGCCTCATACCTCTATACCATCGAAGAAATCGCCGGAATTGCCGACCTCTACCTCGAACTCATGGGCCAAGAATCAGCAGGCCGTTTCGCCACCTACGCCCGCAACAACGCCGACTACGTGGACAAGTACAAGGACGGCGCATGGAAGAACCTCCCCGCCCGCAAGACACTCGCCAAAGAGACAGCATGAAAATCCCGGCGGTATGCCCACGCTGCGGCGACTGGATTCCCAACAACGTGACACCCGGGGCTTACCCCGGGGCGTTTTCTCGTACCGACAACAAGACCGAGATCTGCTCAGATTGCGGAACGTCCGAGGCACTCGAAGACCACCTCACCGGAACCGTCGACAAGACCGAGTGGCTGACCCCGTAAGGGAGCCCCGAGAATCGCTCAACCCCCTCCAACCCATTACGGTGGAGGAAAGGGTCGTCGAAAAAATATTGGCTCGCAGGTTGCGATGTCAAATGACAACAGATACATTACCCACTACCTACTACCCGGTACCAACCGGAGGAAGCAATAACCAAAACACCATGGACATCGTAGACACACCATCACCCAAAGGAACCCTCGTGGCTCGGAAGCCGGACGGAAAGGTTGACCTCGACGCATACGTCGGGGCTGGCGCTGACTTTATGGTCGGCGACCTCACCATCCGCACAACCATTCAACGTGCTCGAACCAGATTCGGGCACCTCGACCTCCTTGTCACACCAGTCAGCGGCGACGGAGCACGCTGGGTTGAACGCAAAAACCTCGTGATCGCCAACGATCCGGCAACACCGGCCATCGCCCCTAGCGAATCCTTCTGGGCTGAAGACGCGTCGGAGACTGAACGCATGTACCGCTCAATTTCGGAAGAGGTTCGGTCCATCATCGACCGTGTAGAAGTCAAGTGAGAACCTGACAGCGTGGGGTGGAGGAAATCTTTGCCCCACGTTGCTGTTGACCCGAATAAGCGCAGATGTGCAACGTGGGCGAGACGTGATGGTGCCAATCGGGATCTCCAAAACGCTTGGGGAGAGTATGTGGCCCAAGAAATGCTTGAGGCAGGCTGGAGCGTTATCGGTGACGCTATTTGGGAAGCACTAGCGTACTAGGGCGGCTGCATGGCCCGGAAAAGGCGAAGACCCCCGACCCCTACTATGGGGTTCCGGGGGTTTTGCAGAGCCCCGATAAACGGTGCCCGGTTCGCCTCCCCCGGTAGCAAGGGGGCTCCACGGATACGTCTTCAACGCATCACGGTGGAGGAAACCTTTTCTGGAATCACTTGGACTTGCGCTTGCCCTTTTTGGTCCAGCCTGAATCTTCGTCGCCTTCGGCTTCTTCGGCTTGAGGCTCTTCGAGAACTGCCGGCACGGGCGGGGCTGTCGGCTTCTCTGCTGGAACAAAGGTTCCGAACTCGTTTGGTTGACCGTCGATTTTACGCATGTGTTGCACCTCCGTGCTGGTTACAGTTTATCACGCTCAGTCCGGTTTTATGGTTTCTGGGATAAAAACCGACAGCTGGTTGTCAAACAGCTTAATAAAGTCCACACTTGTGAAGCACCAAAACTTGACTCCCGTTCAGGGATGTCATAAAAAAGGAGAAAATTGGATGGGGATGAAGCAAAACATTACAATCGAGGTAGTCAAGGAAGAGCATCAGGCGCTCTGGGATGCTCTTCGTGAAAAGTGGGGAAACGTCAACTTTGGTGGCCCCATGCCGAACGAAGGAAGAAATTTTGCCGACAAGGCGCTGCACGCAATGTACGTTCTCGAAAAGTGGGATGGCAGCGGGTCGGCTGATCGTGTTCTCTCGCAATATGGGATACCGACAGAAGTTCGTGAGTATGTGATTGGGAAGTACTGCGACTCGTCTGAGGAGACCGGAGTCCCGCTTGAACCTAAAACAAAGATTGCTGACAAGTACAAGGAACTGGATCAGTGGGCGTTCGATCACCCTTTGGAGCAGGCCACCCCTGATGATCTTGTGGAGATCTCGGGGCTGTCGTATGCTTCGGTGATGAAGTATGTGAAGGGTGCTCCTCGGTACAAGAAGGTGAAGAATGGGTTGTATGAGGCGTTTGAGGATCAGAATAGGGTTGTGTAGGGGTCCCGGGTTGTCCACAGGCTGGGGATAAGTATTTTGGATAGATCTGTACAGACGGGTTGTGGTTTGCTCGAATAAGGTCTTGACTGTGGTTGTGGAGGATCCGGTTTACGGAATCGTAAAAAAAATCTGTCACCAGGTTGGAAATCCTGCTAATAAGGTGTTCACTACTACATGTCACCTAGTTACTACTACTGAAAGAACCCTCATGACTACTGCCACCGAAAACCTCCCCACCTGCTGGAAGCACTTCCAGCAATGCCTCGACTCCGGCATCGACCGCATCCTGCTCTACGGCCCTCCCGGAACCGGCAAAACCTACGCAGGACTCCACCACGGAAACGTCTCCGCCGGAGCATTCCGTCTCGTCTGCACCGAAGACATGACCAACTTCGACGTCACAGGCGGCTTCCTCCCCGGACCCAACGGCTTCCAATGGATGTTCGGATCCGGAGTCAAAGCATGGGAAGGCGACGGACTCAACGGAGGACGACTCGTCGTCGACGAAATCGACAAAGCCGGAGGCGACGTATTCGCAACCCTGCTCTCCATCCTCGACTCACCAGAGTCCGCAGAATGGACGCACCCCGAAACTAGCCGAACCCATAGACCCCGCCCGGGCTTCTCGTCCGTCATGACAACGAACATTGAAGACATGGAAGACCTTCCCGTCGCACTCGTCGATAGGTTCCCCGTACAGATACGGATCAACGAACCGCACCCTGACGCACTGCTCGCTCTCTCAGCAGACCTGCGCACGGTTGCCCGCAACATGGCAGACGCTGGCCCACGTCGAGTCTCGCTTCGAGCATTCAAAACATTCGACCAGCTACGCAAGTCGCTCGGTGCCGAAGACGCAGCAAAGATCACTTTCAAGGATCGTGCGGTAGGCATCCTCGATGCCATGAGAATTGAGGCGATCTGACATGACTGTCATCGGAACAGAACCGGAAGTCCTGACTCGCAAAGACGTCGAGCATGGCCGCTGGCAGACCGACGTCTGCGCCCCCAAACGTGGCCTACCCCACACCGACATCATCAATCGCAAGATCGTGGCCCCCGGCGACGAATCAGCGATGTCTCGTGTCATTCGAGCACACGAAATGATGCACGCCAAAATCTCTCCCGGCGCCGAGTTCAAAAAATGGGTCGCTAGAGAAATCGCATCGGAAGAAGCGCTAATCGCATGCGAAGAACTTCGAGTGAACTTCCTTGTCGGCCGAGCCGGTTTCGACGTGATGAACGATCTGTCTGACGACGGTGAGACCGCCGACGGCGAACGCATCGCAATGCTCGGCGACTGGCACTCCGCCGTCATGTTCGCCATCGCCACAGCTGGCACAGCATCGTCAAAGAAATATTTGACAGGCGTCCGCCGTTGTCGTCGTGACTGGGGAACCCACCTCGCATCAATCCAGAAGCGTGCCATCCAACACTTCAAAAAAATCGAACAACAGCAACGTGGCTGGGAAACGAGAAGCGTACTAGCCTCGACCAACGTCGACGAAACCACAGGGCTCGCCCCATTAGGTTTCCGCTACACCGAAGCACTCGCCGAGTGGATCGATCGGATCGTCGGACAGGCGCCACCGAAACCGGACTCCGAAGACTCCGAAGACTCCGCAGGCTCCGGAGAAACGAAACCCGGAGAAACGACAAAAGCAATCACCCCCGAAGAATTCGGTGAACTGCTCAAAGCAAAAACGATTGACACAGTATCCTCATCTGACTCCATCCCAGCATGGGGCGAACTGAAGTTCGGGAAAGTCCAACTAGACGTAATCTCGACAGGGACAATGGGAAAGAAGCGTGTCGCAACAAACATGGGTCGAAACCCACGTCGAGTCAACCGCTACCTGACAGACCCCGAATATCGGATCTTCGATCGTCGAGTTCGAGCACGAGGCGGAATTGTTGTACTCGACTGCTCAGTCTCCATGTCGTTCACCCGTGACCAGATCCACACAATCGTCAAACATGCGCCCGGAGCAACCGTCCTCGCATACTCGTGGAACCGTCAAGGCGGCGACAACGCTTGGATCCTCGCACAAAACGGCAAAATGTATAGAGAGCTAGACAACATCGCCGCCGGTAACGGAGTGGATCTCCCAGCACTCCAATGGGCCATCAAAAATCGCCGCCGAAACGAACCCATCGTATGGGTCTCCGACGGTGGAGTCTCCGGCATCGGCGACGGCTTCCACGAGACCCTAGATCGCCAATGCGCGAAATACGTTCTCAAGAACCGCATCCTCTGCGCCAAACACATGACCGACGCCGTTGAACTATTCAAGAAGATGGCGACCGGACAGAAACCGGTAACCACCCTCCCACCCAGACTCCGCTCCTACGCATCCGGCCAGTGACACTCATCGTGCGGGAGGACCAACCTCCCGCATGATCAGTCGTCGCTTCTCGTCGTCACAAACGACATCCAAACCCTAGACACAACGTACCCGACAGCAATCACACCAGACTGGCCCCAAGAAAGATCCGGGACTACCCCAGCCCTAGAGAGAGCCTTCGAGATGGAAAAGAAAATGGCAGTGTGCAAGAGAACCGTGAACATGAACCCGGCAACAACAGCAGAAACGCGAACAGGCTCAGACATGACTGTCACCAATCTCGACAAGCTCTTTACTGTATCCCCACAACGGGGACTCCCTCGACGTGACGATCTGGTGGATCCTCTGCCTCGACAAACCATGCTTATCGGCGATCTGCTGCAAGCTCGAACCAGCGGAACGATCAGAGACAATCTCAGAGTTCCTCTCCCCATCACTCCGAGGCCCCGGCTTCAATGGCCCCCACTTCCAGCCAATCACATACGACAGCGACTCGACACGCTCCTCGCTCAGCTTCCCAGCACGGCGACGCTGCCGGACATAGCCAACCCACGCACCAAGACGGACCTCTTGACCATCAAGAATCTCGATGTGAAGAGCCGGGACGTCCGGGTGGCCCTCTCGACTTCTGTACTGGACGAGAGCCCTAATGTACATGACAAATCTGTTTCTATTATCCATGGGGTCTACAGTAGTACGAAATAACAAAACCAATCAAACTAAAACAAAAAGTTACCCTCAACCATTAACGGTGGTGGAAAGGAAAATGCAATGACCGAAAATTTTGATATGGGCCTACCCGAAGAGCTGGCCTCTTGGATACTGTCGCTCACCGCCGAAGAACGAACACCAACTTTCGCGAAACTAATAAAAACCGAGCTTTTCGAAGCAGGCCGAGGACGCGAAGCCCAAGAACTCCTGTTCGCCGGCAACGTCGGAACCCGTATCGTCAAATGTCTACATTTTCCGTACGACGTCCTCGGAGACTTCGGACCGATGCTCCTCCTGTCCGCCAACCCAGAAGTCGTACTCGGGGTCGTCTCCGACGAACTCATATCAGACAAAATTGTCGACATGCTGCTCGGGCTCTGTAGCCCGACCGACCTGTCGTACAACCAGGTCGAACAATACAAAGACCCCGACCTCCTCGTCACCGAATGGCAAAACTACCTTAAATCACTCGCCGAGACGCTCTACGCCATGACACCACCAGAACCAGACAACTGGGAAACACTCCTCAACTGAAATGGACACAATCGACTTCTCCAACCGTCAATGGATCATCACAGAATATCCTGCAGCCCACGAAGCAGGACGCCAACGGGAGCCCCGCAAATTCAGCGGAGACATCTGGGAACAAATCGCATACAGCATCGGCTGGTACCAAGGACACGGAGAAAGCCCGGAAGGCACCCAACCCCCACTCAACCCTCTAACGGTGGTGGAAAGCAAGGGAGTTTGAGAGAAGTGACACCTGCAAACACTTCCCTCAAACTCAACCCTACAGGCCGAACGTACCCGCTCCACAGCGACCACGTCAGCCCCGCAAGACTACCACACCAGCCCAGCCCGCCACACAAATAAAAAAAAGTTCACCAACGTAGGTTGCAAACCACCACCCAACCGCTACAGTAACCGCCACAACCTGAACCGGTTCAACCAAAAACCTTACGAACACTTGCCAAACAGCAAAGTGCCGGCGAAGCCTTGCCCAAAAAACCTTTGAGCAAATCGAAAGGTTCCCCCGGACCCCCTCCAAAAGGGTTCTACTAGTCTTCGTTTTTCTATCCATAGAAAACCATTGAGAACAACAAGACTCTATTATTTGAGGAAAACTATGTTTGAAACCTTCTCAACGTGAATATACTGAAACTCGATGACGAGGAAACTGTTCCGATCTCTCCTGATGGAGGAGCTGTGATTAAGCGGTCGCGTGGGGAGTCGCGGTTGAAGCAGCAGCAGCGTCGGAAGGCTGTGGGGGTGTCTGATGCAGAAATCGTGACTGTCTACGAATATTGGGTTTCTGTTATGAGGCCGGGAAAAAAGCGGGTCCCATCCCTCGACGAGAAACGCCGACTCAAAGTCGCGTCAGCAATCGCCGACTACGGGGTCGAAGACTGTTTGAAAGCAATCGACGGGTGTGCTGTCAGCGACTTCCACATGGGACGGAATCGGCAAAAAAAGCGGTACGACGATCTTGAACTCATATTGCGGGACCAAGATCATGTAGAACGCTTCCTAGGGTTCACGACGGGCAGCGACGACGGAGAAGTGGATTGGTGACCACAGACGGCCACACAGGCCCCCCTCAGGACAGTCCAACATGCAACGGTGGTGGAAAGGAATCATGAACAAGCAGGAACTAGAAGCAATCGTACGCGAAACATACGGCATGTACAACAAAGACCTCTTCGAAAGCGACCGCCCCCACGTCCTACGAGGCTGGTGGGCACTCCTCCAAGACCTACCCGAAAAAGAAGTCAGAAAAACAATACAGAACCTAGTAACACGAGAAAAATATTTGCCATCCGCAGGCACCATCAGAACCACCCACCTAAACACCCGCATAAAAAACCCGCCACCAACACCCCAACAAATGTGGGCCCACATACAAACCATCATAAAAAACACCAACACAGGAACCAGAACAGAAAGCCCGAAAAAAACGGCAGAACACCCCTGCGTCACCCAAACACTCAAAGAACTCGGACCAGCACTCCACACACTCACCACAAACGGCGACCGACAATTCGCCCTCGAAGCCTACACCCGCCACACAACCAACTACATCGAACAACAAACGACAGTAACCAACCAATGAAACGCAACCCCGGAAGACCACCCAAACAACCCGACACCGACAAAAGCTCAATCACCATGAAAATTGATGCCAACTTCAAACGCACCGTCATCGAACAAGCCGACGGCTACGGGATGACGATCACCGAATATTTTCGGTTACTAGTCGCCCGCGACTGTGCGTAAGGCGTCACGGGCTTCCGATCCGGACGGTCTATACAATGTGACTGTCAGGGTTCGGGGTTCAGTAAAAAACGTGTTGTTGGATGAGGGGGAGCGTTTGGGGTGTTCTTTGTCAGAGTTGGTGTTGTTGGCTGTCGAAGATTTTGTGCGTGGCCGTGAGGGTGTGCCACGTCTGTGTGATGGTGTTCGTCGTCCGGGTGTGGATGAGGTGTTGCGTGGCTATTTGGCTGGGGAGTCGGTGTTGCAGCCGTGTGGTGTTGAGGTGTGCGATTTTTGGGGGTTGTGTGTTGGGGGTTTCACGTTTTGTGGGGTGTGTGGTGTGAGGTGTGGCTAGTTTCCCCATAGTTGGGAGAGTGTTGGTCGTGTGGGTTTGGTTTGGCGCCGTTTTTGTTCGTTTGCTAGTTGTCGGCTGGTGTGGCCTGCCCATACTCCGTGCATGTCGGCTGCTGGGAATGTGAGGGCGTATTCGAGGCATTCTGTTTGGACGGTGCAGTGTTCGCATATGTTTCGTGCGCCTGT
>Ga0105050_10005477_pt1 | contig 16248 bp, 13 predicted proteins | sample FRY01_FD_78088 | JGI IMG/M metagenome (GOLD analysis project Ga0105050, IMG submission 78088) | Freshwater microbial communities from Lake Fryxell liftoff mats and glacier meltwater in Antarctica - FRY-01 | ecosystem: Environmental > Aquatic > Freshwater > Ice > Glacier meltwater ... | reverse complement strand
CAAAACCATCGGCAAAATGGATGACGAAACGCCTCAAACCTGATACCCGAAAAAAGCTGCCTCACGGCAACGCGTCACAGGTGGCCGAATGCGTCGGAACAGGTGGCCGGATGTGATCGGAATGGGTGGCCGGATGTTCCGGAATACGCACGCCGTCTCGGATTTAAGGACAACGCGACACTGATAGAGAAAATAGCGCCCTCTCGGTCGGATCGACGGCATTCACCAGGCTGAAAATCGCGTCCGACACATCCTTGTCTCTTTGAATTCTGCAATAGAGTGGCTGGCAGACGAGACCCCCTACGCATCCTTGGGTTTGCAGCCCGTCTCGCAGCTTGGGGCTCGTCTGCCGTCTGTTGCTAACCTGAACAGTTGCCTGGGAAGGCCGCATGAACAGCTGATCCCGCAGAACAAGGACAGGATCATGACTCTGCCACAGAATATCATCGGCGTCGATGTTGCCAAAAACTGGATTGACGTATTTTACCTCGCCAGCGCGAAGGCGGAGCGGATTGCCATGACAAAACAGGCCCTTGCGCGGTTTGCCAAGGGCGCGAAAGGCTGTCTCGTCGTGCTGGAAGCCTCTGGCGGTTACGAAAGACCGCTGACCGAGGCGCTGACCCGGTTCAAAGCCGACTTTTCCCGCGTCAACCCGCGCCACGCCCGGGAATATGCCCGCGCGACCGGCAAGCTGGCCAAAACCGACCGGGTCGACGCTGAAATGCTGGCGCGGATGGGCCGGGCGCTGGAGCTGCATCCGACCCCGCCCACCCCGCCCGAACGGGTGGAACTGGCCGAACTGGTGGCGCGGCGCGACGATCTGGTGGCGATGATCGGGGCCGAGCGGAACCGCCTGGGTCAAAGCCACAACGCCTGGGTCAGGACGCAGATCACCAGCCATATCAATGGGATGGTTCGGTACCGCAAGGCGGTCGAGGCCGAGATTGCCAAACTGACGACCGCTGATGAAACCCTGGCCGCAGACAGCCTGCGCCTGCAATCCATGCCCGGTATCGGGCCGACCATCGCGGCGGTGATCCAGGCCCGGCTGCCTGAACTGTGCCGGTTGGACCGCCGTAAACTGGCCAACCTCGCGGGCCTTGCGCCCCACGCCACCGAGTCCGGCCAGCACCGCGGCAAACGCCGGATCTGGGGCGGACGCGCCGACCTGACCCGCGCGTTCTACATTGCAGGCTTCGTAGCGTCGCGCTGTGACCCCACCCTCAGGGCCTACCGCGAGAAATTGCAAGCCGCCGGAAAACCCACCAAAGTCGCCATCATCGCCTGCGCCCGAAAACTCCTCACGATCCTTGCTGCAATGATGAGGGATCAGACCGACTACGGCGATAAAAAACCTGCGTGAAAGACAGTTGCTGCGGCACACCGACCGGATCCCAAACGCTGCCATCCCAGACCACAAACGCGGCCTCATCGGCAATCCACGCCAGCCAGTCCGGGCGGGGCACCAGGCGCATCCAGACGCCGTCGACCCAGAAGGCCACGTTCAAATCCCAGCCCGCCCATATATCCGTTGTGATGAAGTGCGGAAAGTTCCACCGAAACCTGTTGACCCCGGTACTGAAACAAGGCTGACGGATACCATTGCCGCGCACGGCGGGCTTATCAGTACCCGCGTTCCGGCTCGACAACCCCGCGCATCGGCCGGCCCGACTGATGGCTGCGGATGTTGTTGGCAAGTGCGGGCATGCAGCTTTCGATCCGGGTGACGCAGGCGATATGCGGCGTCAACAGGATGCGCGGATCGGACCAGAACAGATGCCCTTGCGGCAGCGGTTCGGGTTCGGTCACGTCCAGTATGGCAGCACGCAGCTGGCCGCTATCCAGCGCCTCGGTCAGCGCCGCATGGTCAAGTTGCTGCCCCCGTCCGACATGGATCAGGGCCGCGCCTTGCGGAAGGGTCGCGAAAAGCCCGCGGTCCAGGATGCCTGCGGTCGCGGGCGTCAGGGGCAAGAGGCAGATCAGAATGTCGCATTGTGCAAGGAAGGGGCGAAGCCCGTCGGCCCCGTAAAATGTGCGGACGCCGTCGATCACATGCTTGCCGCGCGCCCACCCCGACAGCGCAAAGCCGAATGGCGCCAGCGCGCGCAAGGCACCACAGCCAAGTTCACCAAGACCCATAACCCCCACACGGCGTTGGGCCGCAGAAGGTTTGTTGGAGATGCGGTCAAAGACCTGTTTGCGTTGTTGATCAAGATAGCCAGGCAAATCCCGGTGCAGCGCCAGCACCGACATGGTGACATATTCCTGCATCATTGCGGTCAGTCCGTCATCAATCATGCGCACCACGGCAACGCCTGTGGGGATCTGCGACGCGGTAAACTGATCCGCCCCCGCCCCCAGCGAAAAGATCACCTTCAGCCCCGGCCAGCCGGTGGCGATATCCGACGGCAAAGCCCAGGTGAAAAGATAGTCTATGCTGTCAGGATCAAAGCCGTCACCAGGAAGCAGCACGTCCAGCCCGGGCGAAAGCCTGGCCAGCATGGTGCGCACAACCGCCGCGCGTTCGACGTCAATATTGGCGAAAAGGCGCATGGTCAGTTGTGCTCCGACAGGAGGGTGGGCGCATCGTACCGCCAGTCGCCGATGAAACCGAGGCTCTCCACGGCGATGGTAATAGTCAGAACCGGGATAAGTACGGGCCAGACCAATTGAACGCCTCAGACCATTCGTGTCAGGTCTAGGCCAAACTGGAACGGGTGCAGATCGTCACTGGGTCGGATCTTGGCCGGGTCATGGGCAACAAGGTTCGGTGTCGTGCGGTCCTGAGAGGGTGAAAGGCCGAACTGATCCCGGTAGCGCGTCAGAAAATGCGAATAGGATCCAAAGCCACAAAGCCCGCTGATCTCGCCGAATTCCAGTTGCGTGCCTTTCACCAGTTTTCGCGCGCGCGCCAGCCGGATCTGGCGGAAATATTCGGAAATGGTACACCCGAAAGTACTGATGAACATCCGGTCCAGATGACGCCGCGAGACGTTGACCTCGCGGGCGATGGCGGCAATCCCGCCCGAGCGGTGGCCGATGCCTTCCTCCATCAGACGGCAAGCGGTGCGGACAACCGGCTGATGGCCAAGGCTGCGCGCGGTCAACAGACCATCCTGTACTGCGTCGCTGCGTCGGCGCCAGGCATGACTGAGGAAACTTGCCACCCGGGTTGCGACGACGGCCCCCAGATCGCATTCGATCACATGCAACATGAGGTCCAGACAGGCGCTGCCCCCCGAAGCCGTCATCCGCCTGTGCTCGAAGGTGAAGACGCGGCGGACAAATTCGACTTCGGGGAAAACCTGTTCAAACAGCGGCATGTTGTGGAAATGTGCCGAGCTTTGTGGCCATCCATCACCCCCGCCTGCGCCAGAAGGAAAATCCCGCTTTCGAAGGAACCCAGGGTTTTCCCGAAACGCGCGAAACGCCGCAATAGCGCACTGGTAAGAGCCGAGACATGGTTCTGGTGGCCGAAACTTGCCGTGACGATCAGCACATCGAAATCCTTGAGGTCCGAAATATGCTGTTCTGCTGTCACTCTCAGGCCGGAACTGGACGCGACTTCCGGTTCCCCGTCATGGACAAATATCCAGGAGTATATGGGCTTTTCCAGCACCGAATTCGCAACCCGCAGCACCTCGATAGCCGAGATGAGGCCGAGCATCTGAAAGGATGGATACAGCAGGAAAGCGAACTTTTTCATCTTGACCGGGCTTTCTGACTGCCAACTGTCGCGACCATCGCCCCACATGGCAAGGGACACACCAGGACGTTGTGATCATTTCAACGTGATTTCCGACCAGAGCCAATTGTCCACCGCCGTGCGACGCAGCGACACGCCAAAGCCGGGGCGATCGTTGACCGGCACCATCCCGTCCGTCACGTCGTCCTCGACCGGATCGTTGACCACCTCGACATGACCGTGGATGCGCGCCCAGTAGGGGAAATGTTCCTGCCAATAGAAATTCGGGATCGAGGCACTGAAGTGCATCCCGACGGCGGTCGATACGGCCGAGGCGCAGATATGCGGCTGCACTTTCAGCCCATAGGCCTCTACCATCGCGGCGATGCGTCGGGCCTCCATCACCCCGCCGGTATTGCCGATATCAGGTTGCAGGATATCAGCGGCCCGCGCCTCCAGCACATCCCGAAATCCATAGCGCGAATACAGCCGTTCTCCCACGGCGACGGGTTGGGATATCGCTGCCTTGACTGCGGCCAGGGCGCGGGTATCGCCGGGGACGGTCGGTTCTTCGATAAAGGTGATCGCGTATTCCTCGATCTCGCGGCAAAAGCGGATCGTGTCATCGGGCGTGATGCCCGAGGACAGGTCGAGCATCAGTTCTACCTCATCCCCGACAGCACGGCGAATATCTGCCACCCTTTGTACCGCCCGGAGCACAAGGGATTGGTCCGACGTTGCGCGGCGCGAAGGATGGCGCAGGCGACCTTCTGCCAGGATGTCCACGAACGGATAGAATTTGAGGGCGCGATAGCCATCCCGGGCAGCTTTTTCCGCCGCAGCGGGCAGTTCGGCATCAGCGGTGCAGCCGAAATACCAGCCGTTACAATAGGCACGCAGGCTGTCATTTACCCGCCCGCCCAGAAGTTCATAGACCGGAACGCCGATTGCCCGCGCCCGCAGATCAAGCATCGCCTGCTCTACCGCGCTGATGCCGCCCATGACGACCGGACCGCCGCCCTTGGCCCAGAAACTGTGGTCATAGAACTCGTTCCAGATCGCCTCGCCCTGAAAGGCGCTGACGCCGCCCGTCAGATAGCGTTCGACGATATCCTTGACCATTCCTGCCGCAGCCGTCGATCCGGTGCCATAGGCCACCGCCGCCTCGCCAAGGCCACGCGTGCCATCTTCGGCTTCAAGCTCAAGTAGAACAGGGCGGATGCCGCCGCTGTTCACCTGATAGATGCGGGCGTTTACAATCTTCATTCCGCAACCCTTTCAGATCGTCCGGCAGATTCGTGTCGCCTCAAGTATTGCCGCGTGGATATCGCGGGACGATACCGCATCGCCGATACGGTACAGTTGATAGGTTTCACTTTGCGGTGCAACAATCTCGCCGCCATCGGTCATGGACGAAAGGTCAAAGGCGCCGCCGTTATCCGATCCGGCGGTCAACGCGTGATATAATTCATCCATCGGAACCGTGCCGTTCTCGATCACCACACGGTCGGCGTGCTGAAAGCTGCGGTACCCGGTGAACACATTTTCCAGCGTGGCGACAAGCCGGTTGTCCTTGCGCTCAATCCCTATCAGGCGTGCGTCGGTCATGCTGGTCACGCCGGATTTGTAATAGCCACGCATCATCAGTGGGCGTTCGACACCGCTTGTTTCCATGCCCGGCATGGGGTCGGGCGTAACGCATGTCACCTTGGCCCCGCGTTCGGCCATGGTTGTTGCGGCATTGATGCCGGTGACCGTGCCCGTCACGTCGAAAAACAGGACATCGCCCTGCATATCTCCCGGCGTGCCGATTGTATCCCAAAGAGTTGCAGCCAGATCGGCCCCTGATATTTCGTGGTCCATCTGGTCGGGCAAACCGCCTGTTGCGATGATGACAACCTCCGGGTTGCTGGCCGCGATGGTGTCGGCTTCGGCATAGCAATTATAGGTGATGGTGACTCCCAGCCGCTCCAGTTCGGACAGCCGCCAGTCGACAATCCCGATCAGATCGCGCCGTTTGTGAAGCTGTGCGGCCAGCAGTATCTGCCCCCCCGCCTTTGGCGCGGCTTCCAGGATGGTGACCTCGTGGCCGCGCTCGGCGCAAACCCGCGCCGCCTCCAGCCCGCCGGGGCCCGCACCGACGATGGTTACACGCCGGAACCGGTCTGCCTTGGCAATCAGATGCGGCAGCGTCTTTTCCCGCCCGATAGAGGCGTTGTGGATGCAGCTGCCGTGCCAGGAACAATAGGTGGCCCCGACACAGGGGCGGATTTCATCCTCGCGCCGTTCGTGAATCTTCCGAACGATATGCGGGTCGGCAATATGGGCGCGGGTCATCCCGACCATATCTATCAGCCCTTCGGAAATGGCAAAGCGCGCAGTGGCAAGATCATTCAGCCGTGCGGCATGAAATACCGGAAGGCCAACATGTTGCTTGAAGGCGGCAACAAACTTGAGCTGTGGCGCAAGGCCAAGGGCCATCCCCGGCATATAGCGCGACAGCCCGATCGACGTGTCGATCCGCCCATAGGTAAGGTTGAAGAAATCCACGAGTCCCGACCGTTCATGGATACGCCCCATCTCAAGGTAATCTTCGTCGGACATGCCGCCGTCATCCCCCTCGCCCACGGCCATCCGCATGCTGATAAGGAAATCATCACCTGCACGGCGGCGCATTTCCTCAAGCACACGCAAACCGAAACGCGCGCGGTTTTCGACCGACCCGCCGTATTCATCGGTCCGGCGGTTCATCAGGGGGGACCAGAATTGCCCGACAAGATGGTGATGGACATGCAGTTCCACCCCGTCAAGCCCGGCCTCGCGACAGCGCGCTGTGGTATCGCCAAACTCTTTCACGATCCGGTCAATGTCGTGCTTTTCGATTTCCTTGGCAAAGCCACGATGCGCAGGTTCGCGGAAACGTGAGGGCCCGACAATAGGCAGCCAGCCATCGGTACGCCAATGGCTGCGCCCGCCCAGATGAGTAAGCTGGACCATGATCGCGGTATCGTGCCGGTGGATACGGTCTGCAAATTCGCGCAGATGGCGGATTGCCCCGTCATGGTACAGCGACAGCCCGCCAAAAACGGCACCCGAGTCGGGCGACACGTTCGAGGACCCGCCGAACATCGTCAGCGCGATGCCACCTTTGGCCTTTTCCTCGTGATAGAGTTGATAGCGTTCCTGCGGCAGCCCATCACGACCGAAACGGATCGCGTGGCTTGTGCTGAAAATGCGGTTTTTCAAAGTGATGCCGCGGATTTTCAGGGGGCTCATTAGCGGGTCATTGGCCAGCCCAGCGGGCCGAACCGTGTCGGTATAGGTCATGGGCTGATCTTTCGGGTTTGGTGCCGTAACGACGGCCTCCACTGATGGTTTCGCCAATTTTGCCGAGTCCACTAGTCGTGATCTGGACATTGAGACTGCCGAATATGGACAAATCGTCGATGTCCTGAACGGGTATGTCATATGTCCATATTCGGTCTATTCATTCATCTGGATTCAGCGAGAATCGACATCATCAAGTGCCAACAGAGCCCACGCAGCAGTTTCCCGAAATATTTCGAAAACCGCGCTGTGCAACCATGCCAAGATCATTCCCGGTCATCGTTTGCCAACAGCAGGGGGGCCGTGCGTATCCACCGAACGTCCGTCCGGCCACTCCCCTAGGATAATACATCCGGAACGGTGCAACCTCAACGACAGGGAACTCGCTATGATTTTCTCAGATAAAGACAAAGGTCTGCCCAACACTCTCGCCACGACATTGATATCGCGCCGGGGCTTCAACGCCGGTTTGCTGGGCGCGGGTATGGCCGCGATGCTGCCGGCGGGTCAGGGGTTTGCACAGGACGCCACGCCCAAACGCGGCGGGCATGTGCGGTTGGCCTGCCCAACCCTGTCCACCTCGGAAAGCTTTGAGCCGGCGCGGTTCAACAAAGGGCCTGACTATATCCGCGGAACCTCGGTCTACAGCTATCTCACCTCACTGGATCAGCAGGGGTTGCCGCAGCCCGAAGTCGCTACCGAATGGACCCCCAATGCTCAGGCGACGGTCTGGAACTTCAAGTTCCGGCAGGGGATCAGCTTTTCTGACGGTGCGCCGCTTACTGCTGACGACATCATCTTTTCGATCCTGCGCCACAAGGAAGAAAGCATTGCTTCATCCGCCCGGCAACTGGCGCAGAACATCAAATCCGTCACCGCAGACGGAACGGACGGCTTCGTCATCGAACTTGACGCCCCGGATGTGGACCTGCCCGTACTGGTCGGCCTGTTCCAGTTCGCCATCATCAAGAACGGAACAACCGATTTCGTCAATCCGATAGGCTCTGGCGCCTTTATCGTAACCGAATTCCAGCCTGGTCTGCGCACGATCCTCGACCGCAACCCGAATTACTGGAAAGAAGGTCAGCCCTATATCGACCGGCTGGAAATGTTCGCGATCCCCGACAATACCGCGCGTGCCAACGCCCTGATGACCGGAGAAGTCGATCTTTGCATGGAGTTGCGCGGCAACAGCATCCAGGCCGTCGATGAATCGGACGTGGCCTCGATCTTTGTCACGCCATCCACCCGCTACACCGCCATTCAGGCCATGATGGATCGGATGCCGTCGCAGAACGTGGATCTCACCATGGCGATGGCCCATCTCATCGACCGTGATCGGTTGCTCAACACAGTGATCCGCGGCTATGGCTCAATCGCCAACGATCACATCGTCGGCCCCAACAGCCCGATGTTCAACGCCGATCTGCCGCAACGCAGCTTTGACCCGGACAAGGCCAAGCATTACCTGCAAAAATCTGGCATCGGAGATGCGGCCTTTGAACTCTGTCAGCGATGCAGCGATCTATTCGGTGGAATTTGGCCAGATGCTGGAGCGCGAGGCAAAACGCATCGGGATGAATCTATCGCTGCGCAGGGAACCGTCCGAAAGCTACTGGACTGCGGTAGCTGGGCAGAAACCCTATGCAATGACGAACTTTCACCCGCGCCCGACCCACAACATGCTGCTGGATCTGGCCTTCCGCAAAGGTGCGGTCTGGAACTTCTCGAATTACGAAAACGAGCGCCTGGAACAACTTATCGGCGAATCGCGGGCAACGCTGGATACGGGTCTTCGCAAACAGCAATATGCCGAGATCCAGACCATCATCCATAATTCCGGGGCGATCATCATCCCCTGCTTCCTGAACTACGTCGATGGAATTGCAAATCGGGTCAAGGGAATGACACCCTTGTATATCGGCAATCTCAGCGGCTTCAACTTCGCCGACAAGATCTGGGTCGACGCGTAAAGCGTCGGTTCGACCTTCTCTGGTCGGAAGACTCGTTTGACAAGGAATGGGCAGTGTTGCTTTTCACCTTCATCTTGAAGCGTATTGTGGTGCTGGTTTTACTGCTTTTGGTGGTATCGTTACTGGTCTTTGTCGGCACCGAGCTTCTGCCCGGGGATGTGGCGCAGGTCGCGCTTGGTTCCTTTGCGTCGCCGGAAAACGTGGCGGCACTGCGCACCCAGCTTGGTCTGGATGAGCCTGCCTATCTGCGATATTTCGGCTGGCTTTCGGATCTGGTGCTGCGTGGCGACTGGGGTGTATCCATCATCAGCCGCCAGCCGGTGACGACAATGCTGTCGGAGCGGGTGGAAAATACCGCCATGCTCGCCGGGATCACCACGTTGATTGCGATCCCGCTGTCGCTCGCGCTTGGTATCGTGATGGCAATCTACAGCGGCAGCCGGATCGACCGGGTGCTTTCGGTTACCGTCCTGACGCTTAGTGCCACGCCTGAATTCCTGCTGGCGGCGATTGCGGTGCTGGTCCTGTCCCTGCATCTGGAGTTGCTGCCATCGGTTTCCTACCTCAGCCCAGGCTCGGGCTTTACCGCCCATGCAAGGGCCCTGACTATGCCTGTAGGGGTGCTGGTTATGGTGGTGACGGCACAGATGGCACGGATGACACGCGCCACGATCCTGAACACCCTGGCCTATCCCTATATCGAGATGGCTCTCCTGAAGGGTTTACCCGTCTGGCGGGTGGTGACCCTCCATGCCCTGCCCAATGCCATCGGCCCGATCGCCAATATCCTTGCGCTCAACGTGGCCTATCTGGTTTCGGGCATCGTGGTTGTGGAAACGGTGTTCAGCTATCCCGGCATTGCGCGGTTGATGATCGACGCGGTGCAATCGCGCGATTTCCCCGTCATCCAGGCCTGCGCTTTGATCTTTAGCGCCAGCTATGTGCTACTCATTCTGATCGCCGATGTGATCTCTCATATAGCTGATCCGCGTGCTGGCGCGGCACAGCAATAAGATCGCCTCTCATGACCAATACCCAGTTTCCATATCGGAGCCTCAGTGCATGACCGCTTCCGAAACGACAAGCCAGCCCCCGGCAAGGACCAAGCCGTCCCGCCGCCGCGAAGCGGGTTTCTACTTTGCCATCGTCTGCCTTGGGCTGATGGCGCTGGTCTGTGTGATGTCACTTTTCTGGACCCCGCACGACCCGATCGATTTCATCACCGATGATGCCTTTGCCCCCCCTTCGGCGGTGGCTTGGCTTGGCTCGGACTATCTGGGCCGTGATGTACTGTCACGGCTGCTGGACGGAACACGGATCACCCTTTTCATGGCATTTGCCGCGACCTTTCTTGCGCATCTTATCGGCGGCAGTCTCGGGCTTTTTGCTGCAGCTCGCGGTGGCCCGCTGGACATGATCGTGTCGCGCATCGTCGATGTGGTGCTGTCGCTTCCCAAGATCATCGTGGGTCTTGTCGTGCTTGCGGCACTTGGCCCGTCTATCCCGGTCATCATCATCATGGCGGCAATCGTCTATGCGGCCGGTGTGTTCCGCATCGCCCGCGCCCTTGGCAATGACGTGACCAGGTTGGAATTCATCGAAATTGCAAGGTCCAGAGGCGAGGGAACGGCTTGGATCATCTTTGGCGAGATGCTGCCCCATGTGATCCGACCGCTGGCTGCCGATTTCGCAATCCGCACCAGCTTTGCAATCCTGTTCATGTCCAGCCTCAGCTTCGTCGGGCTTGGCGTGCAGCCACCGATGGCCGATTGGGGCGGCATGGCGCATGAAAACATCGCGGGGCTATCGACCAACCCGTTTGCCTCGATCATCCCGGCCCTTGCCATCGCGCTGGTCGCGGTCAGCCTTAACTTGATCGTCGATGCCACGGAACGGAAGGTGAAATGGTGACCCAGGCCCCCCAGAACGACGCACCTGTCCTTCAGATCCGCAATCTTTCGATTGCGTCAACCGAAGGCGTTCCCGTCGTTACGGATATCACGCTGGATGTCGCGCGGGGCGAAGTCTTGGCCGTGATCGGCGCCTCGGGGTCCGGCAAGACGACGCTTGCGCTGACGGCTTTGGGCAGGCTTCGCCCCGGGTTGATGCAAACCGGCGGCCAGGTGGAACTGGACGGGATTTCCATGCTCGACGCCAGTCAGGCACAACTCAACGCATTACGCGGATCGCGTGTGGCGTATATCGCCCAAAGTGCAGCCGCCTCGTTCAACCCGCGCTTTCGTTTGGAACGGCAGGTGATCGAATCCGCCCTGCTGCATGGCACCCAGACGCACGAAGAGGCGCAGCGAAAGGCACAGGCAACCTTTGACATGCTGAACCTGCCGGAAGACCGCGAGCTTTCGCACCGCTTCCCGTGGCAGGTTTCCGGCGGTCAGTTGCAACGGTTCATGATCGCCATGGCAATGCAGGAAGATCCACTGCTGCTGATCTGCGACGAGCCGACCAGCGCGCTGGACGTGACCACCCAAATGGAGGTGATCGCCCAGTTGAAAAAGGCCATCGCCGCGCGCAATACGGCGGCACTGTTCATCAGCCATGACCTTGCCGTGGTTGCCCAGCTTGCTACACGGATCGCGGTGATGCGCAACGGGCGCCTGGTGGAGGTCGGGACAACCGACCAGATCCTGAACACGCCGCGCGATGCCTATACCCGCGAATTGCTGCATGCCTTTCAAAGCTTCAGCACCACCAACGCCACCAGCGTGGCCATCGCGGCCCAGTCCCCCCCTTCATCGCAACCGCCCGCCATCGCCGCCGAAGGTATCATCGCGGGTTACAGCATCGGCGCTGATGGCATGCCGCTGGTGACAACGCTGCATGACGTTTCCCTTTCCGTCGCCCAGGGCGAGATCGTGGCCCTGATCGGGGAATCAGGATCGGGCAAATCGACCTTCGCCCGCGTCTTTGCCGGACTGCTTCCCGCCGCGTCAGGGACGCTGGCCTTTGCAGGTCGTCCTCTGGCTTCCGCGATCGAACAGCGATCGCTTGAGGAACGGCGACGCATCCAGCTTGTCTATCAATCCGCCGATACCGCGCTTAACGCGCGCATGACCCTGCGCCGCATCATCGGTCGCACACTACGCTTTTATGACGGCCTTCGCGGCAAGCAGGCGCTGGACCGGATGGAAGAGTTGTTGGGACTTGTCCAGTTGCCCCTCGATTTTCTGGATCGCACACCGATGGAACTGTCGGGGGGCGAAAAGCAGCGATTGAACCTTGCCCGCGCCTTGGCGGCCAATCCCGAAGTGCTGATCTGCGACGAGATCACGTCGGCCCTTGATACGATCATTGCGGGAGGCATCATCGAATTGATCCGCGACCTGCGCGAACGGCTTGGACTTTCGATCCTGTTCATCAGCCACGACCTTGCCACTGTCGCCTCGCTGGCTGACCGCGTGGCGGTGCTGCGCAACGGCCGCCAGGTGGAAGTGGGCGAAACCGCCCGCATCCTTGGCGCGCCAGAACATCCCTATACCAGATTGCTTGTGGCATCGGTGCCAAGGCTCGATCCCGCATGGCTGGAAGAGGCGACCGCAGCCCGTGACACCCTTGTTTTGACATTGGACCCCGAAAAGGTGACTGCACCATGAAAGAAAGCAAACTGCTGGCGCTTGACGGCACGGATTACGATGTGGTGGTGATCGGCGGCGGTGCAACGGGTGCTGCGGCCACGCAGCAGCTGGCCGCAAAAGGCTATCGGGTTCTACTTGTCGAACAGGGCGATTTCGCTAGCGGCACATCCAGTCGGTCCAGCAGGCTGCTTTACTGCGGGTTGGCCCATTTTTCGCCCGACTTTCCGCTCTGGCAGGCGGTTTTCCATCCAAAAGAGATGTTCCGCAGGGTTCGGATGGCACGAATGGCAATGAAATGCCGCACCGAAATCGCCGTTACCTCTCCTGAACGGGTCAAGGCGTTGGACTTCGTCTTTCCGGTGAAACGGCATGGTGACTATCCGCGCTGGAAAGTTGCTCTTGGCTACCGCGCGCTCAGCCTGTTCGGCTCTTTCCGTGCGCCGCTTGCCTACCGTCACGACCCGATGCCCGCCGCCGGTCGCAAGGGGCTTGTTTCCTTTATGGATCCTGCGGAAATAACGGGCGTCGCGCGGTGCCGGGAATATCAGTACAATTGGGCCGAACGCATCTGCATGGATGCGATCATGGATGCCGAACGGCTTGGCGCACGGGTTGCCAACTACGTCCGCGTCCGCGGGTTCCGCCGCGACGGTCAGGGTTGGGTAGCGACACTGGAAAACGGCCCGCTGCCCGGTCGCCCGCATGTTTCCGACAACCTGCGCGCCGAGGTCCGCGCACGTTTTCTGGTGAATACCACAGGACCATGGGTTGACAGGCTTCTAAAACAGGGGCCGGGCGGCCCACCGCGCAGCCATGTCATCGGCATCAAAGGCGCCAACATCATGGTCAAACTGCCCGACGAATGCCGCGGCCAGGGGATGGAGACGATCAGCACCCATAACCAACCCTTCTACCTGATGCCCTGGGGCGATCACCACTTCTTTGGCCCGACCGAAACCGTATTCGAAGGCCCGCCCGAGGATGCGCGGGTAGAGCCAGAGGAGGTTGATTACATCCTCGCCGAAGCGAACCTGATCTTTCCGGGCTTTGGCTTGACGCGCAAGGACGTGATCTATTCCTGGTGCGGCGTGCGACCACGCACCTCAAGCGAAGGGGCCGAAGGCGTAAAATCCTTCATCATTCACGACCAGGCGAAGGAGGGGATGGAGAATGTAATCACGGTAACCGGCACTCCGATCATGGTGCATCGCCACGCCGGTCGCCAGGTGGCCGCCTGGATCGCCAAACGCCTGAAACCCACCGGCACCCCCGGCAAGCTGGATGCCGGCGCGAAACTTCTGCCAGTCGACAACGGGCCGGCAATCGGCGGCATCCCGATCACCAGCCTGTGCGCTGCGGCAGAACGCGAACATGTGCGCACCCTAGCCGATCTGATGTTCCGCCGTGTCAACCTGGGCTGGCAGGTGGATTTGGGCCTGCCCCATGCCGAACCGGTCGCCCGCAGCGTGGCCGGAATTCTCGACTGGAACGAGGCGCGGATCCGTGCCGAGGTCGCGGCCTATCGCGGCTTTGTGTCCGAGCATTTTCAGCCCGCCTCGGTGCTGGAACCGGCTGAATGAGTGCGATCCCGTTCCTTGACTTCGACGAGGTCCACCGCCGCCTTCCCTGGGGGCGCCTGATCGACGCGCTGGAGGAGGCGCATCGTCGGGAAAAGATGCTGGTCGGGCAGTTGCGACTGGCACAATCGCGCGAGGATGGTCAGCCCGACATGTTGATCCTTTCCCCGGCCTGGGAAAAGGGCCGCGCGTTGGGGGTGAAACTCGTCACCTCCTTTCCCGAAAACCTGTCCCGCCACGGGCTGACCACTGTCGGGTCGATCTACATCCTGTTCGACTCCGAGACCGGCAAACCCACAACGCTGCTTGACGGCGAGGCGATGATCTTTCGCAAGACAGCGGCTGACAGCGCGCTGGGTGCGCGATTGTTGTCGCATCCTGATACGCGACGGATGCTGATGCTGGGGGCCGGCGCGCTTGCCCCCTATGTGATCGAGGCGATCCACCATGTCCGTCCGAAGATTGACGAAATCCTGATCTGGAACCGCACCGCCACCAAGGCCGTTTCACTGGCCGCCGAATGCCGCGCCCGGGGGCTGCCCGCCACCAGTTGCGACGATCTGGAAGCGGCACAGGCTGGGGCCGATATCATCATATCGGCCACCATGTCGGAATCACCGATCATTCGTGGCGAATTGCTGCGCCCGGGTTCTCATGTCGGCATGATCGGTTCGTTCACACCGCAGATGCGCGAGGGGGATGATACGCTCTTGCGCCGCGCCATGGTCTATGTCGACGATCCGTCTGCCATGGATAAATCGGGCGAATTCACCGGCCCGCTCTCCCGTGGGGTAATCACGCGCGCGCATGTTCTGGGCGATCTTTTCGATCTGTGCCAAAGCCGATGCCCCTTGCCCGGCCCACAGGACATCTCGGTGTTCAAGAATGGCGGCGCCTCGCATCTGGACCTCATCACCGCCAGCGCGGCGATGGCGATGCCCATCGCATAGCCTGGTCTGCTCAACAGAGAGAAGGTCCGCACAAAAAATTGTGGCTTGTCCATGTCGGCGGCTTTGTTGGCCAAACCCCTGTTGGGATTAATCTCGTGAATCCAGCATGGTAACCTAGTGTTCCGAGTCTGACGCTTGCTACCTGTTCCCTCTGATTTCGTCGATTTTGTCCAGCGCGCGTCGTTCCCTTGTCAAGATATCTTCGGCTGTTTTTGACCAGTGAAAATGCTTCGGCTTGGTGTTGTGCTGCCCAAGGTAGTCGTAGATGGCGGCTTCCTTAGCTGCCCCTGCGGATGCGCTTTGACGTGATTTCGGCAAAGAACCGTTCGACGAGGTTCAGCCACGACGCGCTTGTCGGCGTGAAATGAAGCTTGAAGCGCGGATGCCTCGTAAGCCATGCTTTGACCTCAGGCGTCTTGTGGGTGGCGTAGTTGTCGAGCACCAGATGCACGTCGCGCGGCTTGAGGACGGCCCGGTCGATGCGGCGCAAAAAGCGCAGGAATTCCTTCGCACGGTGGCGGGGCAGGCATTCGCCGATGACCATGTCTGACTTTACGTCGAGGGCTGCGAACAGCGTTGTCGTGCCGTGGCGCTTGTAATCATGGGTCATAGTAGCCGCACGCGCCTTCTTGAGCGGGAGTCCCGGCTGGGTCCGGTCAAGTGCCTGAATTTGCGACTTTTCGTCAACACACAGCACCACGGCCCGCTCCGGTGGGTCGAGGTAAAGTCAGACGATATCGGTGACCCTCTCCTCGAACATCGGGTCGTTCGAGACCTTGAAACCGCGCGTCAGGTGAGGCTTCAGCCCTGCTTCCGCCCAAATCCGCCCGACGCTCGAAGGCGAAATGCCCACGGCCTCCGCCATGGCCGAGCGACTCCAATGGGTCGCATTGGCCGGGGTCTCCTGCACAGTTTTTGTGATTACCTTGAGGCGCGTTTCCCGTGGCAGCGGCGGCACGCGCGACGGCCGGGTCTTGTCGCGCCGGAGGCCGTCCACGCCTTCGTCCAGGTAACGCGCCTGCCAGCGCCAAACGGTGGGCTTGGACGTCTTCGCGCGCCGCATGATCTCGACGGTGCCGCAGCCATCTGCCGTCGCCAGCACGATCTCGGCCCGCCAGACGAGCTTGCGTGGGGTGTTGCGGT
>Ga0105050_10005475_pt1 | contig 16253 bp, 21 predicted proteins | sample FRY01_FD_78088 | JGI IMG/M metagenome (GOLD analysis project Ga0105050, IMG submission 78088) | Freshwater microbial communities from Lake Fryxell liftoff mats and glacier meltwater in Antarctica - FRY-01 | ecosystem: Environmental > Aquatic > Freshwater > Ice > Glacier meltwater ... | reverse complement strand
GCGCCTTTTTTACGTCCGAGAAATGAAGCGGATCCGAGGGGGGTGGTGACACATGGCCGGTAGGATTCAAAAGGCGTACGACGACCTCGAGGACCAGACACCCGGGGCGACGGCACACCGGACCGAGCCGACAGTCATAGACACCGACGACCTCGATGCTGATGCAGTCGCGACGGTGCCCGATCCGCCGATGGGACTCAACGACTACGGCCTCGCGTGGTGGTCCGCCTACTGGCGGTCTCGGTCGGCGGTGTACGTGGACCCCAGTGGGCCAGCCATGCGGCCGCTGGTGCAGTACGCGCAGGCAGTGGGGCAACGTCAGGCGCTCTGGGAGGAGGTCGCCAAACGGGCGACCATCCAGACAGACAACGGCAACCTCGTGCGGCACCCCAACTGGTCAATCATCCGCCAGCTCGACCAGATGATGATGCGGTACGAGGACCAGTTCGGATTGACACCGCTATCGCAGATGCGACTCGGCATCGACTTCCTGTCTGGCAGGACGCTGGAGGAGAACCTCAAGGCCCGGGGCGTCACCGACCTCGTACCGAGGGGTCCACAACCGAAATGACCGATTATTCCCCATTATCTCGCTTTGTCCTGTGGAATCCGATGCCGACAGCTTGGCCTCGTGTCATAAAGCACAGCGCACCTGCGGAGGGTGATAATGGCCACGATCGCGGTATTGACGCGCGTTATGGCGGACGGCCGCCGGTGGCGGGGTAACTAGGGGCATGAGCACTGCGCTGGCCACCCGTCGCCCGGAGCGGTTCGTTGACTACACGTACACGCTGGGCGATGACGTCACCGCGTGGATTGAGGCGTACTGCGTCCACCCCGAGGGAGACCACTACGGCGAGCCGCTCATCCTGATGGAGTGGCAGCGGGCATGGATACGTGACCTGTTCACGTGCAACCTTGCCGGTGACCTTCAGTACCGCTGGGCGCTGCTGGGGCTCCCCAAGAAGAACGGGAAGTCAACGATGGCGGCGGCGCTGGCGCTGTACCACGTCTTCGGCGACCCGTACGTCACCTCCCCCTGGTGCGTCGTTGGCGCTACGTCGAAGGAGCAGGCCGGGCTCGTGTTCGATGCCTGTGTGGAGATGGTCGAGCAGTCCCCGGCCCTGTCCGAGGTTGCCGAGGTGTTCGCCAACAGCATCAAACCCATCAACAAGAAGGGCAAGCTTCAGAAGATTGCGGCTGCCAAGGGTCGCAACGACGGCAAGAACATCACGCTGGCCATCCTCGACGAGCTTCACGAGTGGTCACGCACGGACTTCGAGGTCATCACCAATGGCACGGTGGGGCGCAAGCGCGCACAGGTGGTCATGATCACCACCGCCGGGTACGACCTGAAGACCGTATGCGGCGAGGAGTACTTGAAGGGTCGTGCCATCGAGCGCGGCGAGGTCGTCAACCCGACCTATCTGTCCAAATGGTTCATGGCTGGCAACCCCAGCGACCCGCCGGACGAGGTGGACTGGAAGAACCCCCGCGCATGGGAGCAGGCGAACCCGTCGTATGGGCTGCTGGTATTCGAGGAGTCGCTGTCGGACAAGGCCGACAATACCCGCGAGTCTCAGTTCCGCCGGTACTTCCTGAACCAGTGGGTCGGCAGTGACGATAGCTGGCTGCCGCCGGGCACCTACCGCAAATCGATTGACGACGAGCTGGCCGTACTGGTGCCGGGCCGCCTGACCTTCATGGGCTGGGACGCCAGCACCAAGCGGGACACCACGGCGGTGGCGCACGTCCAATGGATTGACGACATTGACGAGGAAACGCTCGAGCTACTGTCAGCCGCGCTCGAGAAGCTGGACCCCGACCGCGAGGACGAGCTGGACATCAGCAAGCTGCCCGAGGACGTCAAGATATTCCTAGACGTAGTCACACAGCGCCTACGGGTGCAGGCGCGCGTATGGGAGCGGCCGCTGGGGCCGGACGGCAAGCCTGACGATAGCTGGCTGCTGCCCATCGAGGAGGTGGAGCAGTTCATCCTCGAGTCGAATCTTCAGTACGACGTGCACAGCGTCCAGTACGACCCGCAGTTCATCACATGGAGTGCAGCGGCCTTGGAGCGCCGGGGCATCCCCATGGAGGAGTTCCCGCAGTCTGATATGCGTATGGGTGCCGCTACCGCGACCACCTACGATCTGGCTGTGCGCGGGCTGGTCGTGTTCCCCGAGGACCCCAAGCTCAGGGAGCACTTCAACAACACGGCGATTGCGACGGGGCGAGGAGGGGTCCAACGTGTGACCAAGGCGCGGGCCAGCAATCCAATGGATGCGACCGTGGCCGTGGTGATGGCAGTCTGGCGGGCCGTCCGGGCGACACTCGAGCAGCCCGCGCCCGTCCCAAACATCTGGTAACGAATAGGAGGCCCACCATGGCCGCTACCCCGACAACGAAGATTGAAGAGCTGGCAACGACTGGCGACCTGACCACCACCAATGAGATGGTGACCCAGATCGCCGGTCGGCAGAACGTGGTGGAGGCCGCACTGGTGGCCCACACAGCCAACGCGGGTGCCCACCACGCGCCGTACGTGGGCACCCCCACGGAGCCACCCCCGGACCCTGAGCCGACCACAGGTGCACTGTGGATGAGCACGCAGCCGGACCGCAGCAACCCCAAGCTGCTCGCCGGCGTGCCGCAGATCAGCGGGTCGGTGTACATCTGGTACGAACCGCTCGAGCCGGTCAACACTGTCGCCTTCTCGGTGAACGGGGTCGAGCAGCGCGTCGAGTCCGCTGCCCCGTACGACTTTGGCGGCACGTTGGGCACGGCACGAGCGGTGCCGTTTGACACAAAGCTCTGGACGAATGACGACATTACGATCACGACCGATGCAGCCCAGACCGATGGCGGCCGGGAGCTCCAGAGCGTCACACTGGCCATCTTCAATACGGCGGACATTCCGACCCCGGCACCGAACGCCATCCTCGTGCCGACTACGGCACCGGGTGGATGGCTGGACCAGTTCCCCGGCCCCGACCGGGTGTTCGCTCTGGCTGGCGTGTACGAGCAGTTCGTCGGTGGGCAGCCGCGCTTTGGTGACACCATCATCGGTGACGTGTTGGTTGACGAGAACACGGCTGCGCCATACGAGGTGAGTGAGGACGGCACGGCCCTGCGCTCATACAAGAAGTCCTCGGGCACCGCGAAGTTCATCCGCCCGGAGGGCGCGGTCGGCCCAGTCTTCGAGGGCGCGTCAGGCGTGAGGGAGATCGGTGGCTTCGAGTACGTCGGGTACTACCCGGGCGGCAGGGGCGGCAACGCTGCGAGCCAGAAGGGTGCGCTGGGTGGCGGTGGCGGCTTCCCTGGCGCGGTCGTGCGCGACATCATCGGCCGCGATGGCGCGGAGGGCTATGGCGTCCGGGTCGCCCCGGGCATGATCCTCCATCACTTCATCCTCGATGACAACTGGTCGAACGGGTTTGGCGGGGCCATCGGTGCGGGCACGCACATTCACCACGGCCAGATGAAGCGCAACGGGAAGCACGGCGGTGGCCAGTGGGAGGCCGGGAACAAAATTGTGTTCGGCCCCAACGACGGCGAGGCTACGGCCGTCATTGAGTACTTGCTAGCCGAGGCGAACAGCATGGCTGGCGTCTGGGGTGACATCCACGTCCGCAACATCATCTATCGCTACATCTGGGCGGTGCGAAACGGACAGGTCGGCATCAAGCACGAAGTCTCACGGAACGCACTGATCACGCAGAACGTGTGCCAGTTCAATGGACAGCCCAGCGTACCCGGCGCGGTGCCGCTGGGCTGGGGCTGGCCCGCAGGCATCCATGTTCAAAACAGCGGCTCGCACGACGGGACACCGCACCCCATCCACGTCACGAAGAACATCGTTGACTTCGGGTTCGTCAACGAGCCGTGGACGGCCAACAACGAGACGCGGCCAAACGTTCATCAGAACGGGATTGCGACCATCCAGCAGTACCGGCACGAGTACGGGGTGTATCTGTCTGACAACATCACGATTGACCTCAACGAGGTGACCCGACACGGGGGCAACGGCCAGCACATTGGCCGATGGCAGGACAACGGCCCGGACCCGTCGAACTACGTCGTCTCGGCCAACGAGAAAATCAGCCTCTAATGAGCTGGTTCTGGCAGGGGGTCGAGCTGGCTGGTATGGCCGTCTTTACATACGGCGCGTACCTCGCGCATCCTGCTGCCGGGTTCGTGTCCGGCGGGGCCGCCCTGATCTTCATTGCGGCAATGGCAACGTCAGGCATTAACGGGAGTAACGAATGACTTTCATGGGCCGGGCCTTGCGGGCTGCGCCTGCCATTGCCTTCAAAAAGAATGAGGCGGCGGTGCTGGGTCAATACGCCCAGTCGTCGGGGGGTATCGTCTGGCTGGACAACGCGGGCAATCCGGGCCTGCCAGCCATGGGCCACGCCAACGCAGCCACCGTGACGGGGTGGCTGCGAGGCGTGACTGTCGTTGCGGCGACGTGCGCGGCCCTCGACACATGGTCAATCGAGAAGGACGAGCACGGCTTCCCTCACAGGGTGTCTAGCCCGTTCGACCAGTGGCTCTACGAGCGGCCCAACCCTGAAATGTCGAAGCAGACGTTTTACGAGCTGGTGTTCGGTCATCTGGTCGCCGGGGGCAATGCGTACGAGTACATCGTGTTTGACGGCAACGGCCTGCCGCGCGAGTCGTGGCCCATCGCCCCGCATCGCGTCAAGGTGCTGCGCCTAGCGGACGGCCGCAAGGCGTACCTCATTGACGATAAGCACGCCGAGCTCGATTGGATGTACGGCGGCCAGATCGTCCACATCCCGGGCTTCGGGTACGACGGCCTCAAGGGGTACGACGTTGTGTCGATGGCCGCGTCGGCGCTGGGGCTCGCCAAGGCTGCCGAGCAGTTTGCTGGCAACCAGTTCAGCGAGGGCGCTGTCCCGGGTGGCGTCCTGTCCACGACACAGAGCCTCACGAAGACGCAGGCCGAGGCACTACAGCGGCGGTGGGATGAGCGGCACAGCGGCTCGGCCAACGCGAACAAGATTGCCATCCTCGACCGCGACCTCACGTTTCACCAAATCCAGCCGACCGCCGAGGCGTCGCAACTGCTCAACACGCGCAGCTTTCAGGTTGTCGAGCTTGCGCGGCTACTGGGCGTGCCCCCGCACTTGATGGCTGACGTTGAGCGGAGCACGTCGTGGGGCAGCGGCCTCGAGGAGCAGGGCCGGGGCTTCAACGTCTACACCCTCGACCACCACATTAGCCGTGTGGAGGACGTGCACACGATGACTATCCTCGGCGGCAGTGGCCGGGGCCAACACTTCGACCGCACCAAGCTGGTGCAGGGAAGCCTCGTCGACCACATGGGCGCGATGGCCGCCGGTGTGAACGGTCGCATCCTCGTTCCGGATGAGGCTCGGTCCTCGCTGGGCTATCCACCCCTCCCGGACGGCAAGGGCAGCGAGGTGCTCATCCCGTTGAATATTGGGGATAGCGACCCATCGAATAATGAGCCAGATAAGGCGGAGGCGGAGGCGGAGGCGGAGTAAGTGCAAGAGTGGAAGTGCACTTCATGCAACCGCACCCTCGGCGATTACGAGGGCCGTGGGGCAGTTATTCGGCACAAGTGCAAACGGTGCGGAACTATGAATGTTCTCGACCTGAGGTGCTCAGCAAAGGCCCTGCGGTCATAATCCGTTTGCATTGGACTGGCATCCAGCCCTAATCTTGGCCCACACCTAGGCCAGCGGCCCCATGCGCAATAGCGGCCCCGAAGCGCATATCCGGGGAGTCGTGTGCCATGGGAAACAACCCCTTCAATCTGCCCGAGCAAGAGACCCGTTCGTTCTCCTTCGATGATGTCGAAGTGCGCGCCGACGAAGGCAGCGACTCGATTGGATTCAAAGGCACTGCGATCCAATGGGACCGCAAAGCGGACATCATGGGACTGTTTCGTGAGCAGTTCCATGCCGGGGCCTTCACGAAGACCATCGTCGAGTCGGATATCCACTTTTTCATCCAGCACGACCCGCAGAAGGTTCTCGCCCGGTCGCGGTCCGGCTCGCTGCGCCTCACGGAGGCGCCCAGCGGCCTGCGTGTCGAGGCTGACATGGCTCCGACCAGCTATGCGAAGGACCTCGCCATCAACATGCGGGCTCAGAACATCAACGAGATGTCGATCGCATTCACGCCGGTCCGGGAGGCGTGGGACGAGTCGGCACGGCCTACGCCGATCCGCTCTGTTACTGAGGCGAAGCTGTTCGACGTGTCGGTGGTCGTCGGCCCGTCGCACACCGGCACCAGCGCCAGCCTGCGGAGCGCGTCGGCGATGGTGCCGACCATGCTTGAGATGCTGGGCATCGCGGACCTCGACGAGGAGGCGCGCAATCGCTTCCTCATGCAAGTACACCTCAACGAGGTTGACGCGGAGTACGCGCCAGTCCTCAAACGCGCACAGGACCAACTCGCAACGTACACGCCCTGCGCCGACGCGCAGTCACCCGGGGCGGCAACTGGAAGCGACGCCGGGGGCGACCCCACCTCGCAGGCCGGTGCTAGCGATGTGGATTTGAGGCGACGGCGGATGCGGCTCCTTGAGCTGAACCCGTCCCGCAACTAACAACCGACTACGAAGGGAACACCACCGATGGATTGGGCACGCAGCCGCAAGGCCCGCGAAGACCGGGCGACCGCATGGGAGTCGATGAAGAAGTACCTCGATGCAGCGTCGGCCGAAAACCGCTCGCTGACCGAGGACGAGGTCACGGCGTACGACGCGCACGAGGCTGACATCGAGCGTCTCGATACCGAGATCACCCGCTGGGACAACGCTGAGAAGCGCTCCAAGGTCATCGACGTGACCGAGGCACAGGTCAAGGAGGGGTACAAGCCGACCGGGGACAACACTGACGCCGGGGCCGGTGCCACTGGCGGGCAGCAGGAAGCTGAAGTGCGGGCCATGGCGGCCTTCCGCAGCTACCTGACCAACGGCAACGCGGCCCGGTACGTGGAGGTCCTCGAGGAGCACCCCGAGCTCCGCGCGCATCAGGCGAGCAACGACCCCGAGGGCGGCTACCTGATCGCCCCGCAGGTCATGGCCGCCGGGCTGGTGCAGGCGGCAGACGACGCCACCTTCATGCGCCAGCTATCGCACGTCGAGTCGCTCACGGAGGCTGGCAGCCTTGGCGTGCCGACCCTCGAGACCGACCTCAACGATGCAGACTGGACGCAGGAGATCGTTGCCGTTACGGAGGACAATGCCCTCCGTGTCGGGAAGCGCGAGCTGAAGCCCGAGTACATCTCGAAGCTGGTCAAGCTGTCGCGCCCGCTGGTCCGCAAGACCCGGGGCGGCATCGAGACGCTCGTCCGCGACCGAATGTCGTACAAGTTCGGCATCACCGAGGAGAAGGCGTACCTCACCGGGGACGGCTCGCAGAAGCCGCTCGGTGTTTTCACGGCCTCGCCGCAGGGCATCTCGACTGCCCGTGACATGGCCACCGACAACACCACCTCCGCCATTACGACGGACGGCCTGATGAACGCCAAGTACAACCAGAAGGCCTCCTATTGGCCCGGCTCGAACTGGATTTTTCACCGCGATGCGGTGCGCGAGATTCGCAAGCTGGTGGACGGAAACTCGCAGTACGTCTGGGCACCGGGCCTTCAGTCGGGTCAGCCTGACATGATCCTCGACAGCCCGCTGAAGGTCTCGGAGTACGTGCCCAACACGTTCACCACGGGCCTGTACGTCGGCATTTACGGCAACTTTGATTGGTACTGGATCGCCGACGTGTTCGGCCTCGAGGTTCAGGTGCTGACGGAGCTGTACGCGACCACGAACCAGATCGGCTACATCGGACGGCGCGAGCTGGACGGGATGCCGGTACTCGAGGAGGCGTTCACCCGCGTCAAGCTGGGCTAACCGCCCAGGCACCACGACACGGCGAGACGAACAAGGAGACAGAACATGCAGCTTGGAAACGAATTGAGCGGCGAGGTCGCGATCAATGCTACCGCCGGGGCGGCAGGCACGACCGATATCGAGGGCGCTGTCTGTGACATGCAGAACTACGAGGGCGTTCTGATGGTGGTCACCATGGGAGCGATTGTGGGGAACGCCGTCACGTCCATCAAGGCCCAGCAGGATTCAGCGGTCGGCATGGGCACTGCCGCCGACCTTGCGGGCACTAAGCAGGTGGTCGCGGATAGCGACGATGAAGAGGTGTTCATCATCGACGTGCACCGGCCGATCTTGCGGTACGTGCGCCTCTACGTGGACCGGGCGACCCAGAACGCGACGTGTACCGCCATGTACTTCAAGTACGGCGGCCGCAAGCGCCCTGATACGCAGGGTGCCGGGGTCAACCTCGAGATCCACGTTTCGCCCATCGAGGGCACGGCGTAAGCCGCGCCCTACGGGGAGGACCGAGCAATGAAAGTAGTCATGCGCACCATCTACGCCGGGCCACTGGGCACGGCTAATGTGGGGCAAACGCTGGACGCAGACGAGGACACCGCACGGGCGCTGATCGCCGGGGGGTTCGCGGTACTGCCCACGACGCTGGCAGTAGCGGAGGCTGGGGCCAACCTACTGGCAGCGGAAGAGGCGTTACTGGAGGCGCAGTCCGCCGAGGCTGATGTGCTGGCGGCCGCCGAGGCGGCCCGAGATGCGGCGGCGCAGGCTGCTGCCCAGGCTGCTGCCGCCGCTGCTGACGAGGATGAGGCCGACGAGGCCGACGAGGGCTAGCCCCGGCGGCTGAGCAAGGGGAGGGCGGGGACTGCGACCCGCCCTCATCCTGAAGGAGTTCAGAACTATGGCACTTGGAATCAAGCGAGACGCCGGGGGTGATCGCCTTGCGGTCGCGTCCGGCGGTGTGATTGACGTCGAGTCTGGTGGCGCGCTCAAGGTTGCCGGCACAGACGTGACCGCAGTCCTCGCGGCTGCGCTGGCCGGCGTGGCCTCGGGGTACAAGGTGGCGCGGGGCACCGTGACTCCCACGTCAGCATCCCACACGGTTGCTACGGGGCTGACCACGGTGGTGGCCGCAGTGGCGTCAGCTCGATCGTTCGAGCTGACGCACATGTTCACCGGGGCGTCGATTGGCAACCAGACGGATGCGCCTGTGGCGGGGAGCATCCTGATCATCAGCGAGAAGCCGACCGCGACCGGGAACGTGACGCCAGTCGCCGCTACTGACCCGTGGAGCGTGGTCGAGTGGATTGCAGTCGGCACGTAAGCCGGGCCACGGGGTAGGGCGGACCTGTCCGACGCCCTACCCCACCCGCTTACGGTGAGAGGAATGTGACTGATGGCAGCCGACCTGACGCCCTACCTTGAGGCCGATGAATTCCTCGCGAAAACGAACGTCGGCGACGGTGGCGCGGCCAGCCCCGAGCTTGTCGCGCAGCTTGGTGCTGTGGATCGCATCGTTGACCACTCGCTTGGCTGGGCACCCGGCATGTTCAACACGCACGCGGGCGTCTACGTGTTTGACGGGTCGGGCCGGGCAACCCTGCCACTCCAAGACACTGCGGGCCGGCAGTACGCGCTCACGGCCGCTACAGCCATCGGGATCGACACGGATAACGACCTAACGTACGACGGGTACGAGTGGCTGCTGTCTAGCGCATGGGTACGCGGCCTACCTGAGTCGAACGGCCTGCTCGGGCTGCCCTTCGAGGAGCTCGAGATTCTGTCGTTCATTGCGGCGGCCCCACTGTCGGTATGGCCCGCCCGCCGGGCGATGGTGCAAATCGATGGCACGTTTGGATATGCCACTGTGCCCGAGGAGATCAAAGAGCTCGTCGCGCACACGCTCCACGACCTACGCGAGGCGCACGTTGCCGGTGCCACTGGCACCCCGCCGACGTACGAAGGCATCCAGAGCCAGCTCAGCAACCAGACGTGGCGCATTTGGCTACAGGTCAAAGCCGAGCACAATCGGCGCATCCCGGGGCTCGCATAATGACGCTGTCATGGGACGCTGCGCGCCAGCACTTGCACGACACGCTCGACCAGCTCCCAACGTCCGACCCGGAAGGCGAGGTGAGCGAGGCGCTGACGGTGTACGAGTGGCCCCCGACGTACGCCAACGCCCGACTGCCGTTCGCCATCATCATCCCGCCCCCGCGCGAGGTAACGCGCAGCACTGGCCACGTACGCGAGGTCAACTTCAACGGGGGGATTGACGTGGCCATCGCGCTGGCGGCTGGCAACGGGGACTCGTCCCGGCTGGACCGGATGGCCCAGCGGTACGAGTCTTGGATTGAGACGCTGATGGATACCTATGACCTGAAGCTGTCATGGGACCACACAATCACGGTTATGAACCGCCAGCGGTTCAGCCCGTTGCAGCGGCTACCGCTGGTGGCCGACGGGTACATCGGTTTCGTCATGAGCTTCGACGTGAGGCTCAAGACCACAGCAACGCTAGGCGCGTAGGAGGCTCCGTTATGGGTTTGAAGTACATCGGCGACGGTCGCAGCCCGGCGGGCATCCCGGCCCGGGACTTGTCCGACGAGGAGGCCCGGGCGATTGAGTCGGCACAGCCCGGCTTCCTCGCTGGTGTGGAGGCTGGCGATACCTCGGGCGGCGGCACGCCTGCCTACAGGAAGATGACATCCGCAGAGCTCGGGGAGTTCAACCGGGCGCAGGACGAGGCGGCCCGCGAGCGCAAGTGGTCCACCGAACGCAAGTTCACGCTACGGCGCGAGGACCGAGACATAGGGCCGTACGTGCCTGGCAATCAAGAGGTGCAGCCGGACGCTGACACCACCAACGAGGAGAACTAGCCATGGCTGAGGCCATCGTCGCACTGGAGGCAGTGCAGTACGGCACCGAGTCGACCCCGGGCACCATCGTGGCCGCTGACACGGTCATCGAACTAGAGGGCGGCGGCGGGTCGTACGCCCCCAACATCGAGCGGGTGCCCGTCGAGGACCGGCACGGGGTGCTCGCGATTACGCGCGACCTCGTCATCGTTCGCGGGTCGGCGCTGTCGTATACCCACATGCTCGATTACCAGCAGCTTGGCATCGCGCTCAACTGCGGCCTCGACGCCGATGGCCCCGGCTCGGGGCCTCCGTACGATCGCGTCTGGACGCCAAGCCTCACCGTACCCCACGCCATCGATACGGCATCGTTCGAGGTGTCGTTCACTGACGGCAGCACCCGCCACCTCGAGGCCGAGATGGGGTATGCGGTGTGCACCGGGTTCGCGGTGGAGGGTGGCGACAGCGAGGCCGCCAAGTTCACAGCGGAGTGGATGGCCCGCGCCGAGCAGGCCAGCACGTACACCGCCAGCCAGACGCCCATCGCCCGGGAGGAGATCGCGGGTGGGTCGTTCGGCCTCTTCGTTGATAGCTCCTGGGCCAACCTTGGCAACACGCAGAAGACTGGGCTCATCAAGAAGTTCAAGTACTCGGTGCAGACGGGTGTACGCCCGCGCATGGCGATGGACGCGCGTACCAACCTCGATTACGGCGGCATCCTCCGCAGCGCGCCCGGGGTGCAGCTTGAGATCGAGTACTGGTTCAACGGCGATGCCGCGACCGAGTACGCTGCGTGGAAGGCGGGGACGCTGCGGTTCATGAGCCTCGAGGCCGCCGGGGCCGGTACCAGCACGCTGGCGCTACAAGGTGCCTTCCGGTACACGTCGCAGCCGTCATTCAGCGAGGACGATGGCATCAGGACCATCACGGCCACACTGGAGGGGCGACACGACGCGACCAGCGCGAAAATGTTGAGCGTGGCATTGACGAACGGCGTCGCGACCTACTAGGGCCGCGACCGCGATAGGGGTAACGATGACCGCGAAAAAGGCAGTAGACCAGACGACGGCCGCGTTCGTCTGGCAGGACGATATGAACGTCGCTTTGGACTTCGACTCGCTCACGCTGGGCGACCTTGAAGACCTTGAAGACCTGACCGGGCTGGGCATCCGCAAGCTGGGGACGAGCCTCCAGCAAAACGCGGACGAGATGCCGGTGGCGCACTTGCGGGCGCTGGCGTACGTGGCCCTGCGGAAGGGTCACCCTGGGGTGACATACGACGACACCCGGGCGGTGCCGCTGACTGCCATCCTCGGCGGATTGAGCGGTGATGCCGTGGACCCTCCCGGATGACCGAGGCGCAGGCGCGGGCGCACGCTGATCGGTGGTGGGGGTCCATCGATGAGGATATGGCTGCGTTCGCATCTGCCTTCGGGTACACCCCGACCGAGTTCCGGGATCTCACGTACCGCGACTACAAACGCCTGCGGGCGTCGTTGACTAAGAAGTAGGAACGACGATGGCCAGCCTTGCCACCATGCGGGTCGAGAACCTCCGTGAGACCATCAAGGGACTCAAGGCTATCAACGACCAGCTCCCCAAGGAGATCAAGGTGCGGGCCAAGGAAGCGGGCGATCGCATGATCCCCGAGGCGCAGGCGTTCTATCGTGGCCACTACGAACAGCACACCGGCAAGCACGCAGCCCGGATGCGGACGCTGGCCACCCTGCGCGGCGATGTGAAGATTGTCGCTGGCGGTAAGAGGTTCCCCGAGATGGGCGGGCAGGAGTTCGGGTCGGACAAGTGGCCCCAGTTCAGCCCGAAGGCCCCAGCCAGCGAAGGCAGCAGTGGCCGGTTCCTGTGGAGGGCGGCGGTTGAGGGCCTCGAGGAGTTCACTGAAAGCATCAGCGAGACGCTGGTGGACGTGATGCGCAAAGCCGGGTTCAAGAACGCGGGGATTGTCTAATGGCCGAGCAGACTATTGGCGTCAAGCTGCTGGGCGATGCGTCCAGCCTTGGCAAGGCCATCGACAAGGCCAACGGCAAGCTCGGCACACTGGGCGGCAAGCTGAAGCAAGTGGGCAAGTTCGCCGCGCTGGGGCTGGCCGCCGGGGCGGTCGCCGGTGGCGCGGCCATCCTCAAGCTGGGCGCAGACTTCGACAAGGCGTACGACCAGATCGCGGCGGGCACCGGGGCCACAGGCGAGCAGCTCGAGGCGCTGTCAGAAAGCTTCCGCAATGTCGCACGCACCGGGCCGGATGGCTTCGACAAGGTGGCGCAGGCTACGGCTGACCTGAACACCGAGCTGGGCCTGACTGGCCCCGAGCTCGAGAAGGCTACGGCCGCTGCGCTGGACGCCTCGCGCGTGTTTGACGTTGACCTAGGCGGCACGATTTCAGGCGTGTCCGACTCGATGGTTATCTTTCAGCGGGACGCAGACGACTTCACAAACATTCTGGATTTCATGGCTCGGGTGTCGCAAGACACTGGCGTACCCCTCGACGCCCTGTCGGGCAAGGTGCAGACGTTCGGGCCGGTCCTAAAGAACGCGGGCTACAGCCTCGAAGAGACGGCGCTGCTGTTCGGCACCCTCGAGGGCGCGGGCATCGACGTTACGCGGGTGATGCCTGCCCTAAACGCCAACTTCCGCAAGCTGGCGCAGGGTGGCGTAACTGACCTGAAGGGCGCGCTCAACGAGCAGATTGAGTCCATCAAAAACGCGGGCACCGAGACCGAGGCCCTGTCCATCGCGACCTCGGCCTTCGGGGCCGAGGGTGCGCAGCGGATGACCACGGCTATCCGCAACGACTTGCTGCCCACCTCTGACGATCTGGTGGCCACGCTGCTGGCGGCCGGTGGCACCGTCGAGGAGCTTGGCAACAATAGCCTCACGATGGGCGACCGCTTCGCGCAAGTGAAGAACAGCCTTGCGGTGGGCCTCGAGCCGGTCATTACCCGCGTGTTCACCGGGTTGCAAACCTTGCTCGACGAGAAGGTGCTCCCGGCGGTGGACCGGCTGTCTGTATGGTTTGTGGACAACGAGGAGAAGATCAACTCGGCGCTAACCGGCATCGGCGACGCGGTCGAGGAAATGTTCCGATTGTTCATTGTCGGGCTCGAGACCATCTGGCCGCCGCTTGAGACGTTCGGCCGCTTCCTGATGGATAACGAGGTGGCCATGGTCGCGGCGGTGACAGCCGTGGGCGTCGCCATGGTGCTGGCGTTCGGGCCGGTGTCGGCCGCGCTGGTCGCCATCACGGGCATCGTCTTCGCCGTTGGGTACATCAAGGAGAATTGGGAGTCGATGCGCGATACGGTATTGGATGCCGTTGACAACATGGACCCCAAGCTCGCCCTACTGGCCCAGCTCTTCCTCGGCCCGATTGGGCTAGTTATCGCTGCTATCAAGTTCCGCGACGAGATCGCGCTGGTCGCTGGCAAGGCCAAGGAGGTGGCCACGGTTGTGGTGGACGCCTTCGCAGCGATGCAGGAGCCGATTCAGAAGATTATCGATAAGGTGCAATCCCTCATCGATAAAATTCAGTCCATCCCCACACCGAATCTGCCGAGCCTCCCCAGCGTCCCTACCCTGCCGTCGTTTGGTATCCCTGGGTTCGCCTCTGGTGGGGTTGTCGGCGGGCCTACCGGACGCCCCACGCTGGCGGTGGTCCATGGCGGCGAGGAGGTGCTGACCCCGGGCCAGCGTGCCGGTGGCGGCACGACGGTCATCAACCTGAACGTGACGCAACCGCTGGGCACGCCCCAGCAAGTAGCGGACGCGGTATCTGGCATGCTGCGCCAGCTTGAAAAACGCGGCACAATCTCGCGGATAACGCGGTAAAGGAGTCATGGCTATGAGCACCTACGCGGCTCTCGTGCGGCCGGTCATCCCGGCTGTCGGTGCCGTGTTCCTGGAGTATCGTGGTGGTAGGATGCCGAAGCAGCTGAAGCGGGAGTCAATGATGAATCAGGTTATCGATCGCCCCCTTTCCGTCGAGGCGGAACTCGACTCACTACGAGTCCTACGTGTTGCTGAACGAGTACTCGCCGGCTCAGGACTGAGGCCGATCGCGGGTGGAGCGGCCGGCGCCTGGACGTTCACGAACGGCGTCCGCACGTCGATGCTCAATGGCACGTTCGACTTCGACACCGACACCTTCAAGATGGCGCTGTTCCTGTCGACCTCCAACCTCGGAGCGGCGTCGACGGCGTTCTCCGGAGTCACGAATGAGCACGCGGCGGCCGCCGGCTACACGGCCGGCGGCATCGCCTGCACGATCGCGCTCTCTGGCACCACCACGGTCAAGGTCGACGAGACGACGAACCCGGTCTGGACTGCCTCGGGCGGATCGATCGTGGCGCGCTTCGCGGCGATCTACGAGGTCGGCGGCAACATCGTCTGTTACTGCCTGCTCGACGACGCGCCGGCGGACGTGACGGCGACGACGGGGAACACCCTGACCGTCACGATTCACGCCAACGGCCTGTTCGGATTGTCGTAGTCCAATGCCCGAGCGTCAGTACGAGCCGCGCGTCTCGCGTTCGACGTTCAATGCGTTGCTCTTTGACGGCAGTAACGCGATCGAGATGATTGCGTGGCTGACGCGCCTCGGGCACCTCGCGAGTCTCGACCAGACCGAAGGGACGATCGAGATCGTGCAAGCGTACCGGGGTGAGGCGCGGGGCATCGTCGAGATCATTACTCCGGGGGCGTACGCAGTCAAGGAAGACGACGGGATCGTCCGTCCGCGTCGGCGGGCTGACTTCGAGGCGATCTACCGGGAGCGCACGAGGCCGTAGCGTATGGCCGACGTTACGATCTTCGGCAACACGGCAGGCGCTCACAACGAACGGGACGCGGCATCGCGCATCCGATGGACGAGCATCACCACTGGGTATTTCGCGTTCTACAACAACACTGATACCCAGATCGTTATGTTCAAGACCACCGACAGCGGTGCGACTTGGGCTGAGGTGGACGCGGCAGGTGCCCTGACTCACAACCCACGGTCGTGCGCGTGGTACTGGGAAGTCCAGAACGGCAACCCGAACGACGCCGACCTGATGCACGTCGTCTGGCTCGACAAGACCGACAACGAGACGCAGCACGCGACGTTCGACATTGGCACTGAGGCATGGTCGGCGATGGACGTTGCTGAGTCGTGGACAGCGGTCGACAATACCTCCGGCGCCTCGTCGATTGGCATGGCGGTCGCGACCAACGGGGACATTCTAGTGGCCTCGCGAGCGAACCAGAACGGCGAAGTCAACTGCTCGCTCTATGACCTGTCCGCGACCTCATGGTCAAGCGTCGGCGGGTCCGCAGGGAATGCACCTTGGAACGGGGCATAGCAGTCCGACCAGGTGCGGGTCGAAGTCGGTAACGGCGGGGCCGACTTCATCGTCTACACGATGGACGAGTCCTCGGACCGCCTGCACGTCCGGGGCTACCGCGTCGCGGCTGCCGACTGGACGACCAACGCGGACATTACGACGGTC
>Ga0105050_10005474_pt1 | contig 16255 bp, 12 predicted proteins | sample FRY01_FD_78088 | JGI IMG/M metagenome (GOLD analysis project Ga0105050, IMG submission 78088) | Freshwater microbial communities from Lake Fryxell liftoff mats and glacier meltwater in Antarctica - FRY-01 | ecosystem: Environmental > Aquatic > Freshwater > Ice > Glacier meltwater ... | reverse complement strand
CCCACGATGACTTCTGCCGCCAATGAACAGTGCCCTGTCTGCCGCACCGCCGAGGTGATCTCCGGAAAGTGGACCCTTCTGGTGATCCGCGACCTCGCCGGTGACTGCCGCCGCTTCTGCGAACTCGAGCGTTCTCTCGAGGGCATCAGCCCGCGAACGCTCTCGCTCCGCCTCCGCACCCTCGAGGATGCCGGCATCGTCGAGCGCCAGACATTCCCCGAAGTACCGCCGCGGGTGACCTACGCGTTGACCGAGAAGGGCGAGGCCCTGGTTCCCCTGATCGAAGACATGCGCACCTACGGCACCCGCTGGCTCGATGCTGAATCGCCGGCATCATCGAAGTCCCCAGTCCCCGCCTGAGCCGGCTGCAAACAAACCTGCAGCTACAGGATGCGTCGGGGAGCCGGGGAAAGCGGGGCCATGCACGATTCCGTACTCAACGAGGCTTTGAAGCGGCTGGCAGCCGAGGCGTCTACCCGTTTTTCGTCGCTGGTTGCGACCGGCGAGGGGATCCCGTTCGATGTCGCGGAGAACAACGGCGACAGCTCCCACTTCTACCGGTACGTGCCGCTGACCTCAAACTTCATCGACTGTCACGCCGATGAACTCAAGTCCCTGCCCGGCTACGGGCCTGCCCGCGGTGCTGTCGTCGCCTCCGGAGCCGCTGCTGCATTCCTGGAGGCTCGTGGGCTTTCCGTGGCTTCAGACCCCGAAATCCGTGCCGAGGCGATGCTTGAAATCTTCATCCGTGAGCTCTGGGAGGGAGTGACCGAGTTCACTCTCGACCTGAGTCGGGTGGAGGCCGCTCTGGAACGGCTCGAGATCGCCGCGCGCGACATCCGTGAAGCAGACGTCCTGATCGCACCGTTGACCGGTTTCGAGATGACTCCGACCGAGATCGAACTTGCCGGCGGCATCCGGATCGTCCAGTCTGACGCGGTTGACGCGCCGATCGAGGCCACTTCCAGCGAAGGTACCGAGCGCAGCGCGTGGCAGCCGGCCTACCTCGCCATGGTCCCGCTCTCTGAGAGTCCTGACGGTCCGCGCAGCGCGCTTGCGGCGCTCGACGGGCTGATCCGTGCCCTGAGGATCTTCAAAGAAGGCAGTGTCGCTCTCGGCCCGTACGCTTTTGCGCCGGTCGGCGAGGACGCATGGCGCCGGATCGAGACCGGGGCCGCTCCGACGCGGCCCGGCAGTTACTTCCTGATCGAGTCGGAAGTATCCCGGCTCGACGAGTTCATGCGAAAGTTCGCCGATGAGACTCCTGAGCTCGACCGCCTCACCTTCGCCGAGCAGCGCTTCCACTTCGGATGTGGGCGGGCCCGCCCGCTCGACGCGCTCAGCGACCACCTGATCGCGATCCGTTCCGCGCTAGGCGGGCAAGGCATGATCGACGCCCCGCTTTCGGCGCGAGCCGCAGCCCTGATCACCGGCACCGCCGATGACGACAAGGCCCGCGGGCGGATCGAAGCGGCGCTGGACCTTGAACTTTCCCTGATCAATGGTGAAGACGCAATGACCGCCGGCGACGAGTCGGCCGCCTACCTCTCCGCCTGGATCGAGGACTCCGCCCGGCACATCCTGCGCGAGGCGGTGCTCGGCAACTTCGGCACGAACCTCAACATCGCCGCTGAGGAGACGCTGATCACCAGCGGCCTGCTCTCCGGCGAGGTCAGCCCGACCCAGATGGGCTCGACCGCGGAGTGGGGTGTGCTCACGCCTGAAATCATGCCCGAGGCGGAGCAGGAGCCTCCCCGCGAAGCCGAGGTCCACATCCTCCGGCCGCTTCAGTCAAACAGTTTCGGTCCGGAAGTGGAGGCAGGGGTTGACCCCCTGTTCGGATCGGTTCCCGAGTTCGAGCCCGAGCCGCTCCCCGAGCCGTTCGAGCCCGAGCGTTTCGAGTCGATGCCCGAGATCGAGGCTGCCCTCGGCATCACTGCCGACTATGTGGCGTCGGCCGGTTTCGGCGAGCCGGAGCAGCCGACAGGCTCCGAGCCCGGTTCAACCCGTCTCCTCGAGCCGGTTCCCGACCCCGGTGAGATCACTGTCTCGGCCGCCAGCGAGATCGGCTCGAGCCTGCGGACGGACTGGTTGAGTGAGGCCCGTCCCGGTTCGACCATCGAGTGGCCGGCTGTATCCCCGGGCAGCGGTGAGCTTTCCCGGGGCGACAGCCACCCTCCGCGTGATCCCAGCCTGTTCCCGAGCCCCGGCACCACCGAGTGGTCGATCGGCGAGCTCAATTACCGCCGCGGCTCACGCTGAGCGGTCGCGGCCCGAGCGGACGACCCGGCCCGAGCGGACGACCCGGCCCGAGCGGACCTGCCGCAATACAGCGCCGCCCCTCGGGGACGGTCAGCCGGTGGCCAGCTCGATCCGCGTCTCTTCGTCGGTGAACAGGAAGCGGTTGATCTCGCAAAGACCGGTGACATCGTGGACGTCGGTGTCAAGGTAGGGCACACGAATCACCGGATCACCGGCCAGCTTTTCAGAGAGACCGGCGATGTTTTCGTTGTCGCGGCGGGCAAGCAGGTCGTACTCGATCAGGTTGCGGGCGGCCCGTTCGGCGAGGTCGGGCTCCACGCCTTCGGCTTCGATGTTTGCAGCCAGCGCTTTCAGCTTCGGCACCTTGGTGCCGAGCCGGTACCGGACCCGGTTGACCACCGCACCGGCGAAGTTCATGTCCGTCTCGATCAGCTTCGAGTGAAAGAAGACGGCTTCCTCCAGCGGCCCGGACTGGGGTCCGCAGACGATCACGAAAGCGGTCTCGTCGGCTCGCAGCAGGGTGTTGACCCGGTGGGCGCGTTCCTGGAAGCCGTCGATCATGCCGCTGAATGCGGTAAAGAACTCCGACAGGTCGGCCAGCAGGTCGAAACCGAGGATCCGCTTGAGAATCGAGAGCACGACGCCGGCGCCACGGCCTGCGACCCTGGCGGCAAAGCCGGTCGGCCTGATGAATAGCTGAAGTGAGCGTCCCTCGATGAACTGGGTCATGCGGGTCGGGGCGTCGAGGAAGTCGAGCGCGTTCCGGCTCGGCGGTGTATCGAGCACCAGCAGGTCGAAGCGGCCTTCGCTGTGGAGTTCGAACAGCTTCTCCATCGCCATGTACTCCTGCGATCCGGCCAGAGCACCGGAGATCTGCTGGTAGATCCGGTTGCCCAGCACCCGGTCGCGGGCCTCTGCGTCTTCGGCGTGCCTGGCCACCAGTGCGTCGAAGGTCTCCTTGGCATCGAGCATCATTGCCCACAGCTCGCCCTTGCCGTCGATGCCGTTGTCCTTCAGCAGGGCGGGGTCCACCCTGGTCGCTTCATTGCCGAGCTCCTCCAGCCCGAGCGAGTCGGCCAGCCGTTTCGCCGGGTCGATCGTCAGCACACACACCTTGAGCCCACGGTTGACCATGCCGAGCGCGATCGCAGCCGAAGTCGTGGTCTTGCCGACCCCGCCCGATCCGGCACAGATACAGATGTTTCGCCCCTCGAGGATCTGGTCGATTGAGGGCATCAGGCGAGCCGCTCCGCGAGTCGCCGTGCGGCTTTCAGGGACAGCTCCGGCTCGAAAACGAACGGCAGGGTGGTGATCGGTGCCGAGACCATCTCGTGCAGGCGCGCGAGCTGTTCCTGCTGTGCGGCCGAGCGCCGGGACTGCGAGCGCGCGGCACGGTAGGCCGATCTCAACTCCGGGTCCTGGCTCTCGCCGAGCGGCTCCAGTGCCTTGATCTCCTCGTTCGGGAAGCGGTCAGGGTAGAGCGCGTTCATGATCACGCGGTCGACCGCTACCCCGATGCCATCGGTCAGCTCGGACTCGAGGCTCGCCGTCTCGTTGACCGGCATCTCCTCCGGCAGCGAGACGATCACGCTGCCGGTGAGCCTGTGGTCGCAGATCATCTCCTCCAGTTCGCGGGCCTGGGTGTGCATCGGTCCGACCCGGGCGATGTTTGCGAATGTGCGGGGCGTCTGAAGGAAGCTGATGCCGTGGCCGGTCGCCGGCGAGTCGACGATCACCAGGTCATACCTGCGGCCGTGTTTGATCTTGCGATCGGGCTGGGCGAGTTCCCAGATCTTGCCGATCGTCACCAGCTCGTTGAGGCCCGGGGTCGCATCGGCCAGGTAAGTGAACATGCGGCTCCGGAACAGCAGGTCGCGCATCGCTTTGACCTTGAGCTGGAGTAGAACGTACTCGCGCATCGAGTCGTCCGGGTCGATCGAGATCGCCCAGAGGTCGTTCGAGACTTCTACCTCGCGGTAGCCGACGTCCTCCTGCCTGAAGATCCTTGAAGTGTTCTCGGTCGAGGCGACCTCTACCACGATCGTGCGCTTGCCCTCCATTGCGGCGCGGATGCCCATCGCGATCGCGACGGTTGATTTGCCGACGCCACCCTTGCCGGTGACGAACACCAGGCGCTTGTCCAGATACTCGAGGATCAGGACATTCAAGCGGAATTCCTTTCCCGACACGGCGGCACGGCAGGAAAACAGCCTGATTATCCGAATAACGCTTCAAATGCGAATTCTCAGCCGCAAGAATCACGACCGCAACGGCGGCGTAATGGAAGAGCCCACAACGGAGTCTCAGCCTGTTCCGGCTCAGACGGTTGCCCCGGCGCCGCTTGCCCAGACGCCGGTCGCGCCGGCGCCGGTCGTGGATGCTCCCGGCCAGCCACCGCCGGGTCCCACGGGCGCAACGACGACCGAACCGGCGCCGGCCGTAGAAGAGGAACTCGCACGGGTCGAAGAAGAGGCGGCCGCAGAGCAGACCGAGATCCGGCTCAAAGCTGCCGACCTGCTTGGACCCGACCTTCGTGACAAGGCCCGTCCGAAGCCGGCCGAGAGGGAGGTTCCGGTCGACCTGGCCGAAGTAATCAGCTTCGCCAACCAGAAGGGCGGGGTTGCCAAGACGACCTCGACTTTGAACCTGGCAGTGGCGCTTGCCGAGTTGGGCAACCGTGTGCTCTGCCTCGATCTTGACCCTCAGGGCAATCTGACCATGAGCCAGGGCATCGACCCGGACAGGGTCGAAAAGAGCATGTACAACGTTCTGGTCGAAGACCTGCCGATCACCGAGATCATCGTCCGCCGCGAGATCGACATCGCACCTGCTTCGCTCGACCTTGCGGGTGCCGAGATCGCGATGAGCACGAAGATCGGCCGCGAGCGCTCGCTGGAGAAGGCACTGCGTGAGGTTCAGGGCGACTACGACTACATCTGCATCGACACCCCGCCCAGCCTCGGACTGTTGACGATCAACGCCCTCACGGCATCAAACAAAGTGATCATCCCGGTGCAGTGCGAGTACCTCTCGATGCGTGGACTGGTTCAGCTCCAGAATACGCTCACCATGATTCAGGAGAACCTAAATCCGAATGTCCAGATCGCCGGCATTCTGCCGACGATGTACGACTCGCGCACCCTCCATGCGAGGGAGGCCGTGGCGATGCTCGAGGAGAGCTTCGGAGAACTCGTCTTCAAGTCCCGGATACGCAAGGCCGTGAAGTTCGCCGAGGCTCCCGTGCAGGGATCCAGCGTGCTGAAGTACGATACGCAGAGTCGTGCGGCTTCGTACTACCGAAACCTTGCCAAGGAGGTCCTGAACGATGGCTCGTCGTAAGCGCGCAAGCATGCGTGAAGGTCCCCTTGCGGACCTGTTTCGCTCAACCTCTGACGAACCCGGGCAGCAGCAGGGCTCCGGGGCCGATCGCGGCGAGGCAGTCCACGACGAGCAGGACGTAGCCGGAGAGCACCCCGTGCAGGACCCGGCTGAAGCCGCATCCGACGTGCCCGGGGAGGAAGCGCACGGTCCTGATCCCGGTGCGGCCGGCAGGTTCGGTCGTAGCGATCCGCTCGACCGGGATCCGGTCAGCAGTACGGCGGCAGCCGCCCCGCGTGAACACCGTGAACCGCTCCAGGCTCCGGCTCCGGCAGCCGACTCGGGCAACCAGCCCGACCCGCAGGACCGACTCCGCAGGATCTTTTCCGAGACCCCCCCGGGGGCGCGTGACGATGGACCCCGCTACGGCCGTCAGGAGTCTTCCGGTGGCTCAGGGGCCGGCATCCCCCACACGCCGGTGATCCGGGTGGTGGGCGTCGGTGGCGGTGGTGTCAACGCGATCAACCGCATGATCGAGGCTCAGATTCCGGGCGTGGAGTTCATGGCGGTCAACACCGACCTCCAGTCGCTGCAGCTCTGCCTTTCCGACCTGACCGTCCACATCGGGGGCGAAGAGACCAAGGGACTCGGCGCCGGAGCCGACCCATCACTCGGCTTTCGTGCTGCCTTCGAAGAGCAGGACCGGATCAAGCGCCTGCTCAAGGGATCGGACATGGTCTTCATCGCCGCCGGCGCCGGCGGCGGGACGGGTACCGGCGCGGCTCCGGTTGTCGCCCGGCTCGCCCGTGACAACGGCGCACTGACCGTCGGCATCGTCACCAAGCCGTTCACCTTCGAGGGCAGCCGCCGGGCGAAGCAGGCCGAGCAGGGCATCGAGGCACTCGCCGGTGAAGTCGACACTCTGATCGTCATCCCGAACGACCGGCTGCTCGAAGTGCTCGACCAGTCGACCCCGATGGTTGACGCGTTCCAGGTTGCCGACGACGTCCTGCGCCAGGGTGTCCAGGGCATTTCGGACCTGGTCACGCTGCCTTCGGTGATCAACCTCGACTTCGCCGATGTGCGCTCGATCATGTCCGATGCCGGCCGGGCACTGCTCGGAATCGGAATGGGTTCGGGTCCGGACCGGGCGATACTGGCCGCCGAAAAGGCGATCTCCTCTCCGCTGCTCGAGACGCCGATGGACGGTGCGCGTTCGATTCTGCTCTCGGTGACCGGAGGCTCCGACCTCTCGCTGATCGAGGTTTCGGAGGCCGCGCGCCTGGTCGGCGAGGCTGCCCACCCGGACGCCAACATCATCTTCGGCGCTAACATCGACGAAGAGCTCGATGACCAGATCTGGATCACCGTCGTGGCCACCCGCTTCGACGCCAAGCCCGGCGGACGCAGCCGACCCGCAGCAGGCAAGGAGTCCGCTTCGGGACGGGACGGCGGACGGCGCGGCGAGCGGGGGAGTCCGAAGGAGTCGATGCCTTCGGTCAGCGGGGGCGACCCACCCGAATTCCTTTCCTGAGCGTTGGCCTCCCGCGGTGTTGTCGCAGCAGGACACCCGCTGACTGCCGAGGCCGGGGTCACAGTCCTGAGGGAGGGCGGCAACGCCGTCGATGCCGCCGTGGCGGCAGCGCTCGCTTCGTTTTCAGTTGAGAGCGCGCTGACCGGTTTCGGTGCCGGCGGATTCATGATCGTGCAGGGTTCGGACGCGCCGGCCACCCTGATCGACTTCTTTGTCGCGGCACCGGGGCTCGGTGGGCATGAACTGGGCGACGAACTAAGACCCGTCCCGGTCCACTTCGACAGCACGACCACCCAGGTGTTCAACGTCGGCGCAGCCTCCTGTGCAGTCCCGGGAACGGCCGCGGGCCTTTCGCTCGCTCTTGAACGTTTCGGGTCCGTGCCGCTTGTCGATCTGATCGGTTCCGCGGTTCGATTCGCCCGTGAAGGTGCCCCGCTCAACCGGCAGCAGGCGTACGTGCTGAAGATCCTGGAGCCGATCTACACGGCCGAGCCCGCGGCCCGTGAGATCTACGCCCCCGACGGCCGCATCCTGCGCGAAGGCGAGGTGTTTTGTTACCCCGATCTGGCAACGGCGATCGAGCGCTTCGCAGCCGAAGGCAGCGCTTCGATCTATTCGGGCGAGGTGGCGGAGGCGATCGAGCAGTACATCTGCTCCCGCGGTGGCCTGCTCTCGACGGCCGACCTTGCGGCCTTCGAGGCGATCGAGCGCGAGCCCGTGTCGGCCTCTTTTGGCGGCAGCCTGATCCTCAGCAACCCGCCGCCTTCGGCCGGCGGCATTCTGATCGCCTACAGCCTCGCTCTGCTCGAGCAGGGTGGGGGCAGCGACACGGCGGCGATAGTCCGGGCGATGTCAGCCGCCAACCGTGCCCGCGAGGAGGAGTTTGCCGCCGGGCTGGAGCGGGAGGGCTTCGCGGCGGAGTTCCTCAGCGAGGACTCGCTCCGGCGGGCGCTGGCTCGAGACGACCGGCTCGGCTCGACTACCCACCTCGCGGTCATGGACAGCGACGGACTCTGCGCATCGCTCACCTGCTCGAACGGGACCGGCTCGGGCATGGTCGTGCCCGGGACCGGCATCCACCTCAACAACATGCTCGGCGAGGAGGACCTCAACCCGCTCGGTTTCCACCAGGCGGTTCCCGGCTCGCGGATCAGCTCGATGATGTCGCCTTCACTCGTACTACGGGGGGACGAGGTCACCGCCGGGCTCGGCAGCGCGGGGTCCAATCGGATCCGATCGGCGGTGCTGCAGACGATCGTCAACCTGCTGGCCTATCAGATGCCTCCGCAGCAGGCGGTCGACGCGGCCCGGGTTCATCTTGAGGGTGGTGTGCTCCAGGCCGAGCCGGGGATCGACCCTTCCGCCCTCGACCGGCTCCAATCGGGCGGTCAGGAGGTGGTTCGCTGGACCGAAAGGCACCTGTTCTTCGGTGGAGTACAGGTGGTCACCCGCGACCCCGCCAGCGGCGCCCTGGGTGGCGGCGGCGATCCGCGGCGCGGCGGGGCAGTGGCCTACGCCTGAGACGAGTGCTTTCGGGACGCGAGTCATGACGGCAGATCCGGCGATCGCTAGGCTGGGTGCGGTGGAGATACCCGACGCGGAGAAACAGCTGGTGGTGCCGGACGAGGAGTTCGAAGAATTCCTCGAGGGACTCGACGCCGAGCAGCGCGAGGCTCGCCTGAAGCTCCTGCGTCTGCTTGTGTCGGAAGGAGTCGAGATGAAGATGATCCGCCGCGCAATCGATAGCGACCGCCTTGCACTGCTGCCGTCGGAGATCGCGCTCGGCGTGAACTCCACGAGATTTACACCGGCCGAGATCGCGGCCGAAACCGGCCTGTCGGTGGAGAGTTTTCAGAAGCTGATCGCCGCGCTTGGCTTCCCGAAGCCCGACCCTGGTCAGCGAACCTTTGGTGCCGAGGATCTGGTGGCGGCAAAGCGGCTCAGGCGATTCAGCGATGCCGGCCTCGATACGGATGACCTGATGGCCGCGACCCGACAGGTGGGCAGCAGCGCCGCCCGGATCGCCCAGGTACACAACGAAGTCGTGGCGACCCAGGTGGTCAATCCGGACGCGGACGAATATGACGTCGCCATCAGCCTGCGGAGCGCCTCCCAGGAGTTGTTGCCCCTTGCCGAAGAGGCCGTCGCCTACGCGCTGCGAGCCCATTTTCTGGATCAGCTCAGCAACGACCTCATGGCCGCGTCCCAGCCCGGCTGGTTCGGCAGCAGCAAGACGAGCGAAATCTCGGTCTGCTTCGCCGACCTGGTCGGCTTCACCCGGCTGGGGGAGCGATCCGAGCTCGAACGTATCGGCACCGTGGCCAAGCTGCTCGAACAGGTCGCTCTCGACGTCACCAACCCCGAGGTGCGCCTGGTCAAACTGATCGGCGATGCCGCGATGCTCGTCTCCGAGGACGGCGCCGCGCTGCTCGACGCCGCGCTGCGATTCATCGAGGTGGGCAAGGAGGCCGGAGACGAGTTGCCGGCCCTTCGTGTCGGAGTGGCCCGGGGACCGGCGATTCCGCAGGCCGGTGACTGGTTCGGACGGCCGGTGAATCTGGCGAGCCGGATCACCGAGGCCGCGCGTCCTGACAGCGTTCTCGCCGAGGCCCTCGCGGTCGAGGCGGCCGGAGACGACCTCGACTTCTCAAGTGCCGGGCAGCACCGGTTCAAGGGTCTTCGCAAGCCGGTCAGGCTGTATCGCGTCCGCCGTCCGGGCCAGCGCCGACCGGACGGAAAGCCGTAGCCCTCAGTAGGCAGCTCGCACGGAGCTCATCCGCTCCCACGCCGCGGCGAGCAGGGCGACCACGGTGAACACCTCGAGGCGACCGGCGATCATCAGCACGCAGGCGACCGCCCGGTTGAAGGACGACAGGGCCTCGTAGCTCTCGAGGGCGCCGACCTCGCCGATCCCCGGCCCGACCATGTTCAGGGTCGCCGATGCAGCGCTGAAGGCGGTCAGCGGGTCGAGTCCGCCTGCCGCCATCGCCAGCACACCGAGGCCGTAGACGATTATGTAGATGAGGAAGAAGCCGAGCACGGCCCGGCGCACGTCCTCCCGGTAGACATGGCTGCCGATTCTCAGCACGCGAACCGCGTTCGGCCTGATCTGGCGCTGCAGCTCCTGGAAGGACGCCTTGCCCAGCAGCATCACCCTGATCACCTTGATCCCTCCGGCGGTTGAGCCGGCGCAGGCTCCGATGAACATGGTCATCAGGATCGCGGTCCGGGCGAAAGAGTTCCAGCTGTCGAAGTCGGCCGTGGTGAAGCCGGTCGTGGTGATGATCGTGGTCACGCTGAAGATCGAGTCGAGCAAGGTCCGGCCGAAGCCGACGGCGTCACCGGCCAGCCAGAGGCTGACTCCGACCGCCGCCGAGATCCCGAACAGGAACGCGAGGAAGCCGAGCACTTCGGTCAGCTGTGGCCGCAGGCCCTGACCGCGGATCGCTCTCCAGTAAAAGGCGAAGTTGATCCCGCCGACAATCATGAAGATGATCGCGACGATCTCGATCGCAACAGAGTCAAAGGCCCCGATCGAGGCGGTCCTGGTCGAAAAACCGCCGGTGGCGATCGTGGTCATCGAGTGGTTGATCGCGTCGAACGGACCCATTCCTGCCGCCAGGTAGGCAATTCCGGCGACCAGCGAGAGGACCAGGTAGATGCCGGCGATGATCTTGGCCGTGTCGATGATTCGCGGGGTCAGGCGGTCGCTGGTCACGCTCGAGGTCTCGGCGTAGAAGGCCTTCTGGATGCCCGGGCCACTGATCGGGGCGATCGCGACGACCAGGACGACGATTCCGACTCCTCCCAGCCACTGCATCACGCTGCGCCAGAGAAGCACCGCCTGCGACTGGGCTTCGACATCGTTCAGCAGGGTGGCTCCGGTGGTGGTGAAGCCACTGACCGATTCGAAGTAGGCATCCAGCGGCGAGTCGAAGGTACCGGAGGCAAGCAGAGGGGCGACCCCGGTGACCGAGGCAAGCACCCAGGCCAGCGTCACCGCCAGGAGCCCGGCCACAGGAGTGACCGTGACGCTGCGCTGGTCGGGGTCGATCGCGGCCCAGACCAGCGCCAGGCCCAGTGCAGTTGTCACCACACCGGGCAGGGCGAAGGCGATCCCATCCTGCCCGTAGGCGAAGCCGACCGCCGCGCAGACGAGCATCGCCAGCCCGCTGGCGGCGAAGGTGCCACCCAGGGTCAGGCCGAACAGGGGCGAAACCTGCCTCCGAAGGGCCGCGGTCAACGGTCTCCTGCGAAAGCCCGTTCGACTTCGTTCAGCGTACCGAAGGGCCCGAGCATCAGCAACCTGTCGCCGATGCCTATCTGCGAGCCGCGTGAAGGGACCGAGACCTCGCCCTCACTGAGGATTGCCCCGACCCGGCAGTGGCGCAGCAGTCCGTGGGTCTCGCCGATCGCCATGCCGATGATTTGCGCACCGGGTCGCACCTCCATCTCGACTGCCTCGAAGCCGGTTCGGTGCAGGTGGATGGCTTTGACGCTGCTCGTGTGGACGAACTTGAGGATCGCTTCGGCCGCGATCAGCCTGGGGGAGAAGGCGGCATCGATCGCCAGGGCGTCGACCAGCGGCGTGAACTCCTCGCGGGAGACGGTCGCCAGACACACGCCCGCTCCGAGGCGCTTGCCGTTGATCGCCGCCAGCAGGTTGGCCCGGTCGTCACCGGCGCAGGCGACGAAGACGTCCGCCTCCGCTACGCCGGCCGAGCTCTGCGCCTCTTTACTCACTCCTTCGTCATGGATGACCAACGCTCCCGGAAGCTTCTCGGCGAGCAGTCGTGCGCGCTTTTCGTCGCGTTCGAGGATGGTCGTCCCGATCTTCGCCTCGCAGAGGTGGCGGGCCAGCTGCAGGCCGATCTTGCCACCCCCGAAGATCACGACCCGGCGGACTTCATGGGCCGTTCCGGCCAGGTGGGCTACCGCCTTTCGCACATGCTGCCGGGGGCAGGTGACCAGCAGGTGATCACCGGGCATCGGGACCATCTCCGGCCTGGTCAGGCGCGGCTCGCCGTTGTGACTGATTCCGGCGATGAATGCGGGGTAAGGCCGCTCCCGCTCGCGCAGGGTAATGCCTGCCACCGGCGAGCTCTCGGTCACGATCACTTCTGCCAGTGCGAGGCTGCCTTCGCCGAAGTATTCGACCGAAACCGCGCCGGGGATCTTCACCGACTCGGCGATGTCGGCGGCCGCTGCCCGGTCGGGGTCGATCACGAAATCGATACCGAGCAGCTGTTTGGCAAAGGCACCGTCCTGACCGAAGAAGTCGGGGTCGCGAACCCGGGCGACGGTGGTCTTGACCTTGAGCTGGTGGGCGGCTGCGGCGGCGGCGATGTTGACTTCGTCAACCGCCGTGACCGCGGCCAGGAGGTCGATCGACGCGGCGTCGTTCTCCCTGAGGATCCGGGGGCTGGCGCCATTTCCTTCGACCACCATCGCATCGAGTTCCTCGCGGGCCTGCTCACAACGCACCGGATCGCTCTCGATCACGGTCACTTCGTGACCGTCGGCGCTCAACGTCCGGGCGACGATAGTGCCGACCTCGCCGGCACCGATAACCAGGGCTTTCATGCGCTCGACGCTCATCGCAGAGGCCTCACGATACGGGCTTCATCCTGTCGGCACGCGCTTAAGCCGGCTTGCGGGTGGAGAGCAGCAGGTTGTAAAAGAGCTCGGCCGGAAGGTGCGGCTCCAGTACGGCGACGTCGACCTTCTGGAAGGCGATGTAGCTGCGGAAGGCGAACTGTCGCCATCTCAACGGGATCGTCTCCGGCACCGCGCTCGATTCCATTGAGCGCATGCCCCAGCCCCAGGCGCTGGCGACCAGTTCCTCGCAGTTTACCTCGGTATTGACGAATCCGGAGCGCGGCGGGATCGCTCGCAGGTCGGAGGGGACGAAGGCGTGCACGTCCACCTCGGGCTCGAGGCCGTGCTCGTCGCCGTCGAGCTCCTCCTGTGAGTGGGTCAGTTGTTCTGCGCTGAGCGCGCGACGCCAGGCCGGAGCGACAAAGGAGCCGACCCGCTTCGGCACGGCCGCCAGCCGGTCGCCGTAGCGCGAGGGCTCGCCGCAGAAGACGACCGCTCCGCCGGGGCGAAGCACCCGGTAGAACTCGGAGAAGGCCTTGTCGAGGTCGGGGATGTGGTGGAGCACCGCGTGACCCATCACCACGTCGAAGCTCTCGTCCTCGAACGGCAGGGTCTCGGCTTCGGTAACCACCGTGCTCACCGGAACACCCAGCCTTTTCGCGGTCTTCTCCAGCGAGCCGAGCATCCCGGGGGAGATGTCGGTCGCGGTCAGCTTGCCGATCAGGCCCTGGGTGGCGAGGTTGAGCGAGAAGTAGCCGGTGCCGGCGCCGATCTCGAGCGCGTCCTCGAACCGCTCCGGCGGCTCGCCGCCGAGCGCTTTCTTCACCTTGGCGGCGACCTGCTCCTGGCCGACCGGGCCGAAGTCGATGCCCCACTTGGAATCGTAAGACCCGGCCGCGGCGTCGTGGTAGCGGGTGTTGACGTCCTTGATGTGTTCAGGTGTGGCTGTCGGGGAAGCAGGCATGACGGCGAAAGATAGGGAAGAATCGCCTCCCTTGACCGATACCTACATCCAGAACGACCAGCCCGACGGGGTTCCACCCCTCGAATTGACCGGGGAACGCACCCTGCCCGACGTGCCAGAGGAGAATTACTGGTACCGGCGCCACCTCGTCGTATACGAATGGATCGCTGCCCGCATCAGCGGCCTGAAGGTGGTTGACCTCGCCTGTGGTGAGGGATACGGTTCGGCGACACTCGCCCGCTCAGCCTCTGGTGTCATCGGGGTCGACGCCAACCCCGAAGCCTTCGCCCACGCCTCGGCCAGGTATACGAGCGCCAGCCTGAGCTTCCGGCGCGAACTGGTCGAGAGCTTCGACGACCCTCGTGACGCGGTCGTCTTCCTGCAGACGATCGAGCACATCGCCGAGCCCGGTCCGCTGCTCGACGGCTTCGCCAGGATCGCCCCGGTCAGCTACATCTCGACCCCGAACCTGCTGACGATCGCGCCGGCCGGGGCGGATAAGTCGGACAACCCGTGGCACGTCAAGGAGTACCGCCTCGAGGAGTACCGGGCACTGCTCGAACCTCACTTCTCGCGGGTCGAGATCCTCGGCCTCTCGCACGCCCGCATGCTGAAAGCGCATGAGCTGGCGCTCTCGCTCGGCTGGGACCGGGTCCACGCCGCGCTCGGTTTGAGCAAGCCGTTCTACGACTGGTTCACGCCGGCGATTTCGAGCTCCGACTTCTGCCTCAGCAATACGAATCTCGAAAGCGCCCTGGACTTCATCGCCGTCTGCCATGCCTGAAAGCACGGGCTGCCATGCCTGAAAACGTGGGCGATCTGGCGATCGTCCTGCATTCGCACATGCCCTACGTCGAGGGTTACGGCACCTACCCGTTCGGGGAGGAGTGGCTGTTTGACGCCGTCATCCACTCACACCTGCCGGTGCTGGAGGTCGCGCGGGACATCACCCTGACCGTGACCCCGGTGCTCGCCGACCAGCTTGAGGCAGAAGGCTTGCCGGAGCGGCTGCGGGAGTTCCTGATTCAGCACCGGCTGGAAGCGGCTGCGATTGATGTCGAAAGCTGCGAGGCCGGCTTTCGTGACGCCGCCGGGGCCGGCCACGAGCGCTACGCCCGTGCCCTCGAGCTGCTCGATTCCCACGGAGGCCAGCCGCTCGACGTCTTCGTCCGGACGGCCGAATCGGCGCGGGTCGAGCTGATGGCTTCCAGCGCCACCCATGCGGTGCTGCCGATGCTGGCGACCGACCGGGGCATCGACCTCCAGGTCGGCACCGGCCTCGCCTCGCACCGGCGCCGCTTCGGGTGGACCGGCGGTTTCTGGCTGCCGGAGTGCGGGTACGAACCTGGCCTGGAGGAAAAACTCGCCCGGCACGGCGTCAAGTGGTTCTGCACCGACCAGAGCGCCTTCGAATCTGGAGACGAGGCGCTGGTCCCGGTCGGCACAGAAGCCGGCCCGGTCGCTTTCACGATCGACTGGCCCGCAGTCTCTTGGCTCTGGGACATGCAGGGGTATCCCTCCTGGCCCGGGTACCTCGACTTTCATTCGCTTTCGATGAACGGGGTCCGGATCTTCCGGATCGACGGCAAGCCCTACGAGCGCGAGGCGGCGCACGAGCGCGCCCGGCAGCAGGCCAGTGAGTTCCTGGCTTCCGCTGCGGAGCGGCTCGAAAAGTTCCGGGAACGGAGCGGCTCCACCGGGCTGATGGTCTTCGCCTGCGACTGCGAACTGCTCGGCCACTGGTGGGCCGAAGGGCCGGTCTGGCTCGAGGCGGTCCTGGAAGGCGCCGCCTCCCACGGAATCCGACTCACGACTCTCGGCGCGGCCGCGACCGCACTATCTCCGGGCGGCGCACAGGGGCCCGACGTCCCGCCACTCCGGCCGAACATGCTGCGCGCATCAACCTGGGGGGAGCAGAAGGACTTCAGGACATGGGACTCTCCCGCCGTCGCCGACCTCGCGAGCGGGTCCCGGCGGCTCGAGCTGGCGGTCAACCGGGCGGTCGCCTCCGGAATCGGCCGCGGGCACGCCGAGCGGGCAGCGCGCGAACTCCTCGCCGTGCAGTCGAGTGACTGGGCATTCATCGACGGTCGCCGGCAGGGGGGGGACTACGCCTTCGAGAGGTCGGTCGACCATGCGGCCGCCGCCTTCGAGGCCATAGACTGCACCGGTGATGTTCCGGTTGAGCCACGAGTCCGCTCTCTGGCTCCGGATCTGGACCTGGCCCCGCTGCTGGTTCCCTGAAACACCGAAGAAAGCCTCATGAACCGAATCCTCATCGTCTCCTGGGAGTACCCGCCTCTTATCGAAGGCGGGCTTGCGCGCCACGTGCGCAAGCTCTCGGAGGCACTGGTCGGGCTGGGCGTCGAGGTCCACGTGCTGACCCGCGGGGGCGAGCAGGCGACCGTCGAGGAGCAGATGGGTGGCGTTCAGATCCACCGGATCGTCGAGCCGGAGCGGCCGACCGACCTGGCGCAGTTCGTCACCTGGGTCGAGCGCATGAACTCGGACATGCTCGCCGCGGGCGTGGATCTGGGTGACCGTTACGAGTTCGATCTGGTCCACGGCCACGACTGGCT